>Ga0182030_10011724_pt1 | contig 17658 bp, 18 predicted proteins | sample 812S3MmetaG_FD_121299 | JGI IMG/M metagenome (GOLD analysis project Ga0182030, IMG submission 121299) | Permafrost microbial communities from Stordalen Mire, Sweden - 812S3M metaG (Illumina Assembly) | ecosystem: Environmental > Terrestrial > Soil > Wetlands > Permafrost | place: Sweden...
CGGATCGGCCTCGACCCGGCTGCTCGGCAGGTCGAGGGTGCGCCAGGAGGCACCGCGCGTCTCGAGGTCCTCGGTGAACTTCTCCCAGCACCACGCGCCGCCCCAGGCACCGTGCACGAGGACGTAAACCGGCTTTGCCACGACGACCTTCTCTCCTTGGAGAGAGGCTAGGCCATCAATTCCCCTAGAATCTACTGATGGCCCGCTCATTTGATGTCGTCACCGTTGAAGCCAAGTGGCAAGCACGCTGGCTCGACGAGGGCACCTACGAGGTCGACAACGACGATCCCCGCGAGCACTACTACGCCCTGTGCATGTACCCCTATCCCTCGGGCGCCGCCCACCAGGGCCACATCCGCACCTACACCTTCGGCGACCTGGTGGTGCGCTACCAGACGATGCTCGGCAAGGCCGTGCTGACGCCCTTCGGCTTCGACTCCTTCGGCCTGCCCGCCGAGAACGCCGCCATCAAGGCCGGCAGCCACCCACGGCTCTACTCCGAGGCCCGCATGAGAGAGCTCAAGTCGTCGGTGCGTCGCCTGGGCGCCGTCTATGACTGGCGCCGCGAGGTGTACAGCCACGACCCGGTGTTCATGAAGTACAGCCAGATGATCTTCCTCGCCTTCTTTAAAGCGGGCCTGGCCTATCGCGCGGAGGCGCCCGTCAACTGGTGCCCGGGGTGCGCGACAGTGCTGGCCAACGAGCAGGTCCTGGCCGACGGCACGTGCGAACGATCCGGGGACCTGGTGGAGCGCAAGAACTTAGAGCAGTGGTTCTTCAAGATCACCGACTACGCCGAGGAGCTCCTCAACGACGTCGACGACCTCGAGTGGCCCGAGAGGGTCAAGACCATGCAGCGCAACTGGATCGGCCGTTCCGAGGGAGTGGAGTTCGACCTTCCCTTCGCTGCTCAATCCTCCAGGGCGCTGCGCGTCTTCACGACCCGTCCCGACACCGGCTTCGGCGTCACCTACGCCGTCGTCGCGCCCGAGCATCCCCTGCTCGAGGAACTCACGACGGACGAAGAGCGAGAGAACGTCAACGAGTTGGTCGAGCGCGCCACGTCGCTGAGCGAGCTCGAGCGAACCGCGTCCTCGGACGCCGGCGCCGGCCTCGACAAGCGGGGCGCCTTCACCGGCAGCTACGTGATCAACCCGTTCAACGGCGAGAAGGTCCCCGTGTACGTGGCCGACTACGTGCTCGGCACCTACGGCACGGGAGCGATCATGGCCGTGCCCGGCGAGGACGAGCGCGACTTCGCCTTCGCGACCGCGTACGGCCTGGCGGTCGTGCGCACGACCCAGCCGCCCGAGGGGTTCGACGGCGGCGCCTATCACGGTGACGGCGCGCACATCAACTCCGGGTTCCTCGACGGGCTTAACGTGGCCGACGCGAAGGTGAAGGCGGCGCAGTTCCTGGCGAAGAGCGCGAAGGGCGTCAGCAAGGTCAACTACCGCCTGCGCGACTGGCTGGTCTCGCGCCAACGATTCTGGGGCTGCCCGATCCCCATCATCTACTGCGACACCCACGGCCTGGTCCCCGTGCCGTTGGACCAGTTGCCGGTCGTGGCACCCGATGACGTCGTGATGGACAAGAGCGGCCAGTCGCCCCTGGCCACACACGAGGGATTCCGCACCACCACTTGTCCGATCTGCGGCGAGCCGGCCCGGCGCGAGGCCGACACGATGGATACGTTCACCGACTCCTCGTGGTACTTTCTTCGCTACTGCGATCCCTTCACCGAGGGAAAGCCCTTCGACGCGGGCCAGGTGGCCAAGTGGATGCCGGTTGACCGCTACATCGGCGGCATCGAGCACGCGATCCTGCACCTGCTCTACGCCCGTTTCTACTTAAAAGCGATGATCGACATCGGTCTCGCGCCGGGGCTGCCGCGCGAGCCGTTCAAACGCCTGTTCACCCAGGGCATGATTCGCCTGGACGGCTCCAAGATGTCCAAGTCCAAGGGCAACCTCATCGCGCCCGAGCAGTACTTCCAGAGCGTCGGCGCGGACGGCCTGCGGCTCTTCCACCTCTTCGTGGGCCCGCCGGCCGACAACGTGGACTGGAACGACCAGACCGACGAGCTGATCGAGGGCTGCGCGCGCTTCATCGACCGCGTCTATCGGCTCGCCTACTACGACGAGATGAACTTCCACGAGGACATCAACGACTCGGACCTCGCGGCGCGTCAGGCCGTGCACCGCACGATTGAAAGGGTCACGCAGGGTCTCGAACGCTGGAGTTTCAACACGTCGGTGGCCGCGCTGATGGAGTTGGTCAACACCATTTCCAAGTGGTCAAGAAGCGAGCACGGCGCCGAGCGCACGACGCTCGATGAGGCCATCGACACGGTGCTACGGCTCCTCGCGCCCATGACGCCGCACATCACGGCCGAACTGTGGGAGTCGCGGCACCCCGGCGAGGTCTCCGTGCACCTGACGCCGTGGCCGGTCGCCGACGCCGCACTGCTGGTCCGCGAGACAGAGACCATGGTGGTACAGGTCAACGGCAAGGTGCGCGCGCGTGTCGACGTCGAGGTCGACATCAGCGAGGACGCCGCGAGCGAGTTGGCGCTGGCCCTCCCCGCGATACGGGCCGCCGTGGGGGACCGGGTACCGCAGCGCGTGATCGCGCGTCCGCCGCGCCTCGTCAACATCGTCCTGTGATGGCTCGCTCCACGTCGGCCGAGAGCTCGATCCTGATCGAACCGCCTCGCTTCGATCGTCCTGAGGTCGAGATTCGCGCGTCGACTAAACGCAAGAAGACCGGCACCGCGCACTGGTCGGGCAGCCGCATCGTGGTCCAGATTCCCGCGCGCCTGCGCGGGAGAGAGCGCGCGATCTTCGTGGACAATCTTGTCGAGCGACTCCTCACCCAGCGCCCCCAGAACAGCGCCAGCGACGCCTCGTTGGCGGAGCGGGTGCGGGTGCTGGCCGAGCAGTACAACGACGGGATCGTGCCGAGCTCGGTGCGTTGGGTTAACAATCAGCAGTCGCGCTGGGCCTCCTGCTCGCCGGCGTCGCGCGAGATCCGTGTCTCCAATCGCCTGCGCCAGTGCCCCCAGTGGGTGATCGACGCCGTGCTGGTGCACGAGCTGGCGCACCTGCAGGAGGCTGATCACTCGGCGCTGTTCTACGAGATCGCCGCGCGTCATCCACGTCAGGACGAGAGCGCGCTCTTCCTCGAGGGCTACGCCCTGGGACTGGGCCTGCGCATCGAGGACGGCGATGTCGATGATGCCCCTGATGAGGAGAAAAGCGCAGCCGGTTAGGCCAGAGTACCGGCCGGGCTAGTTCGCTTCGCCGCGAAGGAAGCGTTCGAGTTCGGCCGCCAGTTCGTCGCCGCTCGGCAGTTCCACACCCAACGAGGTCCCCTCGTTCTCGTCGGCCGCGAGTTCCAGCTGCTTGACCATGGAACTGTGTTCGGGGTTGTTGGTGATGAGTTCGTCCACGCGCAGGCGTGCCTCGTCGGCCGAAGCCCGAAGCGGGCTGGCGTCGAGCGTGAGGCCGCTGATGCGCGACAGGCCGTCGATCAACGCCGATGCGGCCTGCGGGTAGGGCATCGAGGCGACGTAGTGGGGCACCCTCGCCCAGAGCGTGATGATGTCCATGTCGACTTCGGCGAAACCGAGCTCCAGAGCGGAGGAGATGCCGGCCGGCACCTCGAGCTCGCCGCTGACCGATCCCACGAGGGGCAGCAGATGCGCGCTGGCTCCGGGGGCCGTGCCGATGATCCGCACCGGGCGGGTGTGGGGCGTGGGGGCGGGGAAGGCGCCCAGGCCGATGACCATGCGTACGTCGAAGCGGCCGGCCGCGTCGGTCACCACGTCGACGAAGTCGCTCCAGTGGAAGTCGGGCTCGGGCCCCACGAGGAAGACAACGTCCGCGCCGTCGCCGTCGCGGCCGTAGCGCAGCTGGATCTCGGGCCAGGTCAGCTCGGTCGTCACGCCGTCGACGATGCGCACCACCGGGCGCCGGGCGCGCTGGTCGATGAAGTACTCCGTGTCGAACGTGGCGAGGACTTCGGTTGGGATCGTGTTCAAGAGGGCGCCGATGGCCAGGTTCGCGCCCAGGCCGGCGTCGATCCAGCCCTCCATGCAGATCACCAGCACCGGCTCGTTCAGTTCGGGGTCGGCCAGGAAGATTATCCGGTCGTAGATTTCATCGTCCATCAGTGTTGCTCCAAGATCTGCTTGGCGGTCCGAGCCAGCATGGTGATGTGGGCCGGGAATTCATTGACGCTACCCAGGTCTCCTGCCGTAGCCCCCGCGCTGTAGCGCGCGAAGACCCCTTGCATGATGCAGGCCAACTTCCAATAGCCGAAACACTGATAATAGGCGATATCGCTGACGTCGAGCGACGACTGCGCGGCGTACGCCTCGAGTACCTGATGGCGGGAGGCGAAGCCCGCAGCGGAGGTGGGCGCGGAACCGAGCAGCGCCGCCATCTGATCACCGGGCTCGGCCCAGTAGTCGAGCAGCACGCCGAGGTCGGCCATCGGGTCACCGAGCGTGCAGATCTCCCAGTCGAGGATCGCCTTCACGTGTCCGGTCTCGTCCAAGACCGTGTTGTCGAGTCGGTAGTCGCCGTGCACGACGCTCACGCGCTGCTGAGGGGGGATCGACGCCGCCAGCTGGTCGCCGACGGCTTCGATGAGACCGCCGTGCTCGACGCCTTCGACGTGCATCTGCTCGTACTGTGATCTCCAGCGCCTCAGTTGTCGCTCGATGTAGCCGTCGTGACGGGCCAGTTGGCCCAGGCCCGCGGCGTCAACGTCCACCTCGTGCAGCCGGGCCAGGGTCGTGGCCAGATTGGCGCCGATCCGGCCCCTCGTAGCCAGGTCGAACGTGGCCTCGGCCTCTACGTCGGTGCGAAGAATGGCGCCCTCGACGAACTCCATGACGTAGAAGAGCTGGTCGTTGACCTCAACGTCGGTGCAGAGGCCGAGGGGACGGGGCACCGGGATGCCCAGGGGATAGAGGGCCGAGATGACGGTGTGCTCACGCACCATGTCGTGCGCCGTGGGCAGCACGTGGCTCGTTGGAGGGCGTCGAAGCGCGTAGAGCGAGCCGTTGGCGTCGGTGACACGAAAGGTCAGGTTGGAGCGTCCGCCCGCGATGAGGTCGAACGACAGGGGCGCGGATGCACCCACGTGCTCGGCCATCCACGCGGTCACGTTGACCTCGTTGATCCCCACCATGTCTCGCATGTCGAGGAGATTAACAGCGAAGTGTCACCCATTCGGTGAATGGATGTCACCGTTAGGCTGGCGCCATGAGTGATGTCACGGATGCCACGTTTGGTGTAGCGGTTATGGAACGTTCGATGACGGTACCCGTCGTCGTCGACCTCTGGGCCTCGTGGTGCCAGCCCTGCAAGACACTGGGTCCGATCCTGGAGAAGGTGATCGCCGAGACGAGCGGCGCGGTGGAACTGGCGAAGGTGGACGTCGACGCCAACCCCAACATCGCGCAGGCCTTCGGCGCGCAGTCGATCCCGGCGGTGTTCGCCATCTCCCAGGGAAAGATCGTCGACACCTTCGTCGGCGCCCTGCCCGAGCCGGCGGTGCGCGACTTCATCGAGAAGCTCGCTCCCGGCGCGATGCTGGTCGACAAACTGGTCGACCAGGGCGACGAGGCCTCGCTTCGTGAGGCGCTGGCGCTCGACGCATCCAACGTGGACGCGGCCGTCGCGCTCGCAGAGCTGCTGCGCTCGAGCGATCGGCTCGACGAGGCCGTGAGCGTGCTCACGCCCTTCGAGCACACGCTGGCGGCCAAGACCGTGCTGGCGCGCGTGCACCTGCAGCAGAGCGGTGTGAGCCTCGAAGGCGACCTCGACCTGACGCTCGAGCACCTGCTCGAGCAGGCGAAGACCGACGAGCAGGCGAGGGCCAGTCTCTTAGAGATGCTCGACGCCCTGGGACCGGAGGATCCGCGTTACGTCACCTTTCGACGTCGCCTAGCCAACTTCATCTACTAGATGATCTACCGGCCGACGTCGCCGCTGCTGCTCTCGATGGGCGCGAGGACCTACGACGTCACCAACCGGGCGCTCATCATGGGGATCCTCAACCGCACGACTGACTCGTTCTTCGAGCCGGCCGCCACCTTCGACCTCGACAAGCTCTTCTTTCGCGCCGAGCGACTGGTGGACGAGGGCGCCGACCTGCTCGACATCGGCGGCGTGAAGGCCGGACCCGGTGACGACGTGAGTGAGGCCGAAGAACTCGACCGGGTGGTGATCGTCGTGAAGGAACTTTGCGCCCGCTTCGACCTGCCCGTGAGCATCGACACGTGGCGCGCGTCGGTCGCCCAGGCGTGCTTCAACGAGGGCGCCCGCGTGGGCAACGACATCAGCGGCTTCGCGGACCCCGCGTACCTGGAGGTGGCGGCAGCGGCCCGTGCCACGGTCGTGGCGACGCACATCCGTCTCGCCCCTCGCGTTGCCGACCCCGATCCCCATTACGACGACGTCACCAAGACGGTGACGAGCTTTCTGCTCGAGCGTCGCCAGTGGGCCCTCGACGCGGGCATCGACCAGGACCGCATCATCCTCGACGCGGGCCTCGACCTCGGCAAGAGCGCCCCACAGTCGCTGCAGCTGCTGCGTGATTCCGCGACGCTGGCGGCGCTCGGATCGCCGTTGCTGCTTTCTGCGTCCAATAAGACGTTCCTCGGCGTGATGTTCGACCTGGAAGTAACGCAGCGCCGCGAACCTTCGCTTGCCGCCACGGCGTTGGGAATCGCCGAGGGATGCCGGGTCGTGCGCGCGCACGACGTCGTCGGATCCGTGCGGATTCGCGACGCGCTGTCTCGCCTCATGGAGGTCGCTCAGTGAACGCCGTCGTGACGGTCGTCGGCACCGACGCGACGATGGTGTACGACGCGGTGCACAACGTGATCAGTGAGGCGCTCGGTGACCTCGACCCCTCCTTCGCGCTGGAGGACTTCATTGCCAAGGACGTCGCGGCCGCCGGCGTCGAGACGATCATCTCGCGGGTGATGGGTGCGCTCAACACGCCCGCCTTCCTCGTCGAGCGCCGGGTGGTCGTCGTTCGTGATGCGCAGCTGCTGCTCTCGGACGAGGTGGAGCAGTTGATCGACTGGATCGACGCACCCACTCCCTCCACGACGCTGGTGCTGGCGGTCGTCGGCACCAAGTCCAACAAGCTCGTGAAGGCCTCCGCGCAGGTCGTCGAGGTCAACGTTGGATCTCGCGCGGCGGAGCGGGTCACGTTCGTGATCGACAAGATGCAAGAATACGGCGTCACGATCGATCGCGCGACCTGTCAGCTGGTCGCCGATCAGGTGGGCGACGACGTCGCGCGCGTCGACGCGCTGGCGCGCACGCTGCACTCCATCTACGGCACGGCTCCGCTCAACTTCGCCCACGTCGAGCCGTACCTGGGCGACGCCGGGGACGTGCCCGAGTGGGACCTGACCGACGCCATTGATTCGGGCGACGCGACCAAGGCCATCGTGGTGGCACGGCGCATGCTCGACTCCAAGAGCCGTGCGGGTCTGCAGATCGTCAACATCCTCCAGCGCCACTACCTTCGCATGGCCCGTCTGGAGGGGAGCGGCGTGCGCAGCGACGAGCAGGCGGCGACACTGCTCGGTGTCAGCAAGTACCCGGCGGGCAAGTCGTTGCGCGTGTCGGAACGTCTGGGGCCCGAGCGGATCAGCACCGCCGTGCACTGGATCACCGAGGCGGACCTTAACCTCAAGGGCGGCGTCAGCTACGGGGGCAAGGACCCCAACAGCGACGTCGACGTGACCGACTTGACCGTCATCGAGGTGCTGGTCGCGCGTCTGGCCAAGATGACCCAGGGGGCCCGTCGCCGTTAGCGCGGCTGTGGGCGTTACAAAATGCCGGTGATGGGGAAGGTTAGGCCTCGTCGCGAAGGGCGGCGACGCGATGCATCAGTCCGCTCTTCTTGTTGGCCGCCTGGTTCTTGTGGATGATTCCCTTGGCGGCGGCCATGTCGATGCGCTTGATGGCGGCGCGCAAGGCGACCTCTTCGTCCTCGGTGCCGACGGCGGCGACGGCGTTCTTTGTGCGCGTGCGCAGTTCGGACTTGACGGCCTTGTTGCGCTCGCGGTCGACCACGTTCTGCTTGTTACGCTTGATCTGGCTTTTGATATTGGCCACGAAAAACCTCGTTCTCAGTCGCGGAAACTCTCCCGCGGGCTGTTTAAGGCTAGCAGCAGGCGATTAGTCACTCCACTTCGACGCTTCGCCAACCATGCCGGGTAGCCTTTCTACACCGTGGCCACTCAACAATCGTCCGTCGATTCCAGCAAAATCAGGAACTTTTCCATCATTTCGCACGTCGACCACGGCAAGTCCACGCTCTCGGACCGGATCCTGGAGTTGACCGGCGCCGTCGACCCGCGTCTCATGCGCGCACAGTACCTCGACTCGATGGACATCGAGCGCGAGCGCGGCATCACCATCAAGGCCCAGAACGTGCGGGTCAACTACGCGGGCCACATCCTGCAGCTGATCGACACGCCCGGGCACGTCGACTTCGGCTACGAGGTGTCGCGCTCCCTGGCGGCCTGCGAGGGCGCCGTACTACTGGTCGACGCCAGCCAGGGAATCCAGGCCCAGACCCTGGCCAACTGCTACCAGGCGCTGGAGCACAACCTCGAGATCGTCGCGGCGCTCAACAAGATCGACCTGCCCGCGGCGGACGTCGAGCGCTGCAAGGAGGAGCTCGAAAGGGTGCTCGGGCTTCCCGCGAGCGAGGTGCTCTCGATCTCGGCCAAGACCGGCCAGGGCGTCGCCGAGCTGCTCGACGCCATCATCCAGCGCATCCCGGCGCCGACCGGCGACCCCGACGCGCCGTTGCGGGCGCTGATCTTCGACTCCTACTACGACCAGTACCGCGGCGTCATCAGCTCGATACGTATCGTCGAGGGCACCTTGCGCGACAATGTGAGGATCCGCATGATGCAGGCGGGCGAGAACCACGGGATCGAGGAGATCGGCATCCGTACGCCCGAGATGATCGCGGTTACACAACTCGGCCCCGGCGAGGTCGGCTTCATCGCCGCGGGTATCAAGGACGTTGGGGGAGCGCGCTCGGGCGAGACGATTACCGAGGCCGCTCGGCCGGCCGCCAAGGCCCTCGAGGGCTACCTCGACCCCAAGCCCATGGTCTTCTGCGGGATCTACCCGATCGACGGCGACGACCTGCCGGACCTGCGCGACTCGCTCGACAAGCTCAAGCTCAACGACGCCTCGTTCACCTACGAGCCCGAGTCCTCCAAGGCCCTCGGCTTCGGATTCCGCTGCGGATTCTTGGGGCTCTTGCACATGGAGATCGTGCGCGAGCGCTTAGAACGCGAGTTCGACCTGGCCCTCATCGCGACCGCGCCCTCGGTTGTCTACCGCGCGTTCCTGACCGACGGGACCGAGCTCGACGTCGACAACCCGACGGACCTGCCCGATTCGAGCCGCATCGACCACATCGACGAGCCGATGCTCAACATCTCGATCCTGACGCCGGCCGAGTACCTGGGCACGGTCATGGACCTCTGTCAAGCCCGGCGCGGCGAGATGAAGAAGATGGACTACCTCTCGACCGACCGCGTCGAGCTGCGCTACTCCATCCCCTTGGCCGAGGTCATCATCGACTTCTTTGACGCCCTCAAGAGTCGCACCAAGGGCTACGCCAGCCTCGACTACGACCAGAGCGGCTACATCACCTCAGCGCTCGTGCGCGTGGACCTGCTCATCAATCACGAGCCGGTGGACGCTTTTTCAACGATCGTGCACAAGTCCAACGCCGACTACTACGGCCGGCGCATGGCGGAGCGTTTGAAGGAACTGATCCCGCGCCAGATGTTCGACGTGCCCATCCAGGCGGCCGTCGGCGGTCGCATCATCTCGCGCGAGACCGTCAAGGCCCGGCGCAAGGACGTGCTCGCCAAGTGCTACGGCGGGGACATCACGAGGAAGCGCAAGCTCTTAGAGAAGCAGAAAGAGGGCAAGAAGCGCATGAAGAACATCGGACGCGTCGAAGTCCCCCAGGAGACGTTTGTCGCGGCGCTCAAGCTCGAGGAGTAAGTCAGTCGCCCGTCACGCCGTCGATGAGCTCGCGGATGATGTCGGCGTGGCCGTTGTGCCTCGCGTACTCCTCGATCATGTGCAGGTAGATCCAACGCAGGTCGACGTGGCGATGGCGCCACTGCGACGTCGAGGTGGTAGCCAGGTCCTGGCCCCGCGCGCAGTCGTCGGACACCTCGATCGCGTGCTCGAAGTTGGCGAGCACTTCGAGCATGCTCAGCTCGTCGAGGTCGTGGAAGTCGGCGTCGCGGTCGTCGGGCCGCTTGTAGTACTCGATCACGTCGACCCCGGTGAAGATCCGCTCGAACCAGACCTGCTCGACGTAGGTCATGTGGCGGATGAGGCCCAGCAGCGACAGGTCGGACGTCGCAATCGGACGCTGCTTCATCTGCGCTTCATCGAGGCCGTTGCACTTGACGAGCAGGGTCTCGCGGTGCACGGTGAGCCACGACTCCAGCTGGGCTCGCTCCTCGCCCACGTAGATGACGGAGCGGTTGTCGGGTACTTGAAAGAGCTCCACGGGACCAGACTAGAAGCCGTACCTGATTTTCTTTGGCAGTCGGTAGAATTGAGTGCCAACAGGAGGAAGCATGGCCCGCCGCGCCACCACATCGCCAAAATCGCCGCCGCCGGACCTCGACGCGCGCAAGGCCACCATCCTCGAAGCGGTCGTGGCCGAGCACATCAGGACGGCCCAGCCGGTGGGCTCCTCCTCGATCGCGGGCAGCGTCGACCTCGCCGTGTCGCCGGCGACCGTTCGCGCCGAGATGGTCACGCTCGAGCGCGAGGGCTTCCTCGCCCAGCCCCACACCTCGGCCGGGCGCGTCCCGACCGACAAGGGCTATCGCTACTTCGTCGATCACCTCAAGTCCGGCGTGCTGGGCTCGGCCCAGCAGCACCAGGTGAAGGAGTTCTTCGCCAACGTTCGCGGCGAGGTGGAGGACGTGCTGGAGCAGACCTCGACGCTGCTCACCCAGATGACCAACTACACGTCGGTCGTCGTGGGCGCGGGCCACTCGCACACCTCGATCCTGAACGTGCAGCTCGTGAACTTAGACGCCCGCCACCAGCTCCTCGTGACGGTGTTCTCCGACGGATCGGTCGTCAAGCACAGCGTCGTCGCCACCTTCGACGCCAGCCACGAGGAGGTCGCCGAGGCCTCCAAGCAGTTGAACGCGCTGCTCATCAACACGACGCTCGACACGCGCGTGCAGGTGCCCTCGCGCTCGGACCACGTCGCGACCCTCGTGCGCGACGCCGTGAGCACGCTGCACGCCGAGAAGCCCACGACCGACGGCGAGCAGGTCTTCATCGGCGGCTCCTCACGCGTGGCCGAGGTCTTCGAGGGCGTCGAGACGGTGCGCAAGGTCCTGAGCATCCTGGAGCAGGAACTGCTCGTCGTCTCCCTGGTGCAGGACATCCTCGACCAGGGCCTCTCGGTCGCGATCGGCGCGGAGAACGGCTACGAGCCGCTCTCGGCGTGCGCGGTCATCGTCGCGCGCGTGACCGTCGACGGCGAGCCCGCCGGCGCGGTCGGCCTGCTCGGTCCCACGCGCATGAAGTACCGCGAAGCCCTGGCCGCCGCCCAGGTCGTCTCGGAGCACCTGACACGACGCTTCGGCGAGGAGCACCATGGCTAATCCCGACCTGTACGCGATCCTGGAGGTCGACGCCAACGCCTCGCCCGAGGAGCTCAAGAAGTCCTACCGGCGACTCGCGCGCCAGTACCACCCCGACACCAGCCCCGGCGACCCCACCGCGGAGGCCCGCTTCAAGGAGGTCTCCCAGGCCTACGAGATCCTGTCGGACCCCGAGCGGCGCGCCAACTACGACCGCTTCGGTTCCGACGGCGCCGCCGGCAATCCCTTCGGCGGCGGTTCGGTGCAGGACATCTTCGACATGTTCTTCGGCAACATCAGCGGCCGCTCGCCGGGCCGGCGCGGCCCCCAGCCGGGACCGGACGCCGAGGTGACCGTCGATATCACGCTCGACGACGCCGCCTTCGGCGCCACGCACGAAGTCTCGGTCACCCTGCCCCAGCGCTGCACGACGTGCGACGGCTCGGGCTGCGCGCCCGGCACGTCGCCGATCACGTGCGTGGAGTGCGCCGGGCTGGGCGAGGTGCGCCGCGTGCGCAATTCGATACTCGGCCAGATGGTCACCTCGTCGCCGTGCCCGCGCTGCAACGGTGCGGGCTCGCGGATCGAGTCGCCCTGCAAGGACTGCCGGGGCGAAGGTCGCGTCAACGCCGCGACGTCCATGACGATCCAGATACCGGCCGGCGTCGAGGACGGTTCGACCATGCGCCTGAGCGACCGCGGACCGGCCGGAGCGCGCGGCGGGCCCAACGGCCGGCTCTTCGTGCACCTGCGCGTGGCGAGCGACGAAAGATTCGAGCGCTCGGGCGACGACCTGCACCACGAGGCCCACATCGCTTTCACCCAGGCCGCTCTCGGCACGACCATCGAAGTGCCGACACTTCGCGACACCCACACCCTGGAGGTGGCTGCGGGCAGCGCCAACGGCACCGTGCACCGGATCCGCCACGAGGGCGTCGAGCACCTGCACGGACGCGGACGCGGCGACCTCTTCGTGCACCTCGTCGTCGACGTGCCGACCGAGCTCGACGACACGTCGAGCGACCTGCTGCGCCAGCTGGCCGAGCACCGCGGCGAGAAGATCCACGAGCACAGCGGCGGGCTCTTCTCGCGCAAGCGTGGCGCCAAACGGTGAGCCGCTTCGAGTGGTCGCGACGAGTCGACGCCCTCGGACAGTTTCGCGTGCCGGATCCGCTCAACCCGGTCCTCGCCAAGGACGATGAGCATCACCTGCGCCACGTGCTGCGCGCGAGGAACGGCGAAGAGGTGGTCGTCACGGACGGCGAGGGTGCCTGGTCGATCTGCAACGTGGGCGACACGTCGCTCGAACGATTGACGCTGGTGCACGTGGACCCGGCGGTCCCCACGACGACGCTCTACATGGCGCCACTCAAGGGGGAGCGCAGCGAGTGGGCCGTTGCTAAGGCCACCGAACTCGGCGTGGGTCGTATCGTGCCGCTGGTGAGCGAGCGCCTGGCGCTCAAGTTCAAGGGCGAGACGCGTGACAAGATCGTGACGCGCTGGCGACGGATCGCCAAGGAGGCGAGCGGTCAGTGCCGTCGAACCTACGACGTGGTCGTGGAGGACCCGCTCGACGTCGCCAAGGTGCCCGACGACGTTGCGCTCGCGGACTTTGACGGCGAGGGCGACTGGACCGGGGTTTCCTCCATCGCCATCGGCCCCGAGGGCGGCTGGGGCCCCTACGAGTGGGGGGCGCAGCACCGACGACTCTCCCTCGGGCCCACGGTCCTGCGCGGTGAGACGGCGGCGGTGGTCGCGGCGGCGCTGCTGGCGTTCGGCAACGGCGGCTGGGGGTTTGCGCTCAAGAGTCCGGTCACTCGGTAAGGTTGAAGTACTACATGGTTGATTGTCTGTTTTGCAAAATTGTCGCCGGTGAGATCCCGTCGAAGCCCGTCGCGAAGAGCGAGCGGGCGTACGCGTTCTACGACATTGCACCCCAGGCGCCGGTGCACGTGCTCGTCATTCCCCGAGAGCACATCACCAGTGCCGACGAGGTTGCGAGCTCCCACGGCGGCATCATCGACGACCTCATCCTGCTGGCCCAGGAGGTCGTCGAGCTGGAGGGAATCCGCGAGAGCGGCTACCGCCTGGTGATGAACGTCGGAAAGGACGCGCAGATGAGCGTGCCCCACCTGCACGTGCACGTGCTCGGGGGACGAAGAATGCAGTGGCCACCAGGATGATCTTCGATGCCGCGGCCACCGAGGCCCTGACGGCGACGACCTTCGTCTCGAACACCCACCTCATGTCGGGGCTGCTCGGTCCGCGCGACGAGCACCTGCGCGTCATCGAGCGCTCCTTTCCCGAGTCGAAGATCCGCGTGCAGGGCAATCAGATCTCGGTCACGGGACCCGACGCCGCCAAGGTGCTGCGCCTTTTCGACGAACTGGTGCTGGTCTTGGAGAGCGGCCAGTCCCTCGACGGCACGAAGATCGAACGGACCATCGACATGGTGGACGAGGACCTGCGCCCGAGCGAGGTGCTGCGCCACGAGGTGGTGCGCGGCGCCAAGGGCAAGCCGGTGCGTCCTTCGACGGCCGGACAGAAGCGCTACACCGATGCCATCGATTCCTCCATCATCACCTTCGGCATCGGGCCAGCCGGCACCGGCAAGAGCTACCTGGCCGTTGCTCAGGCCGTGCAGGCGCTGCACCGTCGCCAGGTCCAGCGCATCGTGCTGACCCGACCGGTCGTCGAGGCGGGGGAGCACCTGGGCTTCCTGCCGGGGGACCTGATGGCCAAGGTCGATCCCTATCTCCGTCCGCTCTACGACGCGCTGTACGACATGGTCGGGCCCGACGGCGCGCAGCGCCTCATCGCCAACGGCACGATCGAGGTGGCACCGCTCGCCTTCATGCGCGGGCGCACGCTGAACGACTCCTTCATCATCCTCGATGAGGCGCAGAACACCTCGCCCGAGCAGATGAAGATGTTCCTCACGCGCATCGGCTTCAACTCCAAGGCCGTCGTCACCGGCGACGTCACCCAGATCGACCTCAACGGCAAGCACAGCGGCCTCGTCACCATCGAGAAGATCCTCTGGAACATCGAGGGCATCAGCTTCGTGCACCTGAGCGCCAAGGACGTCGTGCGTCACCGCATCGTGGCCGACATCGTCGCCGCCTACGAACAGAACACGTAGCGCCATGAGCATCGACATCTACGCGGCCGACGAGCAGCACGACCACGAGATCGATCTCGAGCGCTGGGTGGCCCTCGCCAACGGCGCCCTCGTCGACGAGGGCGTCAAGGGCCTGGCCGAGGTCTCGCTCATCTTCTCCGACGAGCGCACCATCGCCGCGCTCAACCTGCAGTTCATGGGCCAGCCCGACGCGACCGACGTGCTGAGCTTTCCCATCGACTACGAGCCCGAGCCCACGGGCCGGGTCCCCGACGCCGGCGGCAGCGGGCCGGGCGAGCCGCCGCCCTCCGAGATTCCCCAGTTGATCGGCGACATCGTCATCTGCCCGTCGGTCGCCGCGCGCAACGCCGTGGAGCACGAGTGCAGCTTCGACGACGAGATCGCGCTGCTGGTCGTGCACGGCGTGCTGCACCTGCTCGGCTGGGACCACGAGAAGGACGACGAGGCCGAGCACATGGAGGCGCGCGAGCGTGAGCTGCTCCAGCGCCACTACCGGAGGGTCCCGTGATCGCAGTCGCGTGGTCGGCGAGCGACACGTATCTCGCGATCAGCGTGTTCATCCTGCTCAACCTCTCGGGCTTCTTCGCGCTGGCCGAGACCTCGCTCGTGCGCATGAACAAGTCCCGGGCTCGCTCCCTGCGCGACGAAGGGCGCCGTGGTGCCCGGTCCCTCGTGAGCCTGACCGAGGACCTCCAGAGATTCCTCAATCCTCTCCTGCTGCTGGTGCTCATCTGCCAGCTGGTCTCGGCGACGATGGTCGGCGTGCTCGCGGGCCATCTTTTCGGCGGCGCCGGCGTCTTCGTGGCGACCGTCGGCGAGGTCCTCGTCATCTTCGTCATCTTCGAAGCCATACCCAAGAACTTCGCGGTGCAGCACCCTGACGGCTCGGCGCTGACGGCGGCCCCGGTGGTGGGAGCGATCCTCAAGTTCTGGCCCATAAAGATGATCTCGAAACTGCTGCTCGCCATCGCCGACGGCGTCATCGGGCTCTTCGGCACGACGGACAAGTCCCAGCAGATGACCGAGTCGGACATCCTCAACATGGCCGACGTCGCCCACGAGGACGACGCCATTGAATCCGAGGAGCGCAACTTCATCCACTCGGTCATCGAGTTCGGCGACACCATCGTTCGCGAGGTGATGGTGCCGCGCATCGACATGGTCGACATCGAGAGCAGTCTCACCATCAAGGAGGCGCTCGAGCTCGCCATCACGTCGGGCCGCTCGCGCATCCCCGTCTACGCCGACAGCGTCGACGACGTGGTGGGGTTGGTAAACCTTCGCCACCTGGCCGCGCTCGTCTCGGACGGCCTGGGCGACGAGCTGGTGGGCGGGCACATGGGCCAAGTTCGCTTCGTGCCCGAGACCAAGCGCGTCGCGACGCTGCTGACCGAATTCCTTCGCGCCAAGACGCACCTTTGCGTCGTCGTCGACGAGTACGGCGGCACCGCGGGGCTCGTGACGCTAGAGGACATCCTCGAGGAACTGGTGGGCGAGATCACCGACGAGTCCGATCCCAGCGACGAGCCGGAGGTCAAGCAGTCGATCGAGGCGGGCATCACGCTGAGCGGACGGCTCAACATCGACGACGCGAACGACGAGTACGCGCTGACCCTCGAGAAGGACGGCTGGGACACCGTGGGCGGACTGGTTCTGGACCTGGCGGGCGGGGTGCCCGAGGTCGGCCACTCCTACGTGACCGATCACTACCGGCTGACGGTCGTGCGCATGGACGGTCGCCGCGTCGAAGAGGTGTTCGTCGAGCCCGTCGCGGACGTTTTGTGACCCGGGCCGGGTTCGCCGCCATCCTCGGGCGACCCAACGTCGGCAAGTCGACGTTCCTCAACCAGGTCGTCGGCTCCAAGGTCTCGATCACCTCGCCGTCGCCCAACACGACCCGCGCCCAGGTGCGCGGCATCCTGACCAACGACGACGTCCAGGTGATCTTCGTCGACACGCCGGGGATCCACCGGCCCAAGACGTCGCTCGGTGGCCGCCTCAACGACACCGCGCGCGCGGCGGCCGACGGGGTGGACGTCATACTCGCCATGATCGAGGCCGGCGCCTCGATCGGGCCGGGGGACCGCACCGTGCTCACCACGCTGCTCGAGTCCTCGCGCCACGAGAACGGGGCCCGGCCCTGCGTCGTCGTCAACAAGATGGACAAGGCCGGGCGCGAGACGGTGGCCAAGCAGCTGATGGCCGCCACCGACGCCGTGCTCGAAATCGCGACCGAGCGCAACCTGCTCGGCGTCGCGAGCCGCGTCGAGTACTTCCCGGTCTCGGCGAGGACCGGCGAGGGGATCGACGAGCTCGTGACCTACGTGCAGTCCGCGATGCCCGAGTCCCCCTTCCTCTTCCCCGAGGACGAGGTCTCCGACGTGCCCGAGGCCGTGTGGGTGGCCGAGCTCGTCCGCGAGCAGCTGGTGCGAAAGACCAAGCAGGAGCTGCCCCATTCGATCCACTGCCGCGTGACCGAGTTCGAGTGGCCCCACATCACGGTCGAGATACTGGTGGAGCGCGAGAGCCAGAAGGGCATGGTGATCGGCAAGGGTGGCCAGCTCTTGAAGGACGTGGGGATCGCCGCGCGGCGCCAGCTGCCCGAAGGCTGCTTCCTCGAACTCAAGGTCTCGGTCGAGCCGGGCTGGCAACGCCGCGACGACATGCTCGACCGCTTCGGCTACTAGACCCTTCTCCCACCGGGCCACGACGGGCCCGGCACCGCCGATGACATACTTTGAGGTCGTGGTGGACTATTCGGGCACGCCCCTGTCGCTCAAGCTCGGCGTCAAGGCCAACTCGTCGCTCGTGCTGGTGCACGCGC
>Ga0182030_10011727_pt1 | contig 17655 bp, 26 predicted proteins | sample 812S3MmetaG_FD_121299 | JGI IMG/M metagenome (GOLD analysis project Ga0182030, IMG submission 121299) | Permafrost microbial communities from Stordalen Mire, Sweden - 812S3M metaG (Illumina Assembly) | ecosystem: Environmental > Terrestrial > Soil > Wetlands > Permafrost | place: Sweden...
CGGACCGAGCCCGAGGACCCGATCCCGGGCTCGGCATCCTCCTCGCCTGACCGTCGACACACCCCGAACACCAACAAACTCAAGCCCTCTTCACCGCGCCCCAAAATGCGCTAAATAACTACCGCCGGCAGCTACACCTTCGTCGCCCCAGAGTTGGTGATCGGCACGCTGCGCAGGGGGTTCAACCTGCTCAGCGGGGTGACCGATCCATTGCATCGGGCCGTAGCCCTGATGCTTCTCGTAACCGAATGCCACCCCTTCGACGACGGCAACGGTCGCATGGCCCGCATAGTCGCCAACGCAGCGCTCTCCAAAGCCGGCCAGGTTCGCATCGTGGTTCCCACCGTTTACCGCAACAACTATCTCGCTGGCCTTTCCGGCGTAAGCAACGGGAACGGCAGCGGCGAGACCCTCGTAGCGGTGCTCGACTTCGCCCAACGATGGACAGCGGCGATCGACTGGAGCGACTACAGCGGAGCCGACGCCATCTTGAACTCAGTCCACGCTTACATGGACGCCGGCGTGGCCGACAAGAACAACATCAGACTCAGGCTGCCAGCCTGAAACGGGCGAACCCCGATGGCCCAGGAGCGGGCCGCCTGAAGGTATTGGCCCACTCCCCGAATCTCCGGGTTCGCGTTCCAACCAACCTCGCCGACTCAAACCCGTCCATCGCAATCATCGATGCGGAAGTCAGGACCGTGACCCTGGCTGGTGTCGATCAGGCGGCCACAGTCATCCAGCCTGCTCGCCAGGGTGGCGGCGGCCAGTTCTCGATGGGCCTCGGCTCGGTTGCGGCGATACGCTTCCCTCGGGGTCAGGGCAGACCGCATCGGGATCGATGGTGAACTCGAAAGCCCAGGATCTGCCTTCGGGTCGGTCGTCGGTGGTGTCGAGCGCGACGCCGGGTCCGTAGCCAACAACCTCGTGACCAAAACCGAGGGGCCGCAGGATGGCGGGATGCCACTCGATGCTCACGAGGCGACCCAGGAGGCGATTGGATTCTTGGCCGTTTTGATAGTCGTGACGTTGTTCGTGAAGGCTCCCACCATGGGCATAGACGTCAAAGGTGGCGTCGTCACCGACGCGGCGGAAGGGACCGCCCCACCCGTGTTCCCAGTCATCGAGCCAGACCTTGACGAGCGGCACTGGCTATCACGGTAGAGGCCGCGGTCGGAAGTTCCGCAGAATACGTGGCGGAGAGATGCTCCCATCAGGCGCATTGTAAATGTGGCCCCGCGAGCGGCGGTGATGGTGCGACGATGTCGAGGGTGGACGCGGACGAATTGGTGAACGCGCTGGTTGATCGCCTGGCCTTGCTCTTGCCTCCGGGCTGGGCGGTTTCCGGCATACCTATCGGCTCAAACTCCGGGCCGTTGAAGCCCGGCGATCTGGCGGTGTTCTGCAACGGCCAGCTGGTCGGAGGGTCCTATGTCCGCCAGTTCTTCGAGGGCGATGTACGTGATGCCTATTTGAGCGAGGAAGAGAGGCTGGTCGTCGCGTGCAAACATGCCCTAAGCGACATCCAAGACCACATCTGTGACCGGACCACAGAAGCGTGGCCGGGAAAGGGACCCCCGAACTCGCGGGCGCGGATAGAAGATGGCCACCTTCTGTTGTCCTTCGGTCACTATGGCGGCCCATTTAGTCTCGACCCCATCCCGGTCGCCTCTGGCGACACGGTGAGCCCTGAGGCACCTGGGTGATGTGGAGCATCCTCAGCGCCCGGGGGCGCGCCAACGTCGAACAAGGTGGCTCGAACGCGGCGAAGTGTTCGAGCCCGGAGCCGGTCCACCTATGCTCAGCGTGGGCAGGGAGCGGACCATGACACCATTGCAGCGCAGGACCGGCGTGCTCGTTTGGGGCGGTGAACACTTGAGCGCCGAGCCGATGGTCGTGTCCATCGCCGGTTTTGCTGCGGTACAGGACGCCGCCGACGCCTACCCGATCGGGGACCACCGTGGACCTCAGCCTCGAAGCCACCGACAGTCAAACTGCTCGCCGGGTAGTCGACTTCGCCACCGGCTTGGTCTACGCCACCGGGGGAGAACGTTGACAAAGGTCAATGACCGGCGTTTCCGGCTGGTGTCGGGGCCCGCCATCGGCGGGGCGGAACATCGGGACCCCGGCGGCCCGGTCCCGTTGCCGGCGCCGGGGCTGTCGAAGCTGCCAACTCCCGAATCCCACGACGGGGGCTTGGTGCAGCTCCCAGGTCGCCGAACCTGACGGCTCCCATACCCCCCAACGCGCTAGGCGACGCTTCGGACCCGGTCAACGCTGCAGTCACAGCCAGGTGGGATCATGGTTTTATGACGCTCGCGACCGACTGGCTCACGGCGATAGGCACCTGTGGTGCTGCCGTCGTCGCTGTCGGCGGACCTGCTGCTAGTCGATGGTTGAGGCGTCGGCACCGGCCGATCCTGGACATCGGCTTCGGGAAGGACACCGACGTCGCCATGCTGATTGCGAGCGACCTCAGTGGGGTGGCCGCCTACGAGATCACCTTCCGGGTCACGAACCGTGAGGACGCTGCGGTCGGTGTGCGAGCCCAGCTCCGCAGCTACGTCGTGCGTACGTTCCCTCCGGTCGCCGGGCATGAGTTCGCAAAGCCGACGATCCGCCAACAACCTTTGGGTTGGACATCGCGGCCTCAGCTCTGATGACGGGCTCGTCAGTCGTTGGCGTTGGGGCACGGCTCAAAGCTTCTAGCCTGTTGTACGAGCACGTCCTCATCGAGTCCGGCCAGAGGATCATCCAAGCTGGACCTACGGGCGCTCAGGACTTCTCCTACGGAATGCCTGGGACGCCCGCCAGGTGGCAAACACCGACTGGGCGCCACCGAGCGCAAGCACAGCCTTTCGGTTTCTCCATCGCCAAGGAAGTGACATTCGGGCAGGGGGCGCCCGGACCGTACACACAAGTCATGGCTTCTGCGACCTCGATCTGCTGGATACCCACCTTCGAACCCTTCGCCGAAGAACTGCCGTCCGGCTGTGACTGGATCAGCTTCGGCCAACCGGGACCCGTCACCCGAGAGTTTGACCGACTTGCTGACCGCTGGAAGCGCGACGCCGACGGTGACGCCTTGGTCCGACTGGTCCCAGAGCGATTTGTCCGTTCTCACCTTGTTGGTCACATCAGTAGCGACCTCACGAGAGGATTCGCAGGGCAATGGGATGTGAGCGTCGATCCCTTGCACGGACGCGTCATAGGAGCGCGGTTCGCCAACAATCCGTCAATCGAAACCAAGGGCGTAGCACTGCCCTTCCTTGTTCCCCGGGTCGGTGATCTCGACTGGGCAACAGTCAGGGAGCTCCGCGAACGTAAGGAACTGAGGCGGCTTCGAGCAGTACTGCGAGAGATCGAGGTCGAGGCATTCGAGGTTGCCGCTAGCGGCGGAGATCTTGAATCAGCGCTCCGAAACGCGCACATCAAGAAGCTCCGAAAGGCATCCGAAAACGTGGGCCTCCTCCGATCTGTGGCTGATGTAGGCGTCACCGAACTCGCCGTCGGAATAGGGTCGGGGCTGGCCGTAACGGGGCTTACGTCACTTGGATCTGTGCTCGGCCTCATAGCCGGGGCTGGAGCCTCGGCAGCGCTAATCACCGGCCGGCACGTGACCGGTCTCGCCCGAGAACGCCGGCAGCAGGGATGGATCGGCGCTCTTGCTGCCATCGAAGCAGCGGCGTCTAGCGGAAAGGGCACCCATCGAGATGAGTATGGATTTTGAGGCCAATAGCATGAGATAACAGGTGGAGTGCCCAGCGAGCAGCGAGCTGCTCAAAACCAGCGGTCACGCAGCTGAGATGTGTCGTTCGCCGGTCACCTCTAGCCGTGGGGTTAGCGTGCTAATCGCCCCTCCGACACGAAAAAACTCCACGCCTAGATCCAACATCAGCTGAGCGAGTTGTCGCAACGGGTGGCCGAGCTCGTTGAGCGCGTCGAACGGCAAGACGACCCGTGAACAGCGCCCGTCATCAGCGCCAACAGATGGGAGACTGCGTGCTGTGAGCTATGACCTTGTCATCACCCGAGCCGGCGACGCGACACCGATCGGCCGCCACACGTGGCTCAACCTTGCGGTCGAGACTCCCGTGTTGGTCCTGAAGACGTTGCACCCCGAACTGTCAGAGGACCAGGGTGTCGACCACCCCGCGTTCGGCCTCTACCAGTATTACGGTCGCCCAGTGCTGTTCTGGCGGAACGGTGAGGTGATCGTCCAGCACGTCGAGGATGAGTTGCTCCCGGATCTTGTCACCATTGCCCGCGTCCTCGATGCCCGCCTGGTCCATACCGATGGGACGGAGGCCGCATCGGGCGTCTGACACCTGAGAGGCCCGTCGTCCTAGCCGACTACTGTTGAGCAGCAAGTCCCGCCGTCGGGCGATCTGTACCCTTCGCGAGTGCCATCTGCCGCTCGTTCAAGGCCGTGTCCGACGCGTTGCTCGCTCAGCTGCCCGACGACGCGGTGATCGTCGGGCTGGAGGTCTCAGCCGACGTGTCATACGTGACGTTGTGGACCACGACCCCGCTGTCGGTGATCGGTCCGAGAGGCGCGATGGCCGAGACTCTGCGCGCGGCGATGGCCGACGCCGTTGGAACGGCGGTTCATTTCCGCGTGGAGTTAGCTGAGGGTGATATCACCGACGCCTCGGCTGGGAACGGGTTCCCATTGGTGCCTCAGCCGGCGACAGCGCCGCTACCCCGCATCCCCCGGCCACCTGTCAGCCCGGGAGGCCAGGGGGAGACCATCGTCCCGCCAGAATGGTGATGGCCAAGATACACCGCTACGACGATCCGGCATAAGTCTGCGCTGGGGTCACCCGGCGTGTCGCCGCGGGACCGCGCGTATACCGGTCAGAGTCATTCGGCAACGCCCACGATGTCGGGCGGAACCCTGTCGTGCGTTAGATCAACGGGACTCGGGTCCCGTGGACCCAGGTGCCGCGGGGACGTCGGGCGTCTGGCCCTCGGCGGCCTTCGCCGGCGCAGCCCGCCGTTCCAGGTGCCGTCGGCGTACCGGTTATGGGCTGACGAAGCTCGGAGTGCGCCCGACGGCAGGGCACGGGCACAGCGTGTGGCATCTCTGAAACGGACCAGTCCGGCGGTCGCCGCCGTACTGGCAAACGCATTCTTGCGTACGTTCGAGCGCGTACGTTACGTTCGTTCGTTTGCTGCGTTCGTTACGAAAACTGTATAGTCTTGAGGGATGGAGATGCCAGTGAACGGGCAGGGGACTGCGGTTGGGCAGGCGCCGGTCACCGGCGGCCGGGAGCGCCGGTACGCCACCGACGCGGAGCGGGCCCGGGCGTGGCGGGAACGCCAGAAGGCCCGCCGGACCGACACGCCGGAGGCGGATGCTGGTCATGCGGTGAACCCGGAGTTAGCCGAAGCCGGTTTGGCTGTGTTGTTGGAGCGTTTGGTGGAGGTGGGCCGGGCGCACGAGGCGACGGTGGGGGAGTTGGCCGGCCGGATCGAAGACGCCATCGGCGCGCTGGCCGATCCTGAGGCGGTGGCCGAAGCGTTGGCGGCGCGGAGAGCCGAAGCGGCGTTGGCGGTGGCCGAGGCGGAGGAACGGGCGGTGCGGGCCGGCCAGGCCAAGGCGACCGCGGAAGCCGCGGCACGTGACGCGACCCAGGCGTGCGCCGATGCCGAGGCGGCCGCCAACGCGGCGTGGGAGCGGGCCGAGACGCTCGAGGCGGAGGTCGCCGTCCTGCGCCAACAGCTCGAGACGGTCACCGGCGACGCGGCTCGCGACGCCCAGCGGCATGAGGAGGAGCTCGGCACGATCCGGGCGCTGCACGCCCAGCAGCTGGCGGAGCAACAGCGACAGGCGGACGACACGACCGGGGCGGTGCGGGAGGCGGCCCGGGTCGCGGTGGAGGAGGCCAACGGTGGCCGCGACCGCGCCGAGGGTATGGTCAGTGAACTGCGGGCCGAGCTCGAAGCAGCCAAACATTCAGCGGAGGCGGCGTTGGCCGCGGTTCGCGCGGAGGCGGCGGCTGCTCGGGTCGAGTTGGCGGAGCAGTTGGCTGGTCGCTATCAGGCGGAGAGCGAAGCAGGCCGGGCGAGAGCCGACGCGGAGATCGCCCGGGCGGTGGCCAAGGCGGACAGCGCCCGCGAGATCGCCGAGAACCGGGCCGGGGAGGTGCAGCGGTTGGTCGCCCAGGTCAAAGACCTCCAAGCGGACCTTCGCCGCACCCGTCAACGCCTGTAGGGCAAGACCAGTTTTCGCCGCGAGCCCGGTCGGGTCACGGCCGGGAAACGACAAAGGCGTTCGCCGCGTTTGGAAAGAAGCCGAGCGGAAATCCGGCGAACTCTCTACCGTGCCGGCGTTGTGGCGGGCGATCAATCAATCCGTGGACTCGACGTCGGTTTTCACGGGTCGCCTGGCCCTAAGGCGGGAGCTGCCCGAGGAGGCAGGCCAGGAGCAGGTGGTCGCCGGCGCAAACCGGCGACCACCTCGCAGAACTGGTACTCGACGACAATGGCGGGGCATAACGGCTGACGACCTGACAGATGAGCTACGCAGTCGACGGGTCTCGTCATTCGGCCCCCACCGGATCGCCGATAACACCAAGGCAAGAGTGGGCGTGATCGCGGACACCGTCCGCCGAGTATCAGCGGCAAAGGGTTGACGACCCGTTGCGGCGTGGTCGCCTACGCTGGTGGAGTGGCGTTCCAGCGAATAACCATCGACCCAGCTCAGATGGGTGGGCTTCCCTGCATCCGCGGATTGCGTATTCCGGTGAGCACGGTCATTGGTCAGCTCGCCGCGGGGCGCACCCACCAGCAGGTCCTGGAAGACTTCCCTGACCTGAGCGAACAAGACGTCTTGGCCGCTTTGGAGTTTGCGGCGGCCGCCGTTCAGGAACGGGAACTCCCTCTCCTCGCCTAGCCCGTGCGACTGTTGTTGGACAACAATCTGTCACACCGTGTGGCGGAGGATCTCCGCGAGGCGGGCCACGACGCCGTTCATGTCCGCGAGCGTGGGCTCGGGAATGCCGACGACACGACGATTTTGGAACTCGCTGTCAATGAGAATCGGGTGCTCGTTACCGAAGACACCGACTTCGGGATCCTGTTGGCGCGCTACCGGGCGGTCACGCCGTCTGTGGTGCTGTTCAGATCCAGCGATCCCCTGACACCTGCCGAGCAGGTTCACCTGCTGCTGACCAACCTGGAAGGTGTCGCCGATTCGTTGGCCGTCGGATGCGTCGTGTCGATCGGTCGTGGCCACCTCCGTGTGAGGCCATTACCGCTCCGTCCGATCGAGGGCGGTTGAATCGGCGACGCTCAGGCGCGGGTGGGGAAATTGCTTTCAGGCACTGGCTTTCGCCCCTGGGTCAGGCAGCTGAGAGCCACAGGTCGGTGCCTCCGACGCGGCGTGGAGTTTTGGAGCGCCGGGATAAACCGGCATGGAGAAGGAGATGAGAACGCTCTACGTCGAAGGTCTAGCGAACCACGATGGCCCTGAGTCATGCGTCGGTGTCCGCAAGGGCGCTGGCGAAGCGTTGACAGGGGGACGTGCAGGCCCGGTATTGAGCCGCGAAATCAACGAGTTCGGGGTGCCGACGCTGTCAAAACAAGCGGAAGGCCACATCGACGGCAGCGTTATGCGAGTTGTCGTCGGACCCTGCGCGGTCAGAGACCCGGAGCATGCACGGAGTCTCCGTGCGCGAGAACCGGGAGATCCCATGCCCGCCTGGTCGGTTGATCGCCGACCGGGCCGCACAGGCAAGGCCAAGGCCGCAATCCTGTGATGCACGAGCGTGGGAAGTCTGACAGCCCCGTAGTACCTGCGAAGCCGTCGAACAAGGCCGGGAGACCGGCGGCGGAGGCGGTGGAGGAAAGGGGGCTGGCCGAGGGGAACACGGACGACCTATCACGTCCCGGACGCAGTGCCGGGCCTGGCGTGTCAAGCGGGTTGGATCGTGTGCGTGAAGTAGCGCGAAGGGATAAGGATGCACGGTTCACTGCTTTGCTGCACCACGTTGACCTGAACCGTCTCCGGTCGGCCTACTGGGCGATACGCCCCCAGGCCGCGCCGTGGGTGGACAAGGTGACGTGGGGGGCTTTTGGGGTGGGCTTGGAGGACAAACTCCGAGACCTGCACCAAAGGGTCCAGAGCGGCTCGTATCGGGCGAGCCCGTCTCGGAGGGTGTACATCGAGAAGGCGGACGGGCGGCTCCGGCCGCTCGGCATCGCCACGCTGGAGGACAAGATCGTCCAGCGGGCCGTCGTCGAGGTGTTAAAGGCCATCTACGAAGAGGACTTTCTCGGCCTCTCTTACGGGTTCCGACCGGGACGCGGTCCGCATGATGCGTTGGATGCGTTGACGGTCGGGATCGAGCGGAGGAGGGTGAACTGGGTGCTTGACGCCGATGTCAAAGAATTTTTCACCAGTCTTGATCATGACTGGCTGACACGGTTTGTTGAGCACCGGGTTGCGGATAAGAGGGTCCTGCGGCTGATCCGAAAATGGCTCAACGCAGGGGTGATCGAGGACGGAGAGTGGTCGCAGAGCGAGGTCGGTGCACCTCAGGGGGCGTCGGCCTCACCGTTGCTGGCTAACGTCTACCTCCACTACGTCCTCGACCGGTGGGTCCGGCAGTGGAGGCGTCGCCACGCCCACGGTGACATGGTCATCGTCAGGTTTGCCGACGACTTTGTGGCCGGGTTCGAGCACAAGTCCGACGCCGAGCAGTTCCTTGTCGATCTTCGAGAGCGGTTCTCGAACTTCGGCCTGGAGTTGCATCCCGACAAGACCAGGCTCATCGAGTTCGGGCGCAACGCCGCCCGGGATCGTGCGGCCCGGGGCGACGGGAAACCGGAAACCTTTGACTTTCTTGGATTCACGCACTTTTGCGGGAAGAACAAGAGGGGAGGTTTCTGGCTCAAGCGGAAGACCATCTCGAAGCGGATGCGGGCCAAGCTTGCCGAGGTCAAAAACCAGATCAAGCGACGCCAGCGCCTTCCCATCCCCGAGCAGGGAAAATGGCTCGGATCGGTAGTGCTAGGACATCTCGCCTACTACGCCGTGCCCGGCAACACCGACGCAGTAGCGGCCTTTCGTGACGAGGTGATCCGGTACTGGCTCAAGGCGCTCCGGCGTCGCAGCCAGCGAACCCGGGTCAACTGGGACCGGATGAGCCTCTATGTCAACCGGTGGCTACCCCCTGCCCGTCCAATGCACCCATTCCCGAGCGTGCGCTTCAACGTTCGTACCCAAGGCAGGAGCCCAGTGCGTTAGCAGCGCACGCTGGGATCTGTGCGGGGGGCCGCCCGAAAGGGCGGTCCCTACCGCAATTTTTGAGTCCCCCCCCTCTGATCTGAACCCCCAGCGTACGACGCTCCGGTACAGGTAGAAAGAGACGGCTTGGCGGTGGATTCGGAACACTGTTTTCGACACGACCGTTCGTCGCAACTCGGCCTTGCTAATCCATCGGGGATGATAGCATAATGTAAGCATGCCGAACGTTCTTGTACGTGACGTCCCCGATGACATCCACGCCGCCTTGCAGCGACGCGCTGAGCAACGTGGTCAGTCCCTGCAGCAGTACCTCGCCGGAGAGTTGACCCGCCTCGCTGAGCGGCCCAGCCTCGACGAGGTGCTCCAGCGCGTTGAACGTCGACGCGGCGGTCGCGTCGGGTTCTCCCAGGCGGCGGCTGACCTCAGCGACGATCGCGTCGGGCGGTGATCGTGGTAGATGCCTCGGTACTGGCCACTGTCGTCGGCGACGACGGCGTCGAGGGCCGCCGGGCTCGCCAGGAGTTGCGCGCCGCCGGCGATGTCGTCGCGCCCGATCTTGTCGACGTTGAGACCGTAGCTGTCCTTCGCAAGCGCTGGCTGGCGGGGACGGTCACGGCTCACCGGTTCGCCGCGGCGGTCGACGACCTTGAAAGCCTGCCGATCGACAGGTACCCGACGCTGAGCCTGATGCGACGGGCCTACGAGCTTCGCGCCAACATCACGGCTTACGACGCCGCATATGTCGCTCTGGCCGAAGCTCTCCATTGCGAGCTGGTGACGGGCGACGTGCGGCTGTCAAAGGCTCCAGGACCCCGCTGTACGATACGCCTGATCCGCTGATGATCAACCAAACCTGGCTCGTCAATTATGCAACGCTGGTCGTCAAGATGGCGCCCCGCGTCTTTGCCCCACGGTGAGCCGTGCTTCAGGCCGCTCGGCCGATCTCCCAGCAACGCTCCGAGAGACAGAAGTCCAGGTCGGGGCGGTAGGGGCTGCGGGGGTTTTTGTACCGTGTCGCCCCTCCGACACCAGGCTTACCCAGCCCGAACCAGCGAGGCGATGGAGGCGAGGACGATGCTTCCGGTGGGGTCGTGTCGACTTCACTGAACGGGTAAGCACCTCGTGGCCCACACCGTTTCAGTGGCCGCGGCGCGCGCCGCGAGCTCCTATGACTCCGGTGTGGGAGCGTGGGGCTCGTCCTCATGGAGGTCCGCTTCAGGGGTCGCCGTCTGACTGGCCAGCGAGACGATAGCGGTCCGCAGCGGAGTTAGCTCTTCTTGAACGACGTAGGCCACGATGGCGTGGTCGGTGTCGAAATAGTGGTGGGCGAGTTGGTCTCGCATCCGGGAGATCGCCCTCCAACGGATGGAGGGAACGGCCGCGAGCAGGGCTGGGTCGAGGTTTTTGACAGCTTCCCCGATCTCGATAAGCCTGACGCGGCAGGCGTCGTAGACCACCGGTTGGTCGAGGCTGCCTTCAGCCAGGTAGTCACCGATGGCGTCGATGGCAACGAGGATGTCGGCCATCCAAGCCGCGTCCCGACGAGTCACAGAGCTACGGCCTCAGCAAGCACTTCATCTCGGAGGAACGGCCGCAACGACGCGGGGGTGCCAACGTCAACCCTTACGCCAAGTTCGTCCTCGAGGTCGCACCCCAACTCGATCAGGTCGAACGGGGTCGCTTCTGGATCGAGGTCGACGAGCAGATCCACGTCGCTGTCGGAGCGATCGTCGCCGCGAACAACGCTGCCGAAGACCCGCACGTTCGACGCGTGGCGTCGAGCGGCGTGTGCCAGGATCGCCGAGCGATGCTCGGCGAGACGCTCGCCCATCGGCGAACGGGGAATGAACCTGGTCTCCATGGGCGTACAGATTACAAGCTGACCCTCAGGTGCGGGTTAGCGCTGGCTCAGTGGGAAAAGTCGTGCTCAGGCCGCTGCGATGCTCCTCTGGCCGGTCACTTCTAGCCGTGGGGTTAGCGTGCTAGTCGCCCCTCCGACACGGAAAGAAAGTCCAGTTCAGAGGCACTGTCTTCCAGGATCACGCTGGACCTGGACGGGCTCGGCTGAAGATCCGCGGATCCTGTTGCACGAAGTCAGAGGCAAGGCAGGGCCCACTCTGCCGGGGAGACGATGGCGGGGATGGCGTCGGGCACCGAGACGTAGCCGTCGTCGGTGCGTCGCTTGCGTCGGGTGACGTGCCCGGCCGCGGGGTTGGTGGGATCGAGCAGGACTTCTCGTTTTTGGACGCGCCCCCAGGTTTCGGTGCCCATGTATCGCGGGTTGGTAAAGATCGCTTGGAGCGCGGCGGTGGACCAGCCGGATTGGCGGCGGTGCGGGTTTCGTGTGGGGTCGGACGCGGAGGGCGAGGGGATGCCGGCGGCGTCGAGACGGGCTGCGATGGTGCGGTAGCCGACGTGCTCGGCCCGCCGCGAAAAGATTTGTTGGACGCTCCCGGCTGGCTCCGCGCCCAGGTGACGCTTCAGGTTCCCGGCGACGCCCGACCCGAGCCTCGCGAAGTGGGCGGCGACTCCAGGTCCCAGAGGCGCTGGCACCCCCGCCGGGTTAACCATCTCTGGCTGGTAGCGGATCGTTCTCGCGGCGGGTCAATGAGCCCGGCGCCTTGTGGTTAGACCCCGACGGTCGGCGCACGAAGCCGAGGAGTTCGGTGTTGATCTTCGGATCTCTCCGAAGGGCGTTTCGTAGTGCCTCAGCGTGGTTCGAGCGGATACACGACTTCTGCGCAGCCAGATGCATATTTCAGGTGCCAGGTGGCCAGAACCGACGCTGGCAGTGCACCGTTTCCTGGCCCTGGGGCCGATCCGCCTGGAGCGGGACAGGGAAAAGGGCGTCCGCCTTCGTCGTTCATGACCCAAGCCCCTCCTCGCATACGTTCGAAGACACCGACTGGGGGTTGTGGCACTCTGCCCCACGGGCCGATCTGGGCAAGGGGAACGGTGACCGTTGCCCCCGGTGTTCTGGATCGCATCGTCTTCACGCAGTCGGAGGGCGGGCGGAAGTTGGCGATCGCCCAGGAGGCACCCGTGTTCGGGACGGTGGCCACGCGGACGGACCCGGAGATCAGCTCGGCTAGACAGGTGGTCGGTAACATCTCCCAGGAGTTGAAAGCATTGACAAGCTGAGCCATGTCGGTCACTGGGGTTGTCGGATTGGTGGCCGCCTGCCCTCTGCGACTGTTTCCGCACGAGCCCACGAGCCCTATGAGCGCCATCACCGCTAGGACCTTCAATCTGGCGATTCGAGCCCCTCCTTGTCTCTGCAGCTCGGACCATCCTAAAGACAACCGACGCTCTGGAGGATGTGTCCGCTTGCCCTCACGATTGTTAGCCTGGCTGCGGGCTGTACCCTACGAATGAGCAGTTCGTGGCGTATTGAAGCCCCCAGACCGCGAATACGGCGGCGGGTAGCGCTCCGTTTCCTGGCCCCGGTGTATCGCCCTCGGGCGCAGGGCAAGGAAATGGCACTCCGCCCTCATCGTCCATCGTCCAGGTGCCGTTTACCTCTTGAAAGATCCCGATCGGCGCGTTCGTCGTGCTGGCGAACGGACCGAGATGATTGGCGGGCACGGTCGGTGACGTGCCCCCTGGCGTGGTCGGTGCCAGCGTTACTGTACAGTCGCTTGCCGCCTCAAAGCTTGCCATCGCCCATTCCAGGCCGGTGCTGGACACCGATGCGTACCGATCCGTGCCTGGGACGACGTCTGCCGGGCACGATGTGGGGAGATTCTCCCAGCTCTCAAAGCCACGTCGAGTTCTTCCTCGCTTGCTGTGGTTGCGGCAACCGTGGACACCCCCGACGTGTCCACGGTGGTGGTTGTTGTCACTGGTTCAGGTCCTGACGAGGCCGCCCCCGCACCGCCCACTGTGAGTACGGCCGACGGCACGGTCGGGTAGGTCGGCAGCTGAAGGAGGTACGATCCAGCACTCAGGGGTGGGATCGTGAAACTGAGCGGATTGCCGTCTGTGGCCGATGGACTGGTATACACAGCGTTCTGCAGCTCGACGTTGGGGAGGCTGGACTGCGGTAGCGTCCGCTGTGAGGTGTCTGCGGTTGCCGCCCCCGGAGGCGGGATCTGTTGGCCTACCACTGGGTTGGCGATCGTTGAGATCGTCACTTCCAAGGTAATCGTTAGGCCCGTGCTGGTATTCACAACCCCGTTCGTCAGCGAGGCCGGCACCGCCTGTTGTGCCGGCACGGCGTAGCACGCCTGCGAGAATCCCTGGTTGGCTACCGTCAGGGCCAAGGCCGCGGTCGGACTGCCTGTCGAAGCACACTGGGTGGCAGGAGTGGCCGGTGATCCAAACGGATTTGTAGCCGAGCCCAACGAGCCCGTGGGCGTGGCCGGATGGACAGGGTTTGCGGGGTCGGGGTGATGCCCGAGTTTCCAGCAGACAAAGTCTGTGGAATGACGACAGTGGTCGAGGAGTCTGCGGGAACGGCGCTGGCTGATGAGCCCGCTTGTACGCTTGCTTCTGTGCTGGCACATCCACCGAGAAGGCCGATGACTAGCGCACCTGTCGCGATGAGTGAGAGAGGCTTACGCGCCATCTTGGCACCCTTCTTCTCTGTCGCTGCGACGCTCGAAGTGCATCATGTCCCGCTACTCCACAGCGGTTGCCCGGTCGATGAGTACACCACCAGGTTCCCGTCCGAATTTTGAAAGTCGAGGTAGGCGCCGGGGTGACCGCCGGTCTGTGTAGACCACTTGGCGACGCCGTCGTCATAGATGACGAAGTTTCCGTCCGTTTGCATGAGTGCGTAGGAGTTCGCGTCGCCTCCAGAGGTCTGGGAACTCCATTGCGCCACACCATGATTGTTATAAATCACCAGATTGCCGTCGGTCTGCATGTCAAGAGCCCAATTGTCTGGGTCGCACATGCAGTAAGCAACGCCCGCGGCGTTCCCCTCAATCGCATAGACACCGAGTCGGTCGGTTCTATTCAGCTGTCGCCGCGGGCCGTGGCAGACGGGCGCAGAATGTTCCGACTGCGGCCACGGCCTCGACAATCGGGACCTATGATCTGCTCAGCAGGCTTCCGAGGCGGGCGGGATGGTCAGCGTCAGTGCCGTCGTTATGCGTTCGTGATTCCGGCTGAAGGTCGAGCCGAAGTCAGCGCAGGTCGAGCGCTATGCGGGTATCGGGTTACGCGTGCTCGATGCGTAGCGCAGCGATCAATGCGTTGCGGTACAGCCGTGCTGCTGCGGCTTCGGTTCGAGGATCTGCACTCAATCCGTGATGCTGGTTGGGCGCGCTGTACAGCTCGACGGGTACGCCTGCGGCCATTAGGGCCTGGGCGTACTGGATGCCTTCGTCGCGCAAAGGGTCGAGTCCGTTGACCTGAATGAAAGCCGGCGGCAACCCTGAAAAGCTCTCGGCACGCCCGGGAGCGGCATACGCGGAAGTTGCCGCCCGGTCTGCATTGGCCCCTAGATACCGCTCCCACATCTCCGTCGCCTGCCGTCCGCCGAAGAGCGGTCCTTCGTCGTATTGGCGTATCGACGGTGTGTCGCAGCGATCGTCAATGACCGGGATGATCAGGGCTTGGAACGCGATGGCCGGTCCGGTCCGGTCGCGTGCCATCAGGCTTACGGCTGCGGCGAGTGCTCCGCCAGCGCTCACCCCGGTCAAAGCGACACGGTCGCGGTCGATGTCGAGGTGCTCAGTTGCCCAGCACAGCCCGGCGTAGCAGTCCTCTACCCCGGCAGGAAAGGGGGTGTTGGGCGACTCTTTGGATGGGGATGGGTTGAGTCGTTGGGGTCGTTGAGGGTGGAGATGTCGAGGGGCCGGGTGATGGTTGCGTTGTCGTTGGGGTGCGGTCAGCGTGGAGAGGTTCTGTTCGCGTCAGGACCCCCTCGCTGATCTCTTGGAGGAGTACGAGGGGGTCCTTCGGTTGATGCCGGAGGCATCGTGCTCATCGTACGAAATGATGTTGATCGGGTCGAGTCGGACTTGACCGGGGGCCGGGTGGCTTGCCCGGTGTGTCGTGGGGTGCTGGGCCCGTGGGGGTATGCGCGGGCCCGGGTGTTGCGGGGCGAGGACCGCAGCGAGGCGTTCTGTCCTCGGCGTGGTCGGTGCCGGTCGTGTGGTCGTACGCAGGTTCTTTTGCCGGATTCGTGTCTGGCGAGGCGTCGTGATCGTAGTTGGGTGATCGGCGCCGCGTTGATGGCCAAGGCGGCGGGGACGGGGTGTGTGCGGATCGCCCGGCGTCTCGGGGTGCCGGCGGGCACGGTGCGGGGATGGTTACGCCGGTTCGGGGCGAACGCGGCGGCCATCCGGTCGCATTTCACGGTGTGGGCGTATCGCCTGGACCCGTTGCAGGGGCCGATCGAGCCGGCCGGGTCGGTGTTCGCTGACGCGGTGGAAGCGATCGGGATGGCCGCGCGTGCTGCGACGTTGCGGTTCGGTCCTCGCCCGGCGTGGGGGTGGGCGGCGGCCATGACCGGCGGGTGGCTGCTGGCAACACGAGTTCACCTCTGGCCGGTCCCTTGAGGGTCAGCGACCCTGCGGGGGACCTGTCCGCCGGGGACAGGAACCCGAGGAGGAGAACCCGATGGGTGACCGTGCGACAGAGATCGCCTTGTTTCGTTATGCCGTTATCCGCCAGGCGGCGGACCGCTCGCTCAGTCACGCCGAGCGGGGCCGAGCGGTGCGCGCCGTGTGCGCGCAGGCGCATGTGGGTCCAGACGGGACCACGGTGTGGGTGGCTCGCAACACCGTTGATCGCTGGATCCGGGCGTGGCGGGCCGGCGGGTTCGAGGCGCTCAAACCGCGGCCGAGGGCGCTCAACCCGCGCACCCCGGGACCTGTGCTGGATTTGGCGGTGTCGTTGCGCCGGGAGAACCCGCAGCGCACCGCAGCCCAGATCGCCCGGATCATCACCGAAACCCAGGGCTGGTCGCCCGGAGCGCGCACCCTGCAACGCTATTTCACGAGGATGGGATTGGATCGGCGTCACCTCAGCGGTGTGTCGGTGGCGTTCGGCCGGTTCGAGGCGTCCCGGGTGAACGAACTGTGGGTCGGTGACGGTCTCGTCGGCCCCGTCTGCGCCGGGCGGCGTGCGGTGCTGGTGGCGTTCCTGGACGACCACTCGAGAGGGTTCATGGGGTATCGGTGGTCGACGTCGGAAGACGCGGTGCGCGCCGCTGCGGCGTTGCGGGCCGGGGTCGGCGCCCGCGGTGTCCCCGAAGCCGTCTACCTCGACAACGGGTCAGGGTTCGTGTCGCACTCGCTGCTGCGGGCGTGCGCGGTGCTCGGCATACGCATGATCCATTCCCGGCCCGGCCGGCCCGAAGGCCGCGGCAAAATCGAACGTGTGTTCCGCACTGTCCGGGAACAGTTCCTGGTCGAGATCGACGCGGCCACCATCGACCTGGTCCGACTGAACCAGCTGTTCGCCGCGTGGGTGGAAACCGTCTATCACCACACCGTTCACTCCGAGACCGGTGTCACCCCGATCGAACGCCTCGACGCCGGGCCCCGCCCGGTTCCACCCGATGCCAGCCTGCTCCGTGAAGCGTTCCTGTGGTCCGAGACCCGCACCGTGACCAAGACCGCCACGGTCAGCTTGCACGCCAACACCTACGAGGTCGACGCCGCCCTGGTCGGCCGGAAAGTTGAACTGATCTTCGACCCTTTCGACCTGGCCGACATCGAGGTCCGGTGGAACAACCGGCCCATGGGACACGCCGTCGCCGTGCGTATCGGACGCCACGCCCATCCCGCGGCCCGCCCCGAAGCACCCGACCCGCCTCCCGCGGCGACCGGGATCGATTACCTCGCCCTGGTCGAGTCCCGCCGAGACGAAACCGAGGGCCATCGCATCTCGTACTCCACGCTCGGCCACGACACCGAACCCGGCGACAACCAGCTACGCCTCCCATGCGACTGGGAACACATCGGCATCAACACCACGACAACCAAACACAACACCGACAACCACAACAGCGACAACGGAAACGCCTATAACCACGAGGAGAACATCTGATGAGTATCGAACGGCTCCGCTCGCACTGGGGATTCACCCGCACCCCGTTCACCAAAACGCTGGCCCCGTCCATGATTCACCGCCACCCCGGCCACGGCGAAGCCGTCGCCCGTATCTCATGGTGCGTCGAAGAGTCCGCCATCGGAGCGGTCACCGGCGAAGTCGGCTCCGGCAAAACCGTGGCCATCCGCTCCGCCCTCGCCGAGCTCGACTCGTCACGCCACACCATCATCTACATGGGAAACCCGGCCATCGGAGCCAGAGGCATCTACACCACCATCGTCACCCACCTCGGCGGGATCCCCCGCTTCCACCGCTGCTCGCTCATCCCCCAAGCCGCAGACGCCCTCGCCTCCGAGGTCGCCGAACGAGGCAAACGCGTGGTCATCGTCGTCGAC
>Ga0182030_10011728_pt1 | contig 17655 bp, 15 predicted proteins | sample 812S3MmetaG_FD_121299 | JGI IMG/M metagenome (GOLD analysis project Ga0182030, IMG submission 121299) | Permafrost microbial communities from Stordalen Mire, Sweden - 812S3M metaG (Illumina Assembly) | ecosystem: Environmental > Terrestrial > Soil > Wetlands > Permafrost | place: Sweden...
CATCACACTCGGCTGGCGCCTCACCACCACCGCGCAGGACGAGCTCTTTGCCGCCATCGAAGGGACCGCCTTCCACACCCGCGTCATCCTGGAGCGCATGGAAGAATACGGCGTGCCCGTGCGGCGCATCATCAACGGCGGCGGCATCCCACAGAAGAACGCGGTGCTCAACCAGGTGTACGCCAACGTGATGGGCAAGCCCATCCTGGTGCCCAAAGGCGATGTCACCAGCCTCGGCTCGGCCATTTTCGCGTTCATGGCCGCCGGCGCCTTCCCCACCATCGAAGTCGCCCAGGATCGGCTCTGCCCCGGCTTCCTGACCATCGAACCCGAGCCCGTGCAGGCGGCCGCCAGCCAGCAGTTGTTCGCGCTCTATCGCAAGCTCTATTTCGCCTTCGGACAGCGCACCTCGCCCGGCGTCGAGATCGGCGATGTGCTGCCCGAATTGCGCCGCCTCGCGGCGCAAGCCAGAGGAGGGAAATAGTGCTCGAAGCCCTGCGCGCCGAAGTCCTGGAAGCCAATCTCGAACTGGTCCGCCGCGGCCTGGTGATCTTCACGTTCGGCAATGCCAGCGCGGTCTCCCGCGAGCACGGCCTGTGCGTGATCAAGCCCAGCGGCGTGCCCTACGAGAAGATGACGCCCGCCGACATGGTAGTCACGGATCTCGAGGGCAACACGGTGGAAGGCGCGCTGCGTCCCTCCTCGGACCTCGCCACGCACGTCGCGCTCTACCGCGCTTTCCCCGAAATCGGCGGCGTGGTGCACACCCACTCGCGCCACGCCACCGCCTGGGCGCAGGCCAATCGCGAGATCCCCTGCTTCGGCACCACCCATGCCGACTACTTCCACGGCGAGATCCCCATCACCGCCCAACTCTCGCGCGAAGAGATCGAAACCGGCTACGAGGCCAACACCGGCGCCGCCATTATCGCCCGCATGAAAGGCATCGACCCGCTCGGCTGCCCTGCCTGCCTGGTTTCCGGCCACGGCCCTTTCTGTTGGGGCGAGACCGTGACCGCGGCCGCGCACATGGCCGCCATCGTGGATGAGATCGCCGCCATGGCCTGGCAGACCGTCACCATCAATCCAGCCGCCAGGCCCATCTCCGAAGCGCTGCGCGACAAACACCACTTCCGCAAGCACGGCCCCACCGCCTATTACGGCCAGAAGTAGGCGCGGCATGGCCTCCGGCGTCCCGTGCACCCTCGTTTTCGCGCCGGACTGGTGGCGCCGCCACTACGGCATCGCCTTCGACCAGGCCTTTTACTTCGATCGCGACACCCGCATTCGCAACGATGTGCTCATGCGGCGGGCACTCTACGAACGCTTCGGCGTGGGCGAGCCCGATCCCCAGCCACGGCCGGTCGTAGGCTCCCTGCACGTGGCCGGCGGCTTTGTGGTTCCCGCCCTGCTCGGCGTCGAGATCCGCTTCGCGGAGAATCAGGCGCCCTGGCCGGTCTGCGCCAACCTGTCCCGGGAGGCCGTCAGGCGCCTGCGCGTGCCCGATATCGAGACCACCTGGCCCTTCAATCGACTGATCGCGGACATGGATGCGCTCCAGCGCGATTTCGGCTGCGTGGTGGGCGATTTCAACCCCGGCGGCGTCCTCAACACCGCCTTGGATCTGCGCGGCAACGACCTGTTTATCGACATGATCGAGGATCCGGAGACGGCCGCGCACCTGTTCGGCGTGGTGGCCGAAACCGAGCGCCGCGTCGCCCAATACACCGCCGCGCGCACCGGATCCAGTTCCATCGCCGTCAACCGCTCCATCCTCAACGTCCGGCCGGACCTCTTCCTGCACTCCAATTGCGCCGTCTCCATGATCTCGCCGGCCCTTTACCAGAAGATGTTGCTGCCTTACGATGCGGAACTTGGCCGCTCTTTCGGGGGTTACGGCATTCACCACTGCGGCGCCAACCTGCACTCCTTCGCCCGCGCCTATGCCGGCCTGCCGCTCGCCTTTATGGATGTGGGCTGGGGCTCGGATGTGGCGCGCTGCAGCCAGGCCTTTCCCGAAGCGTTTCTCAACCTGCGCCTGAGCCCCGTGCGCCTGGCGCAGGCCGGCGCACAGGAAGTCGCCGCCGACGCCGAACACCTGCTCGCCGCCGCCAATCGCGCCGACAATGTGGGGCTGTGCTGTATCAACATCGGCGGCGACGCGCCCGACTCCAACGGGCTGGCCGTCCTCCGCGCGGCCGAGCGCTTCACGCCCGCGTGAGGACTCTGCCGGCGCCGAAGTACAATGTGGATTGCAGTCGCGTGTCACTCATTCCGCCGGCAAGCCGCTGATGGCCGCCAGAGGCGTTCGCCCACCCGCATCCCCCGCCGCGGTTCTCTGCATGGGCTGCGCCACCATGGACTACATCTTCGGCGTGCGGGAGATTCCACACCAGCCTCTGAAGTTTCGCGCCCGCGATTTCAGGTCCGTGGGCGGAGGCAATGCCGCCACCGCCGCGGTAGCCATCGCCCGCCTCGGCGGCCGCGCTCACCTCATCGCCCGCCTCGGCGACGATCCCATCGGTGACGCCATCGTCCGCGAACTCGACGGCTACGGCGTCGATAGCAGTCTCGCGCACCGCTTCCAGGGCTGCGCCTCGTCTCTGGCCTCCATCCTGATCGACGAAAAGGGCGAGCGGCTGATCGTCAGTTACTTCGACCCCAAGATCTCGCACCAGCCCGACTGGCTGCCACAGATTCCGGCGGGCGTCGGCGCCGTTCTTGCCGATGCCCATTGGCCGGCCGGCGACCTGGAGTTGTTTCGCCGCGCCGCGGCCGCCGCCATCCCCACCATTCTGGATGCGGACATGCCCAGTTGTCCGCCGGAGCTGATTCGCGCGTCGAGCGTGGTTGCCTTTTCCGCGCCCGGCCTGGAAGGTGCCACCGGCGTGCGAGGCGTGACCGAAGGCTTGCACGCGGCCGCGCGCATCGGGGGCGGCGTCATGCTGGCGACCGATGGCGCCGCGGGCGTTTTTTGGCTGGAAGCCGGCGAATTGCGGCATCGCCCCGCTCATCGCGTGGAGGCCGTGGATACGCTCGGAGCGGGAGATGTCTTTCACGGCGCATTTGCCCTGGCGCTGGCGGAGGGCCAGTCTTTGGATGACGCGGTCGCCTTCGCCAACGCCGCCGCGGCCATCAAAGTCACGCGGTTCGGCGGGCGCGCCGGAGCCCCCACCCGGTCCGAAGTCGAGCAACTACTCCTCACGCAACCCCGCCAGGCTCACCGCGGCCCCGCCTGAGCGACACTGGCTGATCCAAACCGCGCAGCGTCGGGCACGCCAAGAACACCCCGTTCAAGAGCCTGTGCTTCGAGCGCCTCGCTGGAGGAAACGAAGTGTCAGCTTGCAGACTCGGAGATCTGTAATACCGACCTGTGAACTGTGTCAGAACTGTGCCAAAACCGCAGCCATTTTTGATTTGGGGAGCTGCTGCTTAAGCGATAGCAGATTCCCCAAGTTGTCGATATCAGGCACTTCCGTATGGATTGCTTGGAGCTTTTGGAGCCAGCGAGGATTCTTCGTAATCAGTAGGTCGCCGGTTCAATCCCGGCGGGTGGCTCCATCTTTCTAATAGTCTATAGCGAGAACTCCGGGTCGAAGCTTGTAGGCCACGGTGCGAAATGTTCCTATGAACCCGAGCCGCGATGTTTAGGAGAAAAGGACCTGCTTACAGTTGCACTTGTCCACGCACCGGGCTAGCATTCACTCATGAGAGTTGATCTGCCGAACCAGATCGTGCTCCGTTGGGATTCCGATTCCGACTGCTCGGGCCTGCTGGCGAGCGGAGGGATCGATGCCGTCTGGTTCCCGTCGCATGATGACCGCATCGCGGCCGCCTGCCGCGCCGCCGGCGCCGATACGCTGGAGGCCGATGCGATCCATTTCGTCGGCCGCGATCAAACCGGCCCGCTGCCGCCCGGGGATTTCCTGGCGGTGAAAGCGGGGGTCTGGCCGGGAGCGAGGGCCAGCGCCCGAAATGCCGACGGAAGTATTTCCGGCGGCGCCAGCCAGCGCGCCTGGATCGATGCCAACGGCTATCTGGTCGCCTGGACGAAGGCTCTCTTCCCCGGTCGCGCACCCCTGCTTGCGTATCTCCCGGACAGCGAGGCAGGTATTGCGCAGGGACAGGTGATTACCTACGATTCCCTGGAACTCGCCTTGATCGACGCCTGGGTTGCCGGAGGAAACTACCTGCTGGCGCCGGATGCGGCATACCGCAATGCCCTGCTCCGCCGCGATCCGGCAGCGACCGCGGCGTGGTCCGAGTTGGGCCGGACCGCCCGCTGGCTCAAGGAGAACCGGGATCTTCTCCGCCAACCTCCTCTGGGCACCATCACCATCCTGGTGGAACGGGGCGATACCGCCGCCGAGATCGCCGCGCTGATGTTCCGCGAGAGCGGTTCGCCTGAGTTGGTGTCCACCGAGCGCGTGCCTTTGCCGGACGCGTCCCGCCGCCCCATCGTGGTGGCGGCCGGGATTAATCCCCCGTCGGCGGACCTGAGTAAGCTCTTGCTGGCTCATGCCAAGGCCGGCGCGAGCCTCGTCATAGATGGCGGCGACGCATCGTCCTGGTGGAAGGCGCCCGGCGTGAAAGCGGGCCGCCAGTTCCAGGATCGAGGCTTCTATACGCTGGGCGCCGGCCGGATTCTGGTTTACAAGGAGTCGATTATCGACCCCGGCGATTTCGCCCTGGACGTCCTCGATCTTGCCGGCGGCCGCCGGCCTGTCCGTCTGTGGGATGCGTCCGCCGTCATCGCCATGGCCTCGCAAGCGGGCGCACGTGCCAATCTGATTCTTCGCCTGGTCAACTACGGGTCACCGACCCGCGGCGACGTCATGGCCCAGGTCCGAGGCATCTACAACCTGGCCACCCTGTTGCGTCCCGGGCAACCATCCGTCACGCTGCGGACCTGCCGCCGCGGCGAAAATACCGATGTCCTGGTACCCGGTTTCCGACGTCTGGCAGTGGTCGTTTTCAGTTGAGGAACGCAAGACATGCATCTGACTCGCCGCGATATTCTGAGAAGTGGGGCAGCCCTGGGGACGGCGGCCCTGGCGTCGCGCGCCCTGGCCGCGCCGCAGCGGTACTTCATGCCGCATTCTTTCATCGAGCGGAACCCCAAAGCCGTGTTCATCCGCCGCACCAGCGTGGCGCACAAGATGGATGCCGAAGCCAAACGAAACGAAGGTCTGAAGCTGGCGCGGCTCATCTTCGTGGGCAGCGACCGTCCCGGCATCCCCATCGACAACCGCATCGTCCTCAAACCCAACGCCACCAGTGTGTCTCCTCGCGGGCGACCGGCGGAGGAACTCTTCGGCACAGGCACCGATCCCCAATTCTACGAGGGGCTGGTGGCCGGCATGAAGGAACTCGGCCTCACCCGTTTCACCTTCGTCGATTCCACCTCCTACGCCAGTTGGAACCTGCGCGGCCTTCTGGATATCAACGACCGGCTTGGAATCGTCACCCAGGACCCCGAGCGCCGCGAGCGCCATTTGCGGGAAGGATGGGAGACCACCTGGAGCGCCGTGCCGGAAGGCGTGGTCTTCAAGCGCATTCCACACTATGCTCCGGTGAACGAACCTGGCACGTGGCTGCTCAATATTGCCAAGTGGAAGGCGCACGGCATGGGGCTCACGCTCACGGTGAAGAACGAGCAGGGCCTGGTGGCGCATCCCTTCACCACGTTCTGCGGCGGCTGGCCGTCTATCCTGAGTTCCTCGGATGTGGTCAAGTCCGAGGTTAATCCGCGTGTCGAGGAACTGGTGAACGGTTCCCTGGAACGCCACCGGAAGCTCGGCTACAGCCGCTATGACACCGGCGGCGGCCGCAGCAACGGCAACGTCCTCCGCCCCATCGAGCAGGAGCTCTGGGCCCAAAAGACGTGCGACAACATGAGCGTGTTGAAGACCGGCCTGGCCATGATCGAAGGCATCTACGGCCGCGATGGGGATGGCTTCAATGTCGGTACCGACTACCTGACCAATATGGTGATGTTCGGCAAGGACAAATTCCGCGTCGACCTGGTCGGCATTTGGCTGGGAGGCCACGAGCCCGGAAACCTGCATCTCTACCGTATCGCTAAGGAACGCGGCCTCAGCGATACCTTCAACCCTTGGGAAGTCCCGGTGTACGAGTGGACCGACGACGGCCCCGTGGCGCGGAAGTTGACCGATTTCCCGCGCACCCCTCTGAAGACCGTGTACCTTCCGCGCGAAGGGGAACCCGCGCTTCACATGCTCGATGAACCTTTCGATTACGACCGGCACAAGGTCTGAGCGGCGTTGGCGACGGCGGACGCTTCCGCGGCAGTGCACTGTATTTCGCGCGGGTTGAGGGGCCGGCCATTTCGATTGCGCCTCGCGCCCTACTACTTCCTGCCGAATAGTCCGTACTGGTCCGCGTTGGCCGGCGTCACCAGTTCACAGTCGATGGACTGCTTCTCCGGCGCCCCGGTGGAGCCGGTGGTGAGATACCTGTGCGCCTGGTCCACCGCCAGCCTGGAAATGGTGGCTGCCGGCTGCAGCACGGTGGCTCCGATTCCTCCGCTCCTGATGGACGCGATCGCATCGGGGCTGCCGTCGAAGCCCACCACGACGACCTTGTCCATTCCCGCGTTCTTCAGCGCCGCGGCGGCGCCCAGCGCCATGGTATCGTTGCCGGCGATGACGCCCTTAATGCCTCGATTGCCCTGAATCATGGTCTCCATCTTCTGGTATGCCTCGGTCTGGCTCCAGTTGGCGCTCTGCCGGCCGGTTTGTTTGAGGCCGTCGTACTTGTCCAGCACGTCGTGATAGCCGCGGGTGCGAATGGCCGCGTTGGTGTCGCTTTCGCGGCCCACCAGTTCGATGAAGTTCCCCTTCTCGCCCATCAGCCGCACGAACTCCTGCGCGCCAAGGGAGGCGCCCTGGTAGTTGTTGGACACGATCTGGGAGACGGCGACACCGTTGGCGTTGATCTCGCGGTCGATCAGGAAAGACGGAATGCTGGCGGCTTTGGCTTTGCGGACGGCGGCGACGGTGGCATCGGCGCCCGCGTTGTCGAGTACGATGGCGGCGGCCTGGTTGGCGATGGCGACGTCGATCAACTGGTCCTGCTTGTGCGCGTCGTCGTCGTGCGAGTTCACTGAGGTCTCGTAGCCCAACTCCTGGGCGCGCGCCGCGGCGGTTTCGGCCTCCGCTTTGAAGAAGGGGTTGTCGTGGGACGGGGTGATGATGGCGATGAGTTTCTTCCCGGTGGCGGGCCGGCTACCCGCGCCGCACGCGGCCAGCCACAAGACGCCGGGCACGACCATCCACGTTGCCATGCTTCGAAAGTTCATTTCAGCTCCTCCAAGCGGCGCCTGCGCGCCGCGAGTATCTTTGCTGCATCTGATCCAGAACCACCGCCAGCACAATCACGAGGCCTTTGATGACGATCTGCCAGAACTCGGAGACGCCCATCAAAATGAGGCCGTCGGCCAACACGCCGATGACGAAGGCGCCGATGATAGTGCCGCCCACGCCGCCGCGGCCGCCCATGAGCGAAGTGCCTCCCAGCACGACCGCGGCGATAGCGTTGAGCTCGAACGTTTCTCCGGTCGCCGGATGAGCCGCATCGAGTTGCGCGGCGATGATCAGCCCGACGGTAGCCGCGCACCCACCCGAAATGATGTAAGTGGCGCACTGTATCCGCTTCACGCGGACGCCGGAGAGTTCGGCCGCGCGTTGGTTGCCGCCCACGGCATAGACGCGGCGCCCGAAGGGCGTGCGTTCGGCGAGGAACATGCCGGCGGCGGCGAACAGCAGCATGAGCCAGATGGGAGCGGGAATCCCGAGCAGCGCGCCCGCACCGAGCGCGGGGAATCCGGTATTGCCGAGTTCGGGCTTTCCGTCCAGGTTGGGAAACGTCGCGCCATTGGAGATGAGCAGCGCGGTTCCCCGCGCCACGTAAAGCGAGCCCAGAGTGGCGATGAACGGGGCCACTCGCAATTGCGAAACCAGCAGGCCGTTGATGGCCCCCACCAGGACGCCGCCGAGGATGGCCGCCACAATCACCAGCCAGGTATGAAAGTAGACCACGACGCCAAACGAGCGCAGCACCAGGCCGCTGTGGATCAGTCCACCGGCAATGATGGCCGCCAGCCCGGCCACCGAACCCACCGACAGATCGATGCCTCCTGCCAGGATCACGAAGGTCATGCCCACCGCCAGGATGGCGTTAATGGCAACGTGCTTCACCAGGATGGTAAGGTTACCGCCGGTGAGAAAGGCCGGCGACATGGCGGCGAAAGCCGCCACCAGCGCGATGAGCACAATCAGCGCGCGCAGGCGAAACAGGAGGGCGGCGGGTGAAACGGAAATCATGCCGTCTCCTTTGCGGCAATGGACGCCGCCGATGCAAGCGCGTCGTCCGCAGTCCCGGTGGCGGGAAACTCGCCTGTGACGGCGCCGCGCGACATCACCAGAATGCGATCCGCCGTGCAGCGCACCTCCTCCAGTTCCGAGGAAACCACCATGATCGCCATTCCGGCGGAGGCGAGATGCCGGACGATGGAGTGGATCTCACTCTTGGCGCCCACATCGACGCCGCGCGTGGGTTCGTCCAGCAGCAGCACGCGCGGCTCGGTGAGAAGACACCTGGCGAGGGCCACTTTCTGCTGATTGCCGCCGCTGAGCGAGCCGATGTTGTGGCGCAGTCCGGAGGTCTTGATGCGCAACTCCGACACCTTTGCGGCCGCTGCCCGCATCTCGGCGGAGGGCGAGAGCCACGGGCCGCGGGCGAAGCGGTCGAGGCCGGCCAGCGTCATGTTGGCCAGCACCGAGAGGCTTTGCACGATGCCGGACGCCTGACGATCCTCGGGCACCATCGCCAGCCCGGCGGCGATGCGCGCCGCGGTGTCCAGGCCGGCGAGGTTCTTCGAATCCAGCCAGACGCTGCCCGCCGCTTCGGGATGCAGCCCCATCAGGCATTCCAGCAATTCGGTGCGGCCCGCGCCCATCAGGCCATAGACACCCAGCACCTCGCCGGACCGCAGGTGCAGCGCCACGTCGCGCAAGAGCGGGCGGCCGTTGGCGGCGGTCAGGGAGAGCCGCTCCACGCGCAACAACTCCGGTCCCGTTCGACCGGCTTGCGGCAGCGGCGCCGCGCCCGCCGGACGCCCGGTCATGCGCTCCACTATCCAGCGGATATCCACCGCGCCCGAATCGGCTTCCGCCACCATGCGGCCATCGCGCAATACCGAAACGGAGTCGGCGATTTCCAGCAGTTCTTGCAGACGATGCGAGATGTACACGATGGCCACGCCGCGCGCCGTCAGATCGCGAATGATGCGGAAAAGCACAGCGATTTCCGCGGCGCTGAGCGCGGAGGTGGGCTCATCCATCATCAGGACGCGAACGTCGCGCGCCAGGGCCTTGACTATCTCGACGATCTGCTGCTGGCCGAGCGGCAGGTCGCCGACCGGCGTGCGCGGGTCGATGGGATGCTCCAACCGCGCGAGCAGGCGGCGCGCCAGATCGTCCTGCCGCCGCTTGTCGAGCACGCCGCGCACCGTCAACTCGCGCGCCAGGCAGATATTCTCGGCCACGCTCAGGTTGGGGCAGAGATTCAGTTCCTGGTGGATGATGCCAATGCGGTGCGCATCCGCGTCGCGCACCGAGCGCATGGCGATTTTCCGCCCGTCCAGGTATAGGGATCCGGCGGTGGGTTGCGCGATGCCGGCCAGGATCTTGACCAGAGTGGACTTGCCCGCCCCGTTCTCGCCGATCAACGCGCTCACCTTGCCGCGCGGCAGACGGAAAGTGACGTTGTCGAGCGCGAGCGTGCCCGGGTACCGCAGGGAGACGCCGCGTGCTTCGAGTACGACGTCGGGCGGCGTCATCGGTTCTCCTCCACGGTCAGCCGGACCGGCACCAGTTCGGGCAACAGAGGATCGGCCTTGCCTTCCGGCGCGGCGAGCGCGCCCGCAAACGCCACGCCGCGGCCTTTCAGGGCCGCGGCATCGAGCGGCGCCAGCACGGTCTTCAGCGCGCGGCCATTCAACTCGTTGCCGGCATCGGCGAACTGCAGTTGATTTACGAAGTCGGTAAAGCGCACGATGCCGGTGGCGTCGCGCAGGGCGGTGCCGCGCAGCACCGGCCCGATCTGGATGGAAATGTCGGGGCGCCCGTCGTACGGCGCGACGTCCACCAGCGCCAGCCCTACGCGGGAACGGGTGTCCACGGCGGTTACGGTCCCGCGGCCCTTCACCAGGAAGTACGCCCGGCCATTGGCCTGGCGATGTCCGTACCGCTGCGCTGCGTCCGCGGGAGACGCGGCGACGGCGTCGAGGAGGACACGAGCTTCCACCGCGCCGTTCAAAATGGCGGGCACGAGGCTGGTGCTCCAGATGGAATCCACGTATTGAGCGGGACTGGCCACGGCGGGGCCGGACGCGGTGTCCTTCTCCTCCCGGCCGATGGGAACCACTGTCCACGGCACGCAGGAAGAGAGGCTGAGCGCGAACGCGGCGGCCGCGAATCTGGAAGTGCCGTGCCTCATCGCGATTTCACCTTCTTCGGTTCGGCTGCCGCGCTCCCGGCGAGCAGGCTCTCCGCGGTGGCCAGGTCGGTAATGAGGACGTTAATGAGCTTTCCGGCAAGAGCCCCGCGAATGGCGTTTGTTTTTCGGCGGCCTCCGGCCACTCCCACCACGCGGCGCACGGCGCGCAGTTGATCTAGGTCCATGCCGATCACCCGATCGTTCAACTCCGTGACCACGGCCCGGCCCTCGGCATCGAAGAAGCGCAGGCAGATATCACCGACCGCGCCCTTGCCCACAAGCAGTTTGATTTCCTGCGTGGAGAAGACGTTTCCGCTCGACGCCAGGGCGCGCGAAGGTTGGGTGGCACCGATGCCGACGAGGGCCAGCGCGATCTTGGGGAACAGGTCCAGCGCCTCACGCACGAAGCGGTCCTTCATGAGAACGTCGCGGGCGTCCCGCGAACCTACCACGCCGGGAGCGGGCAGCAGCGTGGCCTCACCGCCAATCAGGTCGGCCAGGCGGCGGGTCACCTCGGTGGCGTGCACTTCGGCGGTGGGGTTGCCGACGCCTCCCAGGATTTGCACCACGCGAGTGTTCTTGAAACGCCGGCTGGGGTTGAGGGCATTGACCATCTCCAGCAGCGCCGCGCTCCACGAGGAGATGCCAACGACATCGGCGGGCTTGAGCGTGTTCTCCAGGTAGAAGGTGGCCGCGGCGCCGAGGTCGTGGGAGATCTGAGCCTCGTCATCGAGGCAGTCCACCACAATGGCTTCGTCCAGCCCGTATCGCGATTGCAGCGCGTCTTCCACTTCGGTATGGGTGCCGGAGGGGAGGCTCACGGTAATCCGCACGATGCCTTCCCGCCCGGCGCGTTGCAGCAGGCGCGACACGGTGGACTGGTGGATGTTCAGGCGCTGGCAGATCTCCATCTGACGGAGGCCCTGGGTGTAGTACATGCGCGCGATCTTCGCCATGAGCCGGAGTTCGTCGATTCGCGCCATAGGCCTAGCCTGAAACCGCCGACCGCGACCGGCCGAGCGCATCGCGCCATCCGGACAGCAATTCCGCGCGGCGCGACTCGCGCATCGCCGGCTCGAAGCGGGTGGTGGCGCGGGGCAGGCGCTGCAATTCGTCGAGCGATTCCCAGTAGCCCACGGCCAAGCCGGCAAGCCACGCAGCGCCGATGGCGGAAAGATCCGCCGAGCCGCTGCGGATCACGGGGCAGGCCAGGATGTCCGCCTGGAACTGCATGAGGCGCCCGTTGCGGCTGGCGCCTCCATCGGCAAAGAGGGCGGGCAGCGGCATGGCCGCGTCCTGGCGCATCGCCTGAAATACATCGGCCACCTGGTAGGCGATGGAGTCCACGGTGGCGCGCGCCACATGGGCCGGAGTAGTACCGCGCGTGAGGCCGCACAGAACACCGCGTGCGCCGGCGTCCCAGTGAGGTGCGCCGAGCCCGGCAAAGGCCGGCACCAGGTAGGCGCCCGCGGAGTCCGCGACGCCGGCCGCCAGACGGGCGACCGATTCGGCGCCGCCCGCGAGTCCAAGGAAATCGCCCAGCCACTGGACGGCGCCGCCGGTGTTGGTGATGTTTCCTTCGAGCGCGTAGCGGATCCGGCCCGGTTGCGCCCATGCCACCGTGGTGGAAAGCCCGTGAGCCGATACCACCGGACGGTCGAGCGGCGACATCAGCGAGGATCCAGTCCCGTAAGTGGCCTTCACCGCGCCTGGAGCGAAGGCGGCGTGACCGAACAGCGCTGCGTGGGAATCGCCGACGAGGCTGGCGACGGGCACGCCGGCGGGCAGCCGTCCGAAACCGGCGGTGGTGCCGACCACGCTGCTCGACGCCCGCACCTCGGGAAGGCAGGCGGCGGGAATTGCGAAGATGCCCAGCAGCTCCGCATCCCACGCGCATCGTTCCAGGTTGAGCAGTTGGGTGCGAGAGGCGTTGCCGGCATCGGTCGCGTGCACCGCGCCGCCGGTCAGGTTCCAGAGGAGCCAACTGTCCACGGTGCCGGCGCGGAGGTCCCCGGCGGCAGCGCGCGCGGCGCCGTCTTCGATATGGTCCAGCAGCCAACGGAACTTGGAGGCGGAGAAAAGCGGGTCCAGCGGAAGTCCGGAGCGCTCGCGAATCGTCGCATCCAGGCCGCTCAGGCGGAGTTCGTCGCAGAAGGCCGCCGTGCGGCGGCACTGCCAGATCACGCACGGGCCGGCGGGCGTACCGGTGCGACGGTCCCAGACCACAGCCGATTCCCTTTGGTTGGAGATGCCCACGGCGGCGATTTCCGCATCGCCGCACTGAGCCAGGCATTCATCCACCGCCTCCGTCACCGAGGTCCACAGGTCGCGCGCATCCTGCTCCACCCATCCTGGTTGCGGGAACGACACCGCCAGGGGCCGCGACGCCCTGAGCAGAACGCTGCCGGCGCGGTCCATCAGGAGCGCCTTGGTATTGGTGGTTCCCTGGTCAACGGCGAGGATGAGTTTCGGGCGCGACATTTTCACATTCCTCGACCAACTGTGCGGCGGCGTGGCGAATGCCTTCCGCGGTGAGCCCGAAGTGCTCGAACAAAAACGCCGCCGAACCGGTGGGCGCGAATTCCGCCGGGAAACCGAGAATCCGCATGCGAACCGGGTGCGACTGCACGACCACCTCCGCCACGGCTCCGCCCAGACCACCCACGACGGTGTGTTCCTCGACCGTCACGATGGGACCGGCGGCCGCAGCCTCGATTATGGCGTTGCGATCGAGTGGGCGCACCGTCGGCATGTTGAGCACCGCCGCGTGAATCCCGCCGGCTTCGAGCAGCGCCGCCGCTTCCATCGCCCGGCACAGCATGGTGCCGTTGGCGATCAGGGTCACATCCGAACCCTCGCGCATCCGGCGGGCACGCCCGATTTCGAAGACGTAGTCCGGCGGAAGCAGGTCCGGAACCGGCATACGGCTAAGACGCAGGAAGACGGGACCATCGTAAGCCGCGGCCGCCCGCACCGCGGCCGCGGTCTCGCTCGGGTCGGCGGGCACGATGACGGTCATGTTGGCGATGGCGCGGATCCATGCCAGGTCCTCGATCGAATGGTGAGTAGGACCGAGTTCGCCGTACGCCACGCCGCTCGACATGCCGCACAGCTTGACGTTCGAGCGGCTGTAGCCGAGATCGACTTTCACCTGTTCCGTGGCCCGTCCGGTCAGAAAGCAGGACGCGCCGCAAACGAACGGGATCAAGCCGCCGTTGGCCAGTCCGGCGCCAACGCCGACCATGTTCTGTTCGGCAATGCCGACATTCACCATGCGGCCGGGAAAGCGATTCTTGAACTCCTTGAGGTTCGAGGAGCCGATGGAGTCGTTGACGACGGCGACGATCCGGGGGTCCGCTGCCGCCAGCGCGACCAGGGTATCGGAGAAGGCCTGGCGGCAGTCGTGCAGCGCGCTCACAGGCTATCCCCAGCCAGTTCCTGAAGCGCGGCAGCCAGTTCCTGCGCGCTGGGAACGCGGTGATGCCATTCCGCGCGGTCCTCCATGAAGGAGACGCCGCGACCCTTGTGGGTGTGGGCGATGACGCAGTTGGGCCGTCCGGCTTCGAACGGTGTAGCGCGGAAGGTGCGGCCGAGGAGGGCAAGGTCGTGGCCATCCGTCTCTTTCACCGCCCAGCCGAATGAGCGCCAGCGGTCGGCCAGAGGTTCGAGCGCCACCGTGCGCTCGGTGGCGTCGCCCTGTTGCAGGCGGTTGCGGTCGACGATGACGGTGAGGTTGTCCAGTTGGAACTGGGCGGCCGACATGGCGGCCTCCCAGTTACTGCCTTCCTGCAACTCGCCGTCGCCGGTGAGCACGAAGGTCCGCCAGGATGCGCCGGTGATTTTGGCGGCCTTGGCGGCGCCCACGCCGATGGGCAATCCGTGGCCCAGCGGGCCGGTGTTGGCCTCCACTCCGGGGACTTTGTTGCGGTCGGGATGGCCGTTGAGCATTGAGAGCGGCTTCATGTACTCGGCCAATCGCTCGCGCGGAAAGAACCCGGCCTCGGCCAGGGTGGAGTAGAACGAGGCGGAGCAGTGGCCCTTGCTCATGATGAAGCGGTCGCGGTCGGGCCACCGCGGATTGGCCGGGTCCAGGCGCAATATGTCGAAGTACAGGACCGCCAGGATGTCGGCCGCCGAGAGATCTCCGCCCGGATGGCCCAGGTTGGCGTCGTACACCATTTGGAGGCTGGACATCCGGACCTTGCGGGCGATCCGTTCCAGTTTGCCGGCCGTTGGTGTATCGATAGTTCCGGGCATTTGCCTCAATGATTACATATTTATGCTATATAGAAGGACAATGCCGGCGCCCGGCTCAGATGTTGGCCAGAATCGTGTCGTAGACGCCGCGAATCAACGGCGGGCTGACTTCGATTGAGTACAGTCCTTTGTATCCAAGCTCGTTGTTCGTGAAACGGACGAGCGCCGCCAGGTCCCAATTGGGGCTGAGTTTCATGTGCATATTGCCTGAGTTGGAGGGGAACAAGCCTTTGATGACCATGTGCTCCGAGGCCTGATCGGGCGCCATGATGTTGCCGATGTCGACGTTGGAATAAGTCCCGCTGGCTTCGACCACTTCCTTGACTAACTCCCAGGCCGGCGGGCCGCCCGGAGCGGACAGCGGCAGACCGGGTGCGGGAGCTGGCGCAACCGCGGGAGTGGGACTGTCGCCCCGGCCACGACCACCCGATCCCACGACGCGGGTCTCGACCGAGATCTTCACGCCCTTCGTCTTGGCGTAGTCACCCATCAGCCTCAACGCCGCCGTGGCGTTCGCCTTGGTGGCGGGTGTCAACTGTCCCTGATTGACCATCACGCGCGGGCAATTGAGAATCACCGCGTGGTCCACCCACCTCATGGTCAAATCGATTGCCTGATAGCGCTGGACAGGATCGGCCGCGGACACCGTCATCTGGCCGAACTCGACGTTGATCTGCGTCATCCGCGACCTGGCCTTCTCGATGCGCGCGCGAAGCTCCTTGAGATACGACGTTTCGGTGGAGGCAAAGTGCGAGTGCTGGAATTCGACGTTGTGCACGCCGTAGGTGTCCGCCAACATCCGCGGGAGGTCGAAGATTTCGAGAATACGATCCGGATTTGGCGGCTGACTTTCCAACTTCAACCGCGAGTTGAAGTTGTAGGTCATGATCGAGATACGAGCGAGTTTGGCGGCGCTGACCGCGGCGGGAGCGCCTTTGTCGAGCGGCGCGGCCTGGTCCGGCGCGCCCTGCGCAACTGCATTCGGGGTGAAGCCTGCCAATACCGGCGCAACGGCCGCGGCAGACCTCAGGAAGTCTCGGCGTTTCATAGGTAGATTTTGACGCGGTACCGGCTCAAACAGCCAGGCGCGTTTTCAACAAACCCCTTTCAACCCGTGCGTGCGGATTTCCCGCACACGGCTTAACGATCATGATACTGGTGCGGCTGGCAGTGGATATTTCACAGTTGTCCGCCGCCGATGCGGGCCCACGTGCTTCCCGCTTTGCCGCGCACTGTTCCACTCGCCGCCATCCGCGTCTTCTCCGTACGCATCACTACGAAGTCATCACGGTACCACAACAGCGGGTGATGGCGATCTTCCCCGCCATGCCCGGCCGCGCCTGGGAGATGGTGCGGCCAGCGTGTCATTCGCCGCAGGCGATTATCCGCGCCCTCCGCGAGGGCGATTTCTACCTGTCGACGGAGGTCGCCCTGGGCGGCGAGCATGCTGAAGCGCAACCCGTAGGCAGCCTTACGGAACTCGCTCCTGCCAGCCTTCGTGCGCGGTCGGCGCCCTCCATTCTTGCCGAGGCGGGCGGCAACGGGGTAACATTGGACGATGATCCCGTATTCTTGTATCCGCTCTGCGATTCGGACGTCCGTGTGCCTGGCCGCCGCGCTGGCCGCGCCCGTCTCATTCGGAGCAGACGCCGCCCGGCAGCAGGCTCAAGCCCGGTTGCTCGATCGCGCCGCATTTCTGTGCGACGATTGCCTCTTCGGAGCGAGCGACTACTATTACTGCTTCGCGGCCGATAATAGGATCCTGATCGGCTATCAAAAGACTCCGGTTTTGAACTACACGGACAAATCGAAGAATTACCTGGCTCCGGCCCACCCCTCATGGGCGGCCTGGACCGCGCCCGGCCAGAGCGTGCCGATCGCCTACGACGACAAGTACATCTGGGTCAGTCGAACGCCAGAGGTGAAGCGTGGTTTCCGGGCGGGTCTGCAGTCGGTCTTTTTCTGGGCCAGCCGGGCGAACAGTAAACAGGTAAGGCTCAAGCGGAGTTCCATACGAGACATCTTCACCGGCAGCGACCAATGCCGGGGTGCTGGTGGGGCGAAGGCCAATTAACCAGCGTTCCCGTTTCGCCGGCGCGGACAGCCGCCGGCTGTCAATGAGGCTGTTTTGGTTCCCCCGCGGCGCCTTTTGGCGTGCTCTTCGCATCGGCCATCGAGACCGCACGAAGAACATTGACCGACGGTAAGGTCGAGGCGTCCCAACCGCCGCCGAGGGCCTTGACGAGATCCACTGCCGCGGTCATGCGCCGCTGCAGAATGGTGATGGCGGTCTGCTGGTCGCCTAATGCGATGATCTGCGTGGTGATGACGTTCAGATAGGAATCCGTTCCGGCCTTGTACCGTTCCGTTTCGAGAGCCAGCGCCTGCTCGGCAGCGACCACGGCTTCGTGCTCCTGCACCGCCTCTTCTGCCAGGTAGCGCAAATTCGAAAGATCGTCCTCGACTTCCTGAAAGGCCGAGAGAACCGTCTGCCGGTAAGCGGCAACAGTCCCGTCGTATGCGGCTTCCGCGCCCTCTAACGCCGCCCCGCGGCGGCCAAAATCGAACAGTGTCTGGGGCAGCGAGGGCCCCGCGGACCAGGTGCGGCTCGCGAAGGTGAACAGCGTCGCCAGATTTGTGGAAAGAAGACTGGGGCTTGCCGAAAGAATCAACGTGGGATAGTAAGCGGTCTCGGCAACCCCGACGTTGGCGTTGGCGGCGGCCACCTGGCGCTCATTCGCCGCGATATCGGGACGCCGCTCCAGAAGCTGCGATGGCACACCCACCGGAATGGGCGGAGGCGGACCGGCGATCGTGGTGGTGTCGATATTGAGGGAGGCCGGCGGCTGGCCGGTCAGTATGGCTATGGCGTGCTCG
>Ga0182030_10011729_pt1 | contig 17653 bp, 11 predicted proteins | sample 812S3MmetaG_FD_121299 | JGI IMG/M metagenome (GOLD analysis project Ga0182030, IMG submission 121299) | Permafrost microbial communities from Stordalen Mire, Sweden - 812S3M metaG (Illumina Assembly) | ecosystem: Environmental > Terrestrial > Soil > Wetlands > Permafrost | place: Sweden...
AGGATGTATTGACCGCGTTGTTACAGACCTGGGTTACTATCAAATAAAAGACGGGGCATTTCATTTGCTGGAAATTGCGCCGGGTGTTACTGTTGATGAGATTAAAGCAAAGACATTGGGCAAGCTGGTTATAAGCGATAGTTTGAAGGTAATGGAGGTGTAAAGTGTTTAGGTGCGCAGGTGTTCATGTGTTCAGGTTTAACAACAAAATTTAGGGGCACGTAAAATAACTCATTGCATCATGTTGCAATTAACAATGTAAAACAATTTAAGTTTGATGGGCAAATTACCTGAACACATGAACACCTGCGCACCTGAACACTTACTCACCTGAACACACAAATACATGAGAGGGGCCAAACCATCTTTACTGTTCGCTTTGCTGGTATGGAGTTTACTGATTCTCCGGTTTGGCTACCGGTATGGCACCGGCGACCAGGTTGAGCTTTTGCCCTACGTTCTTTATCTGCACGATCATTCATTATTCGCTCACGATTTTTTTATACAGGGGCTTAGTGCCTCAGTGCCTAATGAGCGCACCATTATGGCTAACCTGACGCTGCCTTTTATCAATCACCTTGAGATTTTTTGCTTTTTAATGCAGCTTTTCTCAACTGTTTTGCTGGTAATGGGCCTGCAACAACTGGCATTCAGGTTTATCCATAATAAGTATCTGGCGTGGCTTGCCATTTTAATTGCCATGATACCGCTGAATGATTATACGTTGGGCAATGTGGAATTATATTCAGAGTGTTTCCAGGCAAGCGGCCTTGCGGTAGCCATTATAGTTTGGGCCATTAATTTATTTATTGATAGAAAATTTATTGCGGCTTCAATACTAATGTCGGGCGCTACATTTATTCAACTGCTGGAGGGATTGGATGTAATGATAGTGTTAAGCGTTATTATGCTTTTTATGCTGGTGATAAAACAGATACCATGGAAAACATTTGTTGCCTTTGGTACTATTTATTTTTGTACTGCAGGAGTTTACCTGGTTATGATTTTAATGAATAAAATGGGTACGGTGCCCGGTGGTTTCATAACAATTAGTAATGCCGAGTTGTTTAAAATAGTATTTCAGTTCAGGCACCCGCACCATTTCATTTTTACAAGCTTTCCGCTGTTTAAAATGGTGGTATTTTTTGCGCTCACTTTATGTGCCCTCATTTTTTATTCGGGCCATTCATCAAAAATGTTCGACTTTATTTTAATCGGCCTTTTCGGTGTAATTGTATATGCCTTTGCTGTAGATGCTTTTCACAATGTTTTTATTGGGAATTTTCAATTTTACAAAGTTACCATCTGGATGAAGTTTCTGGGCGTTGTGGCCTTGGTTGGTATGGTTGAAGAGTTTTATTTAAATAAAGGGCATTTGCCCGACATGGTTAAATTTGAGAAGATTGGGATAATCGCATTAGCCCTGGTAAGCTGGCTGGTAATTATAGAATTCAATCAATATTTGCCTTATAAAGTTCCTTTTCAACTATTTTCAATGAAAGAAAAGGATGATATGATTGCTATTTGCGAAAAGATTAACGAAACTATACCGGCCAATGCTCTTTTTGTTCAGCCTTTTGATAACACCGAATTGAAATTTTATGGCCGGCGGTCAAGTTTTGTAGAGTTTAAAGCAAACGTAAAGCATAAGAGCTTTGTGGGCGAATGGTACAGGAGGATACAAATAGTATACGGTATTTCTGCAAACGATGCGCAACAAGGCTTTAAACTACAGGACAAGGCTGATGCCAGTTATTACACTTCCGACCCATGGCAGTTTAACCGAAAAGCAGGATATGGAATAACGCACATGTTGGTAAAAAAGGATTACAAACCCCTTTACGGTACCTTAGTTTTGAGTAACAGCACCTATGCGGTATATAAACTTTAACGGCAATATTTATCCGGGGCACGAAGCCCTGCTGCCGGTAACTAACCGCGCATACCGGTACGGCGATGGCTTTTTCGAAAGCATGGTGATGTTCAATCAAAAAATGCCCCTGCTGGAATATCACTGGAACCGGCTCACTTTTACTGCCGCCATGATTTCGGCTGTTCTTCCTGAAAATTTTAATAAGGCCTCGCTGCAAAATATGATACTGGCGCTTGCCGGTGCGAATGAGGAAGTTCGCAATGCCCGCATACGCCTGCAATTTTACCGCAAAGGCGATGGCCTTTATTTACCCGATAGTGATGAACTTGGTTTTAGCATTAGTATGGAGGCAATAGATAAGAACAGGTTTGAGCCCGGCCATGGATTGAAAGCGGGGATGCGAAATGATTGCTTCAAGGGCCCTTCAATGGTAAGTGAAATAAAAAATTCAGGGGCTTTAATGTACGTGCTGGCTGCCAAATACGCCAGGACAGAAGGATGGGACGAATGTATTTTAACCAACCATTCAGGCCAGGTATGCGAGGGAATTAGTTCCAATATTTTTATTGTTGAGGAGGATAAACTAATAACCCCCGGGCTCGGCAGTGGCTGCGTAAACGGCGTAATGCGCAATTACCTGATTTGGCTGATGGGAGATAAGGTAACTGAACGGAATATTGAAGCTAAAGAACTTGAAGAAGCGGAAGAAATAATAATGACAAATGCCGTTAAGGGAATACAGTGGGTAAAGGAGTTGAACGGAAAAGCCTATTCTAATAAGAAGGCCATTCAATTAACTGAATTGTTAAACAGCAAATTGATGGGCCTCGCTCAATAAATGAACCTCATTTTTACAAAAACGGGGCTAATTTTGCAGGAAGCGGATAATCAGTATATTCGCCCATAAACCCACACTTCCTGTATGAAAGTTATAAAAATCTGCTTAGCAGTATGTACCGGTATTATTATTTTTGCGGGCTGTAAAAAAAACTCCCCTACTACTATTAACACTAACCCTCACCTGATTTTTAAATTCGTTTTCGATACTACTCAGGTAAGGCTTGATAATTTTGGTAAACCCGATACTATGCCGGCTGGCCACGCTGCTCAAAATCCGCAAATGAATGTAATGAGCGGGCACTATATTGAGTTAGCACCTAACGGAAACACGGCGCTTGGTGCGGGCACGGTCCTTTATATGACCCCTACCTCAACTAGCGGTGGTGCTTCTGCTATTAATTTTCAGGATGAGGTTTTAACCCCCAATGGCGGCACCTTCTATTCCGTAGCGTTGGATAGCGTTACTCCCGGCACTTACCAATATTTAAGAGTATCGCTGGCTTACCAGAACTACGGTGTTCAAATGTATGTAGATACCACCGTTACAGAAACAGTAGGTGGCACGCCTTATACCGCCACTATACAAGATGAGTTACCTTGCACTATAGCCAGCTTTGTAGGTGTTAATACATATATAACAACTTATAAAGTAAACAACCAAAGTATTGCTGTTAACGGCAATCGCGCACAGGGTTACTGGGGGTTTGAAGCTGACGGGCCTTTGAGCTATGTCTATGCAGGGCAGACTTTTTCCTATCCATATACCTATCTAGCCAGCGGCCAGGCACCTGTAGGTGCTACTACTGTGGTTAACCCTTTATTTGCTACTTCGCCCATACCTGCGGGTTCATGCGTAGCAACTGGTCAGTTTGTTACGGGTTCTAATACCGGTGCGCTTACTTCATTAACCATACCACCTCACGGAACAGCCACCAAGGATATTGTTATAACGGTGTCACTTTCTGTTAATCACAGTTTTGAATGGCAGGAAGTTGTTAAGGATGGTTTATGGCAACCTTCCATTGGCGAAAATATTGTTGATATGGGTATCCGTGGGCTGGTTCCTATTATCGGGCAATAGGTTTTGGGCGTGTAATGTTTGTTTAAAATTCACAATTCGATTATTTTGTTTTGTTTAATTTCACCCTGATTAATTCACTAAAAAGTAACTAAACCCCGTTATGAAAAAAATTATACTCGCTTTTGCAATTTTCGCTGTTGCGCATTTGAATGCGCAAATAGTAAACTACAGTTTTGAAAACTGGGCAACTGATACTTCCTATTTCTTAGGCATTCAACCTCCTCTGGTGTCTGGTGATACATTTCCTTATTCAGATCCTGTTGGCTGGACATCGACTAATGCTGTAACTGGTGACCCTGCTTTGGGTGGTCTTTTTCTGGTTACTCAATCCAATATCGCTTATGCAGACTCTTCTTCAATACAACTTACAACTGATACTTTAAAAACTATTGTAGACTCGAGCCTTGGCCTTACCAGACAATTAGTAGTTCCCGGTCTTATATTAAATGGCATATTTCCGGTATCAAACATTTCAAACAATTTAGTTTCTTTTTCAACCAGTTCTATTACACCAGGGAAGGTCTCAGGAGCTGGACAGCTATTTACGCAAAGATTGGCCGATTTTAAAGGATATTACCAATATACCCCGGTGCTGAATACTTTTACAAATTCCAATGATACCTGCGTTATGTGGGCTACGCTAAGAAAAGGTTCTACTATTATAGCTAATGCTGAATTTAAGTCAGGAACAAATACCAACGGAACCTGGACACAGTTCAGCACACCTTTTGTTTACTTGAATTGCGAAACTCCTGATACGCTGGTAGTTTTACTTGCTTCAAGCCTTCCGGTGTTTTCAAGCATAATCAGTGGCAATACAGATTTAACTCCTGGTAGCGTTTTATTGGTAGATGATATAAGCTACGATACCCTGCCCGCAAGTCAAAGTATTGTAATTGCTGTAAATGATTTAGATACTATGTTCAAAAACCAGGTAGACACGATTAATGTGCTGAGTAATGATCTTAGCTGCAGTTCGCTTACCCTTACCGTAACATTGGACGCTCAACCGGCCCATGGGACTGCCTCGGTTTGGAACAATGAAATAATCTATACTCCTACTCAGAATTATCTGGGCCCGGATACTATCTACTATACTGATACAGATACTAACGGTGTTACATCTTCGGCTTATGTTATTATTCACGTAGATTACAATACCGGCATCAGTGAAGCAAACGAAATCCCGATAAAAATGTACCCGGTTCCGGCTTCAGATAATCTGCACATTGATTTTGTAAATAATGGTAAAACTACCGCCAGGATTTTTGATGTGGTAGGTAACCTTATTTCAGTTGCCACTTTCACTCAAAACGACAACAATATTAATGTAAGCAACTTTACAAACGGAGTTTACGGCCTTCAGTTGCTTGATGAAAACAGCAACATTATTGCAAGAACCAAGTTTGTAGTAAATAAGTAATTTATTAGTACAGATAAATGCAAATGGCCCGGTTTCAAAACCGGGCCATTTGCATTTTAATAAATACCGGACATGGAGTTTGAATTTGTTGCCGCTAAAAAATTAACCGCAAATGACGTTGAGAAAGCCTGCGCGGATATGGTGCTTCAGCTTACCATGAAGGGCTCATTAAAATCGCTGGCAGATAACACGCACTGGCATTATAAAATGGCCAAACAACCGGGAGTGCTGGAAATAACACTTATGAAGCATGAAAATAAAATCATCCTCATCTGCAAAAAGAACCGAACGGGCGAATGGATAAGCACAGCAATTGAGAAGCTTAAACAGGCTTTAATGCTTTCATAAAGATGACATCTTTCGACTCTAAACTAAAAAGCAAACTTGCCACCAATCATACCATTAATGCCGTAACTTTGATAATTATACCACTGCTGGTATTTAATATTGGCTATGTTATTGAGCAGTATGAAGAAGGAAAGATGCTTATTAAGCAGGTATTCTGCTCCAAAATTTAAATCGGCTGTTCCCTTTATTTTGGCTATCTGATTTTCTGGCAGTAGTGCCTCGCTTGAAGTTAATCCATAAAGATCCAGTGTTACGCTTATCTTATTCTTCCAGATATAATTGGTTCTGAATGTGGCTTTAAACGCGGGTTGCTCCCAGGCATAAGCATTGTTCTTTAATTGATAATCGTTGTAATCGCCAACCAATAAAAAGCGAAGCCACTCTTTAGCGTTATATCCGGCTTCAAAATGCCCGTTATATATCAACGCATTGGCGTCGTAAATAACTAAAAAACGCTTCATATCTGCCGAGTCACTGACGAATAAAGGCATCCTGATATCCTGCACTAAATGAAAGGCCAGGTTATATGAGAAGTTTTCAAGCGTGCCTTTGAAGCCTGCTGCAAAATCACCTACCGTTGAGTTTTTAATGGTTACCCAATCTTGTATAAAGTTGTTTGTTTGAGCTAAGGAGTTAAGCGAGTTTTTCTGATCGTTACGGGTGTAGTTTAAATAAGCGATGATAGATTGCTCATAAAGGTGTTTTTCTAAATGCAGATCACACCCAAAAATCGGGGTCTTTCCATCTATGGCAAGACCAAATTTACCAAGCGCCTTCCAGTCGTCATTATTAAAGGTATAGCCAACCATGGGTGTAAATATGGTGCGGTTTAAGGCCAGCGAATCATTCTTTAAATCTGAAACATCAAAGTTGAAGCTGGCTACAATAGCATGGTATTGGTTAAAGCTTTTCTGAAAATCGGTTTGCCCAGCCATATACCGCTCACTGGCCCCGCCAAAGGTTTCCTGGAGATAGTTGAAGTTCAGGCTCTGCTTAACATCTATATCAAGATTATTTTTTTGCGCGTTCTTAATATAAGCGGTCGCATCATAAGTGCGGAACACCTGCCTCACTGCTTTTTCTGAGTAAACACTATCGGTGCCATAAAAATGGGTGCGGTAGTTTCTGAAATTAAATGCAGCTCCAACTTCTACTTTCTTCGGGAAATATTTCAGATAAACTCCTGCCTTATCATCACTGAAAGCCTGGTTTCTAATATCCATACTACGGTCAAAATCATGGGCCGAAAGGTGGTCGTATAAAATCCCGAATTGAAGGTTTTTCGTTTTATTATCATTATAAGCAAGCTGTACTAAAGGCATTAACTGGCTTCCAAAACCAATTTTAATATACGAACTGTTGTAAGCCTGAACTTTCTCTTTGCTAATGGCAATAGGCTTCATCGGGTTCGGCTCAAAATTAATGTCCTTAAATTCCTGTATCGGGATGGTATAATCAAGTCTGGGTTTCTTCTCTTCAATTTCTGGTATGCCCGGCTGTATATTTACTTTTTGTGCATCCTGTATGGTTGCTTCATATTCTTTTACAACTACCACCTCTTCATTACCAATGCCACCACCGTCTTTTTGGGCAAAAAGAGGGAGGGTGATGGTGCTCATCACAATTAAAAAAACGAATCTGTTAATCACTGAATTCATCACTAATGCTTTATTATTGAATCCTGCTCCATAATCAATGTATCGCCCGGCACCGGCTGCATAATTTTCGATTTGTTCATTTCCACTGTCCGTATCTTTTCCAGTTTGGCATGTGCTTCTTCAATAATGGATTTATCGCCATCATAATTCTGTATAATACTTTCTAAAGTTGCCTTTGCCTGGAATGCGTTGCTCTGCGCGCTGTAGTTATCGGCCATCAGCACAAAAGTTTTGGCAACCCAATACTCATAGCTGCTGTACCTGTCTTTCAACCTGAAACAGGTATCCAGCGAGGCTGAATAATTTTGCTGGTCATTCAGAATCTTTGCAACCAGATATTTGGCTTCAACGGCTTTCTCGCTTACAGGTAACTCGGTAACACGGTTAAAAGCGCCCAGTGCAAAATCTTTATTCCCTTTGGCGTAGTAAGCTTTTCCTTTTCGGTAATAAGCCTCCTGCACATCGGCATCCTTACCGGTGCCCGAATTAATAAGCTGGTCGGCGTATTCAATAGTTTCATCGTTATTGTTCAGTTTAACTGCGGTTGAAAGCAACCCGGTCATAGCCGTATAAGTGTTTTGGGCTGATGAACTTGCAATGTACAATTGCCTGTAATAAACATTGGCCTTGTTGTAATCCTTAACCTCATAAAAAGCAATACCCGAGGCTTTTAGTAATGCCTTTTCGTAATACTTGCTGTATTTATTTTGAATGATGGCGTCAAAGTCTGGCAGGGTTGATGCAAAGTCTTTTGCTTTTATAGCACATTCAGTTCTGTTCCAATGTGCTTCATTGCTGAAAAGCCCGTTGGGGAATTTGCTTAAATATCCTTCGTACAACGTAACAGCTTTGGCGCAATCGTTAGCCTGGTAAGCATTGTCGGCGCTTTGATAAATCAGCGAGTCCTGGGTTGAAGAACTAATCTTCAGGTCAGAATAATTATTTACAAAAGCGATGTAGGCATCAGGCCTTCCTATTTCAACATAAATATCCTTTAGCGCATCTAACGATTGCCTTGCTTCTTTTGATTTTGGGAATTGCTTTACAACTGTTTCGTAATCATCAACGCTCTGTTCCTTTTTGCCACTGTTATAATCAATCACAGCCGTTTTTAAATACGATTTGGGCAGCAACGTACTACCAGGATATTTGGTAATTATATTTTGATACGCTGCTCTTGCCGATGAGTTATCACCGGTCTCCAGGTAAGTTTCTCCAATTTCATAATAAGCCTGGTCTACATAGTTGGATGTAGGAAACTGGCTTATTAAAACATTCATGGCATCAATCTTATCTACATTTTTGTTTTCAAGGCCCAGTATAATTCCTTTCCTATACTGCGCATAATCGGCAGCGCTCCACTTGTTATTAGCAATGGTGCTGTAGCCCTCAATAGCCTTGTTATAGTTCTTGCTTACAAATTCGCAATCAGCGTACCGCAGGTAAAGGTCTGGCAACAAAGCTGTTTTCCCTTTTTTATCCGCCGTTTGTTCCGACTCGCCGATGGCGGAGCCGAAATACAGCGCAGCATCGGAATAATTTTTCTGTTTAAAATAGCAATAGGCGGCCCCATAATCAGCCCTGAATTTTGATGCCTCACCTTTGCGTTCCAAAGAGGGGGTTGAGAATTGGGCAAACTTTAAATAATTACTCTGTGCCTGTATGTAATCTGCCTGGTTGTATTCAATCTCAGCTTTTAAATAAATGGCTAATGCCTGCAAATCAACGTTAACCGGATTATTAAGCGACTTATCGCACAGCACCGATGCCTCATCCAGCTTTTTGTCATTGTATAATTCTACCGCTCTGAAATAAGTTACCTTCTGGTATGCTTGCTGTATAAGCAGGCTCTGCGTTTTAAGGCCTTCCATAATATGGTAGGCCCGCTCGTAATTTTTTGTTTGAACCAATGCAGCCGCTAACAGTTCGTTGGCTTCATCTACGTAAGCACCGGTAGGATATTTTTCAAGGTAATTTTCAAAGCTTTGAATGGCATCAGTACTGTAACCTAATTCAAAAGATAGTTTGCCATAATTGAAAAGTGCATTTTGCTTAATCGCATCGTCGTAATCCATACTGGCTGCACTTTGAAAGGCTGAACGCGCTTTATCTTTTTGGCCTGATTTTAAGTAGCAGTCGCCCAAAGCATAAGTTGCATTCTGCCCCAGCTTTTCTGTCAATAAATTTAATTGCTTAAAGTTCTCGATGGCCTTGGCATAAGCCCCTGTTTGATATTGGCAATAAGCCAGCTGGTAAATATCCTCTTTACGCGCTTTTGACGACTTGTTGATATACTCATCCAGGTATGGCAATGCCTTGGCATATTCACTCTTCTGAAAATAAGTTTGCCCCAGCAAAAACTTCATTTCGTCTTTATACATCACATCTTTTTCAAGATTGGCGTTAACGTAAGTAATCAGCTTGTCGTAGTCCTTTTTTATAAAATATATCTGGGCTATATAATACGGAATTACAGTAGAGTACATTTTGGAATCTTCTACCAATAAAAACCCTTTCAGCGCTTCGTTGTAATCTTTGGTGTAAAAGCAGATAAAGGCGTAGTAATAGTTTGCAGGGTAATAATACTTGTCCTTAATGTCTTTGATGGAAGCGAACAAAGGTTTGGCCTCGGTAAATTTCTTTTTCAGAAAATAGCAGTAGCCCAGTTCGAATTTGTAATCGTATATCTGTTCATTGCTCAGATCGGTAACTTTTACCTTGGCCAGGTAGGTAGCTGCATCGGTGTAATTATTATTCTGATAATAGTATTTACCAAGGAAGAAATTAATCAGCCTGCGCTTGTCGGTTTCGTGATACTTTTTGTAATAGCCCAGCAACAGTTGTTCTGCGTCGTTATCATTTGTTTCCGTTGCGCAAACAGCAATGTAATACTCCAGGTTCTGCATCATCACCTCATCGGTGTGTGTATGCGGGGTAGGTACTTGCTTATATATTTTCTCGAACTCCTGGCGCGCGCTTAAATAATTTTTTTCATCAAATAATTCACGCCCGCGGGTATAGGCAGCTTCCCTATCAACAAAGTATTGCGTTTGCTGGGGGCGCGCAGTTATGCTTAACAAAAGGACTACAGTAAATGCAAAAAACTTTCTGAACACTACGCTTATTTGTATATTAACGTAACAAAGTTATTTTTTAGTGTAAGGGGATTAATAAGTTTGGCATAAACGATTTGCACAGCAGGTAGGGTGTGTCCATTGTTTGAAGCAGAAAAGCGCGTATTTTAATGCATTAATTATGAGACGGGAAACGCAAAGATTGATTTTAAAAAACCCAGGTTAAGTGACTGGGAAGATATTATTGAGGGTGCAGGGAATCTGGCCGTTTCTAAATGGACAATGAAAATTCCACATCCGTATACCAGGGCGGATGCTGAATGGTATATTAATGATTCAATCAAGAACTGGGCTAAAAGCGGCTATGCCTTTGTGGTTGAATTAAAGGAGGAAAAGAAGCTGATAGGAGTGATGGCATTAAGTGGTATTGACTTTTTTAATGGCACCGCAACAACAGGCTCACGGATAAATAAAAAGTATTGGCGCAAAGGGTATATCACAGAGGCAAAAATTGCAATCAATGATTTTGCTTTTGATACGCTGAAATTAAGAAGGCTCACGTCAACTGTTAATACACGCAATAAGGCCAGTATTGCAACACAACAAAAAGTGGGGTATGTGTTTGAGGGTATACAGCGCAAAGCGTCAAGAAGCAAGGCTACCGGAAAAATATATGATCTTAATTTGTATGGCCTTTTAAAGGAAGATTGGAAAGCGGCAAAGAAAAAGTTAATACCACAAGGAATTTCCGGGTAGCATAAACTCAAATCCCGTAATTTGAATTGAAGACGTTAACATTTTAAGGGCGATATTACCCGCTAAAAAAAATAATGCAAATCCCGGTGAAGGTACGGCTATTGACCTTAGTGTATGGTTAACACCTTATAAATCATACTTTTGCATCATACTTTTGGCTTGGAAATGGCCCGATTGTACAATTGGCGTTTATGCCAATCTGCCTGCGTAACACACAGTTAACCTTTATTGTCTTTGCAAGCCGTATAAAAACTTTTAATTTACACGCAGTTCAGTCCCCCGGATCTCAAAATTGAGATATTAAAAATTGAGATACTAAAAGAAGCCAATTATGAGTTTCATTCGCTTTGATCATGGCCAACTGGTAAACTTAAATTATTCTCTTGAAAAGGAATTGATCAGGACCAATAACGCCGGAGGTTATGCCAGTTCAACTATCATTAATTGCAATACGCGTAAATATCATGGCATGCTGGTAATTCCGCAGCCGCAACTTGGCACCGACCACCTGCATGTTATGCTCAGTACGCTTGATGAAACCATTGTTTACCGGGACCAGGAGTTCAACATGGGTATTCATAAATATCCGGGTATTTACGACCCCAAAGGACATAAATACATTACTGATTTTGATGTAGACCCCCAGCCCATCTGGCACTATGCCGTAGGCGATTTACACTATACCAAGGAAATTATTCTCAAAACTTTTGAAGACCGGGTGATGGTTAAATACCACGTCCTGAAATGTGATGGCAAGGCTTCCATGCGCTTCAAACCTTTTCTTGCGTTTCGCGATTACCACCAGCTTAGTAAAGCCAATATTTTCGTTAATAAGAGGTATGAAGCCTGTAAAAACGGGGCTGCCTTCTGTTTATACCATGGTTACGATACCCTGTTCATGCAATTCTCAAAAAAGGTAACCTACGTGCATGCGCCTGACTGGTACCTTAAAATTCAATACCTGCGCGAAAAGGAGAGGGGATATGATTTTGAAGAAGACCTTTTGGTACCCGGATATTTTGAAATGGACGTAAAAGAAGGCGATGAAATAATTTTTACCGCCGGAACAACCGAAGCCAATCCAGCTACGTTAAAAAAGACTTTCGTCACTGAGGCTGAAAAGAGGGTTGAGCGTTCAACCTTCAAAAATTGCCTTATCCATGCATCACGTCAGTTTATTTGCGTGGACCGCGAAGGCCGTACCAGCATTAAAGCAGGCCTGCATTGGTTTGGCCAATGGGGCCGCGATACTTTTATTGCACTGCCGGGCTTAACCCTTTCGCAAGGCGATGAAGCAACCTTCGTTAAAGTTATTGATGATTACCTACCCGATTTGCACCGGGGCCTGTTCCCTAATATTGGCCGTGGCGACAAGGCAGTTTATAATACTGTTGATGCATCCATGTGGTTTATATGGGCTTTGCAGCAATATGTAATTGAAAAGCAAAACGGCAAGCCGGTTTGGGAAAAATATAAAACGCCCATACTTGAAGTATTGAACAGCTACCGGCATGGTACGCTCAATAATATTGCCATGCATGATAATGGCTTAATATGGGCTGGCACACCGGGTAAAGCACTTACCTGGATGGACGCGGTAATTGATGGCGTACCGGTAACCGCCCGCATAGGGTATTGCGTTGAGATTAACGCGTTGTGGTATAATGCCGTATGCTTTGCACTGCAACTGGCCGGTGAGAATGGCGATGAAGATTTTTTGAGGGAATGGCGCGGTTTACCCGATTTAATTAAAGATAACTTTATACAACAATTCTGGAATGGCACCTCGCTGGCTGATGTGGTTACACAAATCAGCAAAGACTTTTCTGTTCGCAGCAACCAGATTATTGCGGCAAGCCTTCCGTTTACCATGCTCAGCGAAAATGAGATTTACAGTATAGTTGACGTTGTAAAAAACGAATTGCTTACCCCACGCGGCCTGCGTACCCTGACCCCTAAAAACCCTGCCTATACAGGCACTTACGAAGGAGACCAGAAACAACGCGATAGTGCTTATCACCAGGGAACGGTATGGGTTTGGCAATTAGAGCATTTTGTAGCGGCATATTTAAAGTTGCAGGGTGCATCGGGTTTGGATTTTGTAAAAAGTATTTACCATGGTTTTGAGCCTTGTGTACTGGACCATGGCGTTTCAACCATTTCTGAAATATATGATGGTAACCCGCCCCACCAGGCGCGGGGCGCTATATCACAGGCCTGGAGTGTTGCATCGTTATTAAGAATTGAACAGATGATTCAGAAATTTAGTAAGAAGTCAAAAACAGGGAAATGAAAGTACTGATGTTTGGTTGGGAATTTCCTCCGCACATTTCCGGCGGCCTTGGCACTGCCTGTTTTGGGCTTACCAAAGGGATGGCGTTTAATAACATCGAAGTCATTTTTGTAGTGCCCAAAGCTTTTGGAGATGAGGATCAGCGCGCCGTGCGTATTGTTTCAGCCGATCAGCAAACCATTAATCTTTTTGATGCCCAATTTCAGGAGTACTGGAAACATCTTACTTATTTAGAGGTTAGTTCACTGCTTGTGCCGTATATGTCGCCCGAAGAATTCAGGCGATTAACTGATGTAAGCGAGCATGATTATACCGATATTAAAGAATCTGTATTTGCCGAAAATTTCACTTTTACCGGTGCTTACGGGCCCGATTTGTTTAAGGAGGTTTCCAGGTATGCTTTAGTGGCAACCAAAATTGCCAAAGAGTATACACATGATATAATACACGCGCACGATTGGCTTACATTCCCTGCCGGTGTGGCCGCGAAACATGCTTCCGGCAAACCATTGTTTGTACACGTACATGCAACAGAATTCGACCGTTCAGGAGAGCATATTAATCCGCAGGTTTATGAAATTGAACGCCAGGGAATGTTATTTGCCGATAGGGTAATAGCAGTTAGCAACCGTACACGGCAGGTTATTATTGATAAGTATGGCATTGCTCCCGAAAAGGTTGTAACGCTGCATAACGCCGTTACTATGGGTGTAACGCAATACGATAGAGATGCCAATCCGCTGGATGATAAGATAGTAACTTTTTTGGGGCGCATCACCTTTCAAAAAGGCCCCGAATATTTTGTTGAAGCTGCAAAAAAGGTTTTGGATGTCGACCCCAACATTCGTTTTGTTATGGCGGGTACCGGTGATATGTGGCAGCGTATGGTTGAACTGGTAGCAAAACTGCGTATCGGTCATAAATTTCACTTTGCCGGTTTTTTGAATGGTGCTGAAGTAAAGAAGATGTTTGATATGAGCAGCGTATATGTAATGCCATCGGTTTCAGAGCCCTTTGGGATTTCTCCTTTGGAGGCTATGCAGAGTAATGTGCCCGTTATTATATCACGTCAGTCAGGGGTGTCGGAAGTATTGAACCATGCCATTAAAGTCGATTTCTGGGATATTGATGCCATGGCCGATGCCATTTATGCACTGTTGCATTACCAGGGCATTTCAAAAATGTTTGCCCGTATGGGGCATGAAGAAGTGGAGAACCTGAAATGGGACAATGTGGCTTTTAAATTGAAGGAGATTTACCAGGCAGTATTGGACGCAAGAAGTTAGTCCCCCCTGAAAGAGAAATAAAAACCGGATTACGAATAACTGAATTACCAGTAGCCTTTGAAATAAACATAAAGAAATGAAAAAGATTTGCTTTTATTTTCAGGTTCATCAACCCTACCGGTTGCGCACCTATCGCTTTTTCGATATAGGCAAAAAGCATGATTATTTTGATGATTATGCCAACCGTAAAATATTAATTAAGGTTGCTGAAAAATGCTACCTGCCAACTAATCAATTGCTGTTGGAATTGATTCAAAAGCACCAGGGGAAATTTAAGGTGTGCTTTTCAATTACCGGTACCTTGCTCGACCAGATTGAAAGCTATTATCCCGAAGTACTAAAAAGCTTTCAGCGCCTTGCCGCCACCGGTTGTGTTGAGTTTTTAGCCGAAACCTATTCGCACTCTCTTTCCGCATTACGGCCCGAAAAGGAATTTGAAAGCCAGGTTGCCCTGCACACTAAAAAAATTAAAGAATTATTCGGTTACGAACCTACCATTTTCAGAGATACTGAGTTAATATATTCCGATTTGATAGGCGAACGCGTTTTTAAAATGGGCTATAAGGGTATGTTGACTGAAGGCGCCAAGCATGTTTTAGGTTGGAAAAGCCCAAACTATCTGTATTACAATACGCTGGAGCCTAAATTAAAACTGCTACTCAAAAATTTCAGGTTAAGTGATGATATTGCTTTTCGTTTTTCGCAAAAAAGCTGGGGCGATTGGCCTTTGACTACTGAAAAATTTGTAAGCTGGCTTAACCTTATTGATCCGCAGGATGAAATTGTAAACCTGTTTATGGATTACGAAACTTTTGGCGAACATCAGTGGGCCGAAACAGGCATCTTTGATTTTATGCGTGCTTTGCCCGATAGGATTTTCAGTAGCTCGAATTTTGAATTCGTCACTCCTTCCGAGGCTGTGGAGCAATTGCAGCCGGTTGCGGGCATGAGTACGCCATTCCCGATTTCATGGGCTGATGAGGAACGCGATTTAACTGCCTGGTTAGGGAATGATTTGCAGGACGATGCCTTTGCCGCGCTTTATTCGCTAAAGCCAATGATTGACCAATGCAAAGACCCTCAAATACTGAAGGACTGGTTATACCTGCAAACAAGTGACCACTTTTATTACATGTGTACCAAGTTTTTCTCTGATGGCGATGTGCATATGTACTTTAACCATTACAGCAGCCCTTATGAAGCATATATTAACTATATGAACGTTTTGGCTGATTTTAAAATGAGGCTTGAAAAAACAGCAGGCGAAGGGGCGCTTAAAGCCGAAGTAAAATCAAAAAAGAAAGTTGCCGCAAAACCAAAGAAGAAAGCAACGGTTCAGCCAAAAAAGAAAGCCACTGCCCAACCGGTGAAGGCTGATACCAAAACCGGTGCCGGAGCAAAAAAGAAAGTTGCCGCAAAACCAAAAAAGAAAGCCGCTGTAAAAAAGTCCGCTTCTAAACTGAAATAATCCGGGTATCTCCTCCCCCAGGCCAGCTGGCTAATGTTTGATTGTAGCATTGATATACATAACCTTTAAAAGAGAACCTGATGCAAAAAGAAAGCCTTAACCCTGACTGGATATTTGAAGTTAGCTGGGAGGTCTGTAACAAAGTAGGTGGTATTTATACAGTCATTTCAACCAAGGCTCCGGTACTAAACAAATTGCTGAACGACCGGTTGGTTATGGTTGGGCCCGATTTGGGGCAGACTTTAAAAGCGAACTCTACTTTCATTGAAGAAAAAGACCTTTTTCCTGAATGGAAGGAGCATTTGAAAGAAAGTAATTTAAAAGTCAGGATGGGCCGGTGGAATATTCCAGGAAACCCTATTTCACTTTTAATCGACTTCCAGGATTTTTTTGAAAGAAAAGATGATATCCTTACCCAACTATGGACAAAATTCAGGGTTGATTCTATAACCGGTGGATGGGATTATATGGAGCCTGCAATTTTTGGTTTTGTAGCGGGTATGGTGATTGAAAATTTTTACCATTTCTACCTGGGCCCAAGGCACAAAACAATTGCCCAGTTTCATGAGTGGATGACCGCCTCGGGTTTGTTATACCTTAAAGACAAAGTGCCAAACATTGGCACGGCGTTTACCACACACGCAACCGTATTGGGCAGATGTATTGCCGGCAATAATTACCCCTTATATGACGAACTGAATAACTACGACCCTAACAAAGTTGCGGCTGATTTTAATGTGGTGGCAAAACACAGCATGGAAAAACAAGCAGCCTGTTATACTGATGTTTTTACAACGGTAAGCGAAATAACCGCCCGCGAATGTGAGCATTTCCTTGAAAAAGCACCTGACCTTATTACCTCCAATGGTTTCGATGCCAGCTTTATACCCATGGCTAATTTTGAGGCCCGAAGAAAAATTGCCCGCCAAAAACTGGTGGCAGTTGCTGAAGCGGTACTCAATCAGCCTATTGATAAGGACTGCCTGATGATGGTAAAAAGCGGGCGTTATGAATTCCGCAATAAGGGTGTGGATGTGTTTTTAGATGCCATGCACAAGCTTAATGCCAGGGAAGAGCTTAAAAGACAGATATTGGTTTTCATTGCCATACCTGCCGGCAATTCGGGCCCTATTCCTGATGTTGTGGCCCGGTTAGATAAGCCCGACTTTAACAACCCGTTAAGCAATCAATACCTTACCCATTACCTCTCCAGCTATCACGATGACCCTATTATTACCCGGATTAAAAACAACAACCTTAACAACCGCCCGGCTGATAAAATAAAAATAATATTTGTGCCGGTGTACCTGGATGGCCAGGACGGTGTGTTTAATATTGATTATTACGACTTATTGGTGGGTTTCGATTTTTCAGCTTTCCCATCGTACTATGAACCATGGGGCTATACTCCTTTGGAAAGCCTCGCTTCAAAAATTCCAACTATTACTACCACGGTAGCAGGTTTTGGTAACTGGGTGGTTAACAAAATGCCCCAGTTTCTTGAAGATGGTATTTACGTAGTTAACCGCAATGATACCAACCAGGACGAATGC
>Ga0182030_10011731_pt1 | contig 17651 bp, 16 predicted proteins | sample 812S3MmetaG_FD_121299 | JGI IMG/M metagenome (GOLD analysis project Ga0182030, IMG submission 121299) | Permafrost microbial communities from Stordalen Mire, Sweden - 812S3M metaG (Illumina Assembly) | ecosystem: Environmental > Terrestrial > Soil > Wetlands > Permafrost | place: Sweden...
CAAGTGGGCGCGGCTTGGCGTGCTTGTGTAACAGGCGCTTCGCGGTGCCTCGGTGCAGGGTGCGACGAGTCCGCGCCTTTTCGTTTTTAGAATTTCCCGTGGTTGCAGTTGCGTTTCACGCAATGGCAACACAACCAGAATCCCGCAGCAACCGATCCCTGCTTGAGCAGCTTCCCGAAATTGTCCGCGCCGGAAAACGACAGGCGGAACGGATCATGGAAGGGCTGGAAGCCCGCGCCCGCGTCACATTGCAGACGCGCGAACTGGTAACGCCAGCCAAAGACACCAACTGGCAGGAATTTCAAAGCCTCAAACCGCACACCAAAGTCCAAGCGACTGTTGGCGGCGAACTCGCCTTGCGCGAAGGCAGTGGCCAGCAGCAATTAGTGGCCGGGGGCGCGAGTCAATGGTTCAACCGACTCATTTACGGCGACAATCTGCTTGGCATGGCGGCGTTGCTAGCGGGTGATGCGGAGACGCCTTCGCTGCGTGGGAAAATTGATCTTATCTATATTGACCCGCCGTTTGATTCCAAGGCCGATTACCGCACGAAAATCACGCTGCCGGGCGGTGACGTGGAACAGAAGCCGACGGTGATTGAACAATTTGCCTACTCCGACACTTGGGCGGACGGCACGGCGAGTTATCTGGCGATGATTGTTCCGCGCTTGTGTCTCATGCGCGAACTGCTTTCCGACAAAGGTTCAATTTACGTCCATCTGGATTGGCACGTCAGTCATTATGTGAAAATTGCTTTGGATGAAATTTTCGGACGAGACAGTTTTCTAAATGACATTACTTGGAAACGAACTAGCGCGCACAACGATCCAAACCGATATGGCTCCATTGACGATAGGATTTTCTTTTATGTCAAAACAAACGAGCGCATCTGGAATTCGCCAAAAGTCGCTTATGAAGATTGGTATCTTGAGCGTTACTACCGATACAAAGACGAGAAATCGGGTCGCCGATTTCTTTCGAGGGACATAACTGGACCGACTCATGGCGGAACATCTGGAATTTACGAATGGAAGGGAAAGATGCCCGGCAAAGGACGTATGTGGGCATACACGAAAGCGAACATGGAGCAACTTGAGGCACAGGGAAAACTTTTCTACACCGAAAATGGAATTCCCCGATTAAAGCAATTTCTCGATGAAATGGAAGGAACATCGCTCCAAAGCATTTGGGACGACCTCTTGCCAATTGTGTCTTGGTCATCCGAAGGACAGGGCTACAACACACAAAAGCCAGCAACGCTTCTTGAACGCATCATCAAAGCATCGTCGTCTGAAAATTCCATCGTCGCGGATTTCTTTGGCGGCTCTGGCACGACGGCGGCAGTTGCGGAAAAACTTGGCCGCCGCTGGATTACTTCCGACCTTGGCAAACCCGCTTGCATGATTATGCGCAAGCGGCTGATTGACCAAAACGCCCGTCCGTTTTTTTATCAGGCCATCGGCGATTATCAGGTGGAAGCCGCGCGTTCCACGCTCGGCAAAAAATTTCGCGTCGGCGATCTGTCGCAAATCGTTCTCGGACTTTACGGCGCATTGCCACTGGACATGGACGACAATCCAAACCGCAATCTCGGCAAAATCCCGCAGGCGCGCACGCTCGTCTTTGTGGATTCACCGCAAAAACTCACCGGCCTGGCGACGCTCAAAAAGGCGCAGGAGTTGCGTGGCTCGCATCTGGGCGGCTGGGGAAAAGTCGTGGTGCTGGGCTGGAATTTCACCGCCGACATCGGCGAAGTCATCACGAACCTGAACGACGCGAAGCTGGAAGTGCTGGTGATTCCGCCGGACTTGCTCGACCGCCTCAAAAAGAGCGGCGGCTTTGAAAAACTGAAAACGGATTTCGACGCGCAACGCATCCGCTTTTCGTCGCTGCAATATGTGACGGTGAAGCCGATTGAACGGAAAGCAATTGCCAGCGGCGAAGTGTTGACGGTGGAACTGGAAAATTACGTTTTGCTTTCGCCCGACGCGCTGAATCTGGAAGCGAAGGACAAGGAACGATTGCAAGCCGTGGTGAACCGCGACCCCCTCGCGCTGGTGGAGTATTGGAGCGTTGACCCGGACTACGATGGCGAAGTGTTCCGCAGCGTGTGGCAGGATTATCGCGGCAACACAGACAATGACGACGACTCGCTCCATGTCGTGCGCAAGGCGGTTCTCTCCGGGCTGCCGGTAAAAAGTGGTTCGCGCCGCGTGTGCGTGCGTGTGGTGGATGTGTTCGGATTTGAAGCCGAGGTGGTGAAAACCGTTTAAGCGTATGGCTGGAATGATGCTGCCACTTGTCAAAGCCCTGACGCCGCGCCTGCTGGCGGATTGCGCGGGCTTGGATTCCGGCAACGCGCCGATTCTGGAAAAGGTGACGCCGGTAACGGCAGATTTGTTGCGTTGGTGGTTTCAACAGGATTGTTGCGACGGGCGCGAGGTGAATTTTCACGACGGCCAGCGTCAGGCACTTTTGCACGCGATTTACGCGCATGAAGTTTTGCAGCCGGAAACACTGGTTGACCTCTACCAGAAACTTGCGGCGGAAGATTTACTGACGGCGCGAAGGCTGGAAGAAGTCGTGCAAAGCAGCCATCCGAAGTATTGCCTGAAAATGGCGACCGGCACGGGCAAGACGTGGGTGCTGCAAGCGTTGCTCTACTGGCAGTTGCTTAACGCCGCGCGTTCGCCGCAAGACAAACGGTTCACGCGGAATTTTCTAATCGTCGCGCCGGGGCTGATTGTCTATCAGCGGTTGCTGGATGCGTTTCTCGGCAAGGAGCGCGGCGGGCAGCGGGATTTCAACACGTCAGATTTGGCGCGGTTCAAAGATTTATTTGTGCCGGACAGTTACCGCGATGAAGTGTTTCGATTCGTGCAAGGCAATGTTTGCACGAAGGAAGATTTGGGAACGAAAGTCACGGCGGGCGGACTGATTGGCATTTGCAACTGGCACGCGCTGGCGGAAGCCGAAGAAGCGGACGAGGAAGAAGACGCTACGGAATCGCCGGGCGTTATGGCAGACCCGAAAATCGTGGCAGCGGCAATCTTGCCATTGTCGCCGGGAACGAGCGCGGGAAATTCACTAGAAGTTTTGAATCGTCGTTTCGAGCGCGGCGGCACGCTGGCTTATCTGCGCAATTTGCCAAGCCTAATGGCTTTCAACGATGAAGCGCATCACATTCACGAAGTCCGCAGTGAAGGCGAGATAACGGAAGTGGAATGGCAGAAAAGTTTGCGGACAATCGCGGCAACGAAGGGCAGCCGGTTTGTGCAAATGGATTTTTCGGCGACGCCTTACAACCAAGTCGGCACAGGACGGCACGCAAAGGCAATTTATTTCCCGCATATCATCGCGGACTTTGATCTAAAGGCAGCAATGAAGGCGGGCTTGGTGAAGTCGCTAGTTTTGGACAAACGGCGTGAGCTGGGCGCATTGTCAAATGACGAACTACAATTCAAAGCCGACCGCGACGAACACGGGCACGCGATTTTGTCAGAAGGCCAACGCATCATGGTTCGGGCGGGTTTGGCGAAGTTGCTAAAGTTGGAAAAAGAATTTGCGACGATTGACCCGGCCAAACATCCGAAGATGCTGGTGGTTTGCGAAGACACGTCGGTTACGCCACTGGTTGCGGATTTTCTAATTTCGCAAGGATTGAACGCGGATGAAATTTTGCGTGTGGATTCAAACCGCAAAGGCGAGTTGCCGGAAGCGGAATGGAAAGTTTTGCGCGAACAACTTTTCGACATGGACGAGCATCCGAAGCCGCGCGCGGTTATCAGTGTGCTGATGCTCCGCGAAGGTTTTGACGTGAACAACATTTGCGTGATTGTTCCGCTCCGCACGACCGGCGCGAAAATTCTGTTGGAGCAAACCGTCGGGCGTGGCCTGCGTCTCATGTGGCGTGGCAATGAATTTGACGACCAGAAAACGGAAAACCGCGAATTGATTAAGACCGGGCAGGAGCCGAAAAGCCTGATTGATGTTTTGAGCATCGTGGAGCATCCCAAGTTCGCGGAGTTTTACGAACAGTTGAAAAAGGACGGTTACGAATTTGCCGAGGCCACGCCGGACGATACAACCACACGCAGCACGGGCGATTTGATTTCCGTGGGCTTGCGCGAGGGTTACGAGCAATTTGATTTTACGGTGCCATTCATATTGCGCGAACAAGAGGAGGAGCTTGTCGGAAGGGAATTGGACGTGACGACGTTGCCAGAATTCAAAGCCATGACATTCGAGCAATTGAAGGCGACGATTGGCAAGGGCGACGTGTTCCGCTCGCAAGATGTCCAGACGGGAACGCAGTTCGGCGACTACCGCGTGGACGGCGGCATAATGACGGCGACGGGCTACAATGATTTTCTCGCCAGGCTGGTAAAACGCATTTCAGACAGTTTGAGCGCGCCCGTAACCAAAAGCTCGCAGGTGTTCGCCAACATTTCCCGATTTCCATTTTTACAGGTGAACCTGCCGCAGTTGTCCGCGTGGGTGGATGAATTTATCCGGCGGCGATTGTTTGCGCGGCAGTTCGACCCGTTCGAGGATGAAAACTGGCGGCTGCTCTGCCTCGACCCGGTTGCGAATCACATCATCCAAACTTTTGGGCGCAAATTGCCGGAGCTTGCCGAGACGGAAACCACCGCGCCGCCGGAAATCAAACAGCGCCGGCTTTCCGAAGTGGCGACAATCCGGGTGCGGGAATCCAGTTCCATCGTGACGTCGAAGTGCATTTACGAGCGGTTGTCGTATCCATCACGCAACGGCGGTTTTGAACAGGCGTTCATCGAAAAAGCGAATGCGGATTCAACGGTGGAAGCGTTTTGCAAGGTGAACGAGCAAAAGCATCTTTTCATGCGCCTGCGTTACGTCCGCGAGAACGGTCTGCCGGGCTTTTATTTTCCCGATTTTCTTGTCCGCACCAATACCGGCATCTGGCTGACGGAGACAAAAGCGCAAGACCAGTTGATCCATGCGGACGTGATACGGAAAAAAATTGCCGCCGTCGCGTGGTGCGAACGCGTGAACGAATTACCGCCGGAGCAGCGCGGCGGGCGGGCGTGGAATTATTGTCTGCTCGGTGAAACCCTGTTTTACGAATTCCGCAACAAGGGCGCGACGATGGAAGAAATTTTGCAGTTCGCACGTGTGCGAGCAAAGGCAGCAGACAGCGGCTTACTCCTTTAGAGCGTGAGTTGACGGTTACTTGGATCTCTCCACTATGCAAATCATTTGCACAGTTTCGTTGAGTCCTGACCGCTATGCGAATGAGAATTTTCAGCGGAGCATCCAGCGACCCATCGAGTGTCCCCGCTGTGGCGTGCGAAACGCGCTATTGGCGCTCGGCTATTATTCACGCAACATTACGAGCACAGGACGTGGTGTTCTGCGAATTTTTGTGCGGCGGTTCCGCTGCCGTCTTTGTGGTAGAACAACCAGCATCCTTCCGTCATTCGCGCAGCCGTATCGTTTGGTCTTGAATGCCACCATAAACGAGTTTTTCAAGGGGACTCTCGGTGCTGGCTCGCTTTCTTGGCTCTCACTCTTGAAACAGTATTGGAACAAATTCTCGAACTGGCTTCCTGAAATTGACGACATCATAAGGTCCGTGGTCGAGCGTTCGCCGCCTCGACCGGATGCCATTGGATGGTGGGAGGTTATCGTCGGGGTTTTCGGCGGCATTGAAAGAATCACGATAACGCTGGTGAGCCGTTTTGGTGTCACCCTTTTTGGCCGTTATCGCTGCCACTCGCCCAATTGACAAGAAATCCATCATCAAGTGATGTCCACCGCTCCACACAACTTATGTATTTCCTTGAAAAACGGCGCATGGAAAAATTTCTGTGCCAATGAAAAGAATGCCTGAATTACTTTTGAGCGCCGAACAAAGCGTTTCCGGCGTTTCGTTTTTCAAAATCAGGGAACAACAAGCCGCGATTCTGATTTCAGCAGGAACGGCAAATGACTTTATTTATATGTATAAGGAATTATCGCCCACCAACGCGACTGCTTATGTCAAAATGTCCATGGATCATCAGTCTCTTGGCGACCAGATGGATGTCGTTCAAAATTTTGCCAAACGTCAGGGCCTGAAAATCGTGAAGGTGTATTCGGACGGAGCAAATCAAGCTGAACATTCTAAACCGGCCAAGGCGCAAAAATAAACTGACGTTAAATATGGACAAGATTGACAAAGAGGGTTCACAGAACCGCGCCGCCGCGTATGTGCGGATGTCCACCGAGCACCAGCAATACTCCACGAGCAACCAGATGGATGTCATTCTTGAATATGCCAAACGCCGTGGTTTGGAAATCGTCAAAATATATTCAGACGAGGGCAAAAGCGGTTTGAACATTGAAGGCCGGGAGTCGCTATCGCGGATGATTCAGGATGTTCAGAATGGCCACGCTGATTTTTCCCACATCCTCGTTTATGACGTGAGCCGGTGGGGACGGTTTCAAGATCCCGATGAAAGCGCGCACTATGAATATACCTGCCGCAACTTGGGTGTCGCGGTGCATTATTGCACCGAGCAATTTGAAAACGACGGCACTCCGGTATCCACAATTATCAAAAGTGTCAAACGCGCGATGGCTGGTGAATACAGCCGCGAATTGTCATCGAAAGTTTTCCAAGGCGCTTGCCGGTTGATTCAGCTTGGTTACAAACAGGGTGGAACGGCCGGCTTTGGTCTGCGCCGGATGCTGATTGATCAAAGCGGGCAGCGAAAGACGATGCTAAAAATGGGCGAGCACAAAAGCATCCAGACCGACCGCGTTGTTCTAGTGCGCGGGCCGGATGAAGAAGTCGAACTTGTCCGGTGGATTTACCGGACTTTCATTGACGACGGCAAAAATGAATCCGAAATCGCCGACGCCTTGAACGCAAAAGGTATCGCTACGGATTTTGAGCGGGCGTGGACGCGCAGCACGGTTCATCAAATTCTCACCAACGAAAAATACATCGGCAACAATGTCTATCATCGCACCTCCTTCAAATTGAAACGCAAGCATGTGGAAAATCCGCCGGACAAATGGGTTCGCGCCGATGGAGTGTTTGAAGGTATCATTGAGCCGGAACAGTTTCTCCGGGCGCGGGAAATCATTTTGGCACGTTGCCAGAGATTCACCGACGAGGAGTTGCTCGAAAAATTGCGCGGTCTTTTGAGCCAGCACGGACAAATCAGCGGCATCCTGATTGACGAGACCAATGAATTTCCATCAAGCGCGGCGTTTCGGCATCGCTTTGGCAGCCTCATTTCCGCCTACCGGCTCATCGGCTACGACCCGCAAATTGATTATAGCTTCATTGAAATCAATCGTCGGTTACGCAAACAACATCCAGCAATTGTCGCTTCGGTGATCCAACAAATTGAGTCCCTCGGCGCGGCGGCGGCATGGGATGTAAACTCGGAAACGCTCTGGCTCAATAATGAACTGCGGGTTTCCATCGTCCTGTGCCGACACTCTGCCACGCCGGGCGGTTCGTCGCGCTGGTTGATACGACTGGATGCCGGCCTGAAACCTGACATTACCATCGCCGTCCGCATGGATGCGACGAACGAGGGCGTCCGGGATTACTATGTGTTGCCGGGCATTGACATGACTTGGGAAAATCTGCGCATGGCAGAAGACAATGGATTTTATCTGGACGCCTACCGATTTGAAACGCTCGACTATTTTTTCAGCCTGACACAACGCATCAAAATATTGGAGGCCGCATGAATGAAGAAGTGAAAATGATCCCTATTGAGCAGATTCGGATTTTGAACCCGCGCCATCGGGACAAAAAGAAATTTGAATTGATTGTTCAAAGTATCAGGAAGCTTGGATTGAAAAAGCCGATCCAAGTGAGTCTTCGTGCTGCGGATGAAAACGAAGGCGAGGGCTATGACTTGGTTTGCGGGCAGGGACGGCTCGAAGCTTTTATGGCACTCGGCTTCAAAAAAATTCCGGCGATTGTCGTGCAAATTAGCAAGGAAGACCGGCTCCTGCGCAGCCTGGTGGAGAACATGGCCCGACGGTTGCCATCACCGATGGAGCTAATCAATGAAATCCAGCGTCTGAAAGCGCAAGGATATAACCACAGTGAAATCGGGCGAAAACTGGACATAGACCGCCAGACAATCATCGGATTAATCGCTTTGAAAAAAAGCTGCGAAGAACGATTGCTGGAGGCGGCGCTGAATGGAAAAATTCCTTTGAGCGTGGCAATTGAAATTGCCAAAACAGACGGCATTGAAACACAGCGTGCATTGTTGAAAGCTTACGAAAAAAAGCAACTCAACCATGCTTCAATCCGGGACATTAAGAAACTGATGGAGCAACGGCGGTTTATGGGAAAGCAACGCGGATCTGGAGGGCGCAATTCCCGAAAGAACCGTCCGAGCGCAGAAAATTTAGTCAGTGTATATCGGCGCGAAAGTGAAAAACGAAAATTGCTGGTGCGCAAGGCGCGCATTTGCGATGAAAGGCTGCTTTTCGTAGTGACGGCCTTCAGCAAACTTACGGCGAATGAACATTTTGTGACACTCCTGCGGGCGGAATCGCTGGCGACCATGCCAAAAGTTCTTGGAGAAAAAGTCGCAAAACAACAAAAGGAAGGAATATGAATGAAATGAAGCTGGGATTTGAAATGAAGACAATAGAACTTCCATTGGAAGTGATATTGCCCATCCGAAAAATAAAAAGTCCTCACAACTTGCGACGGTATCAGGCGATTGTGAAATCCATGCGCGAAGTTGGAATGATTGAGCCGCTCGTGGTTCATCCTCAAAAAGACAAGTCGGGCACGTTTATATTGCTGGACGGGCATTTACGACTCTTGGCGTTGAAACAAATCGGCAAAACAATAGCCGAGTGCATCATCTCCAATGATGACGAATGTTTCACCTATAACGCGCGCATCAACCGATTGCCACCAATTCAGTGCCACAAAATGATCGTCAAAGCGATTCGCAACGGCGTCAACCCGGAGCGGATTGCAAGTGCGCTGGATATGCCGCTGAATGTCGTGCGTGCGTTGATTGAATTGTTGGACGGCATCACTGAAGAGGCGGCAAATTTGTTGAAGGACAGAAACATTTCCGAGAAGGGCATCCGCCTGTTGAAAAAGGTGAAGCCGCTGCGACAGATTGAGATCGCGGAAGTGTTGGTAAGCGCAAACAATTATTCGATAGGATATATCGAAGCGTTGATATTGGGGACGCCGAGCGACCAGCGAGTGAATTCAGGGGAACACAAAAAGAAAACCGGTCTATCAACGGAGGAATTGGCCGGGATGGAGCGCGAAATGGAATCACTGGAAAAAGATTTCAAAACGGTGAAAACAAGCTTTACGGAAAACATGATGTGCCTGACTTGCGCCCGTGGTTACATCAAGAAGCTTCTGGACAACGCCAAGGTTGTAAGGTTTCTGAACGCAAATTATTCGGATATTTTTTCTGGATTCGAAAACATTGTGGCCACCGAAGCCCTGTGAGGTATTTCTACCTGAATCTTGAAACTGAAAACAGCCAATTAATGACCGTGCAGGTGAAAGACAACCTTTAACAAGATAGTTCCAAAGGTAATTATCGCAGTAGCAAAAGAAATCAACTTAATTCGAATCTCAAGGTTCAAATGCTGTGTTTTCTTTTGTGAGGCCGCAAGCAACAACGGGCACGCATTGCCAAGGATTTCAGAAGCTTTTAAGTTGAAACTTGCTGCGTTTTCAATTTTTTGTCCAAATTCTTCAATCGCATATGAGGCAAGCCAAACAAGACTTCCACAGATTAGGAATAAGGCAAAGCAAACCCCATTGATTTTCCTAGTCATAAAAAGCAAAAGTCCGAAAACCATAATTCCTATGGCAACCGGAACCGCGCACGAACTGCGAAAGAAATTCATGGTTTACGCCATTTATCCCGACCGCCAACAGACGTATCCCGCACGCGCTCAACATGAGGAGCCACGCCAGGATTTAGCTCCCGCGCTCTTACAATTGCCTTTGCCTGCGTAGGCTCAACAGCGCTGGCTCTGTCCGCGCCGGGTCTTCTGACCGCGTAATCTTGTTCGGGTCGCCGTTCTACATATATTCGTTTATCGGCCATAATGGAATTCTGATGCCACAACCTGTATTCAATGTCAATAGCAAAACCACAACATATTGGGGTTAAATCAAAACCGCTTGTTCTTCCGCGTCGCATTTGCGTTACACTTTGGCGAACCAGAATTTCATATTGTCACAGATGTTGCGATTACCTTCGATTCAGCCAACTGCTCCTTCGGAAGATTTGCTTCCATTGCCGCTGACGGGTCGAGTGGATTGTGATGTGTGACTGCCAGACGCGATACCCATTTTTTCCATTGCTCTGGAGTCAGCCGTTTTTGCCCAGCGTTACGTTGGGACTGAATTTCATTTATCCAGGTCACAAGCATCACTTTTAATTTTTCTCCATCCTGTCCCAAAGCATCAGCCTCACTTTGCAAGCGTTCGAAGTGCATCTGAAGATCGTAAGTCACAACTGAATGTTTGTGGCTGACCAAAAAATCATGAATTATTCTCTGCACAGATTGCTTCCCAGAACGTCTCTTTGCAACTTGTCGGCTATTTTCAATTTTTTTCTTTAGATAAGCGCATAAGGAAAGTGTGTTGGTCCGCAACAATTCCAAATCTTGATCGCCGGGTTTATCGCGCAGCAAATGGGCTACTATTTTTACAAGCTCTTGCAAAACCCCCATTTTATCATACCCGCTGTTTTCTAGTTTAATTTCTCGAAAGAGATTTTGTCCGCCCGAAACTAACCCATTGGCATTGAAATCAGCTTTTTCTATTCCTTGACGGATTTTGGGTTCAGTCTCCTTTGCCAAATTTGGATACCAGTGCGCTACATAGGCCAAAATAGCTCCACTGAACAATGGAATCGGTATTATATCTTCAATGGTTACAGCAACTCCGTGTTTGACGCCGAAGCAATCTTTGATTCTGGCTACAAATTCATCCTCGATCATTCGCTTTTTGTTTCTTGCCTTTCCAGTGATTTTCTCGAAAACGATGTCGCCTTCTGAATCTGAATCAAGAAGCACAACGGTCGCAGGAATTGGCTCATCACCCCATTGAGAAGCTTCCAAGAGTTTTTCCACTCCGGTTGCGCTGTCGGCGGAAACAATTGTTAGTGAATTTAGATCAATCAGTTCTCCGATTGTTTCCTGTGTGCTGAAGAGGCGAATCAATTCAGCAAAAATAAACTGATCGGTTGGGCCTTCCAAAACAAGATTTGTAGCCCCCATGAACAGGGTTTGCGCGCAGTCAATACCAAGTGCCGACCGAATCGGTTCATAGCGTCGAACCATTGCTTGATCTATGTATTGAGTTCCTTCTTCGGCATCGCCCTTGCGTAATAAACGAATCCGGCGCGGAAAATTTCGATTCACGAGGAATGGTGAATGTGTGGTGTAAATGAGTTGGCAGGTGCCTGTGGCTGAATCTGGGTTGATGAGAGATTCAAAGACAGTTAATAAATTTTTCTGCCCAAGTGTTGACAAAAAACTATCTGGTTCGTCCATCAAGATGACGGAATTGCGATACCCTTGGGATAATTCGAGTGCTTTTGCCTGAATGTAGTAACTTAAAAAATAGCGAAGCCCCGAACTCCGCTCTTTGAATGTGTAAATTGATTTAGTTTTATCTTTGATTTCAAAATATAGAACCCCGTCCTTGTAATTTAATAACAACGAAAATTGATCATCTTGTTGCCAGTAACGCGACAGATTAAGTTTTTCTTCAAGCTCGCCATTCCATGTGCCGATAAGTCCTTCCGCACTGCTCCGCTCGCTTGCGGCTAAAGTTTTGAGAAATTCCAAGGCTTCAATTTTTATACCAAGAATATCTCCAAATAACAAAGCCTCCAATTTCCCGGCAGAACTAACGTCCAAACGAGCTTTATCAATACGAGTTTTCGCTTCAGAAATTTTCTGAAATTCGGCATCTGGAATTACTTGTCCTGGATTGAGGCTTAAAGTCTTTAATACATCTGCGGCCATTTGAGCAGCGGAAGCATCATAAAGTTTTTCGCTGCCATATTTTTTGGGATCGTATGCTGCCAACAGATTCACCAGTGGAACTTGATCGGCCATCGCAACATCCGAGTTCAAAAACTTTACCGTTGGCAAAACTTTCCGCAATGCGGCAAGTTTTTTCGAGTCAAGCGGCGTGGGTGAATCATTCAGGCCGATATAGAGAATAGCCGATTGGTCGTTTAATAAAATTAAAACTATCCGGGCATCCTTCACCATGTGAGCAGGAGAAATCGTTGCTCCGATAGCGGTTAAAATATTTTGAAATTCTTCTTTCGTTTCCAGTTGTATTTCCAGCCCGACATTTGGCCAAGCATCTGCATTTTTATTTCCGACGCCTGCAAAATGGCAAAGGTCGGTGCGGCTGAAGCTGTCACTTTTCTCAATTCCTTTTCCGGTTAAAACTTTGCTGATTGCATTTAGCAAGTGTGATTTGCCGCTTTCGTTACCTCCAACGATGGTTGTGGCGTCCCCCTCGATTGGAATTTCAATGAACGGAAAAAGAACTTCATCCGTTGCTTCCCTGCCATACAAATTCCATGGGCGAGCAACTGCGCCATCGCGCCTGTCAACATAACCAACATAATTGATGTTGAAAGACCGATACCAGCGCAGCAGAACATTTGAGATTTTCATTGGAGCCCTTTATGAATTTCATGTATTTAACCAAAACATCATTTATTTATGAAGTCCAGATTTTAGGATGGCTGAATACGCCCATTTCCGAACCGAGTCGAGGAATTTCTGGAAATTTCAGTCCGTTAATTTTGGTCATATTTGATTACTGTCGCACTCGAACTAGCAGTGTTAGCCGCGCCAAGCGCACTGACCATTCAAAATTATCGTTGCGCAGTCGCGTGGAAGTCGTGCGCGTGAATCTGGATTCGATTGTGGGTCGCGGGTCGTCGCGTCAATCTATTGCTCGCCTCATCCGGCTGCGCTCCAAATTGACACGCCGCCCGGCTCCGGGGAGTTTGCTGTTTAGGATTCCGCGCAGGGAGGATTTATCACGGAGAAGATGAATAAAAGGACGCCATTCTATTTTGCAAATTTATTCACCCAACTCGGCTTGCGTTTTAATTCGGCTGTGCTATTGGTTTTCTTGAGGCAGGACGCAAGCGCCTGATTCTCCAATCTTGGCTAGGTCGGCGAAAGCCGATGCGATAATGCCCTTCATCCCATAATGGGTCAGGCAATTTTGCCTGTTTTCCACCTCTGTTGAGGCTTATTGGCGAGAACTGACGCCGGTTTGCTGTCAGTTTGATGACCCCCACTTCCCAAAACATGGCCGTGCCATGCCTTGGGAAGTCGGTTTTTCAATCATAAAAGTTGTAACGATTTCATTACAACCCGCACAGGCGGATTGAGGCAAAATTGCCCCGTGAAAAACCTTGGCGGGTGGCAAAGGGCCGAAATGAAAAGTTGTTAGGTTTTCATAACAACCTAGTGACCGGAATTTTGGTAAAAATAAAAAATGGGCACGAAAAGAATTTTGTTCGATAAGCGAACAATGAAAAAAAGGCCACAGCATACAGTAACACGGAACGTCATTTTGTCCTGCATACAGGCCAAAATGTCGGCGCACACATGAGAAATTGAGCCGGTTGAAATAATGAATTTGTTGAACAATTTAGTCGGCAGACAGGTCGGCAAGTTCCGCGATGAGCAGAACTTGACGCAGGGCGATCTGGCCGATGCGTTGCAGCAGAGGGGCTGGATGATTTCGCGCAGCGGCGTTTCCAAAATCGAAAGCCGGTTGGTTCACGTTTATGACTATCAGATATGCTGGCTGGCCAGTGTGCTGGACGTTCCCAAAGACGCTTTGTATCCGAAATTCGATGCCAGCAAACCAGTGGAGGAAATGATTCTCAAATATATCCACAATGAAAAACTCGGCCTCGTATTAAAACCGGATTCATTTGACCCCGCGTTGCTGACCAAAAAATACTTTTAATGGAGGACACATGGAAACCACACCAACAAATGAAGAACAACAAACAACCATCGCACCACCCACTGAACGGCTGGCCTATTCCGTGCAGGAAGCCGCCGATATGCTGGGCGTGCATTATTTCAGCATCTACCGGCTGATTCAGCGTGGCAAACTCAAAACCTGCCGTGCGCTCCGGGGCAAATTGCTCGTGCCCCGAACCGAATTGTTAAAACTTCTGCAAACCGATTTGAGTTAAATTATGAACTACTACGAGAGACCCACACCACTTCAAGAAACGGCCAACGCCGAGGCAATGACCATTTTTGCGGAACACATGAAACAATTCAAGACCGACTGTGAGAACCTTCACAATCTTGAACGCAATCTGACAACGACGGCAAACGACGTTTTCAAAGCCGCCCTGCAATCGTCAGGCCATCAAATTCAGACCGACGACGGCGACGAATGGCAGCACGGCATCAAGTTGATGGAAAATGCTTCCCTCTGCCATCGGCGCACGGTCATAGGCTTGGAATTTGCCGTTGTGGAAACTTTGCCATTGAATTCAGGCGCAAAGAAAGATGTCGTTAACAGCGGCCATGACGCGCAGGAAGTTTTGCAAGCGTTCACGCGCGACCAGCGACAAACTTTCAAGGTTTGGAAAGATGACGTGATCGAGCAGGTGCGAGAGCGTCTTGCGGAAAAATATCCCCGCCAAGACATGAGCATCGTGACCAGGTCTTTTGAAATCAAACTGGATCGCGCCATTTCCCAAAGACCGACGCAGACCCAAAATCAAAGTCACGGCGTTAGGATTTGAACAATCTGATACCGGCATTTTAATTACGCATTAAACATTTTGGCCTACGCAGCGTTTGAATTCTGTTTAGATGTTCTGCATCCCAAGCGTCACAAACTATCGAATCACCAATCATGATTAGGCGCATACATCCTCGACAAGACAAGCCACGCCGAGGAGAGCGCAAGCCGAGCAATAATGCTGTTTGCAAAACGGGCGTCTGCCTTCTGTTATCGCACAATTTTGTCAGTTGGGTGCAGATCACGCGACAACCGCGAGAGGCCTGTAGTTTTAGGTAATCGCCTGATGGGAGGTTGTAGCTATTTGAAGTTCCCACTGAAATGAAAACTTTTTCAGGCGTCAGTTTTTTTGCATGCTCCTTAAAATCAGATTTTTTGCGATCTATTGGACCACCATGATGAGGTCCGTGGAGCAAGTGCGGCAGAGAATTGGCGCACTTATCACCCACAACTTGCATTGGCGCATCTCCAGACCACACGATTTTAATTTTGTCTTTGTGGAATAAACACAAAACAGCAGATGTTTCATTGGGCCGGCTTGCTTCGACATTCTCTGAAAAACTTGGATACACCACTTTCAGGGAAGTTTCTCCGCTTTGCCAAATAACAGTATCTTTGGATAATCCAATTACTGATAAACGCCCTTTATTTTCTTCTTCCCTCACAGGCCGCCAAATATTCTGAAATTTAGGCGAACTTTTTTCTCGGTCTAAAAGCATATAAACCGTTTGAATCGAAATCGTCGGCATCTTGACCAAGCTGGGCAAACTTCCTGCATGGTCTTCATCGTTGTGGGTGATAACTACGGCGAATATTTCCGCAGGACGATCTGCCAGCCAGTCAATAATTGGGCTTCCTTTAGAACCAGTATCAATCACCAATAATTTACCGTCAGGCAGCCGAAGGATTGTGCTGTCGCCTTGACCGACATCCCAAAAATCAATTATTAATTTTTCTTCGGCCACGATTCCCAGTCCTCGTTCTCTTTGGATTCAGATAGCAAAGAAACACGTTCAATTGATCGAGACTTGTCATCTTTGCCTAATTTTACAAAAGCAGAAAATTGTTCTCCAAGATTCACCTCGCTCAAAGTTTTTGCAACGTTTTGGTCAATTTGCTCGCGACTTCCATCGTGCCATAACACAATTACATTTTCCGCATTGCTGATCAGTTTGCCTTCCATATAGCGCGGTGCTGAACGATTAATGGAAAATTGTTGAAAATCTACATAATCTGCTATGCGCAACAAATGAGCTTGATCAGCTTCGGACAAGCTTTCATTTTCAGCTCCACTTAAAAGTTGTAAAAAACGCCGGGCGATTTCTCTTGGAAGTTGCCCCAAAGACCCGCAGTCCATTTCAATTCCCCAATCGGTAACTGTAAATCGGAGCGTCGAGTGATTGATTCGGAGCACGAGCGGTTTAAGGAGTTTGAAGTTGTGGTTTCCGCCTTCAAGAGGAATAGTTGTTTGATCAAAAACAAAATCCAAAAAATTTTCCTGTGTGGGATCTTGCCTGCCAGAATATTTTGCATCTACAACCACCTGCGGTATATGGCGGTTGGAGTCAAAAGTCGGTGCGCGATTTAATTCACCGATGAATATCATAAAGGTTGAAAGGATACTTTTGCCCGTTCAGTAAAGAAACAAGAAAATTGATCTAAAATAAGTCTGTGTCCTGCAACGAGTTCCTTGATGGCATCTGAAAAATTCAGGCTTCGGCCAGAAACAAAGCCTGTTCGAACTACAAAGTCTATTCTCACGGCGGCAGCGCTTCTGTCATCAGCGCTCACACGCACGTCAAAATAAGTGGGTTTCGCATTATCTATGACGAGTCGCACTTTGCAGTCATATGGGCTGGTAATACCAACATGAGTGCCTGGAAAATTTGCAAAAATATTTAGCGCCTCGCCGACTCTGATTCCATCTTGATTGGCAAATTGTGGTGTGATATTTCCGTCAAGAATGTTTATGTATTCTACAGTTATGCCATGAATTTCGTTTATTCCAAAATGCTCCGCCCATTGTGGCAACCAGCGTTCCATATGTGGAATCAATTCGGCAAAATCATGTGGTTCCTTTTCATCTCTGCACAAATGAAAAACAAGGCGGTCAGGACGAAGTCTTATGCCACATATACGGAAATTGCGAGGGTGTTTTTGCCAATAAAGATGTATAATGCTCGCTTTAGGAATTAAACTGCTAACGATTGGCACTCCGTTCTTTTCTTCGATGTCAATCTTCCATTCGGCAATGTCCTGTTGCACTGGAAAATGCGGACGAATCTTTTCAATCCATGAGGGCAAACGTTTCTCAAATTCCTCTTTAGGAATTTGATGATAGACGCCAATCACGCGCTCAACAACCGGCGGATTCTTATAGCGAATCTTTTCTGACATTGTATGCGCTTTTATTAGTGCCTTGTTTGCGAGAATTTCACCAGCATTAAATTTGAGCTAAAAACGGGTTGCCAAGGTTGGCGAATATATTTCCAAGCACTTTACACTCAAAACTTGCACCCGACTTGTAACCCAAAAGAATTTTTTGGGATTTTGTGAGATGACAAGAGACGCCATCAAAACAGCGATAACAATCAATAAAATCAAGGCTTCCGTAATGATAGCAAGGGAGAATTAAAAACTGATAAAAATAGCTAAAATCGGCCTTTTTGAATTAAAAGGGCACTGCTCTACCGACTGAGCTACCAACCCGCCAGAACAATCATCTTAAATTACCCGCGCCAACACGCAAGATTTTTTGCTTCGTGACTTGGGTTGGATTGCCGCTCGCGCCCATTCCGCTCATTTTTAATTTTATTATTTCCCGTTCTGCGCTAGA
>Ga0182030_10011732_pt1 | contig 17650 bp, 26 predicted proteins | sample 812S3MmetaG_FD_121299 | JGI IMG/M metagenome (GOLD analysis project Ga0182030, IMG submission 121299) | Permafrost microbial communities from Stordalen Mire, Sweden - 812S3M metaG (Illumina Assembly) | ecosystem: Environmental > Terrestrial > Soil > Wetlands > Permafrost | place: Sweden...
AGACCGGCCGAATGTGGCCACCGAATAGGAGTTCGCACATGGCAAAGAAACTTCCGCCGGTTCATCCCGGCGAAATCCTGCGGGAAGAATTTCTCGTTCCGCTTAAGCTGACACCCTACGCGGTCGCGGCCGCGCTGGACGTGCCGCGTACCCGGATCGAACGCATCGCGCGCGAAGAAAAGCCCGTTACGGCCGACACCGCGCTGCGGCTCGGCAAGTTCTTCAAGACCGGCGCTGCGTTCTGGATGAACATTCAGGCGCGCTTCGATCTCGAAACGGCCGAAGACGCGCTCGCGCCGCAGATCAAGAAGATCGCGTCTTACGAGGCGGCGTGAGAGCGATGCTCTCAGCCGACAGCACAGATGACGGTGGCCGGAGCTTGGGATTGAAAGCCATGTATGTGAATAGCCGCCCAAGTTATACGTAACCTCAATCTAAAACGACTTTAGATGTGCCTGTCGCGACCAACTGGCCGGAAAACAAATCGCGCGTACCGAGTATCTTGTAACCGATAGCTTGATACCCGATCCGACGTTTCGCAGCCATGCGGGCGAGAGCCGGCACGCGCATGTCGACATAATCGTAGATGATCACCTCACGCTTGGCATCGTGGAGACGGTGCAACCGGCCCGCATCCCGGGCAAGCGTGCCTTTCCATGCGATCGGCATGGCAAGGAACAGGGTATCGAGACGGGAATCGTCGAAACCCTCACCAAGATAGCGTCCGGTCGCGACAATGACGCGTTCCTCGGTTTGGGGAATCGCGGCAACGCCAATTGACGGTATCTGCGCTAAGCCAGAATCAATATTTTCGCAAAATTGTTTAGAATCAAATAGATAACTGAGATATTACCATTCTGGCAGGACGGTAATAAAAATGATCTTGATCGGTTCGGCTTGACAATATCAAGCATAAATCTTCTTTTTCTTAAGAAACTAAAGGAATAGAGCATGGCCAGCGCAACCGTCGGTGCCCATTTGGACAGGAAGACGATCGATCAGCTTCGAGGCACAGCAGCTGTCGAAAATCGAACTGTGTCTCAGATTCAATCGGTCGCCATCAGAACATTATTGGACATGTTGCCTGGTGCACGCCGGGCGATCTTCGCTATTCACGGAGTGGCAGACGAGGCCGAACGCCAATTTGCCGCGAGGGCGATCGGTCGCGCCGCATTGGTAGCATACGAGCGCATCATCGACGCCCGCCAACAACAAAAGCATCATCCGGACACAAACCGCGAATTGGACACGGAAGAAGCGATTGAGGCCGAAGCGGTACGGCTGTGCCTCCCATAAATGATGACCGGGTTGTCAGACTTGCCCTCGACGTAAACGTATTCATCGCCGATATCCTGTCGCGAAGGCAGAAGCGCCGCAATACGGCGACGATAAGGATTGTTGACGCTGTTAGAAACGGCATCTGCCAAGCCGGTCCAGTCCAGTTGATTACCTCTGTTCCAATCATCGAGACCTTCGCCAACGTATTACAACGTCGCCTCGGATACGACGCCTATATAGCTGAAGAGAGGGCGTGGATTTTAGAAGAATATACGCGCCAAGGACCAATGCAGTCACAACCACATGTGACCGTAGGTGCCGGATATATTCCATTCGCAACCGAAGCAGAAATGAGGCAGTCGATCGAAAGCCACTTGAAACGAAAAGATATCGACAAACTGTTTCATGAAATTCAAGACGACAGGCAAGACGACAGGCAAGACGACAGGTATGTGCTTGAAACGGCGATAGCCGGCAACGCAGACATTTTGGTTACCAGCAACATTGGCGACTTCTGCAGGGATCCTGCCATCAAACTTCAGCGCGCTGACGTCGTGCTTTACCCATTTGCGAATCGCACGCTGGTAATTGCGACTCCGCAAATCACGTCATATTGGCTCGACCAAGGAATAATTCCAGACGCCGAATTTATTGCCGAACACCCGGATGATTTTGCTCAGTACGCTCCGCCGTCTAAAAAACCAGGTGAGACGTAAGAATATTTTGGTTCGAACGGCCGTCATCGCCGTCCACAGAAAACGGTTTGTTTTGGAGACGAACGTGCTTAATTCCGGGCGCCGGGTGTCCATTATCCTCACATAAGCGGCAAAAAACCGGAGAAAGTCTATTATCCTCGCATAAGCGGCCAGAATGTTCATTATCCTCACATAAGGCGTCATTTCCATTGGCTTTTCAATTTCAAGATCTGTGTCCTCGCCTGCCAGAGATCTCCCAACACAGACCACAGGGACGCCGCAATATGCATGGCCTCGTCGTCCACGTCGCCGCGCCGCCTAAGTATCATTAGGCCCTCGGCGGCCATCTCGATATTCCGACTGGCTGGGCATGTGTTCTTTGGAAAATCCCGCCATCGAAGGGCACGCCGCCGCCGGCGTCTGGCCGCGTCGCGTGTTTTGATGTTCTGCAAGATGATTCCGGCGTTCGGCAACCCGATATCGGCAAAGACGTTTCCGCGACCGAGCGTTCCAAGCACATTGCGTTTGAGTTTCCGACGCCGTTTCATCGCTGTCCTTACTCCCCTCGGTCGGCCACCGCGTCGATCTCCTTCTGCGGTCGCGGCGTTTCATGCCCGCAGTCCGGGCATCTCCACGCGACGGTGCAGTCCAGCCTGTCGTCGTAGATGCCGATCACCCGCGAGAAGTTAGTTTCGCCGCCGAACAGATGGCGGTCCTTCTCCGGTATCGGCTCGCCGGTGTAGTCGGCACCGCACTTTTCACATTTTGTCGGCGTCATGGCTTCGGCCTGAAATCGATATCGTCCTGTGCTAGCGCCATCAGGGTTGCTTCGCGCCGCGCTTTGCTCCGCAATTCCTCTATTGCCTGCTCCGCCTCCACGGCAGCCCGGCGCAGCGCGCGCACAGCGAGATCCGCGAACGTCTGCCGTTCCTCCGCGTCCAATTCCTGCCAATACCACAACACGACCATCTTGCCGTGCCACCGCATCATCCACCACAGGCGCACGACGGCACCGAGCGACATCGCCGCCGCCCCTGCGCGGAAGGCGCGGTTGCTCCACTTCCCGTATCGCCGCACGCGGGTCATCGCTTCTCCGCTTCCGCAGCGGCCCACGCCGCAACCTTGGCGACCAGCGCCCAGACCGTCTGGTTGCGGTCGTGGCCGCAGATCATGCCGCGCGATTCCCATGGCCCGCTGCCTGCCACCGGATTATCGATTTCGTTCGCGTAGATGGCGTAGTCGGACTTGGCCGCCAGCGAGGACAGATTCCCGACGCGCGCGCGAGCAAGCTCGCGCTTCATGTCCTCATATCCGCCTGGCACCAACTCGACCGTTATACGCAGCATGTCAGTGCCTCGCCGCCCGGCCGGCGCGGGCTTCGATCAACTTCTCGACAATCTTTTGCAGCCGCCTGATTGAGCCGTTGCCAAGCATCCGCCGCGCAATCTCCAACTCATCGCCATCCAACCACGGGTACCAGCCAACGTTGACGCCGCGCTCTTTCGCTATCTCAGCGACGATGCTGTCGGCGACGGTGCCAACATGCTCGGCGCCCATAGGCGGCATGCGGAGTATTCGAAGACGATCTTTCAACGGCGCGGGCAGCATCGAGTCGTCGTTCACCGTCAGCAAAAAACTGACGTGCGAAATATCGATATCGCTCTGCAGAAAAGGGTCCGGATAAATTTTCGCGGTCTCCCCTTCGATCATCGGCAGCATCGCGTACGCCAGAGATCCGTTGCGGCGACTTTCCGCAGCCTTGTCCAATTCGTCCACGTGCATCAGCGGGTTTGCGATGCCGGCGGCGCGGATGACAGAGACCGGCCAGCACGGTTCGCCAGTTGACCATCTCCTCGCCGTACCACCGAACGCATTGTCTTCGCTGGCGCTCCCGTCGTAGCGGCCGACATAGACCTGAATCAGCTCTCCCACGCGCCGAACCAGCCGGCTTTTCCCGCATCCAGGCGAACCAACTATTGCTGAGGGCTTGAAAAAAATGTCGTCACGCTCAGCGAGATCTGAAAGCAGAACGTCGATCACTCGTTCCGCGTGAGGGAATTCCGCTAGGAGTGCCTTGCGTACCGGCGCTAGCGCCGGTACCGACCGCAGCGGGATGCGCTTGCCGACGACGGCTTTGAATTCCTCCACGACTTGTTTGCCCGACCACGATTCCTTGCCACCGCCGATCGACCGGACGACGACCACGCCAGCCGGATCCTCCTTGATCTCGATATGGACCTCGCGGAGGACTTCGTCGTCGATCGAGGTCCCCTCGCCACCCTTGTAAGGATCGTATCGCGCATGTTCCTCGGCCAGTTTACCAATCTCATGTGCCGCCTTAACGACATCTACGGACACGTCGACGCCAAACGTCTTGCCGGCCGCCAGCATTTCCCATCCAGTGAGCATAGTTATCAGCGCCGGCGGGCTGCCGTCGGCGAGCCCGGCGGCCATCTGTTTTCTGATTGCCTCAGAGGATTCCTTGCTGCCGTCCGAGGCCAGCAGACGCCACGCATCCGCCACCTCGGCGCGCCCAGCGGCAACCATCGCATCAGCGAACCACGATGCCTCGTCACGGATCATCTCTGGCGTCCCGGTGGTGACTGCGATCGTCACGTCGTTCAGCAGTTCGAGCACATCCCCCGCCAGCGTATGTCGGCCGGTCTCGTCGTCGAGGAAGCGATACGCCAGCGTAGTCGACTTCATGCACGCTGCGCGCAGGAGCAGGGAGTTCGGTTCATGCCGGCAGCCGAGGCGATATAGTTTTCCTTCGACGCACCGGACCCATTTGTGGCCGGTGTCGATCGACGCGACGTGGGAGGTCGCGAGGCGCATCCCGTTCTCGAATGTCGGACTGCCGCTCAGATTGCCGACGGCAAATACACGTGTGCCGACCTCCATGCCGGGCATCCCGTCCAGATCCTTTGGAAAACGCCAGTCGTCTAGCACCGGTGCCTTCGCCAGTTCGTCCGCCGGCGGCTGCGCCGACGTACCGAGAGCGGCAACCACCTGACTAACCGGGGTCAGGGCCATCGCGTGTTCAATCGGTCAAATTCCGGCGGGCACCATTGAAGTTCGCCCCGGTCCTCCATGACCCGGTCCATGTGCCACTCCCAATAACGCTTCTGGAGGGCCTCTAAGGATTCGGTTTCCGGCTTCTTTTCGGGGGTTGCCATCATTGCTCGACTCACGGTTACATGTGCGCCCAGCAGGCGCTTTCGGGCCATAGTAGGCCACATTGTTCAACAGCCGGCAACGAGTCCTTGGAAATATGGCTAAGAAAACCCTGGCCGGCCCGAACACCCCCCGTTTCTGGAAATCGTCACGGGTGTCCTTCCGAATGGGCGACGACCTGCGCGCCGCCCTCGACTTTCTGGCCTCGAAAGACCGCCGCACGGTCAGCCAATATTTGGAGATCGCGGCGATCGACATCGTGCGCTCGAAGCTGGTCAATGAGTTCAATGATCGCGGCGAGCTTTTGGGATCGCGGGAATTCAAACTGCGATCCTGAAACCGCCGATGCAGCATTTGCAGCGGTTACCTCGCTAAAAGTCACTCGAGTTTGACATTCGCCCGCCGCCGCGGCTTCATGGCTGCGTTCGACGGGGAAATTCTGCTGCCATGACTGCCATCATCCGGGATTACGTGTGAGCGCCCGCGCGCTCAAAACACAAAACTCTCGCGACCCGCAGACCTCTTCGACCCCAGACGCAAAAAATATTGACAACGCCAGAGCGCATCTGGCGAAAGCACGGTTTGTTCCCGCTGAACCCCAGCAATGGCTCAAGGATTCGCTGGACCGTCGCGGCCGCCTCGCCAAGGAATCGGCCGAGCGCCGAGAGAAGCGCCGACCGCCAGCCAAAAGGCCGTGGACTGAAGAGCAGAAGGAAATCGCCAAGCTGTGGCGTGAGTATCGTGTAGCCGAGGCCTATAAGGCCGCAGACGCATGGTCGTTTCGGCCCAGGATGCCGAACTGGCGCGTGCGCGAACGGTGGACGCCGGCGCAGCACGAAGCCTTCGCCGCCGAGTTCGAGGCGTTCGCCAGACGTGTGCCGCAGCCGACTGCCCGGCAGATCGAGCTCGTCGGTAAGGATTACGCCAAGCTGGAGAAAAGTTGGAACGCCGCGCCGGCCGACATGGTGCCCGAGCCCGGGCATGAGCCGTGGGTTATGGGTAAGAAATACGCTCGCAATCGATTTTACAACGGCTACTGCGGCGCGCCCGACGGTCTGGCCGGCGGCAAATACCCGATCGGCTTCGAATTCTGCGAAAGCTATCTGCGTTCGATGTTGCACCCGCTTCTTTTCTACGGCTTCGTACTCGGCACACCCCGTGGCGGCCGCCAGCGGTTCAAGGACCACCCGCTGCAGCCCTTGTCAGGAGGTCCGGCAAAGGACAACCGTCGCGACTACTGGTCGAAGCTGCAGGCGCTCGACCAGCCATACATCACGCTGCTGTCGGTGATGAGATGTGCGTTCCGCGTCGAATTGGACCAAAACTTTGACGGCTTCGACGAGCTCAAGGCTCTGCTGTGGGAGATGGTCTGCAACGGCGAGCTTGCATGCATGCCGCACGTCGTGGTCGGCGCCATCGATCCGGACACAGGTGCGCTCCAGCATCCGCATCTGTGGTTCCTGCTGAGAGAGCAGAACCGCGTCCTCTACGACCGGGGCAATACCAAGGCCAACGCCGACGTCATGGATCTCTATGACGGGGTGGTGGCTGGGGTTTTCGCCGCGCTGGAGCATCTCGGTGCTGACATGGGAGCCGCGTCGTCGCCGACGGACGGCAAGAATCCGCTTTGTGGTCAGTGGTCCGCCGAGGTGTGGAACGACTCGGAATTCCCGTCTTTGCAGGAGTGGTCGATGAAGGTTCGCATCTGGCACAGGCTCGACCATCTTGTGAGGGAGCAATCGATCGTCAATTCGGCGCTGTCGGCCGAGCAGTCGAACGATGTCTTTCACCGGTCGGCCGCCATGGCGTGGGCCATCCTGCGCGCCGCCCACATGGCTGGCGACGCGCTATACCGCACGCTTTTGGAGGACCGCCGTGCGCTCGCCGACTACCTATTCGAGCGCCTGCTGGTGGAATTTCGCGACGAGCCAAACCAGAAAAAGTGCATCGGCACGCTGCGCCGTGTCGCCCGTTATGTGTCCGGCGAATGGGATCCGCACAAGCTGGAGCCGACGCGGCAGAGGGGTGAGGCCTATCACCTTGTGCGCGAAATCGCGCACCGCGACGCAGACGGCAACATCATCGCCGAGGGGCTTGAGGCGCGTCAGATGGTAGGCAGAAAATATTCACGCGCCAAGGTCAAGGCGAAGAACGTCAATCTGATCGCCCGCGCGATGAAAGGTCACGGTAACTTCTCCTTCGACAAAAAGAACATCAAAAAGTCTCTGGCCGAAAAGATGAGCCCCGGCACTGTCGACAACAACTGGGACCTCGCGCTGGACGCATTCCGCAGCGGAACGGAACTTTCAACACAGTGTTTGTTAGGGAGTCTACCGCCTCCCCGGCCAATACCAGAACCTACCTTGCTTCCTGCTGCCACAAGGTCGGAGAGCCCATTACCTATTCCTGCGACCATCCTCAGAGTCTGGCCCGGTGGCCATGATGGCGATACTTCCCTTGTCAGGTCGACAATAGAAAAATCTGACGTAGTTGATCCTTGCTGGGTGTCGGTGGATATTCCCGATCATGGACCAACCGGACCAGCAGAAGCATCCCTCGACGCCTCGCCAGCCACGTCACAGGCTGATCGTGAGATCGTCGCCGCCAGTCCACAAGACCGACAAGCGGGCGATGGCGCGGGAGTACAACGCGGCCTATCGGGAGAACCTTGTGAAGAATGGAGTCCCGACGAGGCGGATGATGGCGGAAGCATTGTTGCAAGCGGTCGTCGAAGAAGTGACGGCGACAGTGCCGAAGGATGCGATCGAGACGGATATACACTATGCCCGGATCGTAGCCGCAAAGAGGATACTGGCGATCTCGGCGAACATCCTGACGTCGATCGTGAACAAGAACAATCAGCCAATATACAACAACGAGGGGATCAAACTGCGGCTGTCCCGGGTGGCGGCAGAGATGCAGCCGCTGCGGCACAAAGAGCCGGACTCCGGGCTATGACGCAAGAAATCCACGACAGAAATCTTGAGCATTCCAGGCTCGGCATTGGGCTGGTAGCGCCCGCCGCACGGGCGGCTGCGGATGTGTGCGAATCCCTCCCGCAGCCGCCGGCAATTCAGCCAGTTGGTTCGACGCCACGGCCTAACTGGCTAGTAGCGCGGACCGCGCCATGGTCGCCTCGTCCAACCATTCCAGCCAACAAGCGTGTCGCATGAACCGCGATTTGGAGAGATCGACATGAGTCCGTTGGTCTGGTCAATGAGCGACACCGCAGTAATGGTGGCACTGCTGGCGCCGATGGTGCAGACCCCGAGGCGCGAGACGTTCATGTCAATGTCCGGTTTGTGTCGTCGGGCACTGCCTCCCGATCATCAAAAACAGCCGACGCAGCGCCACGGACGGATTGACAACTTATGTCCGTGAAAATTCCGAAATCGCTTCTGATTCAGGCGCACCGCTGTGCCGAAAAAATCGACATCGCGTCGATAGAATTTGCGTTGAAGGAAACGCTCATTGAGTGCCAAGGACACGGCGCTACGACGGCGCTGATCGGTGCCGCGTCGGCATATGTACTAAAGGCGCGCAACGCGAGGAGCGACGACGAAGCACAGGAGCAGCTTTGGCAGTGCTACGACGTGATATCGGCTGGATGGCGTGACAGCCAATACAGGCTCATCTCCACCGTGCGACCCGATCCGCATGCCGTGAAGACGAAACACGGGCTGTCGGTCATCCAGGGTGGCCGTACCAATAACAACGAATGTCGCGGCTACGCGCGCGGCACTAGGCCCAGCGACAACCGACCTCGCTAGTGCGGGCCTTTTTCCAATCGCTGATTGACGGCGCTCACTCTGTCACACGGCGGCGGGCCGCCCCCCTCGCCGCCTCCGATCATCTGGCTGTCCGTCCCGACCGGCTTGCCGCCTTCAGGCGTTATCCGTCGATTCCTGCCGAATTCCGCCTGACCCTGCCGGCCGCCCGCCTCGCTTCCGGCTTCGTGCGTGAATGTTCTTGTGCGATCACTTGCGCGATCACTTGCGCGATCACTTGCGCGATCACTTGCGTGAGTTTCGTGCGCGATGCGTGTTTGTTGATCTCCCCCCGTTACATACCCCGATCTGTAACGGTTGTTTGGCCACTTTGTAACGTTTTACTTACCGGGCGTTCCGACGGCCGCCGTCAGGCGAGCCGCGCGATGCAGACTTCTTCCTCCGGCGTCAACGGTGGCGCAGGTGGCTCTGGCGGCCGCCGCGCCGCTGGCGTCCACCGGATGCAGACGTATAGGCCACCCCTCGGCCCGATTACGTGGTCCGCCAAGCCGGCGTCGATGACGGCCCTCACCGCCATTTTGATGCGCGGGTTGACGTCAGCGGTGGGGACGAATCCGCCGCGCGTTTCGGAAGCCAGCAGAGCGTCAAGTGCGTTCGTCCGCCGCTTCGACGAGTAGGGCCAGATGCCGTCGGCGGCGAGGGCTTCCGCGATCGCTGCCTCTTGCAGCCTATGCTCCCTACCCCAGTGTCGTTCGGTGTCCAGTTCTTTCGGCGGTGTGGCGTTGCCGGGCCGCCGCCGTGCTTGGGCGCCCTCCCGCGCAAGATGGCACGCTTTGAAGACATCTAGGACGTTCCAGCTAATTCCCTTTTCATCAAAAGGTCTGCACAGCGCGGTGGCACCGGCGGCACCAGTCATCTCGCACGTGAGCTTGTCTAGCCGCTTCACTTCGCAGTTGCGCGCCCGCGAAAACGTCTTCACCGCGTCGAAGTCAATCAACAGCATTGGGATTCCCCGCTGCGGTCAAGATGGGGCGGCTCCCGGAAAATTTCAAGTTTGCGACTTGCAGGGCCGGCGCCCATGGTGTGCTGAACAACCAATGGAGAACTCCCATGCGTTCGTTCTTTTTGTTCCTCAAGAATGTTCTGGCTGGGGCTCTTGGCATCTTCGCTATGATGCTTGGCGCACTGTCGGAGCTTTGCTTCCGGCAGCCGACCGTGCCGCCGCCCAGCGACCGCGGCGAGTTCGCCGAGATCGGCGACGCGACGGCGCAGGTCTCACTCGCCGAGGAAGCGACCATGGTCAAAAACTGGGCGGTGGCCACGCTTAACGGCCAGCCGTTTACGCTGCCGGCCGGCCGGCTCACCGGATGGCTCGGTTCGCTCGATCGCAGCCACGCGATGCGAATTGTCTACGCCGACCAATGTGACCTTCTGATCGGGCATATCGCCGGTACCCAGCTTTTCCCGAAGCTCCCGCCCGTCGGGAATGCCGAGGCCACGCGCCGTTGGATCGCCGTGCCGCAGGCGGCACTACGGCCACGGCCGCGCGCAACGCCGGAGCCGGTCGACTACCGCGCGGTGGAGATCGCTGGGGCGATCGAGCACGTCGAGGATGCGCCGGGCGCCTACTCTTTGCACTGAGCCGCTGCCAACCGCAGCGCCGCACTGGCGTCGATCGATGCACGTGCGGCCTGCGCCTGGCGCCGCGCCAAGGCTGAGCGGGCGCGGGCCAATTTAGCCTGCAGTATGGCGTGATCGTTCAGCCGCTGCCGATCGATGATGTCGCTCGGCGACACCGCCGAGGCGGCGACGAGGCCGATTATGGTCTCGATCCCGGCAAGCGCGCCGAAGGCGAAATGCTCAGGGTTGAAATCTGACATGGAGTTCTCCACATAAAAATTGGCTTGCCGGTTGAACCGTAGGCATGAAAGTGTTAACGTAATCCTAACGGTAGCGTCGTTGTTGTGAAAGCCCTGCAAATGCTGGGCTTTTTGATTCACACCTGGACAAGGACGCACCCAATGTTATACCGCGCAGGCCTGACAGCCGCTTTTCTAACGCTTAGTGACCTCGGGCGGTGTTACGCACCGGAACCGGAACAGCTTATCCGTGCGCGCTCCACACTCTCCACCCTGCGATTGCAGATGGGCGCCAACGTGGTGGTCCGGCGCAACGAAAAGCTGATCGCCGGTGCCGGCGATCTGCTGGACAGGGTTGCAATCACCGGGTCTGCCGTTCTCAGCACCGGCGACCGTGACGACGCCCGTCAATTTGCCAAGGCGATGGTGAAATTCATCGGCGAAATGGAGCCTGCGTAATGTCCGCAGATCGAGCGGGCCATCACCGCCATCATCCTACGCGACCTGCCCCTATTCGAAACTGGAATGGTATTTGGCTAGGCGCTCGTCAAACGAGGAATTGCCGTCGTAATCAGAAAGTCCGGCAAACGGAAGTGACGTTGGAAAACCAACCGGGGATTGAGTGATGGTTCGGGAGCCGATGTCTTACCTGATGAATGAGACGCTCGACGCCTGCAGCGGCGGCAATACGCTGGTCCGCCTGCCGTGGTTTCGCGGCTGCTGGACGACGCCCGACGCCGAAATGGTGAACGGGCGGCCGGCGTGGTTCGTCGTCGACACCACCGTGCACGCCCTGCTCAAGCGCGGGATGTTGGTAACGACGCATACGCGCGGGCCTGACCGACGGCCGGCGGCGGTGAGGCTGGCGACCTACGACGAAATGGTGTCGAGATTTCCCGCCGACATGCAGCCGATGCTGAGGCAAGCAAAATCCTTCATCGAGGAATTTCTGGCGAAGCTGAACGCTCTGCCTCCTGAGGAACGCCGGCGGCTGCACCGCTTGAATTTTCCCGAGCAATACAAGGACGAACAATGCCTCTCATCGACCACCAGCCCCGCGTGAGGCCCGAGCCACAGACACCGCTCGCGCAGAATTCGCCGCAGGGGCGGCCGCCGGCGTGGCTTGTGGTCGCCGGCGTTCCCACGTTCACCGCGTTCTGCTGTCTGCCGTCTGCTGGCGTGGCTGGCCGCTCACTGCGCGGCGCATCCGGGCAAAATCTGGATGCATGCAGTGATCGCTGATGTCGGCATCGGCGTGGTGATCGCCACGCGTAGAATGGAGATCGAGCTATGAGCCGTCGAGAATCAGAAGTCCCGAAGCGCAATCGCGGAGAGTGCCGGGTCTGCAGCCGTACCCATACCCAAGCGGCCCGCTAGCGCGGCTTCCTCTTAAATGACTGATGGCAAAGCGTCCGATTCAATCCACTGGCGTCGTGCAGCTTGATCGGACACTAATCGACTTAGTTGTTGTTTAACTTAAGTTCATTTCGAAAGGATTGGTTATGGCCGTCTATGCGATCACTCACAAATGCGGGCATGTTGAGACTAGCCGCCAATTGGGGCGTTACAACAAAACGACAGAGAAAAACCTGATCATTTTGCTAGGAACGCAATTATGCAGCGAGTGCCATCGCAACGGGCGCGCGCCTAATTGGCGCAGAGAAGTCGCCGCTGCAATCGCCATGGTTGAGGCGTCCGGACTACCCGCGCTACAGGGGACAAAAAAACAGCTGATATGGGCGCAACAGATAAGAGGCAGGTTCGCGCCGGAAATCATCGCCCTTCGCGACCGCATCGGAGACCACGATGTGAACGACGACCCCGCGCTGGGCCTCCTAATGAAGGTGATTGCTTTTACTCTCGCTAAAGCTGACGCAGGCTGGTGGATCGACAAAACGGGGGGTAACAACGGGACCTGCACAAGCCTTTTGCGCGGTGCCGGCTTCGACTGGCTTCTGACGGAAGAAATTAGGCCTGAAGAACGTGAACAGTTTGACCGCCTCCTCGATAAAATGGAGCAGGATGCAGGCCGCTAAGTACCGAAGCTACTGGCCTGCACCCGGTTCGGTTGACACTCGCCTAAGCTAATGCCGCCTGCCTCTCGAACTCCATAGGACTCATGTAGCCGATCGTCGAGCGCCGCCGTTTCGGATTGTAGAAGCGTTCGATGTAGTCGAACACATCGGCCTTCGCCTCATTCCTCGACCGGTAGATCTTACGGGCCGTGCGGTCGGTCTTGAGCGACGAGAAGAAGCTCTCCATCGCCGCATTGTCCCAGACGTTGCCCGAGCGGCTCATCGAGCAGACGACGCCGTTGTCCGCCATCAGCCGCTGGAACTGCTCGCTGGTGTATTGGCTGCCGCGATCGGAGTGATGCAGCAGCGCATCAGGCTTGCCTCGTCGCCAGATCGCCATCACCAGCGCGTCAGTGACGAGCTGCGCGGTCATTGCAGTCTGCACCGACCAGCCGACTGCGCGCCGGGAGAACAGATCGACCACGGCAGCCACATAGAGGCAGCCTTCCGCCGTCCACACATAGCCCGGCAGCGCGCCACTCCGGGAGACCGCCCTCTAACCGCCGCACATTAAAACCACGAGTGCGAAGCAGCGCGACCGCCTCAAACGAAAGCACGCAATATTCGCCACGGCAGTAAGCTACGATCTCCTGGGCAGTATCGAATTCGTCGAGCCGAGCTTTCAGCGCACGTAGCGGAATGTTCACCGCTCCCGGCAAGTGCCCCAATATTCAGAAGTAAACGTTCCGGCACTGCGTTGTTCATCCGAGGCCGCTGCCGGTCACTGACGGTTAACCTTCGCCTGAGAAGCAGCACGAAAGCAGCCGGACGTTAGATCTTTGTCCAGGCAAGTTCACGAGTATGCGGCCCTCGCCCGATGCAGCGTTTCATCGTGATAAAAAGGACCCTTGTCGTGATGCGAAAGAAACCTACGAGCCGCAGACGCAAAGCAAAGAGTTCGCATTCCGCTCGTAGTCCCAAAGTATTGGAGGCCAAAGTCGAGCGTCGGCGGATTATGGTTTCGTACTTCGATCTTTCGACCGTCATGGCGAAACCTTGGGCCAAAGCAGGTTATCTCTGCTACTGCATCGATTTGCAGCACCCGGCGGGCGAGCATGCCGATCCCGAAGATGAAAACATCATCCGGGTCGGCGCGAACATAGAAGACTGGTTGCCGCCATCCGAACATGACGTGGTTTTTGCGTCATTTTTTCCGCCGTGTACGGATCTTGCAGTGTCCGGGGCCAGGTGGTGGCGAATCAAGGGGCTCGGAAAACTCGGGCGCTCTATAGATTTATTTTACCAAAGCCAGAAACTGGCCGAATTGTTCAAATGTCCCTACCTGATCGAAAACCCCGTCAGCGCGATCAGTTCGTACTGGCGCCGGCCCGATTATACATTTCATCCCTTCCACTACGGCAACAGTTATCAGAAGCGGACGTGTTTATGGGTCGGCGGGGGATTTGTCATGCCACCGAAGACGCCCGTCAAGCCTACGCAGGGAATGAAGCTGTATTGGCTCGGTCCATCGGAAAACAGGGCCAACCTCCGCAGTGAAACTCCGAGCGGTTTTGCGAGAGCTGTTTTCAAGGCGAACGATCCTGACATAAAATGGAGACGTCTTGCGAAGTGGCGGGAGGCAATCAAGGGTCGCTGGGACGACATGTGCGCGGTGACGGGGATCCGGAATCTGGTTCGGGCGGTGCACACTGTTGCCAATTTTACGGACGAAGCGGATCGCGGTCATGCAAACGGAATCGCACTCGCTCCGCACATCCGCGAGCTGTTCGACCACGGACTTATTGCCTTCGACGGCAAAGGTCACATGCTCGTATCCGAACGGCTGTCACCGGGAGAACGACACCAGCTTCGTCTGCCTGCCGACCTGAGCCGCATCCCGACGAGACGTGAGAAAGAGTTATTCCGCGATCATCGGAAAAGCGTATTTCTTGGCGCTTCATCCTAAGCGCCCGCGGGCGGTACTGACGCGACCTTTCTCCTTTACAGCGAACGACCCCTCGATTTGGACCTGGTTTCGGGTTTCTTGCCGAGTTCGGCGTCTCGATTGCTCCAGACGGCGGGCTCTGCGTGAGCAATTTGAATAAGGCGGCCGGATCCTCGGCAAAAGTGCTCAAAGCCGAAATAGACGTCGTAGCCGAGGAGTATGACTGGCGATGCAATATCCTAATCCGATACACCGCATTCCTATGACCGAAGACGAAATCCACATCGTCCGGAGCGGGGTATCGAGCAAAGTTGAATGATGGGATCTGGCAGCCATTGTTGCTGCAACCACGTCCCGGTCCGGCGGGCTTTCGATCGCGCGCGTCAATGATGAACAGCGCCGACCCGTCGAGAGCCTGCCGGCGCATTACGCCGATGCATTCCGGTGGGGCATCAAAACCGCGCTTAATCGGCGCCGAGCGGTATTGAGCGAACTCGTCGATCGGAGCCGCGGCGGTGCGACGCTCGACTCCGTTGAAACGCATCCGCTTTATCGAGTAGCTACTGCGGCGGTGGACGATGCCAAGTAGGATCCCAAGTGGGATGCCAAGTGGCTGGCGGACACTGCACAAAACATTGCGAAGATGTTGGGTCCATACAAACCTGTTCAACGGCGCATCGAATCTGCTCTAAATGCCGTTGGGTTCAATACTCGCCGCGTCGCACTGGCTCTGACGGACGCAGCCTGCCAACTCTTCGCCCCCGACTGTGGCGCCACAAATAGCTACGCCGATGCCAATCGAAGCAAGATCTGCGAACGGCCTCAAAGCCGTCGCTACGCGACTTTAACGCGCGGCGGTTATATGTCGCGAAGCCGTGGCGATTGCAGCAGAATGTTATGGGGGCGTGCTTTTGCAGGCCTTAGTGTGGGAAAACCAGTCATCCCAGATCCAGCCGCAATTACCAGCGCACCCCGAAAGGGGTAAGCCAAGACAAATGATCGTCGCCAAAATCCAAAATCGCTTCATACGGCAAATATGCAACTTTTAGTGCGAAACCGCTAGACCCCTGGCGCCGGGGTCAAGCTCGATATTATGGTGCAAACGCCACAAGGTGCACAAAGCACCCCAGAAACAAAGGCCGCGAGGCAGGCTCACATGTTTGACCCAAGATATAGCAAAGCAAAAAAATCGGAATAGAAAAACCGGGTGCCGATACCCCTGTAGGAGGTCGATCACCCGATTTTCTTGTCACAACGCAGCGGTAAATATAAAAATTCCGCCTTCCCAGGCTTAGGGTACTTTATTTTTTAACTGATTCCATTGTGCCGCCGGCTTTCCCTTGGTGACTGTTTTTTCCTTTTTCAAAATCTTTTCATCTGCTTTCAACTTTTTTTCGTCCTTCGAAATCTTTTTTTCTTCTAACTTAACAATTTTTTTCTCTACTTTTGGATTTTTTGGCAATTCCGGCGATGCGGCATAGGCGCCCGTCATCACGGCCGGCACGGCAAGAGCAAGCGTCGTCGCAAGCAAGAGTGAACCTATCTTCATGGTGTTGCCCCTTCGAGGTTTTGGTTGCATTCGAATTGTCGAGTTTTGGGTATTGTTGTTACTAGTTTTGTCGCCAAACAAAAGATAGTCTCTCGTCGATATTAACGTCGTGCGGCATTCCGAGGTTTGATTCAGACTGATCCCATAGATTTAGCGGGTCGGGCCAATGTATCGTAAGTTCAGCATGGAAACTTTCTCCTTTTACGTGGAAAATGGCCTCTTTTCAAGCCTACGATCCCATTCTAAGCGAATAGTAGTTGGGACGTTTTTGTGCGGTGGTAAGGGCGACTTGATATTCTGTGCCTAATTTTCGGTGGAGTAAGTTGTGTCGGCATAAGTCGGCCGCGGTGGTTGCCGCCTGCGGGTCGGAGATTGGCACAAGCCAGCCCGGCCCTACCGAAATTCGTCGAAGCGGGAGCGGCCCCAGCACGAACCGCCGAAGCAAGAGGCGTCGAGCCAGGAACTGTCCAACCACGAACTGCCAGGCCGCGATCCGACCGAAACCAATATTGATGTGAGCCCGATCATCAACCAATTCACAGAGATAACACGATGCACCAGGCTAAGCCGGCGCTTTCTGCGCTTCGCAAACACCGATAGCTGCGTCCTCGAGCGCATCGAGCGCTACGAGGTCAGCTTATGGCGCCAAGCCGCCGAAGCAATGTTGTTGTTAAATTCGATGCGGGCCAGATTGAAATTCTATGGCCGAAGTAGCTTCAGAAAGTATCCGGCTTCCAGGAAGTGATTACCGGAACCGTTCTTTTAAGCGTCCGAAGGATGCATAAAATTCTAACCTAATATCGCATTCACGGTCATTACACCTTCAATGCACGCCTGACTGCATCGATAACACGGTCCTGAGTCGCTTCATCGAAATAGGGATGCATCGGCAGGCTGATGACTTCGCCGGCCAGCCGGCTACTCACCGCAACCCCACCTTTGCCGACCGGATAATGCTTGTAGGCCTGCTGGAGGTGCAGCGGGATTGGATAATAAATCGCAGTCGGTATGCCTTCCGTCTTTAGCGCGGCGGCGAAGGCGTTACGCCGGCCTGCCTTAAGGCGGATGGTGTACTGGGCCCAAACGGATGTCGAACCCGCCGGCACCGTAGGCGTTATCACAACATCGGCCAGCGCTTCACTGTAGCGGCGGGCAACGCGATCGCGGGCTTCGATCTCGTCGGGGAAAATTTTCAGCTTTTCTAGCAGAATCGCGGCCTGCACCGTGTCGAGGCGCGAGGCCAGACCAATACGGATATTGTCGTATTTGTCGCTGCCGTGACCGTGCATGCGCAAGCTGCGCAAGATATCCGCCATATCGGCGTCGTCTGTGATTACGGCGCCGCCATCCCCGTAGCAGCCAAGGGGCTTTGCCGGAAAGAAACTGGTCGCGGTCATATGCCCGAAG
>Ga0182030_10011733_pt1 | contig 17649 bp, 10 predicted proteins | sample 812S3MmetaG_FD_121299 | JGI IMG/M metagenome (GOLD analysis project Ga0182030, IMG submission 121299) | Permafrost microbial communities from Stordalen Mire, Sweden - 812S3M metaG (Illumina Assembly) | ecosystem: Environmental > Terrestrial > Soil > Wetlands > Permafrost | place: Sweden...
GACCGCGTTTTTTTGAAAGACTAAGCGGCGTGCCCATGACCTTTTACCGGGATAACAGGGGCAGGGTGATTCGTTTGACCGCTCCCGTATTCGGCGCGGAGCTTTCTTGCGTGAAAATTTCCGATCAAGCTCCCGACCCCCCCCAGCCGCCGGTCGCCATCAAGCTGGACGCGAAACTATGCGATGCCTGCGCGGGTCAATACGAATTCGCGCCGGACGACTTGTTTCCCGATGGAGTAAATCTGAACATCCAGCGGCAGGGCGACCGGCTGATCGGGCGGGCTTCCGACAAGAACGGCGGCTGGGGCGCCTTCGATATCCATCCGGAAAATGAAACCAATTTCTTCTTTACTCTAACGACAGTGGGCGTGCGGTTGAACTTCATCAAGAACGGCAAGGGAGATGTGACCTCGGTCGTCCGCCATGTGCGGTGGTTGCCGGATTGCACGGGAAAGAAACTTAAAAAATGAAGGACTGGGAATGAACCACGGACACTCGACGCTCTCGCGTGCCTTGCACGTGGGTAAACCCCAGAGAATCAAGGCGCCAAAAAACGCTCTCTGACGAGTTTTTTTTGCAGAAACAGCAGTCGTTGTCTGAAAAATAAATAACCGAACTTGGGAGAATCAGAGACCATTACGTGATGAACACCTCATTGCGTTGCATCGGCTCTATCGGGTAGTCTTAGTGACTGTTTTATGGAACAAGTTGATCGAACGACGCGATTGGGCAAGCTCCTTGACTGGTGCTCAACGCAGAAAGCCACGGACCTTCATGCACAGGCTGACCACCGTTTTTCCTTCCGGGTGGATGGGCGCCTGCTGCGGATTACGGAAGAGCCATTTCCGGCGCCGAACAACGATGCCATTGTCGAAATGCTGCGCGAGGCGTTTTCCAGCTCGGTGTATGACCGCATCGAACGCCAGCATGAAATGGATTTCAGTTTTCTGTGCGGCGGGCTGCGCTACCGGGCGAACTTCAGCAAGCAACAAGGCAAACAATCCTTTTCTTTCAGAGTCGTGCCCCAAAACATGATGAAGTTCCCGGAACTTCAATTGCCAGCAACCATTCTCGACCTGATTCGAGAACCGCGCGGACTGATCATTGTTTCCGGGGCGGCCGGCCAGGGCAAGAGCACGACGGCCCGCGCCATCCTGCAAAAGCTTAATGAAACGACGGCTTTGCGCGTCATCACCATTGAGGACCCGATCGAGTATTTGTTTCAGGAGGACAAGTGCCAGTTTGAACAGCGCGAAGTGGGCGTGGACACTGATTCATTCGCCGACGGCATTCGCAATGCCGTGCGGCAGGATCCCAATGTCATTTTTCTTGGGGAAATTCGCGATCGGGAAAGCATCCTGGCTGCCATGCAGGCGGCGGAATCGGGACATTTGGTTTTGACAACGCTGCACGCCGACTCGGCCCCGCAAGCCATTGAGCGGTTGCGCCAGTTTTATGCCGCCCAGGACCAGGCAAACGTGAGCGCGCTCCTGGCGCGGTGCCTGAATGCGATCATCTGCCAGCGCCTGATTCCAAGCACGTTTGACAAGCGAATCCCCTGCCTTGAAATCATGAAACGGAATGTGGGCATCCAGGACTGTATCGCCCGCAACGACCTGGTCCTGCTGGCCGGCCATATCGAAGCCGCCGTCAACGAGGGCATGCACAGTTTCGATCAGTATTTAATGCAATTGCTGCGAAGCAAATACGTGACCGAAGACACCGCCAGGCACTACGCAAACAATTGGAACATGGTCGAAATGGAGATGCACGGCTTCGTTCCCTCCACCTCCGGCATTCTCAAACCGGGCTGACACAAATTACTTTTTGAAGAACGACGTTTGCTCCAGTGCGTTAAAGATGAACTGCACGGCCACCGAGGCCAGGAGCAGTCCGAACAGGCGAGTCACCAGTTTGAGCGCCAGGGAATTAAGATACCGCGTCCCATGCACCGCCAGCCAAAAAACCCAGTAGCTCATAAAACAAACCAGAGGAATGGCGGCAAACAGAACCGTCACCTGCCAAATCCCCTTGGCCTGGTTGAGCAGAATTAACACCGTCGAAATCGCGCCCGGCCCGGCCAGCATCGGCACTCCCAACGGCGTGATGGCAATGTCCTCTTTGGCCGCGCCGGCTGCCACTTCCTCATCGGTTTCCTGTGCGGCAGAGCGGCGGGCGTAGAGCATGTCCAGGGCGATTCGCAACAGGAGAATGCTGCCGGCCAATTGAAATGCAGGCAGCGTAATGCCCATTACCTTGAAAATCATATTCCCGGTCGCGGCAAAAAGGATGAGCACGCCGGCGGCCACCCAGCAGGCCAGGCGCGCCATGCGCAGTTTCGCCACCGGTGGATCGTTCGGCGTCATGGCAATGAACGCCGGCACCCCCGCGATTGGATCGACAATCACGAAGATCGAAGTGACGGCCAATAGACTGTACTCGCCCAGAGTCATGGCCGGAGATTATCCTGGCCAGTCAACGATTGAAAGCCTGCAAGGCGCCGGGGCGGTGCAATGAACTAGTCTGTGACGCCCCTGGAAGAGGCGTGTGCGGATGCGGTGGAAACAGGCGCCAGATTCGCCGCCGAGGCAGAGGCCGAACTTGCCCCCGACGATGTCGAAGCGGGTATCTTGAGCTTCTGGCCGACCCGAACGGATTTTGTTTTAAGATTGTTCAAACGCTATGAGCTTCTTGGAAGAAACCCCGTGCAGCCGGGCAATTTTGCTCAAGGTATCTCCGCTTTTCACCACATAGACTGAGACATCGGCTGTGGCAGTTTGCGCAGTCGGGACCACATCGGCGGTGGCCGATACCGCGCCGGTTGCGCCCGGAATCTGCAACTTTTGGCCTATTTTAAGTTTCTTCGCATTCAACCCCGGATTGGCTTCCATCAGTGAATTCAACGACACATGTTGCCGCTTTGCAATGGCGCCCAAAGTGTCGCCACGGGCAACCACGTAGTCACTTGAGGGAGCGGCCGGGGCGGGCGGAATGGCTGGAGCCACTGGTGGCGGTGAGGATGGCGGCAGTTCCGGCTCCGGCGCGGGCGACTGTTGAGCAGCAGGCTGGGAAGCTGCCGCCTGTTCGTTCGACAAGGAAGCAGAGCGAACCGGCGGCGTGGTTTCCGGGTTGGAATTGGTGTCGGCGGCGTAAGCAGTGTTGGTGGAATTCGTGGAATTGCCTGTATTCGGCTGTTCGCTGGTGTCTTTGCAGCCCTGCAAAAGCATGCCCCCGATCAGAACGACATGGGCCGTCAAAATCATCAAGACTTTAAAGTAAAAACTTGGGTTTCCGCGAGGAGGCTTGGTGCCCTGCGGGATAAACGGACTGTTCATGTTCATAATATGCGGCGGTTATTGACGCATGAGGCGTGCCAGAAAACAGGATATAGCGTAAGTGATTGAATGCAAGCCACATCGGAATTAAGGCGACTTTGATATGGCCAAAAAACTGCGAACATTAGCAAGGAATCGCGAAATATCGAGACAGTCCTTGTCAAAAGAAATCTCCGTTCTGACCATTTTCGTTGGCGGATTTGGCCACGGATGCGCCTCCCTATACAAATTCGTGGCAGGTGGTGTCTATATGGCAGATATATGAAACAACCCGCGAAAGACACAAAGGAAAAACGGATTACGGACTTCGCCCAAATTCCGCGATGGACGGTGGGAGGCCTGGTTCTGGCCATTATCGGCTTGGGATTAATGACCGAAGGCTGCGGCAGGAAGCAGGAAGCCTAGTCAATCAATAATTCAAAGATTGCCGTCCAGCTAAAAGGGTTCAGCATGGAAAAAGAAGCCCAGGCCAATGCTGCGGGAAAGGAAATGCCGCCCGAATTCCAGACCTTGTTTGCGGCCGCGGCAAAAGGCGACTGGCTGACGGTCAGCAATACTTTCCGCAACTTGCGCCAGCACGCTCCGCAGTACGAGCATGGCGGCAATGACCGCCGCCTGAGCGGCACCGCCTGGGAAGCGGTCAAGGAAATATGGGGCGCTTACGAGTGCCTGGGCGCGGGAGAGAAGTATTTCGTGCCCATGGGCGGGGAGATCATCTCCTCCATTCCCGCAGGCAGCATTTATTTTGGCGGCACGGACATTGGACGATTCTTGATCACGGCCATGGTGAAATCGCAGGTGGAGGGCGACCCGTTCTTCGTACTGACTCAGAATGCCCTGGCGGACAAAGATTATCTGGCCTACTTGCGCAGCATGTACGGGGGAAAGATTTACACGCCGACGGACGACGATTCCAAAAGTTGTTACGACGAATATCTGGCAGACGCCCAGGCCCGCAAAAAGGCGAACACACTCAGGCCTGGAGAGAACATCAAGGAGATCAATGGCAAGCTGGAAGCGAGCGGGCAGGTTTCTGTCATGTCAATCAATGCCCTGCTGGCCAAAGTGATCTTCGATAAAAATCCCGACCGCGAGTTTTATCTCGAAGAGAGTTTTCCCCTGAAATGGATGTATCCCTATCTTGAACCGCACGGCCTGATCCTGAAAATCAACCGGCGCCCCCTGGCCGCGCTGTCCGAAGAAGCCATGCAGGCGGACCACGATTACTGGACGAAGTATCTGACCCCGATCATTGGCGATTGGTTGAAGGAGGACACTTCAGTGCGGGAGGTCTGCGCGTTCGCGGAGAAAACGCATCTTAAACATTCCTTCGGAGGCTACAAAGGCGATCGGGAATTAGTTCATTATGTTATGGCGGAGAAATCGTTGTCGAAACTGCGCAATTCCATTGCCAGCGTCTACGGATGGCGGCTCGGCGTCAATGGAGACGTGTCCTCCCAGTACGCGCCCAAGAGCGACGCGGAACGGCTGCGCCTGGCCAAAGAGGCGGACTACGCCTTCCGTCAGGCGTTCGCATTGTGTCCCTACAGTCCGGAAACGATTTATCTGTATGTCAATTTCCTGGTGAGCCAGCAACGCCGCCCGGACGCTCTTCTCGTGGCCAAAACGGCATCGCATCTGGATGCAAAAAATCACCAATGGCTTGATCTCCTCGCAACCTCGAAAAAGTAAGAAGCAAAGAATCGGAACCTACTTTCCCGTCCGTTCCTGGATGGCTTGACAGGCCGCCGAAGCGGCTTCGCTCAACTCTTTGCTGGGATACGATGTCAACTCTTTCAATGGACCGAGGCTCTTTTTCGTGCCGATTTGCTTCAATACCAGGCACGCTTGCACTCGCGTTTCGATGTTCTTCTCTTTCAAAACGGCCAGCACCGGGGTTTCTGAGGGCGGTCCGATTTTGATCAGAGTCTCAGCCACCTCGTTGGCGCGGGGTGACTGGAAAAATTGTTGGTCATTTTGTCCGCTCGCCAGGAATTCGGCCAGCGGTGCCGCGGTCCGCGGATCTTTGAGTCGCGCCAAACCATGCAGAATGGTTGTCGTGATTCCCATGGCGGAATCATGCAATCCCCTGAGCAGTGCCGGCGCCTGCTCCGCCGTCCCGTAATTGGCCAGAATCGTCAAAGCAGCATGGCGCACCGTGTCATCGGAATCGTTGGCCAGCAACGTCATGGCGCGGAGCAATTCGGGCGTTGCCTGTTCCAATCGCCCCCCACTCAGTTCTCTCGCCGCGATCTGACGCGTGGCCGTGTCATCTGAATTCAACTGCCCCATCAACTTCGACACTTGCTCCGCTGGCAGCATCGGCTTCTCCGTTGGAACGGGCGGAGGGGGCGCCAGCGCCGCTTCGCGCTCAGCCCCTTCCAGCATTTCCCAGCGCAAAGTAAGAATGGACCTCCGGCTTAAATCTTCCGTCACCTCTACTGTCGTGCATTCCAACTCCACCCGCTTCGGACATCCGGCTGCGCGGTCAAATACATATTTGCCATGACCGGTGGCGCTGACCCGCGGCTCGCTTCCTGTCATTAAATAGCTGTCCAGACTCAGCGTTTTCTCAAAACTCACCGTTTGCGGTGTCACTTCCTTTACGCGCACTGTCGTCTTTTGCCGCGCAGTCAATACTCCCTGCGCTCCCTGGCCGCGCTGGCCCGGGAAAAAAGGCATCGACTGAAACCGGCTGGAGGGAAAAAATGACCCCGCCGGCCCCTCAAAAAGCGGTTCGTCCAAAACAAACACATCCTGGGCCTGCTCCCATCCATTGGCCGGCTCCGCCGGGAATTTTTCCAGCAGCGAACCCATGAGCTGACCCAACGGAATCGGCAATGCCGCGTCCCCTGCCTGGCTCAGCACAGTTCCCCGGTCATCGATCACCAACTCCTTGCTCTCGCCGGGAAGTGAAGGGCGGGAGTAAGCGGAAAGCGACATTCCGTATCCCGGTCCAAACCCCATCCTCGGCATCTCGCCCGGAATAAACTTCTGCTGTAAGCGGCCGCGAAAGGTCAAGCCAATCCAGTTGCTCCCGACAGTGCGGCAACTAACGATGAAATTCCCGGCAGTCGCTTCGCGCCCCGACTCACCCTGGGACTCGATCTCCAATTTGTAAGCATTCGTCTGGCCGGGTTTAAAGGCGTAGCGCAAAAGTATCGGGGTGATTTCCTCAGCGTTCAGGCTCCCCTGGAAGAGTGCCACGCCGGCGAGTGAGATGATCGAGTACATCAAGATATTTTTCATAAGATAGAATTATATTGGCGTGCGTTGCTGTGACTTTTCTATGCCTGTATTCCAATTGAAGCAAGGTGAAAACTGCCATCCGGCACGTGGCAGGGCTGAGGTGTCTCCGCGGACGCTTTGGCGAGGCGTTCGGGGAGGCCGCGCGGGCCGCGCAGCCCTGCCACATGGCGGACGGTAGCAGTGTCATGCACCACTTGATACCCACCAGCCAGGAAGGGCATTCATTCGGTGCCTTGGGCAAAACCGGGGAGCAGGCATGATCAAATTTAGCCATCCTTCGTTGCCCAACCCGTTACAGGTGTTACAAATGTAACGGGGGCTGTAACACCTTAACCTATTGATTATCAACATTGTAACGGTTGTAACGCCCTTTCGGCCATAGGTATCAATACCTGCTCTTGCAATGCGCAGGTCGAAGCTGCCGAACCGCTTGCGCGCCCGCTCAGACCAAAGCCGCTTTGCGCGCGGCGAGGGTGTGGGGCAAGGAAAAGGGCAAGGAAAAGACTTTACAACGGGGTTGTCTCCGGGCAGATTACGCGCGTGTCTGCTTATGGCTTAAGGAACGGCGAAATGGGCACGGTCGCGCAGGCGCCGGATTTGGATTGGTTCTCATTGCCGGAATTGGAAAGCGCTATCGCGCGATCCCAGGCTTTTCTCCTGCGGGAACAAAAGCCGGAGGGCTATTGGATTGGCGAGTTGATGGTGGATTGCACCCTGGTGGCCGATGTGGTCGCCTACCATCATTGGAACGGGAGCGTGCATGAAGGCTGGCAGCGCAAAGCGGTCAATCACCTTTTCCGGCTGCAACTTTCCGGCGGCGGTTGGAATATTTATCCAGGCGGCCCGGCAGAAATCAATGCCACGATCAAAGCTTATCTGGCTTTGAAATTGGCCGGGGTGCCCATGACCGACCCCCGCATGTTGCGCGCCCGCCAAACCGCCCTGAGCCTGGGCGGAATTCCGCGCCTGAACACCTTTTCCAAGCTCTATCTGGCGGTGCTCGGCCTTTTTCCGTGGGAATATGTGCCGACCATTCCTTCGGAAGTTATGCTCATTGGAAAATGGTTCTACGTCAATTTCAACGAGATGAGTTCCTGGAGCCGTTCCATGCTGGTGCCGCTCTCCATCATCAACCATTTCAAACCCACCCGTTTGCCTCGCGGCGCGGTGACGCTGAACGAACTGTATCCGCACGGTTTTCATGTGCGCGATCTGTTGCTGCCCCGCGACCCGCAACGCTTCACCTGGCGCAATTTTTTCATCTGGCTGGACAGCGTGCATAAATTCGCGGAGCGTTTTGCCCGGCGCAACCTCCATCCTTTCCGCAAACGCGCCCTCAAAAAGGCGGAGGAATGGATAGTGGCGCGCTTTGAAGGCAGCGACGGTCTGGCGGCGATTTTCCCCGGTGTGCTCAATTCGATGATCGCCTTTAAGGCTCTCGGCTACCCGAATGACCATCCCCTGGTCCTCCGATGCGAAGAGGAATTGAATAAACTGACGCACGAAACGGAGCACGACGTCCGCATTGAACCTTGTCTTTCACCGGTATGGGACACGGCCATCATCACGATCGCCCTGCACGAGTCCGGCCTGCCCAGCGATCATCCTGCGCTGGTCAAGGCCTGCCAATGGATGATAGACCGGGAAGTGCGCTTCCGTGGCGACTGGCATTACAAAAACCAGACGGACGTCGAACCCAGCGGGTGGGTCTTTGAATTTAATAACAAATGGAACCCGGATGTGGACGATACGGCCATGGTCCTGCTGGCTTTGCGCAAAGTGCCGACATCCGATCCGGTGGGGCGCGACGCTTGTTTCCAGCGGGGCCTGAACTGGATGCTGACTTTCCAATGCAAGGATGGCGGCTGGGCCTCCTTCGACAAAGACTGCACGAAGAGCATTTTGGAGAAGGTGCCGTTTGCCGATCACAACGCCATGCTGGACCCGGAATGCGCGGACATCACGGCGCGCATCCTCGAACTGTTGGGCTACGAGAATTTCAGCCTGGATGAGCCGCAAGTGCAAAAGGCGCTGGAATTTATTCGCCGCAACCAGGAGGCGGACGGCTCCTGGTACGGGCGCTGGGGTGTAAATTATATTTATGGAACGTGGCAGGTGCTCCGCGCCCTGCGCGCCCTCGGACTGGACATGACCGAGCCCTGGATTGTCAAGGCGCGCGACTGGCTGGAGAGCGTGCAGCATGAGGATGGAGGCTGGGGCGAACGCTGTAACACTTACGACGACCCGGTATTCAAAGGGCAGGGGCCGAGCACTGCTTCGCAAACGGCCTGGGCCGCGATGGCCCTTTGCGCTTTTGACGATCCGCGGCGGCCCAGCCTGCAAAGCGGAATCGAATACCTTGTCCGCAACCAAAATGACGACGGCACCTGGAGCGAGGTTGAGGCAACCGGAACGGGTTTCCCGAAAGTGTTTTATTTGAAGTACGACATGTATCGCAACAGTTGGCCCTTGCTCGCGCTGGCCACCTACCGTAATATGCTCCCCCGCATTCCTGCGGATCGCGGCGAGATCCTGGCGCAAAAAGCAAGCCAGCCCGCCGCTTCCCCTGAGAATGCTGGTTCGAGCCTTTAATTGATTTTGCGAATTACATTGCTGGCCACCCTGACGGTGGCCGGTTGCGCAGTGGGACCTGAGTATCATCGCCCGGCTGCACTTCCATCCCAGCCCATTCCAGCGGCATTCACCATCGACGGCGTGGCGTGGAAGCCGGCTGCGCCCGGCGCCGCTCAGCCGCGGGGCTCGTGGTGGGCAGCCTTTAACGATCCGGAACTCAATCGGCTGGAGGATTTGACGGCACAGCAAAACCAGACTTTGGCCGGAAGCGTGGCGGCGTTAACGCAGGCCCGGGCCCTGGTGACAGAGGCACGTTCCCAATATTTCCCCCAAATCTCCGCCGTGCCTTCCTATTATCGGCAACGCACCAGCCGCAATGCGCCGGTGGATGGACTGCCGGCCGGCCTTGCCTACAATTATAATCTTTATAACGCGCCGATTAATGCGACTTGGGAAGTGGATGTTTGGGGCCGGATACGCCATCTAACCGAAGGGGCGCGCGCCCGAATGATGGCCGCGGGAGACGATTTGGAATCGCTCAAGTTGCTCTTGCAAGCCGAATTGGCGCAGGATTACTTCACCTTGCGCGCGGAAGACGCCGAAATACAACTGCTGATTGATACGGCGCAGGCCTATCAACGGTCGTTGGACTTGACCATCAATCGGCGCAAAGGGGGCGTGGCTACCGACCTGGATGTCTCCCAAGCCGACACCCAACTGCGAACAACCCAGGCGCAGATTCCTGCTTTGCAACTGCAACGGGCGCAGATGCGGCACGCCATCGCGGCACTGTGCGGACAGGCCGCCACGGGATTTGAAATCACGAAGCAGCCCGCGCAGGCATTGCCCGTCCTGCAAGCGCCTGCCCTGGTGCCCAGCGAATGGCTGGAGCGGCGCCCTGACATTGCGGCAGCGGAACGGCGCGTGGCGGCGGCCAACGCGGACGTCGGCGTGGCCCAAACCGCTTTTTATCCGAGTCTTACCATCAACGCCCAGGCGGGTTTTCAGTCGGTCAGCGCCGACACTTGGTTCAATTGGCCCAGCCGCCTGTGGGCATTGGGGCCGGCGGTGAATTTGCCTTTGTTCACGGGCGGATACAATCGCGCCCAACTGGCGGCGGCCCGGGCGGCTTACGATCAAACCGTGGCGAACTATCGGCAAACGACGCTGTCGGCCTTCGAAGATGTTGAAGACCAACTGGCCGCGCAACAATTGCTGACCGACCAATTGGCCGGGGAACACGCGGCGATGATTTCGGCGCGTCAGACCCTGGACATCGCCAACAACCGTTACAAGGCGGGGTTGGTGACTTATTTGGAAGTGGTGACGTCGCAAAGCGCCGCGCTGGATCTGGAGCGCACGGTAGTGCAATTGGAAGGCGAAAGGTCCGTAGCGGCGGTGGGTTTGATCAAGGCGCTCGGAGGCGGATGGCAGGGGAACTGAGTTTCGGCGAAACGGTTTCCATCGAGTGTGTTTGAGTAGCGAGATACCCCAAAAACCGTTCCATTTCGTTGCCGGGAAAGTTTTTCTCTCATTACCCGTCCTTATTGAGAAGCGAGATTTTCATTCATGGTGCTTGACTTGGACTTGCGACCTTGATATAAGACAGGTCTTTTATGAGTTCTATCCGTATCCAACCAAACGTAACCTTAATGTCTAAATCCATATTGTCCCTCTCGTGTCTGTTTTTATCACTTCTAGCCCAGACTGCCCGAGCACAGACTCAGCAATGGTGGGACAATAACGGCGCCTCCGCGGCCAGCAGCGGCACATGGGACACTACTACCGCCAACTGGGCTCCCAGTTCGACATTAACAGCTTCAAAGGTTCCCTTCACCAACGGCAACTCTGTTGCGTTTGCCGCCGGCAGCACCGCCATTAACAATCCGACCATCACCGTAAACAGCGCTTTAACCTGCTCCGGCATTTCGGTTGACGATGGCGGCGCCATCATAACCAATGTGACTTTCTCTGGCACAGGCTCGATTGGCATTGTCAGCGGGATGCAGAATTTCTATTGCGGTGGCACGATGGGCAACATGATATTTGCCGTCCCTCTGACCGGGCCGGGTGGCATAGCGCAGCATGACAATGGTTACATCGCATTGGAAGCCACCAACACTTACCAGGGGGGAACTGAACTTACCGGGGGGCAGGTTATTTATTACTACAATAACTATTCGTTTGGCACCGGTCCCATTACTAATAACAGCGGCACCACGTACAACAGTGCGCTGGTGAACAACACTGTACCTGCAGCCGCGATCACCATCACTAATCCCATGGTCATCCCCGCGGCTGGCTATAATCTAAATCTTGTGGGCGGCGTTTCCGTGGCAGGTGCTCCCGGGACAACCTTTGCCGGCGCTTTTACGCTGCCTGCCGGATCAGTCACTATCTATACGGGCAATAGTAATGCCACACCGAGCGTCGACGAGATCAGCGGCGTTATTAGCGACGGCGGCCAGGGCGGATCGCTGGTCATAGCAGATTACGGCACAATGATACTGGCCGGGTCCAATACCTACACCGGTACGACAACGATCGGCGGCGCGGGTTGGGCCACCCCTGTGCAAATAGCCGTCGCGGAAACCCCGGGAGTGAGCGGACCTTTTGGCGTGCCCGCAGCCCCGGCCAGCTCTCTTATCTTTGCCGGTGGAACACTGCAATTCACCAGCACAAACACATTCGACTATTCCAGCCGCTTCAGTTATGCCTCCACGAACTATTACATTGACGTCAACGGCCAATCCGTGGCGTTCGCATCCCCGCTCTACAGCTCAGGCAACGCTCCACTGGTCCTTAGTTCCACCGCCAGCGGAGGCATACTGACCTTGAGCGCGGACAATCCCTATTATGGCGGGACAACGATCAACAAAGGCGCGACGTTGAGTGTGAATTCCATCGGAGACTCCTCCCCCAGCGCCATTGGCTACGGCAATATCTTGACTCTGAACGGCGGCGCGCTCTCCTACACAGGTGCGGCTTCCGCCGCCACAGGGCGCAATGTCACGAATATCGCCGGCACTACCTCCACGATTGACTTGCCCGCCGGCAGCCTGACCCTGAACGGCCAGATCACGAGCTCCGCCGCTTTCACCATCAACAAAACCAGCTCCGGCACTCTGACTCTGGCCAACAGTGCGGACAATAAGTTTCTCGCGATGAACATTAGCGGCGGCACGGTGATTTTGGATGCCAACAGCGCCGCCAACTTGCATGCGTTGGGCAGCGGCACCACCGTCGTGACCAATAACAGCACGCTTCAATTGAGTGGCTCGGGCGGCTATCAGATTTCCAATGCCTGCACCCTTCTGGTCAGTAATGCCAGCACTTTTGATTTGAACGGCCAAAGCCAAACCATCGCCACTCTGAACCTGTCGGGCGTTGGCAGCGGCAGCGGCGCGTTGATCAACAGCAGCCCCACCCCTGCGTCCCTGACCTGTTCGGTTGTTCTGTACCCCAACACCACGATTGGCGGCGTCGGCAATATTACGCTGGGTGGCGCGGTGAGCAGTTTTGACGGATCTGCCACGTCGCTTGCCTACGCAGGCTCAGGCACATTGGAGTTGCAGGGCGTCAATACTTATATCGGCGGGACCATCGTCAATTCCGGCACACTAGATGCCAACGTCGCTGGCTCCATTCCGGGTTTCAATGTCACCATCAACAATTCGAGCACGCTGGAACTTGACAGCCCCGGCGCGATAGCGGCTGGCGCCACCCTCAACCTGGCCTCTGGCACTTCGCTCTACCTTAATTTCACAGGCGCGCAGACCATCCAGGCGCTCAATATCGGCGGGGTTGCAGTGGCTCCGGGAACTTATAGCGCCAGCAGCCCGCCTCCCGGCTATGCGGGTATTCTGGGCGGCAGCACCGGCACCCTCGTTGTTTCCGGCGAACCAGTTTATTGGGACCCCAACAACACCCGGGGGACAGGAAGCGGTGGCCCGGGCATTTGGGACGTCAGCACAACCTCCGACTGGTTCAATGGAACTTCGGATGCCACATGGGGGACCGCAGGCAATGTGGCCAACTTCGACGGGCCGGCTGGGACTGGAATCGTAACGATCGCCGGCGGTCCGACGGCAAATGGTCTTACCTTCGCCACACCCGGTTATAACATAACCAATACGGATGGTACCGCCCTAACCCTGGGCGGCGGCGCACCGGTTGTCGCGGTGCCTGCTGGCAACACGACCATCAGTTGCGACATCGCAGGTGGAGGGACAAACACTGGGCTGACCGTAACCGGTCCTGGCACGCTGACCTTAACGGGGACAAATAGTTATGCCAACGGGACAACGGTTAATGGCGCCACCTTGAGCGTGAATTCCATCTCCGACACAGGGACGAGCGCCATTTCCACCGGCAACCTGCTGTTGATGGGAGGTGCCACTCTCTCGTATAGCGGTTCGGCTCCGGCCGCCACTGCCCGCACCATCACCAACGACGGCACCACTTCCTGTTATATTGACGTCCCCAACGCCAGCTTGACCCTGAACGGCGTCGTTAGGATTGGCTCTGATTTTGCCAATCCGGCCATTACCAAAACCAGTGCCGGCACGCTGTATTTGGGCGGAGTTTCAAACGACAACTCGGGTCTGACCATGGCCATCAATGGCGGCGAAGTGATTATTACCAAGACCTGTTATTCCGGCGCGCACGGGTTGGGCGGCGGCACCAGTTCCATTGCCAGCGGCGCTGAATTGCAATTGGCCGGCCCCGGCAGCTACGATCTTTACAGCGGCTGCATTCTGACTGTCGCCAGCGGAGGTTTGTTCGACGTCAACGGCCAGAATAACAGCTTTAGCACTCTTACTCTATCGGGCGCCGGTTTTGGCGGCGGGGGATTGATCAACAGTGCCAGCGGCACCACCTCCTTGCTCACCAACGTCGGCAGCGGCGTTGTTTTGGCGGCTCCGGCCACCATTGGCGGCCCCGGCAGCATTACTCTGGTGAGCGCGGTCAGCGGCAGCGGGTCCCTTACCTATGCTGGCACCGGCACGTTGACGATGAATGGCTCCAACGCTTACAACGGTGGAACAATCATCAATTCAGGCGCCACGGTGCAGCTCAATAACACCAATGGAACCAGCGCGGGCACCGGGGCGGTCGCTGACAACGGGACCATGAACGTGAACATCGCTGGCGGCACCATGGCGAATGCCATCTCCGGCTCTGGTACCATTAATATCCAGGAAACGTCGGGCGACTCCTCGACTTTTACTGGCAGTTTAGCCGGCTTTAACGGTACGATCAATTGTCCCGCCAGCCCCGGCGGCGCGGCCAAAGCTGTGTTCCCCAACATCACCAGCACCGGCGCGACCGTCAAGATCGCTTCCGGCGGAACCGCTGCCTTTTATGAAAAAACATGCGCCGCCACGGTTTATCTAAACGGCCCGGGGAATGCCGAGAACTGGGGTTCCCTGCGGATTGATGGCAGCACACAGTCAGGGCCGGTGATCCTTAATGCCAATGCCACCATAGGCAACGATAATAATAACAGCACGATCAGCGGTGTTATTAGCGACGGCGGCCACGGCTATGGCATTACCAAAACGAACAACTCCACCGGCGGTCTTATCCTTACAGCCGCCAACACCTACACCGGCAATACGACCAATGCCACTGGCCTGCTCGAAATAGGCGGCTCGGGTTGTCTGGGCGCAACCGCCACCACTACCAATTATGCGGGCAAAATTATACTTACCAGCAATAGTTCGACATTCGAATACGCCAGCACGGCCAGCCAGACGTTGTCGGGAGTTATTTCCGGCACAGGCATTTTGGCAGTGAACGCCGGCACGCTGATTTTAACCGCAGCCAATACCTACACGGGCGGAACATCACTCTCCAACGGCGTATTGAGCGTGAGCGCCATCGCCGACACAGGAACCAGCGGCATTGGCAACAACACTTTGACCCTGGCGGGCGGCACGCTCCTTTACACCGGCGCGGCCAACCCCACCACGGCGCGCTCGATGATCGGAGTCAAGGGCACCACCACGACTATTGACGTGCCTCCTGGCGTCACCATGACGCTGAGCGGTGGCGCTTCATCGGCCGGCAATGGCGCATATACCATCGCCAAAGTCGATACCGGCACGTTAGTCATAGGCGGGACCGCGAACAACGCCTATTTTGGGATGAATGTAAACGGCGGCGTGGTGATCTTGAATAAAAGCGTCGCTGGCAATGCGATCGGCAGCACCACCGTTGTGAACACCGGCGCCGAACTTCAATTGAGCGGCAGCGGCTATGGTTCCGAGATTTATAACGGTTCCACCACCCCCGTCACGGTCGCCAGCGGCGGGCTTTTCGACTTAAACGGCCAGAACAACTCGATATATTCTCTCAGTCTGTCGGGCATCGGCAATAGCTATGACAGCAGCGCCGGAGCGTTAATCAACAGCGCCAGCGGCACGACCTCGACCCTCACTGTGCCGATTACCCTGGCCGCCAACACCACCATTGGCGGCACCGGCAGTATCACACTGCCAGGCGTGATCAGTGGCAGCGGGGTCACACTCACCTATGCCGGCACGGGCACACTGACCTTGACCAACACCAACACTTACAGCGGCGGGACAGTCATCAACTCGGGCACCGTCGATGTCAATGTCACCGGGTCCGTTCAAGGCAACATCACGGTCAATGCGGGGGCCACGCTGGAGTTGGACAGCGCCACCGCCATTACCACCAATGCCGCCCTCACCGTGGCCGCCGGCGCCACGGCCTACCTCAATTATTCGGGTACTCAGAATATCGCCGCCCTGTCGGTGGGCGGTCTCCAGCAAGCCCCGGGCGTCTACGGGGCTACCGCCTCAAACCCCGGCGGTGTTTTCACCGGCACGGGTACCGTTACAGTTGTTTCAATGACGGTGTCCAGGCCTGTCGTCAACAGTTTTGCATTCTCAGGCTCCAGCTTGATCTGGAGCGGCACGAACGGTCCGGATAACGGCACCTTCCATGTCCTCACCTCGACCAATGTAGGATTGCCCCTGACCAACTGGACGACTAACGCAAGCGGCACCTTCAGCGCTACGGGCACTTTTAGCGTGACCAATACTGTCACCAAGAGTCCGAGCTTTTTCATCCTTCAGGTCGCCCCTTAAGCGCAAGACAATCGATTTGGTTCATGCCGCCGCCGGAAAAAAACCGGCGGCGGTTTTTTGCTTCAACTTGTCAACGGCTCCTGAATCGCTAAACTAAGAATGTTGGTTCGCCCCTGTACCTCAAATGGATAGAGGAGCGGTTTCCTAAACCGAATTCACCAGTTCGTGACGGACACATGAATATGCGTTATCCCCCTGTAAATAAAGGCGATAACTGCATTTCCCGGATTTAGGGGATATGTTGCCGTAATGAATAATAACGTACTTTTGGTGTTGCAATCTGTTGCACGGCGAACGCCGCTTATCCTCCGAAATCCGAGTGCAGTGCAAACCCGGATAGAACCTTGACAGGGGGCTTGTGGAGTTGCCGATCTTCTCGATCTCCTGCCTTCAATGCCTCATCCTGCGAGATCTCCCTCCCTCTAGCGCAATAGCCCCCTCCTTCCGCGTTATAAATTCTTGACAGCGGACCTTTAGCCCTCTGTTCATTGGCGTTTACCCGACTCCTCCCAGCCGGGACTCCCAACGCTCTCACAAGAATCCATAACCCAGGTCGTAAAACCCGAACACCGCCTGCTCCATACCCGGACCAAGTGGTTTTCGCGTTTACAGCACCAAACAGAAAGGAAATCAAAATGTCCCCTCAAGCCTCCTGGATCTTACAGGAAGAGGTCGTTCCCCGCCTCTGTGGCGCGGTACCACAAACAGTTCGGTGCGTCGGTGCAGAAGATCATCAGGAACTTATTCAAGACGCAACATGCATGGCCGCTCGAATGTTGGACCGCGTCGAGCAGCAGGGAAAACTGGGTAAAGTCAGTGCCAGCAACGTCGCGTATTACACGATTCAGCATCTCAAAAGTGGCCGACGTTCAAACGGTTCGAGCCGTATTGATGTCATGGCCAGTGCGACTCAACTCAACGGATCAACGCGGCTGCACTCTCTTAATGAAGTCGTAGCCCAAAGCGAAGCCGGCGATGAAATCTTTGAACTTGGCGACGTGATTTCAAACGACCACGAAGATCCCTCCGTTCAAGCTGCGCGAAAAATGGACTGGGATACGTTCCTGACTGACCTGAACAAAATGGAAAAGCTGGTGGTGGAATGTTTGTGCGACGGAAGAACTCTGCGTGCAGCGGGCCGAAGCGCTGGCGTGTGCGATTCAACCATGCAGCACCACCGCCGCAAGATCGGCCAGAAAATTTTGGAATTCATGGGCGCGAACATCGTGGCGGAATCTATCCAGCAGCCCCGGTGGCGGGACAACCTTCAGGCGGATAGGGAAAAAAGAGCTGTTAGGCTCGAAGTCCGATGGGGCGTTTAGAAGGTGGCGAAAGGCAAATCCAACTGCGAGACCGGGCGGGCCGCTCGTGAC
>Ga0182030_10011735_pt1 | contig 17646 bp, 20 predicted proteins | sample 812S3MmetaG_FD_121299 | JGI IMG/M metagenome (GOLD analysis project Ga0182030, IMG submission 121299) | Permafrost microbial communities from Stordalen Mire, Sweden - 812S3M metaG (Illumina Assembly) | ecosystem: Environmental > Terrestrial > Soil > Wetlands > Permafrost | place: Sweden...
GAACAGCTTCTCCAATCCGGCGCGGTCGCCCGCCAACGTCGCGCGTATGCTCTCGATGAATGGCTGAGCCTGTGGATACGCCTGCAGATCCAAGACACGGTGGGACTTGCCGCGATCCACCGTAAGCACGCCGCCGGCCAGGAGCAGGGTTTCCTGGCGCGGTGCCAGCGTACGTTTCTCGAGCCGGTCGGGCGCGTCGTAGCGCATCTCGCCGGAGGATTCGAGCGGATGATCGAGCACCGCGAGAAACTGCTGTTCGATGAATTGCACGTGGCCATGCTGGCGCTTCGCCAGCAGCGCCATCAGCGTATCCAAGTCGCCGTCGGCCGCGCTGGCGGAGCCGAGCAGCAATGCGGCCAGCAAGGCGAGACTAAGAATACGCATGCCAAAAATCGAAAAAGTTGAACCAGTTGTAGGGGTGGCTGCGGCAGTACTTGTCGAGCACCGATGCGTATTTCTCGATCGCCGCGGCGACCGCCGCGCTGCGTGCGCCGGCACGCATGTTGGAAAAATCGGCCACCTGCTCGAACACGACCTGATAGTCCTTTCCACCCCGATACAGGCCGGCCATGAAAAATACCGGGCAGCGCAGTATGGCCGCGGCGCGCATGGGTCCGACCGGCAAGTTGGCGCGCTTGCCCAGCAACGTGACCGGCTGCACGGCTTCCGCGCCCAGCGTGCGATCGCCGAGCACGCCGACGAATGCGCCCTTATCGAGCCGTTCGGCGATGTCGAGCATGGCGCCGATGTGACCGAGCGGAACGATATCGGGCTCGAGTTTTGGATTGATCGCCGCCAGAATAGCGCCGATCTTGCGGGCGTTGTCTTCGTACATGGCCATGGTGACGCGCAATCCGTCGTGGGTGCGGCCGAGGCTGTGCATGACCTCGAAGCTACCCATGTGGGCACCGAGCAGCAAAGCGCCGCGGCCCCCCGAATACTTGAGCACCATGTCCTCGCCTTGGACGCTGATATTGAACTTCTCGAATTGCCCGTTGATCAGATAGACCCGATCGTGGATGGTGGTGGCGAAACTCAGTATCTGCAGGAAGCGGTCGCGCGCCTTGGGCGCCCGCCCGAGCGCCAGGCGCAAATAAGCATTCGAGCTACGGCGTGCGCTGGGCGCGAACAGAAAAAAATACAGGGCGATGCCATAGAGGATCACGCGGCTCATGCGTCTGCCGAAGCGCAGCGACAGGTATGCCATGACGCGCAGCAGCCAGGTGCTGCCGCGTTCGCGATACGCGATCCAGGCTGCGGCCTTGCGCTCGGTTTCGAGTAGCGGGGGTCGGACAACCGGGGAGGCCTTCTGAATCATGCGGCTGAAGCTTTTGCGGAATGGGACAGGGTGCCGGTCGCGACCGTGCGGTCGTGGCTGCGTATCGTGAAACGGATCGTGCCGAGGCCCGGGGTCTCGTGCTCGACGGCTAGTAAGTCACCGGGCCGCACCGCCGCGAGGAATTTTGCGGAAGCAATCTGCCAGGCCGTGATGTCGATGCCGCGCTCCTGCTGCATCGCGGCGAGCACCGCATCGAGCAGCACGGCGCCGGGCAGCACCGGGAACGAGGGGAAGTGGCCGGCGTACGCGGGATGATCCTCCGCTATCTCGAGCACACTGAACATCATGGCGAACGCTCGCGGCGGCGTAAGCGCTGCTCGGCGAAACCTTGCAGCGCTTGCTGCGGCAGCTTGCCGGTGGCATTGCGCGGCAGCTGTTCCACCAACAACAACGGACGCGGCAAAAATACTGCATCGATGCGTTGGCGCAGGTGTCCGGTCAAGGCGGCAACGCTCAATCCGGGCGCCACCACCATGGCGCCCAATCGAGTGACGCCGGTGTCGCCGCTGCGGCCGTCGCGCAAAAAAAATGCGCCGTCGATGACCCCAGGAATGGCGTTCAACTGCGCATTCAAGTAGGCAAACGAGCTGCGCTTGCCGGCGACATTGACCATGTCGGCGGTGCGACCGTGCAGCAGGAACTGATCGGTGCCGACAATTTCGATGACATCGCACATCAAGGTGCGTTGTTCGACGTGTCCGCCGTGCGCGAAGGTCTGATCGTTCACCGTGCTCAAGCCCACTCCTGGCCAGAGGCGCCAAGCGATGCTTTCGGCCGATCGACGCAAAGCAATCTGGCCTGTCTCGGTGGAGCCGTAGATTTCCAACAGCCGTGTCTGATAACGGTCTTCCACGTCGCGCGCCAGTTGCTGCGCGAGCGGCGCAGTGGCCGACATCACCAGGTCGACGGCCGGAAAGCGCACCTCGGACGTCAGCAGTGTGCGCAGGTGCACCGGTGTGGTCACCAACACGCGCGGCCGCGGCACCTGTTCCACGGCGGCTGCGACATCGGCGGGATAAAACGGCCGTTCGGCGCAGAATGCGTTGCCGCTCAACAACGCCAGCAACAGCGTCGATTCGAAGCCATACATATGCTGCGCGGGCACAGTGCCCACCAGCGTGTGCGATCTGCCGTCGAGCAAGCCGAGCAGCGGCGCGCCCGCGAGTATGCAGCGGGACAGGGGGCCCCAAGTTTTTTCATAGGGCAGCGGTGTGCCGGTGGAACCGGAGGTAAACACGATCGCGGCGAGCTGCGCGGCCGGAATCATCGGCACGACGTAAGCGCCAGACTGCTGCGGCGGGCTCTCGGCATACAGCACCTGCGGCAGCTCGATGTCGCACCGTGCATCGTCGGTCAGGCAGAAGGTGTCCGGCGCGAACGCGGCCATTTGTCCAATAACCTCCGGCGTGTGGGTCGAGGGCAGCAAGCTGACACGGCGCGTGATCAGGCAGGCGGCGAGCCCCACCGCAAATCGGTAACGGTCGCTGCAGACATTCAATACGTGTTTGCCCGGCGGCAGCGTTCGCGCCAGGCGCTGCGCATCGTCGAGCAGACGCCCTGCGGTTATTGCCTGTCCGCCCCTGTAGGCGACCACGGCCGCAGCCGAGGTGTGTGACAGTAGCGCAGTCGTTTCCATCGCGACTCACCGAGGGTCGGCGAAGTACGCGCGCAGCGTGGCGCTCAGGCCGCCGGTTTTCACCTGGTTCAGGACGCGGCGCCGGACCGCATATTCGGCCGCGAACATCAGCCCGATCAACGGCAACGATGCGAAATTGACGAACATCGACCAGATGCGCAGCGGCGCGAACGCATACAGCAGTATCGTTAGGCCGGCATTGGCGAGGAAGAATATCGTCCACGCCGCCGTCACCTGTCGCGTGTAACGCAGCTCCGCCAGACCCAATGGCCCGTGCACCTTGTCGGCGAGCTGCGTGCACAGCGGCAAGCGGCCGGGGAGCAAAGAAAGACCGAAGGTAGCGGCCATGAGACCGTGGAAGCCCAACTGCTGAATCAGATACACCAGCGAAAAGTTGCGAGTGAGCTGCGGCCAAAAACAAAAGCAGAGGAGGGCCGCGCCGCTCGCCGCTGCCAACGCCCACCGTGCGTCGCGCCAGCGCCACAATAAGACCATGCCTAGGGTCAGCATCGGCGCGAGCGCCAGGATGGTCGCCAGGTCGCGCGCGTGCGCGTGCGAATTGCTGTATTGCGAAAGTCCAGAGTAAGCAACAAGGAATACGCCAACGGCAGCGAGCTGCAGTCTACGCCCCCAGCGCATGGTTACTTGGTTCTCTGTGCCGCAATGTACTCAGCTAGGTGCCTCAAAGAACGGAAGATCTGTTGATTCTCCTGGCTGTCCGCGCGCAATTGAATGCCGTATTGCTTGGAGAGGATCAGCGCGACCTCCAAGATGTCGATGGAATCCAATCCCAAGCCCTCGCCGTACAACGGCGCGTCGGGATCGATATCCTTCGCCTGGACCTCGAGGTTCAGCGCTTGGACAAACAAGGCCGCGATTTCCCGCTGCAGACCGACAGCGGCCAGCAGCACCGGCTGTTGCATGAGCGACGCATTGTCGGACATAGCTTGAGGTTCGATGGTGTTCTAAGTGGCAATCATTATATAGGGGCGGGGCAATGCAGCAACCCGCAGCTAAAGGGGCGTACGGCGCCGCGCTTTGACCCGGGCGGGCCCCCAATCGGGCCGGAACGTGTAGGACTGATCAATCAGCTGCGAGTCAAGCGCCGCGCCGCCAGCAGCGGCGAGCGCAGCAGGAAGCCGAAAACCAAGCGAAAGTGCATCCAGGTCAGCAGCGCGTTGTCGCGCCAATAGTTGAAATGCGAGACGCCGCCGTCCTCGGGTGCGAAATAGCGTACCGGGGCGGCTAGATTGACCGCCGGCACACCGCGCCAGCTCAGGCGCACCACGGCTTCCACATCGAAATCGAAGCGGCGCATCCAGGGTTGGCGGCGCATCACAGCAATCAGCGGTGCGATCGGGTATACGCGGAACCCGAACAGCGAGTCAGATATACCGGCCCCCAGCGTTTCCAGATTGGCCCACCAGTTGGATATCTTCCGACCCTTGACGCGCAGGCTCGGTGCGCTGGCGTCGAACACCGGAGTACCCAGCACCATCGCGTCCGGCGCATCGAGCGAGGCGCGCATAAAGGGGGCGATGCGCTCGGCGGGATGCTGGCCGTCCGCGTCCATGGTCAGTGCGTGCGTGAAGCCCAAGGAGCGTGCCTCGCGTAGGGCGTACAAAACGGCAGCGCCTTTGCCATGATTTCGTGGCAACACCCACACCTTAAGATCGGCGTGCTCCAGGGCCAGCGCCTGCAGCTGCTCGGCCGAGCCGTCGGTACTGCCATCCACCACCACCCAAACCGGCGCCCAGTGCTCCAGCGCAGCGTGAACGGTGGGCAGCAGCCGCGGACCCGGGTTGTAGCTCGGGATGAGCACCAAATGGGTGGGTGACGGGCTGGCCAATCAGCCGCTCTTCAGCCAACGGGACTGCAGCGCTCCCTGCAGCGCCTCGCGGTAATATTGATCCAATTGCGAAGTGAACGCCGTCACATCCGTGGGCGGATCGAAGCGCTTGCCCAGACGCACGCGATACACGATCGGCAACTGCGGTCGCTTGAACAGCGGCCAGCCCTTGCTCAAGAACGGCGAATCGGTCTCGATGATGAGTGTCTGCACCGGCACATTGGCGTGCTTGGCGATCAGACCGACGCTGCCGACCAAGGGATTGATGGGCCAGCGCGTGGTGCGAGTGCCTTCGGGGAACAACAGCAATATGCCGCCGAGCTTCAAGTGCGTCACCGACTCCTTGACCATCTGCCGCGACGAGTCGTTGCGCACGTAGCGTGCCAGACGCGAGCCGGAGCCGAGAAACACGTTGTTCATCAATTGCGATTTCATGACGCAGACCAGATTCGGATGACGTGTGAGAATCAGCAGTGCATCGATGAGCGCGGGATGGTTGGGCGCCAGGATGACGGGCGGGCCGCCGCGCAAGGTGTCGACCGCACGCAGATCGAGGCGATAGGTTCGCGTGATCGACAGCGACCAGGCATAGAGACGAAAACCGTAGGTGATGCCGGCGCGGCCGACCTTGGTGCCGAGGCGGCGCGACAGGATGAAATACAACGGCAGCGCGAACACCGACCAGGTCAGGCAGATGAGACCGAGCAGCGTCAATGAGCTGTACAGCGCGAAATACTCGTAGAGGATTTTGACGGGACGCCACATCGATCGGCAGTTTCAATCCGGAACGTGTACCAACCGTGAAGACTCACTGATCATCCAGGCAAAGCCGATCCCTCCCGACCAATAACTGCGGCGCTGTACCAGTGGACTGTCGACGAACGCGGCGCCCTGCAGCGAGTCATAGCGCATGTACGCGCCGACCCAGAACTTCGGGAAGCGTTTCGATAGTGCGGCGAGCGACTGAGTCCCGGCATAGCCGCCCGATGCTTGATAAGCGGGGCGCGACGGGGTGGCGTACTGAGAGGCGACCGTATAGAAATAATCGTCGTAGCGCCGGTCCGCGAACAGCGGCCCCAGTGCCAACCCGAGATTCCAGCCCGAATACCCGAATGGGTCGAGTATGTCGAGATTCAGGCGCGGTGTGAACGTGCCACCGATCCACTTTGGCGAGGATTCAACAGTCGCCGCCACGCGCAGCGGCATGCGCAAATCGAGCTTGTACTTCTCGTCCGCGCTCTTGAACAAATGAAAATCGAAGGACGGCCCGAGTTCCACCGTGGTGCGCAGTTCCGGCATGCCGCTGCGCTCCCTGTCATTGCGCACCGGCGTAGTGAGGTTGCCGCTCACGTTGATTTCAAGCCAGTCCTGATTGAACAATTTGCCGCGTATGCCATCGCGGTCTGCCTGCAGGAACTCGCCCCGGTAAATGATATAAGGAACCGGTATGGGATAGGCGTGAGAGGTGGCCGATCCGCGATAGTCCTCGAAGGCGATCGCACCCAGACCCAAGCCTACTTCCCACAGAGGCTTATCGTCGGCACGCGCGCGGGTTGCCGCGACCCCCGCGGCCAGCAGCAACAACATTCCCGGCAGTAGGCTGCGGATGGTCGCGACCATTCAACCGCTGGTCACATGTTCCGCCTCGGGACGGATGTTGACCGCGCGCTGCCGCGCCGCCTTGAGGGTGCGGCCGATCCTCAGGAACGAGGATATGAAATAAACCACCTTGAAGAGGCGCAGCGAATTCCAAATCGGCGTGCGCCCGAAAATATCGCCCGCCAGCAAGGACAGCAACGCCTCTTCCATGCGCAGCACATTGCGCGGGCCCAAGAACAGTTCGCGCATGGCGGGATTGGTGACTCGATATATGAACCAGGAAAATTCCTGCGGGCCATGACGCATGATGCGATCGAATCGTTTCAGCGCGCGGCCAGCGCGCTTAGGGTCGGTACGGCAGACGTGAATGGCGTCGGCCGCCGCCTTGCCGCCGTTCATCGCCAACATCACGCCCGAAGAAAACACCGGATCGATGAAAGTGAACGCATCGCCGATCAGAAAATAATTCTTCCCGTGGGTGCGCCGGCATTCGTACGAATAATTGCCGGTGGCTTCGACTTCCGAGATCAACGTCGCCGTGCTGAGGCGCTCGGCGAGGGGCGGGCATAGCGCGATGGCGGCCAGAAAAAATTCCTTGACCGGCACGCTGCGAGTTTTCATGTAGTGCGGCCACACGACCGCGCCGATGCTGGTGGCGCCGTCGGGCAGCGGTATGAACCAGAACCAGCCATGGTCGAACCAATAGATGGTGATGTTGCCCTCGCGCTTGCCGGTCTCGCGGCGCGCGCCGGCAAAGTGCGCATACATGGCGGCGCTGTTGTGCTTCTTGCTGCGCTGCTTTTGCCCGAGTCGATTGCCGAGCAGCGTGTCGCGGCCGGAGGCATCGACGACGGTGGCGGCGCTGATCGATTCACGGCGTCCATCGGCGTGCTCGGCGTGCACCGTCGCACCTGCGGCGTCGAATTCGACGTCGCGAACACGGCACTCTTCGATGACCTGAGCGCCGAGCTTGCCGGCCCGGCGCAGCAATATTTCGTCAAATTCGGAACGCCTCACCTGGTAGGCAAACGGCTGAGACTTGTCCCAGGCGTCGGCAAATTGGAATTCCTGGCGGCGGCCGTCCCACGGCGACACGAATTCCGCTCCCCATTTCTCCATGCCGATGGCGCGTATCTGGTCGGCGACGCCGAGGCGCTCCAGCAGCGGCAAATTGGCGGGCAAAAGCGATTCGCCGATGTGGAAGCGCGGATGACGCGCCTTTTCCAGCAGCGTCACGCGGTAGCCTCGCTCGGCAAGCAGTCCCGCTGCCGTCGAACCGGCCGGACCGCCGCCAATCACCAAAACGTCGCAGGATGCTTGCGATACGGTCTCGGGCATATGAAATTCGCCTTGAGCTTACTGGACTTCGGCGAACCCGAAGACCCCCGGCACAGTCTATCGTGCCGACAAACCGAGGTTCAACGCCTGTAAGATAGCAAGTCATGCACATCTTGATTGTTGAAGATGACGAAGTCGCCCGCGACTCGCTGGCAAGGGCCCTGCGCGAGGCGGGTCATTCGGTCGATGTGGCCAGCAACGGCTTGGCCGGCCTACAAATGGCCTCCTCAATGGGGGTCGATCTGGCCATCGTCGATCGCATGTTGCCCAAATTGGACGGACTGGCGCTGGTGCAGTCGTTGCGCGCCACCGGCCGTAAGATGCCGGTGCTGATCTTAAGTGCGCTCGGCGACGTCGACGATCGCATCACCGGGTTGCGTGCCGGGGGCGATGACTATCTGACCAAGCCCTACCACATGTCCGAGTTGCTGGCGCGCATCGACGCGTTGGCGCGGCGCGGCGAGGGCAACACCGCGGAAAACAACACCAAGCTTAAACTCGCCGATCTGGAACTGGACCGCATGACGCGCCGGGTCACGCGCAACGGCAAGAAAATCGAACTGACGGCCCGCGAGTTCCAGCTACTGGAGTTCATGATGCGTCATAGCGGACAGGTGGTGACCCGCACCATGCTGCTCGAGGGCGTGTGGGACTATCATTTCGACCCTCAGACCAACGTCATCGACGTGCACATCAGCCGCTTGCGCCAGGCCATAGACAAGGATTTCGACAAGCCCTTGCTGCACACCGTGCGCGGTGCCGGATACAGCCTGCGCGAAGACGAATAGCAGACCCGCCGCGTGGGACCTGATCAGCGGTTTCTCGGGGTACTCGACACTTCGCCGTTCCGCATTGCGATCGTCTATTCCATCGTATTCGCGTGCGCCGCCGCGGCGTTGCTCGGCGCGGTGGATTTTGCGGTGTCGCGGGTGGTCGATGGCAGCACCGACAATCTGATCGAAGCTGAAGTGCAGGGTCTGCGCGAGCAAATGCTGGTGCTGTCGCGCAGCGATTTCATCGAATTGATCGAGCAGCGCTCCCAGGATCAGGACGTCCGCGGTGCGGTGTACTTGATGGTCGATCCGCAGCTGCGGCCGGTCGCCGGCAACGTGCCGGCGTGGCCGAAGGAAGGCAACCAAGACAAATGGTTCTACTTCAAGGTCTCGGTTCCGTACGGCGATGAAACCCGCGAGCACGAAATGCGCGCGCGGCCGTTTCATCTGCCGGGCGGCTATCGCATGTTGGTCGGGCACGACGTGCAGGAGCGTCAAGACGTCAAGAGCCTCATGATGCGCGGCTTGATCGCCGCCGTGGTACTGACCTTGTTGATGGGGCTGGGTGGCGGGTTTTGGATGGGACGGCGCATCCTGGCGCAGGCGGGGGCCATCTCGGCGGTCGCAACCCAGATCATGCGCGGCGATTTGTCGCAACGCCTGCCGGTGCGCGATGCCGATGACGAGATCAATACGCTGGCGCGCGAGATCAACACCATGCTCGACAAGATCGAGCAACTCACGCTCGGCATGCGCACGGTACTCGACAGCGCCGCGCACGATCTGCGCACCCCGCTGAATCGACTGCAGGCCACTGCCGAGGGCGCGATGCCCGGACTCGTACCCGGTTCCCCCGAGCGCCGCGTGCTGGAGCGGGTCACCTCCGAGGTCGATCACATGCGCAGCACCCTGGATGCGCTATTGCGTATTGCGCTGGCCGAAACCGGCACGGTGGCGCGCGAGCCGGTGGATCTGTCGGAATTGGTGGCGAGCGTGGTCGAGTTATATGCGCCCGCCAGCGAGGAACGCGGCATCGCTCTCAATAGCTCGGTGGCGCCCGGCGCCACGGTCCAGGGCAGCCGCCAGTTGCTGGCGCAGGCGCTGGCGAACCTGCTCGACAACGCCATCAAATTCACCCCCGACGGCGGTCACATTCGGGTAGTTCTGCGCGGTTCGGGCAGCGATCCTGAGGTAATCGTGGAGGACGACGGGCCGGGCATTCCGGCCGACAAGCGCGAGATCGTGCTCGGCCGCCGGGTGCGACTCGACGAGGCGCGTAAATTTCCGGGCTCCGGCCTGGGGCTGTCGCTGGTGGCGGCAGTCACCAAGCTGCACGGAGCGCGCTTGGTGCTCGACGACGCGGGGCCGGGCCTGAAGGTGTCGCTGAAGTTTTGAAACGGCGGTTTTCCGCAAGCGTCAAATTCTCGACGGGTGCTTTGACGCAGCCAACTAATTGAATTAAAAGAAATTATAGACGGTGTATTTGGTGGCATAGAACTTGCTCGATTCCGGGGGCGGCACGTGACCGCACTAGGAATCGCACCATGGCCGAATCAGCCGAGACCGCCCCAGCCGCAGCAGTGCCGAAATCCGGCGGCGGCATAATGGGCAAATTGACGAATGGCATCGGTATTTTCGTATTGACGCTGTTGGCCGTGATCGCCGGCGGCTTCGTCAACGCGAAACTGCACCCCATGCCCAGCCTGAAACTGGACAAGGACGGCAACATCACCGTGTTTGTACCGCCGCCGTCCGGCGGCGGCCACGGCGAGGAGGGGGCGAGCGGCAAGCCCGCCGTGTATTACGCCATCGACCCACCGCTGGTCGTGAACTTCGAGGACGGCTCGGCGGTGCGCTTCCTGCAGATCACCATGGAAGTCATGGCGCACGATCCGAAGGCGATCGAAAGCGTCACCAAGAACATCCCTTTGATCCGCAACAATTTGCTGCTGCTGATGAGCAATCGCAACTATCAGACCATGATGTCGCGTGAGGGCAAGGAGAAGTTGCGTATGGAAGCGCTCGCCGAGGTGCGCGCCGTGCAGAAGAAAGAGGGCGGTGCGGATATCGACGATCTGTTGTTCACCAGCTTCGTGGTGCAGTGATGGCACAAGAACCGGAAGCGGCGGCGCGCTCGTCCATATCTGACGAGGAGGTGGCCGCGCTCCTCGAGAAGAAAGAAGGCAAGGACGCGCCTGGTGCGGTCAAACCTTACGATTTTACCGCGCAACGCATCAATCGCACGCAATTGCCGCTGCTGGAAGTAGTCAACAAGGCCTTTGCGGCGCGCGCATGCCACTCCCTGTCAGGATTGTTGGGGCGAGATGCCAGCGTGCACTTCGACTCGATGGAGTCGGTGAAGAGTGCGGACATGCAGGCATCGCTGCCGACACCGGCGAGCTTGGCGGTGATCCGCCTCAAGCCACTGAATGGATTTGCTTACGTCAGCGTCGAGCCGCAACTGCTGCTGACGCTGCTCGATGGTTTCTTTGGCGGCTCGGGCCGCGCCAACGCCGACACTCAGGCCGCCGTTGCGCCCGCGGCGCAGCGCTTCCTGGCGCTGATGCTGCGTAATTTCGCGCCCGACATCACCGCAGCGTGGACCCCGGTGACGCCGTTGGAGCTGGAACTGGTGAAGCAGGAAACCAACCCGCAGCTGGTGCAGTTCGGCGGCCCCATGGAGTCGGTGATCGCGTGCAAGTTCACGGTGGAATTCGCGGCACGCAGCGGTTCGATGAATTGGCTGTTGCCCGAAAGCTTGCTGGTGCCGGTCCGCGAAGCGTTGTCCGGTGAAAGCAGCGGCGTGCCGACACGCAAGCAGGAGCCGTGGGGTCCGGCGCTCAGCGCCGCGTTGCGTGAAGCCCAGCTCGACACGCGTGCGGTGCTCGCGGAAGCGCAGATATCGCTGCGCGAACTGGTGCAATTGTCGCCCGGCGACATCATTCCGATCGAGGCGCCGCAACAAGTCACATTGCTGGCCGGCGATGTGCCGCTGTACCAGGGGCGCTTCGGCGTTTCGCAAGGGCGCAATGCGCTGAAAATACTCAACGGAGTGTCGACATGAGCACCCCCGACCCGAAGAACGCCGCGGTTGCGCGTGCGCAGTTCGGCGATCTGAGTCCGCACGCCGGCGCAGGCGGCGGTCAGGAAATGAACCTCAATCTGATCCTGGACGTGGCCGTCACCCTGGCCTTGGAAGTCGGGCGCGCGAAGATGTCGGTGCGCGACTTGCTGCAATTGGCGCCCGGCGCCGTGGTGGAGCTGGATCGTCTAGCGGGTGAGCCGTTGGATGTGCTGGTCAACGGCGTGCGCATCGCGCGCGGCGAGGTGGTAGTCGTCAACGAGAAGTTCGGCATCCGCCTCACCGACGTGGTGAGCGCCACGGAACGCATGGAGCATGCGAAGTGACGGGAATGACCCAACCTGCCTCACCGCTGTCCGTCGGCAGCCTGGCGCAGCTGACCTTGAGTCTGATCGCCATCGTCATGCTGATTTTCGCCATTAGCTGGGTCTTGAAGCGTTTCAAGGTGGCGCTGCCGCGTGGCTCCGGCGACATGGCCGTGATCGACCAAGTGTCGATCGGCCCGCGCGAGCGCATCGCGCTGGTGCGCGTGGGCGAAGCGCAAGTTTTGGTCGGCATCAGCGCCGGCGGCATCGTCGCGCTGACGCCGCTGGCGACACCCATCGTGCTGAGCGGCGCCACACGCGCGCCGGCATTTGCCGAGCGGCTGCGCGACTTGATGAAGCGGCCCGGCGGCGCGGCGTGAAAGCCCTGGCGTCAATGCGTATTTTACTGCTGCGCATGCGCCAGTTGCTGACGCGGCGGCATTTGTGGCTTGCGGCGTGGATGCTGCTGCCGCTGGCGTTGCTGCCGCTGCACACGGCGCTCGCGCAGGCGGCCCTGCCCGCAGTTGCGATCAAGAGCGCGGCGGACGGGGTGCAGACCTACTCGCTGACCTTCCAGATCTTGATTCTGATGACGGCGCTGACACTGCTGCCGGCGATTTTGCTGGCGATGACGGCCTTCACGCGGATCATCATCGTGTTGTCGATCTTGCGTCAGGCGCTCGGCATGGCGACCACGCCGTCGAATCAAGTGCTGACCGGGCTGGCGCTGTTCATGACTTTCTTCGTCATGAGCTCGACTCTGGAGCAGGCGTACGGCGCCGGCATCAAGCCGTACATGGACGGGCAACTGGCCGGCGAGGTGGCGCTCGATCGCACCGTGCAACCGCTGAAGAAATTCATGCTGGCGCAGACCCGTGAAAACGATCTGCAGATGTTCGCCAAAATGTCAGGCAAATCTCAATTCGCGAGCGCCGATGCCGTGCCGCTCGCCGTGTTGATCCCAACCTTCATCACCAGCGAATTGAAGACCGCGTTTCAGATCGGATTCATGATCTTCATTCCCTTCCTGGTCATCGATCTGGTGGTGGCGAGCGTGCTGATGTCCATGGGCATGATGATGCTGTCGCCCGTGCTGGTGTCCCTGCCGTTCAAGATCATGCTGTTCGTGGTCGTGGATGGATGGACTTTGCTGATCGGTACGTTGGCCGCGAGCTTCCACACGTGACGCCCGAAATGGTGATGGGTCTGGCGCATAAAACGCTGTTGATCACCACCATGATCGCGGCGCCCATGCTGCTGATCGCTCTGGCGGCGGGTTTGGCGATCGGCATGCTGCAAGCGGCAACCCAGATCAACGAGTCCACCTTGAGTTTCATTCCCAAACTGCTGTTGCTGGTACTGACCTTGTTCGCAGCCGGACCTTGGATTCTGCGCGTGCTGATCGATTTCACCCACGATCTGTACGGCAGCATCCCCAGCATGATCGGTTGAGCCCATGCAACCCATCACGCTGAACGCCGCCGATGTCACCACGTGGGTGAGCCGCCTGTGGTGGCCTGCGCTGCGCGTCAGCGGCTTCGTGCTGACCGCACCGACGGCCTCGGAAGTGTCGGTCCCGGGCTTGGTGAAGATCGTCCTGACGCTGGTGCTGGCGTTTCTGCTCGCACCACTGGTGCAGGTACCGGCGGGCCTCTCGATCTTCTCAGCGGCCGGCATGCTGGCGGCGATCGTCGAGTTGCTGATCGGCGTGAGCATCGGTTTGGTGGTGCAGTTGACGTTCGAGGCGCTGACCTTTGCCGGACAATCGATTTCCCTCACCATGGGATTGGGATTCGCGACGCTGGTGGATCCGCAGCATGGCGCGCAGACGCCGGTACTGGGGCAGATGTTCACGATCTTCGGCACGCTGACCTACCTGGCGCTCGACGGCCATCTGCTGCTGATCAACGCTCTCGCCGAAAGCTTCAAGCATCTGCCGATCGGTGCCGAGCACGTCGGCCCTGACTTCCTGTTGATGGTCGTCATGTGGGGCGCACGGGTGTTCGATGCCGGCCTGTCGATCGCACTGCCCGTGGTCATCGCGCTGGTGATCGTCAATCTGGCACTCGGCGTCATGATCCGCGCGGCGCCGCAGCTCAATCTGTTCGGCGTCGGCTTCACCATCACCCTGATGAGCGGCTTCTTCGTGCTGTTGGTCGGTCTCGACGGCATCATGGTCGGCATCTCCAGCCTCATCAACAGCGCCTTCATGGCTGTTTCGGCGCTCATCGGCGCATCCGCCGCGGGAGCGCCCTGATGGCACAGGAAGCCGAAACCGGCGGCGAACGCACCGAAGAACCGTCGCCAAAACGGCTGCAGGAAGCGCGCGAGCGCGGCCAGGTACCGCGTTCGCGCGAGCTCACGACTTTCGCGACCATGATCGGCGGCAGCGTGGCGCTGACAGCGATCGGCGGCTCGCTGACCGCGAATCTATCGCAGGTCATGCGTCGCGGCATGTCGATCGATGCGCAATCGCTGCGGGATACGCACTCCATGATCGACTATCTGAGCGAAGCATGCATCTTGGCGCTGACCTCGCTGTTGCCGGTGTTCGGCACCCTGATCGTGGTGGTGCTGTTGGCCTCGGTGGGGCTCGGCGGTTGGAATTTCAGTACGCAAGCGTTGCTACCGAATTTCGCGCGCTTGAGCCCGCTGTCGGGGTTGAAACGGCTGGTCGGGCTGCATGGCGCCTCCGAACTCGGCAAGGCGCTGCTCAAGGTGTTGGTGGTCGGCGCGGTGTGCGCGGGAATCATCTCGTGGTTGTTCGGCGCGGTGCTGGCGCTCGGCCACATGGCGCCGCGTGCAGCCATCGGCCGCGGCGCGGGACTCTTGAGTTGGGCCTTCGTTTGGCTGTGCGCATCGCTGGCGTTGATCGCCGCCATCGACGTACCCCTGCAGTTGCTCCAGTTCAAGCGCTCGCTGCGCATGACGCGCCAGGAACTGCGCGACGAGTCCAAGGAACTCGACGGGCGCCCCGAGACCAAGCGGCGCATTCGCCAGATGCAACAGACTCTGGCGCGCCGACGCATGATGCACAAGGTGCCGACCGCGGACGTGGTGATCGTCAACCCGACGCACTTCGCGGTGGCATTGAAATACGATCCCAAGAAAATGCGCGCTCCGCGCGTGCTGGCCAAGGGGGTGGACCTGGTTGCCGCCAACATTCGACGCATCGCCGAGGAGCACCGGGTGCCGGTATTCGAATCGCCGAAGCTGGCGCGCGCGCTGTATCGCAATACCGATCTCAACAAGGATATTCCGCAGGGACTGTACGTGGCGGTGGCGCAGGTGCTGTCCTACATATTCAGGGTGCGCACCTTGAATCCGACGTTGGCAGCGCGGCTCAATAGGCCGAATCCGCAGGTTGGCGCCGAGTACGGCGAATCATGAACGCGCGCGCTGCAGCGGCCACCTTGGGCGAGTTCGCGCGCACCGGTCTGGGAGTGCCGCTGCTCGTCATGATCGTGATCGCGATGATGGTGCTGCCGCTGCCGGCGTTCTTGCTGGATGTATTTTTCACCTTCAATATCTCGCTGTCGTTGACGATTCTGCTGGCCGTGATCTACGTGCGTCGCGCGCTCGAGTTCGCCACCTTCCCGACCGTGCTGTTGGGCGCGACATTGCTGCGCCTCGGCCTCAACGTTGCCTCGACGCGCATCGTATTGATCAACGGCCACACCGGAGCGCATGCCGCCGGCCACGTGATCGCCGCGTTCGGCCAGTTCGTGGTCGGCGGCAACTACGCGGTGGGCATGGTCGTGTTCACGGTGCTGGTAATCATCAACTTCGTGGTAATCACGAAGGGCGCGGGACGCATCTCGGAAGTGAGCGCACGCTTCACCCTGGACGCGATGCCCGGTCGCCAAATGGCGATCGACGCGGACTTGAACGCCGGCATCATCACGCAACCTGAGGCCATCTTGCGCCGCCAGGAAGTGCGTGAAGAGGCCGACTTCTACGGCGCCATGGACGGCGCCAGCAAGTTCGTGCGGGGCGATGCCATCGCCGGCATCCTGATCGTATTCATCAACCTGTTCGGCGGCACCATCATCGGTGCTGCGCAACACGGCATGTCGCTCGCCGATGCGGGCCGTACCTACGCGTTGTTGACCATCGGCGACGGCTTGGTCGCGCAGATCCCGGCGTTGTTGCTGTCGGTGGCGGTCGCCATCCTGGTCACGCGCGTGTCTCGATCGCACGATATGGGCCAGCAGATCATGGCGCAGATGCTGGGGCAACCGCGCGCGCTGGCGGTCACCGGGGGCATCTTGGCGCTGCTCGGCGTGATTCCCGGCATGCCGAATCTGGTATTCCTGTCCATGGCGGCAGCCTGCGCGGCGGGGGCGCATTTCATCGGCAAGCGGCTGGCGGCGAGCAAGGTCGCCGTGCCCACGGCGACGACGGGGGCCGCTACCGCGGCGGTACCCGCCGAGCAAAAGGAGCTGTCATGGGATGACGTGGAGGCGGTCGATCTGATCGGTCTCGAGGTGGGCTACCGGCTCATCCCGCTGGTGGATCGCAACCAAGGCGGCGAGTTGATGGGGCGCATCAAGGGTGTGCGCAAGAAGCTGTCCGAGGAACTGGGCTTCTTGGTGCAGCCCGTGCACATCCGCGACAACTTGGAGTTGGGCCCGAATTCTTATCGCATCACCATCCTCGGCGCGCCGGTGGGCGAGTCGGAGGTATTTCCCGACCGCGAGTTGGCGATCAACCCCGGTCAGGTGTCCGGCACGTTGCCGGGCACGCCCACCAAGGATCCGGCATTCGGCCTGGAGGCAGTGTGGATCGACAAATCGCGGCGCGAGCAGGCGCAGTCGCAGGGCTACACGGTGGTCGACGCCAGCAGCGTGATTGCGACGCATTTGAGCCATTTGTTGCAGTCGCATGCGCATGAGCTGCTGGGCCACGAGGAGGTTCAGCAACTGCTCAACCGGTTGGGCAAGACCGAGCCGAAACTCATCGAAGACCTGGTACCCAAGATGCTGCCCATGAGCGTCGTGGTCAAGGTGCTGCAGTACCTGTTGCTGGAACGTGTGCCGATCCGCAACTTGCGCACCATCTGCGAAACCCTGGCGGAGTTTGCGCCGAAGGTGCAAGACCCGGTCGCGCTGGTGGCTGCGGTGCGCGTTGCGCTTGGCCGCAGCATCGTGCAGAACATCGGCGGGCTGCGCCAAGAGCTGCCGGTGATCACACTGGACCCTGCGCTCGAGCAAGTGCTGCAAGACTCGATGACCGGCGGCGACGCCGCGCCGGGTTTCGAACCAGGTCTCGCCGACCGCATACAGACGGCGCTCGGCGACAGCACGCGACGGCAGGAAGCCGCGGGCGAGCCCGCAGTGCTGTTGGTCGCCCCGAAAATTCGCCCGTGGATCGCCAAATTGATGCGTCATTCGACGCCGTCGCTGGCGGTACTGGCCTACAACGAGATTCCGGAAAACCGCCGCATTCGCGTAATTGCGGCGGTTGGACGCTGACGATTAACGATGTGTGGAGGTCGGCATGAAGATCAAACGTTACATCGCTGAGAGCATGCGCGCGGCGCTCGCCCAGGTGCGCCTCGAGCAGGGACCCGATGCGGTGATCTTGTCGAGCCGCCGCGGCCGGGAGGGCATCGAGGTGATTGCCGCCGTGGATTACGACGAAGCCCTGTTCGTCGACGCCAAGCAGCAACGCAGCGCGCAGCAGGCTGAAGCCGTGCCGCCCGTGCCGCCCGTGCCGCCCGTGC
>Ga0182030_10011736_pt1 | contig 17642 bp, 15 predicted proteins | sample 812S3MmetaG_FD_121299 | JGI IMG/M metagenome (GOLD analysis project Ga0182030, IMG submission 121299) | Permafrost microbial communities from Stordalen Mire, Sweden - 812S3M metaG (Illumina Assembly) | ecosystem: Environmental > Terrestrial > Soil > Wetlands > Permafrost | place: Sweden...
AGGCACTGCGGGCGCCAGTCAAGTCATTTCTCAATTCGCGCTGCCGTGCTGCAACCGAATGCTTCAGGTTATTCAGAAAAGCCATGCGTTCATTCTTTGATCGCTTCGCCATCGTGGCCCGAGCGCGGCCAAAGTGCGCGCAAAGCTTGACCACGGCGCGATTCCGCGCCTTGGTGTCGTGCTGTAATTCGTGCATCAAACCGCCGCGCGCCGTGCGCATTGCGACGATTTCGCCACACAGACGCGTCATGTCATCGGTCAACATAAGTGCAACTCCTTTCTTTCTGAGGTTACGATTTGGTTCCCAAGCCGGGAGAGGTTTCGGTAGCACCGCGCCTCCGCCCGGCCCCGGGAATCCTGCTGGATTCAGTTCTAAGCTGGCGCTGCGGCACTGGCGGTCAAGCCGATGGCTTCGGCGTACTTCAGGTACGTCTCCACCGATGCGATCACCACACGGGCTTCGATCGAGAGCAGTTCGATGCCGACCAGTGACACTTTGACCCAGGCGTCGATCACGATGCCTTTGTCAAGAATGCGGTCGACAACCTCTGCCAAGCTCGAGGAATCGGTGGACTTGTTTGCTTTTGCCATTTGTCGTTCTCCTTAATCATTCTCTTATTGCTCGGGATTGCCACACTGATTGTGTGGCCCATGACTTACAACAGCAGGTGAATGGCCAGAGGTTCGGCAGTGTATATGTCATAGAGTTACTTGATTCCATAAGAGAAACAACAGGAACGTGAACCCCTATTATGGAAGTCATTCCATAGAATGGCTTCCATAGAATCATCCAGAAGACAGCGAAAAGTTGTAAGGTGGCCAGGGACCACTAATTAACACTTTCGCGCCGTCGGGAAGGCGGATTTGCCGAGCTTCGGCTCGAAAGCCTTCCACCGAACTTTGCGACGTTAAGAAGTACAGCGACACGAGACGCCCCTGGTCAGCCCGTGAGATCTCTCTGCACTCCTCCGTGTACCAGCCGGACAGGAAACCTGTGATCCGAGCGGCAAGGTCAGCCTCTTCCGGAGCAAAGGTGCCTCCGAGGCTGTAGCGGCTTCGCAGGGAGGCCAGGTATGCGGCTCCGGGAGGCAAGGAAGATCCGGGCAGCGGCTCGGGTCGGTCTGAGCACAGGACGCGGATTCCCATCTCGGTCATGCCGCGTAGCCGGCTCAAAAGCGCCTCGTACTCGCAGCGGTGATCTTCCAACAAGTGGATGATGGCGGACTCACTTTCCATCAAACAACCGTATCGGAGAGGAATGACGGTCTGCCTGGCATGGATCGCCTCGACCACTCTCTCGTAAGCCAGCAGAGAGGAAACGCTGGGCGCCGAATGTGTTTCTTCCACCTGCGAAACCACGGCCGCCAGACCGTGAGCCGCCAGGTGATACAGCCCCGTCCCTGAAAGAGGTTCGTCCAAGCCCCGCTCAACGATGCAATAAAGAAGGTGTTTCATGCCTTCGCGGCACCCGAGAGGTCCGGGGCAAAACCATAGGGCGGCCACGGACCGGTCAACGTCAGCGTCAAACCGGGAAATGCTTCGCCGCCATTGAACCGTTCCAACTGCGATCGGAAATCATCGAGTGCTGATGGCGCAAGAAGGAAGGCCCAGTTCAAGACAACTTCGCCGTCCGGTCCCGCTGTAGCCGACGCCAGTATCTTGCGCTCCCGGAAACCGCGGGCCTGCCTTCCCAGTGCCGCCGCCGCTCCCCGGCAGAATTCCTTCAGTCGACTGTTCAAGTCGCGTTCCAGTTGAGTCTTGATACGCTTCTCCTGGAAATATCGCGCTCCAGGGGAGGTGACCTGTGCTCGCTCTTCCGACGGGGGCTGAGTTGAAGATCCCTGCCTTTCCAACGCGACGGAGCGATTCAGTAGTCCTTTGACGGCCCACTCCTGCTTGTCGCCGAGTTGAGCGAAGAATCCGGCGATGGCCTCTCGGTGTTCGAGAACAGACTGTGTCAAGCTCTCAACGGAGGTGAATAGGGTCGCGAAACGCGCCGGCAGGACTGGCACCTGGCTCATGACTTCCTCAATTACCGCTTCATGGCGACAGGCCCGGGGACCCAACCAAGCCAAGTCCTGCAGGCGCGCCTCCGCCGATTCGCCACAGAAGTCTTCCAATGTTACTTCACCTAAGACTGCGTCCATATCCCCGCAGGTACGCACGGAAACCGGGTGTTTCGTATCCACCCCGATCACCGACACATTGACGCCGCATCCGCGGGGCGTCAGGCAATACAAATAGCAAGCGGTCTTGCCATCACTCATTCATTCATCTCTTGCTTCCTTCAGGGCCGTTGCCAGGTCGTCAAGCTCGATGATCACCGGCGCCTCGTCCGCCGGCTTCTCGATCCTGCGTACCACAGCGCGCCGCACTGCACGCAGACCTGCCTTGGTGCAAACGCCTTGAATTTCAGCGCCGCTAAAGCCATCCGTGTCGGAGGCGAGGGCGTTCACGTCGACCCCAGGCGCCAGCGGTTTGTTCCTCAGATGCACCTCAAAGATCATGCGGCGGCTCTCCTCGTCGGGCAAAGCGATGTCGACGATTTCATCAAACCGCCCCGGTCGCAGGATGGCCGGATCGAGCATGTCCGGCCGGTTGGTCGCGCCCAGCACCAGCACGCCCTCCAGTTTCTCGACGCCATCGAGTTCAGTGAGAAACTGGCTTAGGACGCGTTCGGCAACGTGCGCATCGGAGCCTCCGGCGCTGCGCACCGGCACAAGCGCGTCGATCTCGTCAAAGAAGATAATGCACGGCGCCGCCCGTTTGGCCGTCCGAAACATGTCGCGCACGCCTCGCTCCGATTCGCCCACAAACTTGGAGAGGAGCGCCGGACCTTTTACGGAAATGAAGTTGACCCGGCTTTCGGTGGCGATGGCCTTGGCTAGGAGCGTCTTTCCGCAACCCGGCGGCCCCGTCAGCAGAATTCCCTTGGGAGGACGAATGCACGCCTTCGTGAACAGATCAGGGTACTGGAGCGGCCACTCCACAGCCTCAATCAGCCGCTGCTTCACCTGAGTGAGGCCGCCCACATCCTCCCAGTGGACGTCGGGCACCTCCACGAATACCTCGCGCGTCGCCGAGGGCTCGACCTCGCGCAAGGCATCGTGGAAATCTTCCATCCGTACCTCAAGCTTGGCCAGTTGCTCGCGAGGGATGCTCGCCAGCCCAAAGTCGATGTCGGGTATGACGCGACGCAGACAGATCATGGCCGACTCCCGGCAAAGCGCTTCCAGATCCGCACCCACGAAGCCATGGGTGATCTCGGCCAGGCGGCTCATGGACACGTTCTCGGCCAGCGGCATACCCCGGCTGTGGATGGCGAGAGTCTCTTCGCGCCCGTTGCGGTCCGGAATAGGAATCGCGATCTCCCGGTCAAACCGGCCAGGCCGCCGCAAGGCGGGATCGAGCATGTTGGGCAGGTTCGTGGCAGCGATGACGATTAACTGCTGGCGTTTAGAGAGCCCGTCCATCAAGGCCAGCAGTTGCGCCACGACGCGCTTCTCCACCTCCCCCACAACGTTCTCGCGCCGCGGCGCAATCGCGTCGATCTCATCCAGAAAGATGATGCTGGGGATCTTCGCCGCGGCCTCCTCGAAGATCTTCCTCAGATGGGCTTCGCTTTCGCCGTAGAACTTGTGGATGATCTCCGGACCGCTCACCGCATAGAAGTTCGCCTCGGTTTCATGCGCGATCGCGCGCGCGATCAAGGTCTTGCCGCAGCCTGGCGGACCATGGAGCAGCACGCCCTTGGGGGCGTCGATGCCCAGTCTCTCGAAGACCTCGGGATACCGCAGCGGCAGCTCGATCATTTCACGGATCCGCTGGAGTTGTGGCTTCAGGCCGCCGATGTCCTCGTAAGAGGTGGAGCGCGCGGCCACTTCCTGGGCTTGCTGCGGCCTGCCAACGACCAGTTGAGTAGTTGGGTTGATCAGTACCGCGCCTTTCGGTGTCGTGCTCTCCACTCGGAAGTCCGCCCAGCGGGTACCGAAAAGGGTTGCCCGGATCCGATTTCCCTGCTGTACGGGCAGGCCGTCGAGCAAACTGCCGATGTAATCCATGTCGCGTTCGGACGGCCGGACATTGGCCGGAGCGAGCACCACGCGCTCGGCTGGCCGGCAACTGGTCTTCCGCACCTGTACGAACTCGTCGATGCCCACGCCGGCGTTTTCACGCACCAGTCCGTCGATTTGGATGCGGGATTGCCCGCGGAGTTCCCTGTGAGCGGGCATCGCCTTGCACACTGTCCCGCGCTTCCCGGCGACCTCGACCATGTCCCCGACGGCCAGTTGGAGTTTCTCGAGGTCTCCCGGCCCCATGCGGGCGATCGCCCGCCCGACATCCTTGCTGAACGCTTCGGTGACTTTGAGCTTGAGAACGGGGATTTCGGCGCCTTCAGAGTCCATTTTGACGCTCTTCATCTCATACACTTGATCTCAACAACGCCGTTGTTGCAGGTGGCCTGCGTCTTCTCGCGAGTAGAGGCTGCCGGCAGCAGCACCTCCTTGCGGTACTTCTTGTCGCCGCGCTCGGCTGTGATGCTCAGCAGATCATCCTCAACCGAAATTCGCAAGTCTTCCACCGTGATCCCAGGCATCTCGGCGACTATCAACACGTGATCCTCCTCTTCGAATACATCCACAACGGGCTCGCGCACCTCCTGCACAACGGTGCGCCCGGACTCCCGATCCTGGCGAATGTTGCCGAACGGCTCGACGCGCGGCCGGTCGTCTCCCAGCCCCACCTTGACGGTGAATCCATAGATTCCCTTCACCTCCTTGTTCGACCCGTGGATCTCACCGGTTCGGGATAGCTGCTCACCGGTCTTGGCCAGGTCCCCGAGTTTTTCGACCAGGTCCCCAAGGCCTTTCAGCATCCCGCCCAGCCCTAGTTCAAAACCGCCTTCGGAAGTCTTCTCGTTGTGCTTCTTGGTCATTTGGTTATTGCCTCTCGATCTGAATTCCATACTCCTTCACTTTCGAATGAAGGGTCTTGTAGTCAACCTGGAGCAGGCGTGCTGCCTGGGCTTTGTTTCCGGCCGTTCTCCGCAGCGCGCAAATGATCGCCATCCGCTCAACGCAAACTTTGTTGCCCTGAACGACTCCCCGCAGCGAGAAATCGCAGCCTTCCCCGTCGAACGAGGACGACCACGCGGTCTCCGTGAGTTCGTCCTTCGCCGGAAGTTCGCGCGCCCTTGTCTTGAGGCCGAGGTTCTCTTCGGTAACCATATCGTCAGCCATCAATACGGCGCGACGGACGACCGACCGAAGTTGCCGCACATTTCCGGGCCAGCGGTAGGACAACATGGCCTCGATCGCCGGAGGGGAAAAACCCTGGACTGATTTGGAGAGTTCCACGTTTGCAATATCCATGAACCGCTTCGCCAGATACGGTATATCCTCCCTGCGCTCACGCAGCGCCGGGATCGTGATCGTGTATTCATTCAACCGGAAGTAAAGGTCGGTGCGGAATGCGCCGCGTTCGCAAAGTGCCTGGAGGTCTTGGCTACAGGCGCTCAGCATCCGGGCGTCCACCTGGATGGGCTTGGCGCAGCCCAGCCGATACAGGGTATTCTCCTGGAGCACCCGGAGCAGCTTGGCTTGGGCAGCCGGCGGTATGTTGGAGATCTCATCGAGGAAGAGCGTCCCCAGGTGAGCCGCCTCAATTCTTCCCACGGTTTGCTGGTCCGCGCCGGTGAATGCCCCCCGCACATGGCCAAACAACTCGCTCTCAAACAGCATCTCGGGAATAGCACCGCAGTCCACCGGGCCAAATGAATGCCGCGCGCGCCCGCTGGCCTGGTGAATGGCCTGCGCTACAACCTCCTTTCCAGAACCGGTTTCGCCCACGATGAGCACGCTGAGATTCGATCCGGCGACCCGTTCGATGTCGGAGATCACTCTGCCGATCGCCACGCTGGGGCCGAAGGTTTCGCGCGGCGAGTGGATGTTGTAGGTATGTTTCGCCAGACGCTTCACCTCCAGTTTCAGCCGCCGCTCCTTCAGCGCGCGAAGCACGACGCGGATTACTTCATGATGGTCGAAGGGCTTGGCGAGATAGTCGTGAGCGCCGGCGCGGATCGCCTCCACCGCCCCTTGCACCTCGGCATATGCGGTGATCAGAATCACCGGCAGCTCCGGATCAAGATCGATGGCTTTGCGCATCAGTTCCAGGCCATCCATGTCCGGCATCCTGACATCCACCAGCATGACGTCGGGGCCGCCGGCGCGGAGCAGTTCCAGTGCCTCCTTGCCGCCTTTTGCCAGCAGTGGCGTCATCCCCTCGCGGCGCACTACATGCCCCAGTGCCTGGGCGATCTCTTCTTCGTCGTCTACGATCAGGATCCTGCCCGGAACTTCGTTCATGTGATACGCGTCACCCCTTGCGCGCTCCCTGGGATGTGATCTTCTTCCCGCGGGGTGTCAAGGCAATCGGAGAACCGCTCGAAGAAGGGCGGGTAGATCCTTCTGGTCAGCGACTTACGGTGGCAGACCCGATTGCTTTGAAAGGCGACTGTCAACAGCCGCTTACACTCCCGTCTTCTACTGTCAACACCTGCTTACGCTCCCGTCTTGTACTGTGACGTACCTCCAATATTTTGCCGATGACGGGCGTAGAAACTGTTGCCGTGGGAAAGACCCGGTCTGCTTACTTCATCGAAGCCCGAGCGGATAAACCACTCGGATATCCAGGTCCAAAAACCTCAAGACGTCATGGAGCAACCCCATAAACAGGACGCCAGTCTCCCCAGCGCCCAAGGTTCCATTGATGCGGCCGCCAATATAACGGTCCCGTTTCTCCAGCAGCGTGTCGCGTAAACTATTCTGGCGGAGCTCCTTCCGGGCCGTTCCTCCGGAACCTAACGACGCGGCTGCAAGCTGGTACTCTTCAACCAGCAACTCCGGGGACTCGGTGCCCATCAGTATCGCGCCGCGAGCCTGGAGTTTCAGGAGCAACCTGTGGTTCTGGCTCCCTGCCCCCGCCAACTCCGACACAATCTTCTGCTCGTGCGCGCAAACCGGCAATCCGTCCTGATAGACACGCACGGTTCCAGGGGCTACCGGCAGGTTCGCGGCAACTCTCTCGATCTCCTCCCACATCTTCTCCACCACGGCCGCATGACGCGTCAGACCCTGACGCCCGAGTGTTGACAGTTTAATGCCCCGGACTGTCGCCCCCAGTGTTCCCATGTCCGCCGCGGTGTGGATAATCGGGAAGTAGACGAGTTTTCTTTCACTCCCACCGAATTGGCTTCTCTTCATCTCTCCTCTAGGAGTTAATGATGCGCCTGGCCGCGGGCGAAGTCCATCCCACGGAGGCTGCGAAATCTCGCTGATCGCGCGAATCGACTCGAATGCGCACGATGCTTTGTGCCACAGGGGCTCGAACATGCGCAATCGGGTTGAATCTACATATCCATGTGGGAGTCCACAACAGGGGCTAATAGCGGCGGATTACCCAGCATGCGTAGCGACTATGGTTTACGTGTGTTGAAAGCCTCCGGCTCTGCCGGAGGATCGTTACTTGAAAGGACCAAAACGTGCACGTATGACATTCGTGCCAGCCCGCGAGCGGAGGCGTCTACAAATCGCAACAGCTACCGCGGGACTCTTTGAGAGCAGTCGGCTGGCAATGTGGATCTACAGCCTGCAAACGCTGTCGTTTCTCGCGGTGAACGACGCAGCCGTGGGATGCTACGGCTACTCGCTGGACGAGTTCCTGGCAATGACGGTGCGGCAATTGCATCCGCCGGCGGACAGGTCCACCCTTCTCGACGGAGTGCTGAAGTCGCCTGCTTCCTCACCGAAGGGACTGACGTGGCAGCACGTAAGGAAAGATAGAACGGTGGTTTACGTCGAGGTGACCAGATGCGCCGTGGAGTTCGCAGGTGAGAGCGCGTGCCTGGTCATCGCACACGATGTCAGCGACGGTAAGCGCTCCGAGTTGCTCTATCGCGTGCTGATGGACACAATTCCTTCATCGGTTCTGCTTCTTGACGAAGATTTGTGCGTGGTCTCGGCGAATAGGAATTTCCTCGAGAAGTCCCTCAGGACCACTGGCACGACTGTCGGAAAGCGCCTTGCCGAGGTGTTCCCCGAAGTGATCCTGGCCGAAATGGGCCTGGAGCAGCAGATCCGAAACGTCTTTACCAGCCGCCATGCGACGCAAGGCCAGAGGCTGACCTACAGGGCGCCTGGTGTTCCGATTCGGGTCTACTACTACAGCGTCGTCCCGGAGAACTGGGCCGGACAAGTCGATCACGTCCTGCTCCTCATGGACGATGTTACCGAGCAGATGCGCTTGAGCGAAGAGATCCGGCGGATGGAGCGCCACCTGGCCAGTGTCGTCGAAAGCGCCAGCGATATTGTGGTCTCGACAGATACTGAGGGCAACATCCTGACCTGGAACAAGGCGGCCCAACGGGCCACCGGCTACTCAGTCGAGGAGTTGAAGGGCCGCCCATTTTTCGACTACTGCGACCAGGCCGGCGCCGCAAGCGTTAGAGTGTTGCTTTCCCGGAAGGCGCCCGGCGAAAGTTCTGGCCGAATCGAATCCAATCTCAAGACGAAAGACGGGTGTTGGCGTGCTGTCTCCTGGGTCTTCTCCCAGATGATGGACGGCGCGGCGCGAACGGTAGGTTTCGTAGTGGTGGGCCGGGACCTGACGGAACAACGCAAGTTCGAGTTGCAGATTCTGGAGTCGCAGAAACTGGCTGCTTTGGGCGTGATGGCCCGGGGGATTGCTCATGAAATCCGGACGCCCCTGGCGGTTTCCTCATCGGCTGCTCAATTCCTCACAGAGGACGATCTCACCCCGGAGTTTCGCCGGGAGTGCGCCCAGAAGGTTCACGGCGGCATCCGTAAGGCAAGTACCATCATTGAGAACCTGTTGCGTTTTGCGCACCCGTCGGCGAACAGAAGCAAGACGCCGCTGGACCTTTTGCACGTGATGAAGGAGGCTCTGACTCTCGTAGAGAGCCAGGCAAAAGTTCAGAATATCGAGATTCGCGCGCACTTCCCGCCGGGACCTTGCCAGGTCCTCGGCGTTCCCAGCCTTCTCGAACAGGTATTGATCAATCTGCTGCTCAACGCCATCAACGCCATGCCGAACGGTGGGACGGTCGACCTCTTCGCTGAACAGTCGGGCAGCGTAGTGCTGCTTCGCGTCACTGATACCGGGGAAGGGATCTCGCAGGAAGACCTCGACAGAATCTTCGATCCTTTCTTCACCAAGGCTCCTGGAAAAGGCACAGGCCTTGGGCTATCCATCTGCAACTCTATCGTCGATCAGCACGGTGGCTCGATCAGCGTGGAGAGCCAGCACGGAAAGGGGAGTACTTTCACGGTGAAACTGCCGTCGCTGTTCGTGACGGAAGAGGCCTCGTGAACCGGGTCGTCCTCATTGTGGACGATGACCCCGACATTTGCTGGGCCCTCGAACATGTGCTCCGGGGACTTGGGGCACATTGCATCCGGGCGCTGGACGGCCAGACGGCTCTCCAGGCAGCGCGGCGCAACCGCCTGACTCTGGCCCTGCTGGACGCCAAGTTGCCGGATATCGACGGTTTGGAGTTGGCCCGAAGCATCCGCCTCGCCTATCCCCGTACGCTGGTCGTGGTGATCTCAGGGTACTACTACAAGGACGATCCCGCCATACAAGCAGCTCTTGAACAAGGGCTGATCAACGGATTCATCGAAAAGCCGTTCTCGCATCTCGAGGTCATTGAGACAGTGAGAAACGCTCTTTCCTCCCAAGAGGCTGCATGACGGGCGGTTAGATGCCCGCCCGCGGATGCCGTCACGTTCGAAGACGCAAGATAGGGAAGGTATTAGGGACAGCGACGCCAACCAGAAAGCGTCATGGAATCCCGAAGGGAAGATTAACTAGATGTATTTCCAACCACTTGGTATGGTCGGGGCGGAAGGATTCGAACCTTCGACCTCCTGGTCCCGAACCAGGCGCTCTACCAGGCTGAGCCACGCCCCGATGTTTCCAGTTTAGTCTGTTGCACCCCCTACACACAAGCACGTACCATCGAATTCGTGGGCGATACGCAAAAACTCAGAGAACTTCCGGCTGTTCATGAGGTGCTGGAGGATCTGGCGCCGAGCCTGGCGCGTTTTCCGCGGGCGCTGGTGGTTGCCGAAATCCGGCGGGCAATGGATACCGTACGAGCGGAGATTGTGGCGGGCAACGCCGGCGGGCAGGCTATCGTGGCGCGCGTGGAGCGGGCGCTGGCGGAGTTGGAACAGCCTTCTTTGCGGCGGGTGATCAACGCCACGGGAGTGGTGCTGCACACCAACCTGGGGCGCGCCGCGCTGGGCCCGCTCGGCATCCTGCCCGGCTACTCGAACCTCGAATACGACGTCGCGGCGGGACGGCGCGGCAAACGCGACGTGCACACCGGCGGCCTGCTGGAACGCCTGCTGGGCGCGCCGGGGGTCGCGGTCAACAACAACGCCGCCGCCGTCTTCCTCGCCCTGCACGAACTGGCCCGTGGCGGCGAGGCCGTCGTCTCGCGCGGCGAATTAATCGAGATCGGCGACGGCTTCCGGATTCCCGAGATCATGACAGGTTCCGGCGCCCTTTTGCGCGAAGTGGGCACCACCAATCGTACGCGCATCGAAGATTATCGCGCCGCCATCAACGAACGCACGCGGCTCATCATGCGCGTGCATCCCAGCAATTTCCGGATCTCGGGCTTCACCGCGCGGCCCGAGTTGCGTGAACTGGCCGCGCTGGGGCGCGAGCGCGGCATCCCGGTGTACGAGGACCTGGGCAGCGGATGCGTCATCGACCTGCGGGCCTTCGGCATCCACGAGCCGCTGGTTGCCGACAGCCTTTCGGCGGGCGTGGACCTGGTCTCCTTCAGCGGCGACAAGCTGCTGGGCGGACCGCAGGCCGGAATTCTGGCGGGCCGCCAGGAGTTGGTGGCGCGGTTGCGGCGTAACCCCATGTTCCGCGCGCTGCGGCTCGATAAAGTGATCTACCAGGTACTGGAGAACACTCTGCGCAACCTGCTGCTGGAGCGCTGGGACGAGGTGCCCGCGCTCGCCATGCTGCGGCAAAGCGCGGAGGGGATTCGGGAGCGTGCGCGGGCGCTGGTAGCGCGCGTGCCGGGGCTGCGCGCGGAGGTGATCGCGGGAGAATCGGTGACCGGCGGCGGCGCGACTCCCGAGCAGTCGATTCCCACGTGGGTGATCGCGGTGGATTGCGGCGACGTAGTGGAGGCCGAACGAAGCCTGCGCGCGGGCGATCCGCCGGTGGTGGCGCGCATCGAGGACGGTCGCTTGATCTTCGACATGCGAACCGTGTTCGCGGCCGAGGAAGAGATTCTTCTGGCGGCGCTGCAGGGGCTTGCCTAAGAAGCGTGAAACGCCGATACACCGGAGGCAGGCAGGCGGACCCAGAGCGTACCCCGCCTCCCCCACCAAGCTAGCCCTGGCTAGGCGCGTTCCTGGTAGGTGCCTTCGGCGGTGTTGACGCGGATCTTTTCACCCTCGGTGATAAAGGGGGGCACCTGCACCACGAGGCCGGTTTCCAGCTTAGCGGGCTTGGTGACGTTGGAAACGGTGGCGCCGCGCATTCCGGGTTCGGTTTCCACCACCAGCATGTCTACCGTGGCCGGCAGTTCGACGCTGATCGGCTTGCCTTCGTAGAATTCCACCGAAACCTTGAGCTGCGGGATCAGGTAGCTGGTGGCATCGCCCAGCAGGTCCTTCATGAGGTGCATCTGCTCGTAGGTTTCGGTGTTCATGAAATAGTAGTACTCGCCATCGTCGTACAAGTACTCCATTTCCTGCTCGTCCATGATGGCCTTCTCCACCTTCTCTTCGGAAGAGAAGCGGTTTTCCGTCATGGAGCCGGTGCGGAGACTGCGCATCTTGGCCTGCACGAAACCGCGCAGATTGCCGGGCGTCCGGTGATTCACGCTGAAAACCGAGTACAGCTCGTTGTTGTACTTGATGACCATGCCCGGACGCATCTGTGTTGCTGAGATCATGAAACTCCTCTGAGGTGTGAACTTGACCCTACGGAATTTTCAGTATAGCAGGCGGGCGGGGCGTTTTGCCCCGCCCGGCACTGGTCAAAACGGGAGGATTTCCTCGCGAACCGGGTCGAAATCGATGCGCCGCTTCTGCATATAAGAGATGTTGCCGAGGTGCGAAGCCTGGGCGGAGCGGTGGCCGATGAGCACGTCGCCATTGGGAAGTTTGCGCGATTTCACGCAGTCCAGGAAGTTCTGCACGTGGTCCTGGTCGAGGTCGGTGGAAGCCTGCACTACGACAGGCTTGGCGCCGCGGCCGACGGGGGTGAACTCGTAGCGCGACCGGTCGATCCAGAGCCGCCCCTGGGTACCGCAGAATTCCTGCGCGGCGCCGGTGATGCCGGGGACGAGGGTGGCTTCGAAGGTGGCGGTGAACTGCTGGGGGTATTCGAGGAGGACGTTGATGGTGTCGGGCGCGGTGCGGCCATCCTTATAGTTGTAGATGCCGCCGGAGGCCTGGGCGGCAATGGGGATGTCGGCACCCATGAACATGTGGACGACATCGATCCAGTGGGTGAAGAGATCGGTGACCTGGCCGCCGCCGAAATCGAGGTAGGCGCGCCAGTTCCAATACTGTTGGGGATCCCAGTCGCGCCACTTGAGCGGTCCCAGGAAATGGGCCCAATCCAGGTTGGACGGACACTCCTTGAGGCGGTCCGGCGCCTTGCGCAGGTGGTAGCCGTTGCCGTACCACCAGGTGCGGGCGAGGGTGATCTTGCCCAATTTCCCGGTGTCCATGTAGAGGTGCTTGGCTTCCAGGTAATGTTTGCCGGAGCGCTGTTGCATGCCGACCTGGCAGATGCGGTTGTTGACGCGCGCGGCCTTGACGATGGGCGGGCCCTCGTCGATCTTGAGGGTCAACGGCTTCTCGACGTAGACGTCCTTGCCGGCGTTGAGGGCGTCGATGGCAATGGCGGCATGCCAGTGGTCGGGCACGCCGATCAACACGGCGTCGGTTTCCTTCATCTCGAGCAGCTTGCGATGGTCGCTGAAGCTCCTGGCATTGGGGGCGACGGTTTTGGCGGCGTCGATCTGGGCGCCGTAAATATCGCAGACCGCGGTGACATCCACGGTTCCGGACTTGACGAACTTACCCATGTCGCTGCGGCCGCGCTCGCCGCAACCGATGAGGCCGAGCTGCACGCGCTCGTTGGCGCCGTAGACACGGGAGTAGGAAAGGGCGGTAGCGGCCGAAACGCCGCGCAGAAATGTCCGGCGTGGGACATCGTTATCAGGCATGACACGATTATATGTTGAATCAGCGCTCCAAAACGCGGCCATCCGCGCGCGCGGCCCCGGACAGGACGCAAGATGGCACGCAGGGGTGTGGAATCCGGACAGGTCTGTCCGGCTTCCGACCGTCACCACCCAGGCATTCACCGGACGGGCAATTTATCTGGCAACGATATAGGTCGGATGATAGAACTGGCCGAACTGGCCGGTGGAGTAGCCTCCGATTGTTCCGAACTGGAAAAGCGGGGTGCCGCTGCTACTGAATTCCGCGATGCGGCTTAGATTATAATCGACACCCCATACGTTCCCCAAGAAATCGACCGCGATGCCGTAGGGAGACGGGAAGGAAAACCCTCCGCCAAATGCCTGAAGGAAGACGCCGCTGCTATTGAATTCCTGGATGCGCTGATTATAGGGGTCGGCGATCCAGGCATTGCCCGAGGGATCGAAGGCGATGCTGAAGGGGCCTTCGAATAGACCTCCGGCGTTACCGAAACTGCCGAACTTAAGCAGGAAGTGGCCGGTGCTGTCGAATTTCTGGATCCGGTTATTGCCGGTGTCGGCCACCCAGATATTGCCGCTGGGATCGATGGCAATTCCGGCGGGGGCATTGAATTGGCCATTGCCGCCGCCCAAGCCTCCAAACTGTTGCAGATAATTGCCGTTGCCGTCAAATTCCTGGATGCGGTTATTGCCGGTATCGGCGACCCAGACGTTCCCCAGGGAATCGAGGGCGAGGCCGTTGGGGTGATAAAGCTGCCCGGGACCGCTGCCGGTGGTGCCGAAGCGGAAAATGAGCTCGTCGTCTTGTTTCACCACTTGATTGAGGCTCGCATCCGTGAGCCAGAAGTTGCCGGCGGCATCGACCGCCAGACCGGACGGCTGCGCAGGGACGGCGTAGTTATTGCGATAGAAGAGCGGGTTCCCGTGAGTGTCGTACATCCAGATGAGGTGGTTGCCGGTGTCCAATATATAAAGAATGGGTAAGCGCGAATAGATCCAGGATGCGCCGGGGGTGGTGGTGAGGTGACCGGGTCCACCGACGATGGCGGTTTTTCCGTCGGCGGAAAGAGCGACGGATTGGCCCTGGTCCTGGAGGGGCGCGACGGCGCCGGAGCCGACCATTTTACTGCCCAGTTGGTACCATGCGCCTCCGATGCGCACAAAGATCCAGGCGGCGCCGGCCTCGTTGTTGTCGGCGATGTCACCCAGAATGGCGGTATTTCCGTCCCCGGAAAGCCCCACCCCGGTGACCTGTTGAGAGGTTGCGCCGCTGCCGGTTAAGGCATAGGTCTGCTGGCTCCAGACGCCATTACTGCGCGCGAAGATCCAGGCGCCGCCGCCGCCTCCGGTGATGACGGTATTGCCGTCAACGGAAAGCGCGACTCCGAAGCCCTCGTAGGAGGCCGAAGTGCCAACCAACTTTGCCTGCTGGTTCCAGACGCCGTTGGTACGGGTGAAGATCCATGTGGCGCCGACGGAAGTGTTGTCATAAGGCCCGGTCTCGGCGAGCGTATTGCCGTCGCCGGAAATCGCCACCGACCGGCCTTGAGATGCGCCGGTAGTGCCGGAACCAATGAGCTTCGATCCCTGCTGGCTCCAGACGCCGTTGCTGCGCGTGAAAACCCAGACCGCGCCGGTTTGATTGTTGTCGGACGGAGCGCCCACGACGGCGGTATTCCCGTCGGCGGAAATGGCGACGGATTCGCCTTGCCCCGTACCTCCGGTGCCGACCAACTTGTCACCCTGCTGGCCCCAAACACCATTGGTGCGGGTGAAAACCCAGGCCGCGCCGGAACTATCGTCACCCGGAGCGCCTTCGATAGCCGTGTTGCCGTCGGCGGAAATGGCGACCCCAAAGCCCTGCTCCGCATTAGCACCGACTGCGCCGGAACCAACCAGTTTGGGACCTTGCTGGCTCCAGGCGCCGCTGCTCCGTGTGAAAATCCAGACAGCGCCGGCAAAGGTATTGTCGCCTGGTCCGCCTACGACGGCGGTGTTTCCATCGGCGGAAATGGCGACGGATTCGCCTTGCAACGACCCTCCGACGGCCAAGTTTCCGACTAACGAGGGCCCCTGCTGGACGAACTGGGCGTAGGTGGTTGAAGCGGCCAGCGCCAGGAACGGCAGCATGCAGACCGAACGGAGTAAACTCATGGCATTCCCCTCCCCAAAAGCAGAGCGAGTCTATCACCGCATTGGGGAGAATTCAAGAGCGAAGTCTGGTGTTGCGGGCGTATGCGGCGATTCCGGTACTAGGAGGGACGGTCGTGCGAGGGATCTTACTCACAGCCAGCGAGCGAGTTTGGCTGTGGCGATGGCCTGTCCCACGTGCCGCTGGGTATGTTCGGCGATGTGGGTCAGCAGGCCGATCACGGTGGTGGGCAGGCGCATGCGTCCCACCGTTCGCGCGTCGGCCAGAGTCGATGGATCGATGGCGCGGATGACCGCTTCGGCGTCGTGGAAGGACTGGTTCATGGCGGAGAGAAGCTGGTCGCGGGAAAGGGTGCCGGGAGAGGCTTCGGCGGCCAGGGCGGCCAACTGCGCCGCCGAGAGTTCCCTACCCTGGAGGTAAGTCACGAGGCGGAGCGTGCTGCCCGCGATGTGCAGCATATGGAACGCCACCGATCGCAGGCCGTGGGGGGTGGCCCAGAGGCGCTGGGTTGGGAGGCCGGTGGTGTACTTATCGAGGTCTTCGCGCGCCATTTGGAAGGAGTAGAGGACGGGCGCGAGCAAGGGGTGTACGCCCTCGATGGGACCGCGCATCCAGGGCTCGGGTAAAGGGTCCATAGGATTAGTGTAACTGTGGGGCGCGGCGGGGCGGCGAGATCCCGCTGTATGATAAGCGAATGCGCAACGCAACGCTTCTCTCCCCGTTTCTCCTGGCGATGGCAGGCGGACTCTGGGGCCAGGGCCCGCAGGTTCCCATCGAGAACGACCACGCCCGGGTGGTCAAGGTAGTGGACCAACCGCACGCCAAAGGACAACCGCACGAACACAAGCTCAACCGCGTGATGATCTACCTGACGGCCGGCCGCCAGGAGATCACTCCACAAGGCGGCAAGACGGCGGTAGTGGAATTTCAGGCGGGCGATGTGAAATGGAGTCCGGCAAGTGGAATGCATGTTTCGGAGATCACCAGCGACCAACCGGTCACCATGGTGGAAGTGGAGTTGAAGAAACCCGGGGGAGCGGCGAGGAAGGTGAACAGCGCGCTCGACCCGGTGAAAATCGATCCCAAGAACTACAAGGTGGAGTTCGAAAACAGCCAGGTTCGAGTGCTGCGGGTGAAGATCGGCGCTCACCAGAAAGTGCCTTTGCACGAGCACCTGCTCAACCGTGTAGTGGTCTACCTGACCGACCAGAACGGCACCATGACCACGCCCGATGGCAAGACCGAGGCGGCGCAGCACAAAGCCGGCGAAGTGAGCTGGGCCGGCCCCGCCAAGCACCGGGAAGAGAACCTGCGCGACGGCCCGTTCGAAGTGGTGGTAGTGGAGTTGAAGGATTAAACCCTGGAAGCGCGACGCGCGCCGCTCCGACTGGAGCCGGACTAGACCACGTCGCGGGGGCGGAGATAGAACTCGATGGCCTCGGCGCGGCTGAGGCGTTGCGGTTCGCCGGGCGCATCGGGATGGGTGGCGCGGAAACGCTCCAGCATGAGGGTTTCCAGGCTGGAGACTACAGCGGGATTTGGGGCGGAGACATCGTGGAATTCGCCCGGGTCCTCGGCCAGATCGTAGAGGCGGCGATAGCGGCCGGGCGTGGGGTTATCGACCAGGTAGCCATCGGTGCGGGCACGTTTGCCGGAACAGAAGATGAACTTCCATCGTTCGGTACGGATGTAGGCCTCTTCGTTTTCCAGATACTCGGTGAAGACGTGGTGGCGTGGCTTGTCCATTTTGCGTCCCTCGAGATAGGGGCGCAGGCTCTGGCCGTGCTGGATGGGCAGAGGCTCGAGGTTCATGACGTCGACGATGGTGGCGGAGACGTCGATGTGCTCGGTGAAATCGTGGACCACGCCACGGCGCACGCGCCCCGGATAGCGCAGGATGAGCGGCACGCGCATGGCCTGGTCGTAGCCGCAGTGCTTCTCGAAGCGGCCGTGATGGCCCAGGTTGTAGCCGTGGTCGGCCATGTAGACGACGAACGTGTCGTCCTCCAGGTTGAGCCGCCGCAGGGCGGCCAAGACGCGCCCGATGTTGCCATCCAGGAAACTGACGGAGGTGTAGTAGGCGGCGTTGATGCCCCTCTTCTCGCCGTCATTGAGGTCGCGGAAACTGATGGGGATCTGGGCGGGGTCTTCGGGGCCGACGCGGGGCAGGGCGAAGCGGCGGGGGTCGAGGCGGTCGCGGTATTC
>Ga0182030_10011737_pt1 | contig 17640 bp, 13 predicted proteins | sample 812S3MmetaG_FD_121299 | JGI IMG/M metagenome (GOLD analysis project Ga0182030, IMG submission 121299) | Permafrost microbial communities from Stordalen Mire, Sweden - 812S3M metaG (Illumina Assembly) | ecosystem: Environmental > Terrestrial > Soil > Wetlands > Permafrost | place: Sweden...
CCGGAACTGGTCGTGATGTTCGTGCCCTCCGACGGCATCTACCAGGCCGCGCTCGCGGCCGATCCGGCGCTGATCGAGTACGGCGTCGCCCAGCAGGTGCTGATGGCCACGCCGACGACACTGATCGGGCTGCTGCGGGCCGTGCATTACGGATGGGGCCAGGAGCAGATCGCCGAGTCCGCCCGCGAGATCGCGGGCTCGGCGCGCGAGCTGCACCGCCGGATGGGCAAGTTCGCCGATCACCTCGCCAAGGTCGGCCGCCAGCTCGGCTCGGCCGTGAACGCCTACAACGACACCGTCGGATCCTTCGACCACCGCGTGATCCCCCAGCTGCGGGGCATCGAAGCGGCGGGCATCTCATCCGAGCGGGAGATCTCCTCGCCGCCGCCGATCGAGCCGACCGCGCGCCCGGTCACGGCACGGCTCCAGGCCGAGCCCGACGCCGAACCTACCGAGCCGCCATTTCTGTCTGAGGGGCAGTCGCCGGAGCCGGAGCTACGCGTCTCCGCGAGAGTCCCTGCCGGCGCGCGAGCACGAGGATAATCAGCGCCAAGGCGATCGGCACGGTCGCCGGCAGCTCGTCGATGAAGAAGAACAGCAGGTCGAAGGTCCCCGCGAGCAGCGCTGCGAGCGCGGCGCCGCGCAGTTGCCAGCGCCGTCCCGCGGCTACCGCGAGCAGCGCCCCGAGCAGCGCGGCGACGAACAGGTCGCCGTAGCCCATCACCGCCGTCCCAAACACGGCGCTCTGCAGTTGCGGCAGTCCTGCCGCCGGGCGCGCGGCGTTGAGTGCGTTGTTCGGCCGCTGCAGCAGGTCGGAGAGGACGAGCGACGTATCCGCCACCGCCATCGCGACGATCCCCCCGGCCAGCCAGCGCGGGGGCGTGACCGCCGCGAGCAGCACGCCGAGCGAGACGCAGCTGAGCACCGACAGCGCGAGCGCTGCCACCTCCCCGGCCAGGCCGGTGCGGTCGGCCCAGGCGAGCGCGAACAGGGGCGCGACCAGCAGCGCCCGCGCGGGGCGCGGCGGATGAGCGTTCCAGGCCAACCAGCCGAGCGCAAGCGCCGCCAGCAGCGGCACCGCGACCAGCGCAAGGTAGGTGAGACCCTGCGCGCTTGCCTCTTCAGCCCCGCGCGCGACGAACACGAAGCCGACGATCGAGAGCGGCGGGATCACCGCCCAGCGGCGGCCGCGCAGCCGTCTCAGCGCGCCCAGCCCACCCGCGCCCGGAATCGCCACCGACGCCCCCTGGACGAGCGAAAGCACGGCGATCGAGATCCAGAAGGGGAGCATTCAGAGCAACATAGATCCTCGCCCGTATGCGAGATAAGCTGCGCGGCCCTTACAGGATCTTTATATGACGATCGAGGACCCCCAACGAGCGCCGGACCACCGTCGATTTCGCCGCCGCCGCGCCGTCGCCGGTGTCGCGTTGCTCGCGATCGTCGCATTGCTGATCACCGCTCTCGGTTCAGGTGGCGGTGGCGATCGCCGCCACACCGCCGCCCCCGACCCCGCCTCGCGTCGCGTGAGCGCCCCGCGCCTGACGCCCGCGCAGCGCGAAGCGCAAATGCACGCAGCCGAAGAAAAGGCGCTCGACTCCGTGCTCTCCTACACGCCGGCGATCACGAGCGGTGGCAACAGGGGCCACAAGCTCGCGCTCACATTCGACGACGGCCCCGGCCCCTACACCCAGCAGCTCGTGGGCGTGCTCAACCGCCTGCACGTGCACGCCACGTTCTTCGCGATCGGCGAGGAGGAGCGCTACTTTTCCGCCGGCACCGTGCTCGAGCTGCACTCGGGCGACGTGGTCGGCGACCACACTGAGACGCACCCGATGATGGCCTCGCTCTCAGCGCACGAACAGCACGAAGAGCTCGCCGAACAGATTGCCCGCATCGAACTGCTCGGCGGGCCTCGCCCGCGGTTGTTCCGTCCCCCCTACGGCTCCTTCGACGCGACCACCTTTCACATCCTCCATCAGTTGCATCTGCTGATGGTGCTGTGGTCGACCGACACCAGCGACTACACGCTGCCGGGCGTCCCGGCGATCGTGCAGAGCGCGCTCGCGGGCGCGCATCCGGGCGCGATCATCCTGATGCACGACGCCGGCGGCGACCGCTCGGAGACGATCGCGGCGCTCCCGGCGATCATCAAAGGCCTGCGCAAGAAAGGACTCGAACCGGTGACTATTCCCCGTCTGATGCTCGACGACCCGCCGCCGCGGGGGCAGCCGCTACCGACCAGCTTGGCCGGGGATTAGCTAATGCCCGAGCTGCACGGTCTTCACGATCAGCAGCAGCACCGCCACGAGCAGATAGCCGCGTAGCAGCAACATCCCCACCTTGCGCCCCGGCGACCACACCGGGCGCTCGAGCAGCGCGAGCGGCGGCATCGTCCACGTGTGGCGCTTGTCCTTCGGGATCTCAGCGACCGCGTCGAGGCCCTCCCGGGCGGGCGAGCGACGGCTCGCGTACAGGGCGTAGATCCCGGCCGCGGCGAGCGTCACGATGAGCACGATCGTCAGCTCGATGAACAGGTGCGTCACGTTGACGGTCGGGAACATCGTGCTCGCCATCAGGATCAGCGACAGCTCCACGAGCGCGCCCACGATCAGCGCCGCGACCGCGTTCAGCCAGGGCGCGTTCACCCACGGCCCGAGCACCTCGCGGTCGTTGCAGAGCAACAGCAGGAACACGGTCGCGCTCGGCAACAGCACGCCGGCCAATGCCTGCACCGAGGTCGTGATCAGGCCGAGCGGCGCGCCCGGGATCAGCACGATACCGGCGGCGGCCATCACCATCAGCGTGAAGCTCGCGTAGAAGAGCTTCGCATCGAGCGGCCCGCGGTTGAGCGAGTGGCTGGCGCCGAACACGTCGCCGAACGCATATGAGGTCGCCAGCGTCACCGCCGCCGCGCCGATCAGCGAGGCGTTCAGCAGCACGATCGCGAAGATCGTGCCCGCGGCCGAGCCCAGCTGCTGGCCCAGCTGCGTCGCGACCGTGCCCGCGTTGAGGAAGTGGCCGAAGTCCGCGGTGCCGCCGAAGGCGAACGCCGTCACGCAGATCAGCGCGCCCGCACCGATCACGACGACGAATGCGCCGATCACCGTGTCCGCGCGCTCGTAGTTGATCCAGCGCGGCGTGATCCGCTTGTCGATGATGTTCGACTGCTGGAAAAACAGCTGCCACGGCGCCACCGTCGTCCCCACGATCGCGATGATCAGCAGTACCGCCGTCGAGCTCGCCCCCCCTTTGATCCCCGGCGTAAAGACGTGCCGGGCGGCGTCGCCGACGTCGGGGTGCGCGAGCACGAGCAGCGGGATCACGAGGAAGTTGGCGACGACGAACACGTACATGAAGCGCTCCCAGCTGCGAAAGCTGCCGGTCGAGGTGATCCCGATCAGCGCCACCGCCGCGAGCGGAACCGCCAGGTACTTGCTCACGCCGAAGTAGCCGAGCGCGAGGCTCACACCGATGAACTCCGTGACGATCGTCAGGAAGTTCAGGATGAACAGGTCGCCGACCGAGAACCAGCCCCAGAAACGGCCGAAGCGCTCGTTGATCAGGCGCGCGTGGCCGACCCCGGTGACGGCGCCCAGGCGGATCACCATCTCCTGGTTGACGACGAGCACCGGGATCAGTAGCAGCAGCACCCACAAGAGGCTCGTGCCGTAGTTCTGCCCAGCCTGCGTGTACGTCGAGACACCGCCTGCGTCGTTGTCGCCGACCATCACGATCAGGCCGGGCCCCATGATCGCGAGCAGCGCCATCGCCCGCGAGCGCCACCCGTGGCGCTCGCCCGAGTCGTGCATCCTGATCGTCCCCAGCGCCCCGCGGATGTCGCCGATGTGCGCCTCGTCGAGCACGGGAGGCACGCCCTCGGGCCGCGGCGGCGGTGCGTCGGTCAGCGTCGTCGGATCATCGTCGGCCATCTCAGGTCACCTCCTCTACTCATCGGCTACGTCTCGGGGCTACGCGTCAAATCTCGGCGCGCGCCGGTGCGGACGAGGTCCCTGAGCTACGACTAGGCCAGGAGGGACGAGCCCGACGGGCGTGCGACCGGCTCGGTACTTCGTGGCTGTTCTCGGTCCATGCCTGTCTACTTTCTAACGCCGCTGTCGGAAGCCCAGCCTACCAATCGCCGCTCGCGCACCGCCGCCCGCGCGGGCCCGTGCGGGGGCCACGGAAGCATGCCCGATCAGTCGCGCACGAGCCCGAATCGCCGCCGCCAGCCGCTCGGCAGCGTCAGCTCGAGCACGTCGTCGACGGTCACGACACCGACCACGCACTCGTGCTCGTCGACGACGGCGAGCATCACGAGGTTGTAGTCGGTCATCGTGCGCGCGACCTCGGGCAGGTCGGCGTCGGTGTGCACCGACACCGGCTCGTGCTCGGCGAGGCTCGCCAGCGGCGCCTGGGCGTCGGCGCGCAGCAGCGTGACCACCGCGATCGAGCCAGACAGCTTGCCCTCGGCGTCGTTCAGGAGAACGGTCGTGAGCGTTTCCGGCGCGATCTCGCTGGCGCGCACCCGTTCGAGCGCCGCCGCTGCGGTCTGCTCCTCGGCGATCGCGATGAACTCGGGGCTCATCAGGCCGCCGGCGGTCGAAGGGTTGTAGCCGAGCAACCCTTCGATCTGCAGGCGCTGCGCCGGCGGCAGCAGCGCAAGGATCCGCGCGCGGCGCTCCTGCTCGATCTCGACGATCAGATCGGCGGCGTCATCGGCGGCCATCCGCGCGATCACCGCCGCAACCTGCGCGTCCGGGCGCTCGCGGATGAACTCCAGCTGGTGGTGCTCATCGAGCTCCTCAAAGACGTCGGCCTCCAGCTCGCGGTCCTGCCCGACGGCCTCGATCAGCTCCTCGCCCTCGTCGTGGGAGGCCGCCTCGACCAGATCGGCGATCTCGGCCGGATGCAGGTTGGCGAGCTTGCGGTGAGAGAAGCGCAGGCGCGCGGTCGGTACGTGACCGACGAACGGCTCGAGGTCGGTCCAGTCGAGGAATGGCCGGTCGGCAACCTTGCCCTTCAGCGGCCGTGGCAGCAGCCGCCGTAGCTGGGCGCGCGTGGCGGGATCGACGCCGACCACCCGCCACCAGCCGTCGATGCACGCGAGCTCGATCTCGTGTGCGGTGACGAGGCTCGGCGGCTCGGCCTCGACGTTGACGAGCTTGCGCCCGAGCACGTCCTGCGCCAGCAGCACCTCGCCGGCGCGGCGCTCGAAGCGGCCGAGGCTGAGCTTCTCCCCCGACAGCCGCACCGCTCCGGGCTCGAGCGTCGCAATCCGGTCGGCCGGCACGAACAGGTCGCGCCCCCCGATCCGCGCCTTCAGGCCGGTGACGGGCGGGTAGCCGCCGTCGGCCAAGCGCACGATCAGATCCTCGACGCGGCCCAGCCGCTCCCCCGCTCGATCGAGCAGCGGGCTGCGCAGGATCGTCGATAGATGCACCGTCGGCTCCGGCAAAGCGCTCACAACGTTACGCCTTCGAGCGGAGGATCACGCCTGCGCCCCTCCCCGCGGAGGATCACGACTCCTGGCGCAGCAGCAGCGACGCGCCGATCGCGCCGCCGAGATCGCCGAGCGCCGCGACGTGCACGTGCGGGGGCTGGGCGTCGTTGAACAGGTGCGGCTGCATCGCCTCCGCGATCCGCTCGGCGTAGGGATGGCCGAGCCTCACCCCCAGCCCGCCGCCGATGATCACCCCTTCGACGTCGAGCACGTTCACGACCGAGGCGATCCCGGCGCCGAGCGCACGCACGGCGCGCTCGATCGTGTGGGTCGCGAGCTTGTCGCCGTGCTCGAGCGCCCGCGCCCAGATGCCGCTCGTCAGACGAGTGCGGTCGCGCTCCTTCATCAGCTTGAACAGATCGGTCTTGCGGCCCTTCTCGACCTGCTCTGAAACGTGCTCTTCCATCGCCTTGCGGCCCGCGTAGGCCTCCATGCAGCCGATCCGTCCGCAGGTGCAGCGCGCCCCGTCGAGCTCGACGACCACGTGGCCGATCTCCCCGGCGCCGCCGCGCCCGGTCCAGGGTTTGCCGTCCAGGATCAGCCCACCGCCGACCCCCGTACCCCAGAAGACCCCCAGCAGCGATTGGTAGAGGCGCCCGGCGCCGAGCTTGAACTCGGCGTCGGTGGCAACCTGCACGTCGTTACCGACCTGCACCTCGCAGCCGAACGACTTTTCGAGCGTCTTCGCCAGCGGGAAGCTGCCTTCCCAGCCGGGCAGGTTGCGCGCGCTGGTGACGTTGCCCGCCTCGATCACGCCGGGCGAGCCGACCCCGACGCCGGCCAGATCCCCCGTCTTCAGCTCCGCCGCCTTCGCGGCGTCGCGCATCGCCGCCTCAATCTCCCGCGCCACATCGGCCGGGCCCCCACTCGTCGGGGTGGGACGGCGCGCGGAGCCGAGCACGCTGTGATCCTGATCGAGGACCGCCGTCTGAATCTTCGTGCCACCGAGGTCGATACCGCCGTACGCCGCCATGGCGGGGGATCATCGCAGACGGCCCACCCAGCACAGGATTTATGTTGATTTAGGCGAATTTAGGCCCCCTTGCGGGGTTTCTTCGCCTGCTCTTACAGCCTCGACGGAACATCGGAACGAGCAAATGACCGAACGCACCAGCGCATCCTGGCTCGTCTACGTACTGGGAGCTCTATGCGCCGGTGCGATCGTCGCCGCCTTCCTCGTCGTCGGACCCGCCTCGGGCAACGAGACGACCGTGACCCGCACAGCCAAAGCCGCGCAGGGGGTCGTCCAGTCGACGGTCTCGGGCAGCGGCAACCTGGCGGCCGCCAGCCAGCTGAACCTCGGGTTCAAGACGAGCGGCACGGTCACGAACATCTACGTCACCCAGGGGCAGCACATCACCGAGGGGCAGCTGCTGGCGACGCTCGACCCGCAGAGCGCCGAAGTCACCCTCGAACAGTCCAAGGCCGCCCTCCAGTCCGCCGAAGCCAACCTCGCCAAAGAGGAAGAAACCGACGGCGAAACATCGACCGGCTCGGGCGGCGGGACCGCGGGCTCCAGTACCGGCGGTGCGAGCGCCAGCGCCGCGACGGTGACGCCGGCGGCGTCCAGCACGAACGACTCTGGCACGAGCACCGACGTGGTCTATGCCGCTGCCGCAGATGCCGATGCCGCACCGGCGTATACGACGGCTCCCGGCGCTCAGCCGACGACGCCGGGCGCCACGACCGCGCCGAGCACCACCGCTCCCGGCACAACGACGACGACCACCGCGCCCATCGCCACCACGCCCAGCACCACCACACCGGCCACCACCACATCCACGACGCCGTCGACGACGCCCGCGAGCAAGTCGCCGAGCAAACGGACGGCCACCACAACCGCGCCGACGACGACCACGAATGGCAAAGGCTCGACCAGCGGGGGCGAAGGCACAAAAGAAACCAAGACCGGCTCGACCACGAGCTCCGCGACCGTCAGCACGGCCACGCGCGAAGCGAACCTCGCCTCCGCGCGGGCGGCCGTCAAGAGCGACCGCCTGACGGTGCAGAGCGATGAACAGGATGTCCAGGACACCAAGCTCTACGCGCCCGAGGACGGCACGATCGTCTCGCTCACGGGCCAGGTCGGAGAAGTCGTCTCTTCCAGCGGCACGACCAAGGCCTCGAGCAGCAGTAGTAGCTCCTCGAGCGGGTCGGGAGCGAGCGCGGCGGGTGGCGCCACCGCCCTGGGCGGCGCCACCGGCTCGTCGAACGCCTCAAAATCTTCTTCCTCATCCTCGTCGAGCTCCTCCAGCTCGGCGTTCGCGGTCCTCAGCGACCTCTCCTCGATGCAGCTGGTCGTGCCGTTGAGCGAATCGGAAATCGGCAACGTGAAGGCCGGCCAGCCGGCGACGGTCACGGTCGAAGCCCTCAACGGCGCCAAATTGGCAGCCCATGTCAGCGAAGTCGCGTTGCTCTCCACGAGCAGCAGCGGCGCGGTCAGCTACGACGTCACCTTCCAGCTCGACCAGCTTGAATCAGGGTTGAAGGTCGGCATGAGCGCGACCGCCGAAGTCGTCGTCAAGCAGGCCGAAGGCGTGAACGTCCCCACGAGCGCGATCACTGCCGACTCGGTGACCGTGCAGCACGACGGCAAGCAGGAACGCCGGCGCGTCACCACCGGCCTCGCCGGCAACACCTCGACGATCGTCCTCAGCGGCCTGAAAGCCGGAGAAACCGTTGTCCTGCCCGCGGCGAGCACGACCGGCTCGAGCACCGGCCTCACCTCCAAACTCGGCGGGCGCACGGGCGCCGGTGGACTTGGCGGCGGCGGGATCGGCGCAGGCGGAGGCGGAGGCTTCGCCGGCGGTGGCGGCGGTGGCGCCTTCTTCAGGGGCGGCGGCTGAGATGACCCGTTCTCTGCGCTCGCGCCTGCCGAAAGCGCGGGGCTCGCGCGTGCCGCGCAGCCAGCCGCTGGTGCAACGCCGGGCGCCCGCGGCACAAACCGCCGGCGCGCACGCGGCACGTCACCGGCGCGCGCCGGTGATCAGCGTGCACTCCGTCAGCAAGACCTACAGCCTCGGCGAGATCGCGGTGCACGCGCTGCGCGGGGTCACGCTCCAGATCGAGCGCGGCGACTTCGTCGCGATCATGGGCAGCTCGGGCAGCGGCAAGAGCACGCTGATGAACATCCTCGGCTGCCTCGACATACCCTCAAGCGGCCGCTACGAGATCGACGGCGTCGACGTGAGCGAGATGGACGAGGACGACCTTTCGGACGTGCGTAACCGCAAGATCGGCTTCGTCTTCCAGAGCTTCAACCTCGTTCCGCGCACGAGCGCGCTGGTCAACGTCGAGCTCCCGCTCGCCTACGCCGGACTACGCGGAGCAGAGCGCCGGCAACGTGCCGAACGAGCCCTGTACTCAGTCGGGATGAGCCATCGCATGGGTCACGAGCCGGCGGAGCTCTCGGGCGGACAGCAGCAGCGGGTCGCGGTGGCGCGCGCGATCGTGACCAACCCCTCGCTGATCCTCGCCGATGAGCCGACGGGCAACCTCGACTCGCACTCCACCGAGGACGTCCTTGCGATCTTCGCGCGCCTGAACGAAGAGGGCCGGACCGTCGTCCTGATCACCCACGAGCCCGACGTCGCCGAACAGACCAAGCGCGTCATTCGCCTGAGCGACGGCGAGGTGGTCGAGGACCAGCGCAGGCTCGGTGTGCACGACCCCCCGCCCTCCGCGCACGAGTTGAAGTCTGCCCATCAGCCCGCGGCAACCCACGCTTCCGTCGCGGAGACGCCGCGATGATCGCCACCGAGATGCTGCGTATCGCCTGGAGCGGGATCACCGCGAACAAGCTCCGCTCTGGCCTGACGATCCTCGGGATGACGATCGGAGTTGCCTCGGTGATCGTCCTGATCGCCGTCGGCAACGGCTCCTCGAAGGCCGTCCAGTCGACGATCCAGAGCCTCGGCACCAACGTTTTGGTCGTGCAGTCCAGCGGCGGCTTTCGCGGCGGCGCAAGGGCGAGCACCACGGGCACCGTGTCGTTGACGAAGGCCGACGCCGAAGCGCTCCAGGACCCGAGCCTCGCGCCGGACGTCAAGAGCGCCTCCCCCGTCGTCGACGCCAGCGACGTGTCGCTCGTCTACAACGGCACGAGCTTCGAACCGTCCTCGTTCGTCGGTACCACCCCCGCCTATCTGACGGCCCACTCCTACAAGCTCGCCGAAGGCGACCCATTCACCGCCGAAGACGTCAGCAAGCACCGGCGCGTCGCGGTGATCGGCCAGGAAGTCGTGCAGGAACTGTTCGCCGGCTCGAGCGCCGTCGGCCAGAACATGAAGGTCAACGGCTCAAATTACGAAGTCGTCGGGGTGCTCGCCAAAAAGGGCACGAACGGCACGACCAACGAGGACGATGTCGTGATGGCCCCGATCACGACCGCGCAGGACCAGCTCACCGGCGTCGGCCCGATCGACTCGATCACCGTCGAGGCCAAGTCAGCATCCACCCTCAACGCGGCCGAAGGCGAGATCAGCTCGATCCTCGAGGAACGCCACAAAATCAAAGACACGGCCGAACCGGGCTTCAGCGTGCTCAACCAGGGCTCGCTGCTGGAAACGTCGAGCTCGACGTCGAGCGTCTTCACCACGCTGCTCGGCGAGGTTGCCGCGATCTCGCTGCTCGTCGGCGGAATCGGCGTGATGAACATCATGCTCGTGTCGGTTACCGAGCGCACGCGCGAGATCGGCATCCGCAAGGCGATCGGCGCCAGGCGCTCGGACATCCTCGCGCAGTTCCTGACCGAGGCGGTGCTCGTCTCCCTGTTCGGCGGCATCACCGGAGTGCTCGTCGGCGTGATCGGCAGCCAGTTCGAAATCGCCGGCGTGCACCCGGAAATCGCCCCCTACTCGATCTTCCTCGCCTTCGGCGCGGCGGCGCTCTCCGGCCTGTTCTTCGGTACCTACCCCGCCGCCCGCGCCGCCCGCCTCAGACCAATCGAAGCGCTGCGCTTTGAGTAGCGACACACCCAACGAGGAGCCTGCCATGCCCGACCAAGAGACAGAGATCCACGAGACCGCGACCGGGCAGGCCGCCGCAGAGCCCGACGCGTGGGAGGAGCCGATCGAGGCGTTGCCGCGCCGCCCGCGACGGCGCCTGCTCGGGAAGGGCGGGAATCCGCTCGCGCTCTCGCTGCTCGGCGTGCTGCTGCTCGCCTGCGGGTTCATCGGCGGCGTGCTCGTCGAGAAGGGCCAGACCTCGTCCGGCTCGAGCTCGTCGGGCGCGAGCGGCCTCGCCGCGCGCTTCGCGGCGCTGCGCGGGGGCACCTCGAGCGCTGGCTCCAGCACGACGGGCTCCAGCGGCGGCGCGGGATCGACCGGCGCCGGCTTCGGCGGTTCCGCGGGCGCGGGCACCGCCGGCTTCACCCGGCCGACCGCCGGCACAGTCGCCTACCTGGCTGGGAGCACGCTCTACGTCACCAACTCCGAAGGCAACACCGTCAAAGTGCAGACCTCGGCCGGCACAACCGTGACCAAAACAGTGAAATCGACCGTCAAGGACATCCATCCCGGCGAAACCGTCACCGTCACCGGCGCCACCGGCTCAAACGGAGCGATCACCGCCGAATCGATCAGCGCCGGCGCGAGCGGCGGCGGCCTCTCGGCGCTGTTCGGCGGTGGTGGCGGCGCCGGCTCGAGTGGCGGCGCCCGCAGTGGGACCGGTAGCACCGGTGCTAGCAGCAGCGGGCCGGCCCTGTTCGGCAGCGGCGGATAGCGTCCGCGCTCCACCCCGATTAAGGCAACGGTTAAGCCAGCCTGGTTACCTTGCCTTCTCGATTGGCCCCAGTTTTTTTCTCCCATCAGCCCAGACCCACCCCAGACCAGATATCCGATCATCGAAAAGGAGCTCCATGCCTCAATCTCACGTCAACAGCCGCAAACCCGCGACGGTGGCGTTAGCCCTCCTGGCTCTGCTGCTCGTATCGGTGGGGTTGGCGGCCTGCGGCAGCTCGTCGAGCAGCTCGTCCTCGACCACGGCCACGACGAGCGCAAGCACGGGGACGGGCGCCAAAGGACCGAACGCCGGTCGCTTCGCGGCGGTGCGCGAATGCCTGCGGAAGAACGGTGTGACGCTGCCCGCTTTCAAACCTGGCCAGCACGGACAGCCGCAGGCACGTGGCCCATTCGGCGGCGCCAGCGGACGCCAGCTGCCAAAAGGCGTGAACAAGGCCAAGTATGAAGCCGCCCTCAAGAAGTGCGGCGGTGGCAACTTTGCCGGTCGCGGAGGCGGCGCCGCGCGCTTCGACAGCCCCACCTTCAAGGCGGCGCTCGCGAAGTTCGCGACCTGCATGCGCCAGAACGGCGTGAACGTGCCCGCCCCGAACACCTCGGGCAGCGGCCCGGTGTTCGACACGAAAGGCATCGACACGAGCAGCGCACAGTTCAAAGCGGCCGAGGCCAAGTGCCAGAGCGACCTGAGCGGCGCGTTCAAACGCGGAACCGGCGCCGGGGCTCCCGGCACCAACGGCGCGCCCGCCGGAGCGGCGCCTCCCAGCAGCGGCGAAGCCCCGGGCGGCGCGGCCGGTCCGCCACCGGCCGGGTAGCCGCGGCCGACTGAAACTCGGACCCGGGCCGCGGCACCGCGCGCGGTCCGGGAGCCGGTGGCCTGGGTTAGGGGCTATTCGCCGGAGGCGGGGCTGCTCGAACCGAGGCCGCGGTTGCTCGGTGCGGCCTGGGGGTCGCGGATCGCGGCGGAGGTCGGCTTCGCTGCCAGCTTCGGCGCCGGGATCGCGCCGACGCGAGTGAGCAGTTCGTTCCACTGCGTCAGGCTCAGGCTGGAACTCGCGACGAACGGCGCGGGCGCCGTCTTCGTCTTCCCGGACGCCGCGGCGTGCGCGGCCTTGGTGGCCTTCGCCCCGGTCAGCCCAAGCGCCGCGGCCTGCGGCTGAAAGTCGATCTGGACCGCCTCCGCATGCGCCCGCGTGGCGAGCGTGTTCGCGGCGTCGGGGTACTTCATCAGGCTGGTGATCTGGCTGGGCGCATAATCGCCCTGCAGCGTGAGCAGCGTCCGGATCGTGCTGTCGGCGATCGAGCCGGAGCCCTCGTGCCCGGCGATCGGGATGCCGTTGACCGCGGAGATGTCGACCGAGCCGCCGGTGTCGCTGTCGGGGGGGTGGCCGGTGGCGGTGGAGGAGCTGGGCCCACGATGAATCGCCTCGACAGTGGGCTTCAGGCCGCTGCGCGAGAGGAATGCGAGCACGGCCAGCACGCGCCGTTCGATCGCTCCCGAGGCGACCTCGTGGCGGGCGCGGGCGTCGAGGACGATGCCCGGATCGGAGAGCACCGCGAGCTCGAGCTGGCTCTTGGAGAGCAGGAACACGTCGCTCGCGGTGGCCCCGAGCAGGGCGCTCTGCGCCTTCGCTCCCTGCGGGTGCAGCGCTTCGTCGAGCTCCTTCCAGTTCGCGAGCACCGGCCGGGGATCGATCGATCCCGAGTCGCCCGCGGGCTGCACCGAGAAGCGCAGGTGACCGTCTTTCGCCCCCTTCGGAACGAGCACGTGGCCGAGCACCGTGCCCTCGGCGACCAGCGATCCGCGCTGCAGCGCCAGGCCCTTCCCGGAGCCCTTGGCGGGCGTCGTCGTGGTCACGCGGGCGGCGGCCGCGAGCGCGTCGGGATTGCCGGGATGGGCGAACAGCCGTACCTTGCCCGTCGCGGCGGGCACCGATTCCGCCGAGCCCGCCGGGATCGAATTCTGGGAGCTCGCCGTCCGCGCGTGCGAGCGCTGCACGCGCAGGGTCAGCGGCGAGTCGCTGCCGGCCGCGCCCGCGGCCTGCGGTTTCGCCGCCGCGACGAGCGCCGCGGATGGCACCTTCGGCAGGCGATAGCTCGGCGCGATGCTGCCGAGCCCCGCGTAGGTGAACACGTCGCCGTAGATGTCGCGCAAGATCACGTACTTGCCGAGCCTGTGCGAGCGCCCGAGCCCGAGCACACGACCGTCCTGCACGGCCACGACGGATGCGTTCGGCGCGCTCAGCAGTTCCACGAACTGCGGCGCCGCGTCTGCCGTGGCGGCGGCGGACCCCGTAGCGGCTGCGGTCCCGCTGGCCGCGTCGGCCGCTACGGCGGGCGCGGGAGCCGGCACCGAGCCGGGCGTCGATCCGGCGGCGGTCGAGCCGTTCGTGCCGGCCTGTGCGGCGGAGTCCGCCGTCGCCGGCGCACTCGACCCGGTGGTCTTGGCCGCGCCCGCGACGGCCTTCGCGTTGGCGGTCGCGCTCGAGGGTGAGGGAGCCGCAGGGAGCAGCGGGCCCCAGGAAACCCGCTTGCCCGTCACGGGCAGGCGCGCGTCGACGAGACCCGTCAGCGTCGCGATCACGGACTTCGGGTAGCTGGAGATCAGTTTCGCCCGCAGCAGCACCGATTCGGCGTAGGCTTCGGAATGGTTATAGGCGAGGATCGCGGTGCGCAGGTTCTTGGAGGCGCCGGCGGCGTGCAGGTAGCGCGCGGCGGCAAAGATCGCGTCCACCGGGTTGTATGGATCGGCGTAGCCGGCGTCCAGAGCGTCCACCCCGTACTGCAGCCAGGTCGAGGGCTCGAACTGCATCCAGCCCTCCGCGCCGGCGCTCGAAACCGAGAGATCTGAGCCGTAGTCGGTCTCGACTTCGTTGATCGCGGCGAGGATCTGCCACGGCACGCCGTACTGGATCGCGGCCGCCTGATAGATCGGCAGCAGGAACAGCGGGATCCGATAGAAGCCGAGCGCCTGCACCGACGCCGCCGAGGTGGCGAGCTCCGCCGCGAGCGCCCCGGCTTGCGCGGCCACGAGTTGCGGCGAGGGCGCGACGCCGTTGGGGCCGGTGACCTTTGTCGGTCCCTGGGCGCCGGTGGCAGCCGGCGGGCCACTCGCCGCCTGGCCGTGCGTTGCGGTGACGGTCGGGCTCGTCTTCCTGCTCGGGGTAATTTTCTGTTTGCGCTGCAATACCACCGTGGGAACTTCATCGACAGGCGCCGCAGATGTGGCGGCGGGCTGCGGGACGCTCGGTTGCGCCGGGGTCGGTTGCGGCGTGGTGGTGGCCGAGGTGTTCGCCGGTTCCGTGGCGCTCCCCGTGTCCGGCGCGGGGTCCGGGGTCGCGGGGGTGGGCGTGGTGATCGGCGCGGTCGAGCCTTCACCCGGCGCTGCCGAGCTCACGGGTGTATCGGCCAGCGCCCCGCCCGTAAGCGGACCACCGAGGCCGACGACGGTCATCCCGCCCCCGGCGAGCGCGGACAGCATCGTCCGCCGCGCTCGACTGCGCGCGCTCGTCATCGGCTAGCTGCCTCGAAGTTGGTCATTTGTGCGTTCCCATATCCGTGCTCGGCGCAGCTAGCCCACGCTCTGGAGGCACGCCCGCTGAGAGTCATATCGGCAGGGAACCAGAAACCCGTAAAGGATTCGTAATCACGCCGCCAAATGGCACGGGAATCAGCATTCGCTGCCTTTTCGTGGGCATGAACGATCCTCCTGCTCCTCATCGGCGATAACCTTTGGCCCGTGGAAACGATCCTATCTGTCCTCCAGGTCGCGATTTCGATCGTCGTGATCTTCCTCGTGCTGATGCACTCCGGCAAGGACTCCGGCCTGTCCGGGGCCTTCGGCGTCGGCAGCGGCCAGGGCCCGCTCGGCGGCGGCTCGATGGTCGAGCGCAACCTCAACCGCTGGACGGTCTTCTTCGCGGTCCTGTTCCTCATCAATGCAATAGTTCTCTTGAAGCGCCCTTGGGCGTAGCAGTAGTTCGGTAAGACGCATCCGCTAGGAATTGTCCCCGCCCTCCCCCTCGTCCTCGTCGAGCGCTTCGAGCCAGTCGAGGATCTCGAGGGCCTCCGCGCGTAGAGCGCCGTCGCTGGCGGCGAAGTCCTCCTGCGAGAGCTTCCCCGTGCGGTAGTCGAGCTCGGTGTCGCGGATCTCGCGGTACTTCGCCTCGCGCGCCGCCTCCAGCTCGGCACGCCGTTCCGCCGGCGCGATCGCGTCCCGATCGATCCTCTCGCGTGCGGGCGCTCCGTGCCCGGTCTCGTGCTCGCCGCTGCCCGCTCCCATCGGCCCACTCTCGGAGTCCTGAGCCGGATCGTCCCGCAAGGTGGCCGAACCGGCGCGCAGCGGCGCGCTGATCACGAGGATCACCACCATCAGCAGCGCCAGCGCAATGACCGCGATCAGGAATTCCACGCGTATCGCCGCCGTTAGGAGCCCGCGGGGCTCAGGCGCGCGCCAGACCGCGCTCGGCGCGGTCGCGCGAGCGAGCGCTCGCACGGCGACGGACAACGCTCGGCGCCGGCCAGATCGCGATCAGGGCGCCACCGACGACGATCAGGCCGCCGATCCAGATCCACATCACCAGCGGCGAGGCGATCAGGTGGAACTGGGCCTGGGGCGGGCTCTTCATGTAGGCGGCGGCCAGCGCCGCGATCGCCACCATCCCCTCCCCGGGATTGATGTAGGGGAGCGTCTTGTTGCCCAGCGTGACGATCCGCTTCAGCTGCGGCGTTTCGATGTTCGGCGCGATCGCCGTCCAGACGTCGCGCGTAACGCCGGCATCGACGGCGACGTGACTGACCGGCTGACCACCGATCAGATGCCCAACCGAGCCCTGGGTCGGTTCTTCGGAGGCGTAGAAGCCCTCGCTCGGATACAGCGTCGTCACGTGACGGCCGTGCTTGCTCACGTCGAGCACCGCGCCGAGGCTGAGGGTCGCGCCGGTGCGCGCGGTGTCGGGGCCGAGCGTCACGCCCGGCTCGGCGCGGATGATCGCGCTCAGTTCGCGTCCTGACTGCGTGCTCGAGGAGTCGTAGTCGGGGGTCACGCTTGCCGTCGGGCGCACGTATTTGATCGTGTAGGCGCCCACACGCGAGGACTGCCCGGGCGAGAGACCGAGCTCGGACTCGTGCTGGAACGAGGAGGAGGCGGCGACCCCGACGAACAGAACCGCGATCCCGATGTGCACGATGTAGCCGCCGTAGCGCCTGCGGTTGCGCCGCACGAGCGCCACCAGCGCCGTCGGGGGCGCCTCGCCGGCCATCGCCGAGCGCGCGTGCATCCCGCGGAAGAACTCCTGGGAAATGCTCCCGAAGACAAACGCCGCGCAGCAGAACATCGCGAGCGCAAACGGTTTCACCGGCACTCCTGCCGCCAGCAGCACGACGAGCGTCGCGAGCGCGACGCCGATCGGCACGAGGAAGTTGCGGCGCGCGTTGGCCAGCGTCGCGCGGCGCCACGCGATCACCGGCCCGATCCCGCTGAGCAGCACCAGGATCAGCGCCAGCGGAACCGTGTAGCGGTCGAACCAGGGCGGCCCGACCGACGCTTCCTGGCCGGTCAGCGCCTCGGAGATCAGCGGGAAGTAGGTACCCCAGAGGATCACAAAGACCAGCGCCACGAGCACGAGGTTGTTGGCGAGAAACGCCGCCTCGCGCGAGAGCAACGAGTCGATGCGATGCTCTGAGCGCAGCATCTCGCGACGCGTGACCACGAGATAGATCGAGCCGGCGATCAACACCGCGATCAGCGCCACGAACGGCACGCCCAGCGTCTGCCCGCCGAACGCGTGGATCGAGTTCAGGACCCCGCTACGCACGAGGAACGTGCCCATGATCGCCAGAGTGCCCGTGGCGAGCACGAGCGAGACGTTCCACACCTTCAGCATCCCCCGCTTCTCCTGGATCATCAGCGAATGCAGGAACGCCGTCCCCGTCAGCCAGGGCAGCAGCGCGGCGTTCTCGACTGCGTCCCAGCCCCAGTAGCCGCCCCAGCCGAGCTCCGAGTAGGACCAGCGCGCGCCCAGCAGGATGCCGATCCCGAGGAAGAACCAGGCACCGAACGCGAAGCGGCGGATCACCCTGATCCACTCCGCGTCGACCCTCCGCGCCAGCAGCGCCCCCATCCCGAAGGCCAGCGGGATCGTGCAGAGCGTATAGCCCGAGTAGAGCATCGGAGGGTGGATCATCATCGTCGGGAAGCGCAGCAACGGGTCGAGGCCGACGCCTTCGCTCGGGGTGGGGCTGGTGGTGGCGAACGGCTGCGCGTAGAACACCATCAGCGAGATGAAGAACCCGCCGAAGCCGAGCATGATCGCCGTGGCATAGGCGGCCACGTCGCGGATGCGACGGCGCGTGAGGAACAGGGCAAGGCTCGACCACAGCGACATCAGCCACGCCCACAAC
>Ga0182030_10011738_pt1 | contig 17640 bp, 16 predicted proteins | sample 812S3MmetaG_FD_121299 | JGI IMG/M metagenome (GOLD analysis project Ga0182030, IMG submission 121299) | Permafrost microbial communities from Stordalen Mire, Sweden - 812S3M metaG (Illumina Assembly) | ecosystem: Environmental > Terrestrial > Soil > Wetlands > Permafrost | place: Sweden...
ACAGCCGGATCGCCAGATCCCAGGCCACCACGATGAACACCAGGAACAGAAACGGGCGAAGCCACGCCGCGTTCAGCGCTTTCGCCACGCCCCCGGGGGCTTTCGATTCGACCAAATTTCTCTCCCCGCGTCGCCTTCTGTTCCGATACAAATTAACCTGTTGGATAAATACTGTCTAGCGGTTTTGCAGATGGATGGTGGGGCATCTGGACGATTGATCTCAATAACACTGTCCATGTTTCGCCATTCCGGGATGCGTCTTCGGTCGGCGATAGCCGACTTGAGGTGCAGGCCCAGAATCCATATCCCCTGCAGGGGTTATGGATTCCGGGCTCGCGCAAGAGCGCGCCCCGGAATGACAATTGGCGCCTTGTCGTTGCCGAAGGCGGTGGCCGATTTTCCGGTCAGGGCCGCCAGCACCAGGGCGACCATATGCGCAAGCCGCTCGTCCTTGGCTTGGCTGGACAACAGATCGCGACCGAAAATCACGCTCAGGGTGGCGCTGTTCGACAGATAGAAGAAGCACAAGGCCGCGATCGAAATATAGAGCTGCACCGGATCGACCGCGACGACGAAGTCGCCGGTTTCGACGCCGCGCCGCACCACGGTGCCGATCATCTCGACGAACGGCGAATGCATCGATTTGACCTTGGTGGATCGCTTGAGATGGCGCGCCCGCGCCAGGTTTTCGGTGTTGAGCAGCGCCAGAAATTCCGGGTTGCGGAGGAAGTAGTTCCAGGTGAAGCCGATCAGGCGCTCGATCGCCTCCGGCGGATCGAGATGTTCGAGGTCGAGCCCGCGCTCCTCGACCCGGATTTTCTCGTAGGCACCTTCCAGCACCGCGAGGTAGAGATCGTCCTTCTTGCCGACATGGTAGTACAGCATGCGCTTGTTGGCGCCGGCCTTGGCCGCGATGCGGTCGACGCGCGCGCCGGCCAGGCCATGGGCGGCGAATTCCTGCTTGGCCGCCTCGAGGATGCGGAGCCGCATGCCCTCGGGGTCGCGCTGCCATTTTTGAATTCGCTTTGCCTTGGCCACCCGAAAAAATCCCCTCGCGCGGCGATGCCCCGAAAACATCCGGGTTGACCGCGAAGCCATGGCCTGTAGCACGCAACGCGCGGTTTGAGAATGAACGCTGCCCGTTGACGGCGTGCCGCACCGCGCGGCGCCACTCACTGCCGCGCGACGGCGTCAAGCGAGTCGCCGATGCCGTCGGCGGCCTCGTCAAGCCTGGTCGGCCAATGCCTTGATGAAGTCGACGAAGGCCCGCAGCGGCGCGGGCACCAGGCGCCGCCCCGGATAATAGAGAAACGGCCCCGAGAAGCTTTGCCACCAGGGTTCGAGGACGGGTTCGAGTTTGCCGGCGTCGAGCTGCGGGCGCAGCCAATCCTCGAAATGGTAGATCACGCCGGCGCCAGCGATGGCCGCTTCGACCGCGAGATCGGACGCCCCGCCGGCCTGAACGATCAGCGGCCCGGTCGGATCGACCCGCGTGACCTCGCCGTCGCGCTCGAACTCCCACAGCGGCACCGGGCGATTGGAAAAGCGACCGCGCAGACAGGCGTGGCCGAGCAACTCGCGCGGGTGTTCGGGCCGGCCACGGCGATCGAGGTAGGCGCGAGAGGCGGCGGCGGCAAAGCGCTGCACCCGCGGGCCGATCGGAACCGCGATCATGTCCTGTTCCAGCCGCTCGTCGTAGCGGATGCCGGCGTCGCACCCCATCGCCAGCACGTCGACGAAGCTGTCCTCGGCCATCACTTCCACGCGGATGTCGGGATAGGCGGCAAGAAACGGCGGGATGATGGCGGGCAGCACCAGCCGCGCCGCGCTGACCGGCACATTGAGCCGCAACGCGCCGGCCGGCTTGTCGCGAAACCCGTTGACCACGTCGAGCGCGGCCTCGACCTCGGTCAACGCCGGGCCGAGGCGCTCCAACAGCCGCTGCCCGGCTTCCGTCGGCGCGACGCTGCGGGTGGTGCGATGGAGCAATCTGACGCCGAGTTGCGCTTCCAGCCGGCGCACCGCCTCGCTCAGTCCCGAAGCGCTGCCGCCGCTGACGCGCGCGCCGTCGCGAAAGCCCCGGGCCTGTGCCACCGCCACGAAGGCGTTGAGATCGCCAAGATCGACTTTCACTGTTCGTAACTCCGTACAACCCGTGCGGATTGTATCCCGTTATCGAAAGGAGGGGCGGGATTTATGTCGAGGCGGCAAACAGGAGCTCAAAACATGTCCAATATCGCTCTTTCCGGCACGTTTCCCCTCGGCGACCGCGCCGTGAGGCGGCTCGGCTATGGTGCCATGCAGCTCGCGGGCCCCGGCGTGTTCGGGCCGCCGAGAGACCACGGCGCGGCCGTCGCCGTGCTGCGAGAGGCCGTCGCGTCCGGGGTCAACCACATCGACACCAGCGACTTTTACGGGCCGCACCTCACCAATCAGGTGATCCGCGAAGGGCTGCACCCCTATCCCGGCGATCTCGTCATCGTCACCAAGATCGGCGCGAGGCGCGGTCCGGATGGATCCTGGAATGCCGCATTTTCGCGCCAGGAACTGATCCAGGCAGTGCACGACAATCTGCGCAATCTGGGCCTGGATGCGCTCGACGTGGTCAACCTTCGCTGCATGTTCGACCCCCATCATCCCGCGGAGGGATCGATCGAGGCGCCGCTGACGGTCCTCGCCGAGCTCCAGCGTCAGGGGCTGGTGCGCCACATCGGGCTCAGCCATGTCACGCCGACGCAGATCGCCGAGGGACGCCGGCTTTGCCGGATCGTCTGCGTACAAAACCATTACAATCTGGCGCACCGGGCTGACGACGCGCTGATCGATCAGCTCGCTGGCGACGGCGTCGCCTACGTGCCGTACTTTCCGCTCGGCGGGTTCAGCCCGCTGCAGTCGTCCAACCTGTCCGCCGTCGCCACGCGCCTCGGCGCCACGCCCATGCAGGTCGCGCTCGCCTGGCTGCTTGGTCGCTCGCCCAACATCCTGCTGATCCCCGGCACCTCGTCGCTCGCGCATCTGCGGGAGAATCTCGCCGCGGCCGAGGTCGCGCTGCCGGACGCTTCGATCAAGGAGCTCGACCGAGTAGCGAACACCGGCGCCGCTTGACGGTGTCCGGAGGTCGTGGGCGGTTCGCTTTGCCCGGCAAGGCGCGCTCGCCATCCATGATTCCGGTATCGCCTGGAACGCAGGGTTTTACGCGGCCTGCCGCGGCGTCCGTTCCACCAGCAGGGTCGGGATGCCGCAGGTGCCGCTGCGCACCGTCAGCACCCGGGTTCCCGGCTTGCGGCCGTTGCGCACCTCGGACACATCGACCCCGGCGGCAACCAGCCGCGCCCGCGTCGCCTCGATATCGGCGACCCGCCAGCTCAGACCCCACAGCATGTCATGCGCCGCGTCGGCAGGCGTGCCGGGCCGTTGCACCACCTCGACGATGAGATCGCCGCAGCGGAAGAACATCAGCCGGCCCCAATCCGGATGCGAACGGTCGAGCGCCATGTCGAGGCCCAGCCGCGCCCCGTAGAGTGCGGCGGCGGCGGTCGGATCGGCGGTCGAGACCACCACATGGTCCATCGCGGTAATCGATGCCGGGGTGGTCCGGACCGAGAGCGGCCGCTCCCTGCCCAGTTCGAGGAAGAACAGCCGGACGCCGCGCGCAGCCTCGGTGGCCGCGCGGGTTCGCTTCCACGACAAGGTGGCGCCGGTGGTGAGATCGCGGCTCTCGGCCTCCGTGATCGGCTCCGGCTTCAGCGCCAGCCGGTCGAGCCGGCGATGCATGCGAGCGATGTCGCCGGTGCGGAAACAGAGACTGGCCAGCCCCTCGCCCTGTTTCGAAATCACCGCGCGTATCCGCTCCGCGGTGGCGCCCTCGCCGCTCGGCGCCATCAATTCCAGCGTCATGTTGTCGAGCGTGAACAGCACGCGGTCGGCGCCGTCGCCTGAGTTGCGCCACGCCGGCGTGCGCGCGAACAGCGTCTGGTAGGCGGCTGAGGCGGCCGCGATATCGGCGACCAGAACCACGACATGATCGAGCCCGCTGATCATGGGAATAGCCCGCGGGTGTTTTTCGCCGCCCGCACCTTCTCCACCCCGATCGCCATCGCGGCGGTGCGGTGTGAAATCCGATCGGCCTTGGCGCGCGTCACCATCTGGTCGAAGGCGCGATCGAGGATGTGGTATTCGCGCCGCATCACTTCCTCCTCTTCCCAGAACAGCTGCTGCAGATCCTGCACCCATTCGAAGTAGCTGACCACCACGCCGCCGGAATTGCACAGGATGTCCGGGATCACGAATATCTCGTCCTGACGTTTTTCCAGCACCAGATCGGCGTCCGGCGTGGTCGGCCCGTTGGCGCCTTCGGCCAGCACGCGGCATTGCAGGTTTTCCGCGACCCGCGCATCGATCACCCGCTCCATCGCCGCCGGCACCAGCACATCGCAGGGCAGCGTGAGAATTTGAGCGGGGTCGAACTGCAGCTGGCTGGAGAAGCCGGCGATGCTGCCATGGGTCGTGCAGTGGCGCATCAGCGCCGGGATATCGAGGCCGGCCGGGTCGTGCAGCGCCCCGCTGTGATCGCTGACGGCGATCACCTTCAGACCGAATTGCTGCAAACCGAACGCGGCATAGGAGCCGACATTGCCGAACCCCTGGACCGCCGCGGTGCCGCCGTTCGGATCGATCGCAAGCTCGTGCATCACCCGCCGGGCGAGATGGGCGACGCCGCGTCCGGTGGCCTCGCGCCGGCCCAGCGTGCCGCCGGACGCCACCGGCTTGCCGGTGACGATTTCGGTCACGGTGCGCCCCTGGTACATCGAATAGGTGTCCATGAACCAGGCCATCACCTGCTCGTTGGTGCCCATGTCCGGCGCCATCACGTCGGTATGCGGCCCGACGAACGGAATCATCTCCTGCATATAGCGCCGCGACAACCCCTCCAGTTCGCGACGGGAAAGGGTGGCGAGATCGACCCGTATCCCGCCCTTGGCGCCGCCATAGGGCAGGCCCACCAGCGCGCATTTCCAGCTCATCCAGATCGCCAGCGCCGCCACCTCGCCGATATCGACGCTGGGAGCGAACCTGGTGCCGCCCTTGGTCGGGCCGAGGGTGAGGTGGTGCTGCACCCGGTAACCCTCGAACACCGCGATGGAACCGTCGTCGCGATGGATCGGGCAGGACACGGTGATCGCCCGTTTCGGCAGCAGCAGGCGGTCGCGCTCGTCCATCGGAATCGACAGGTGATTGGCGATCACCCTGAACTGGTTCACCGCCATCTCGAACACCGGACCGGAATAGACGGTCATTGTTCCCTCCCCGTCATCTCGCCGAAACCTTGCGAACAGAAGCGGGCTGCCGACGATGCCCAGGGGGCGGTCGTAGTCCGGCCACCCGGTGATCTCAAGCGGATTAAGGCGGCGGCCTTGCGAATAATTTTAGCGAATGTCCGGCGATAACTGGTGCTAATGTAGCGCGCCGGCCGGGACCACCCCAAGCCATGACGGAAAACGAATGCAGGCCCTTTTTATCGGACAGACCTATATCGACGTCACCTTCATCACCGACCACATGCCGACAGGCGACGAGAAGCATGTCGCGTCGGCCTACGCCGTCTCGTTCGGCGGCAACGCGGTCACCGCGGCATTCTGCTGCGCCAAGCTCGGCATCGTGCCGGACCTGCTGGCGACCGTGGCCAATGACTGGCTCGGCCGGATGTTCCAGGACATGACGGCGAAATACGGCATCTCGGTGCATCCGCGAAAGGTGCAGACATCGTCGCTGTCGTTCATCATGCCCAAGGACGGCAAGCGGGCGATCGTGCGCTGCCGCGATGACGAGCACATCCATCCGTTCCCGCTGCTCAACCTCGGAACCTGCCGGGCACTGCATGTCGACGGTCACCAGCCGGACGCGGCGATCCATTATGCCAAACTGTGCCGCGAGGCCGGTATCCTGACCTCGCTCGATGGCGGCGGCCTGCGCACCAACACCCATGACCTCCTGGAATTCATCGACGTCGCCATCGTCGCCGAGCGGTTGTGCGAACAGATGGATCTGACGCCGGAGAAGATGCTGGACTATCTCAAGAACCGCGGCTGCCGGGTCGGCGGCATCACCATGGGCGAGCGCGGCCTGCTCTGGTACGACGAGACCGGAAGCATCCGCACGCTGCCGGCGCTGCCGATCCCGCCCGAGCGGGTGCTCGATACCAACGGCGCCGGCGACGTGTTCCACGGCGCCTATGTCTATTCCTATCTCAGCAATCCCGGCAAAAGCTGGCAAGACCATTTCGAATTCGCGCGTGCGGCCTCGACCTACAAGATCCAGCGCCTCGGCAACGAGGCCGGATTGCCGACGCTTGCCAATATCGAAGCCGTCAAGCAGGAGTTTCAGATCGGACGCAAGAAGGAGTTTTGGGATTAGGCGTTTTTGCAATTAGACATTTTGGAATTCAGGCATTTTGGAAATCAGGTATGGGCCGCGTCTTCGTTGCCGGCAGCATCAACATGGATGTGGTGGCGACGGCCGACCGGCATCCGCGCATCGGCGAGACCGTCGCCGGCCAAGCGGTCATGTATTTTCCCGGCGGCAAGGGCGCCAACCAGGCGGTCGCGGCGGCGAAGCTGGGAGCCCCGACCACGCTGATCGGCCGGCTCGGCCAGGACGCTTTTGCTGAGGATTTGAAGGCGTTCCTCGCCGCGCAAGGCGTGGATCTGAGCCTGGTGCGGCAAACCGCCGGGGTCCACAGCGGAACGGCGATCATTACCGTTGCCAATGCCGACAACACCATTGTCGTGGTACCCGGCGCCAATGCGCTGGTTGACGCCACCGATATCGCCGGGCCGCAGCTTGCCAGGGGCGATATCGCCGTCAGCCAGTTCGAGATTCCGCTGCCCGCGATTGCCGCGTTCTTCCAGCGGGCCCGCGCGGCGGGCGCGACCACGATCCTCAATCCGGCGCCGGCGATCGCATTCGGCGACCTGCTCGATCTCGTCGATATCCTGATCCTCAATGAAAGCGAGCTCGGCTTTCTGGCGAAGACCGAACTTGGCCACACCGATGATCACACGCAGATCATCGGCGCCATCAGATCGTTGCAGGCAGGCCTCGAAAAGATCATCTGCGTGACCCTGGGCTGGCGCGGCGTGCTGGCGCTGGTGGATGGCGAGCCGCTGATCGTCGCGGGCCGCGTCGTCGAGGCGGTCGATACCACCGGCGCCGGCGATTGTTTTGTCGGCGCGGTCGCCGCACGGCTTGCGGGCCGAAAATCGATCGGCGAGGCGCTGCACTACGCCAACGTCGCGGCCTCGATCTGCGTGCAGCGGATGGGCGCGGCGCCATCGATGCCGACGGCGGCGGAGGTTGCGGGCGTCATTTTGGCCCCGCCTCCCACTCTTGAGCCACGGTAACACTTGTGTTACTCATTGGCGGATACCTGAAATTCGCTACTACGTGGCCGCCGATGGCCGGGAACCTTTCGCGAGGTGGTTCGCAAATTTGGAGGCCGTTGCGCGAGCCAAAGCCACGCGCGCCGTCGTCCGATTGGAGCAGGGCAATTTCTCCAACGTGAAGTCGGTTGGCGAGGGTGTGTTTGAGTATCGCATCGAGTTCGGCCCGGGTTACCGGGTTTATTTCGGACAGGACGGCCAAACGTTGGTGATCTTGCTGACGGGCGGCACCAAGAAGCGCCAGCAGCGCGACATCGACGAGGCGCATGCCTATTGGCAGGATTACAAGCAAAGCAAACGTGGACGACGCTGAACGGAGAAAAAGATGGCAAAGACAAAAAGCTTCAAGGATCTGGTCGAGCGCCACGTCAAGGACGACCGGAAATTCGCCGAGGCCCTTCTGCGCGAAGGCATTGACGCCATGCTGAGCGGCGATCTCGATACCGGCAAGATCATCATGCGCGACTACATCAAGGCGACGGTCGGGTTCGAAAAGCTCGGCGAAGCGACCGACACGCCGCCGAAGAGTCTGATCCGCATGTTCGGGCCGCGGGGCAACCCGCAGGCTAGAAATCTGTTCAGCGTCATCGGCTATCTGCAAAAGCGGGCGGGCATGCAGCTTCACGTTTCCGGATAGCTCATCGACCTAAGGGCGTGAACCCATAGATCATCAGGGGTCGGCAGACGTCTGCCTCGGTGCACATATCGGACTAAAGTCGGACATCGCGCCATGCACATTATCTGCGCGAAAGGTCAATCACCATGATCGACCGAGCGTCGATGCCGGACTATCCCGACAAGCAGGTATCTTCAGGGCGACGCGCCATGTCTCAAACGTGCAGGATAAGGCATCGCAGTCATTTGACAGAGACGAATCAACGATGTTTAGGCTACCCAAAAGCGATACCCTGCCGCAGGACATTGTTCACCCATGGATATGAAAAGCCCTATTTCGTTAAACAGCGAATACCGATTTTACCAGGGCCTGGTTGCCACCTGTGTCGCCAACGGGATTCAGGCAGCAAATTTTCTCGGTGATCGATTGCTGAGAAAGACGCATCATTCATCTTCGGAAATCGATGAACTGTACGCGCACTCGATGAACAGCGCATTTTCCGCGACGGAATCTTTTCTTGTCACGGGAGCGCCGCACGCGTCGGCATATTATCCGCGGGACTTTGCCTGGTTCTATCCCGACGTTCTCGATCCCGACACCATCATGGATTCCGAGGATGCAATTCGCAGGGTTCGTCTGCTCGAAAGAAGTGTCCGGCTCATGCTGGAGGCCGTTCGCTCCGGTGTTGTCACGACCACTATCATCCCGGCGGGACGTAATCGGTATATTGGTGTCAACTACTTTTCGCCACCTTCGGATACGCTGTTAGGCACCCTTGCAGGCCTGCAGCAAATCATATGCGCCGACCAAAGACCGTCAGCGTCGTATCTGGGATTGTCGCAGGGCGCCCATGCGGGCCGCTTGTTGCTGATCGAATATCGCGACGATCTGAAAAAAGCGATCATCCAACTCGCAAGATCGCTGGAGCCGTTCGACGATGACGGAACCGGCTATTTGCTTTGTGACGCCGCCGCACCTCGCTCCGCGGCGACGGATACCCGCGCCGAACGCAGGCGCTTCGTCACCAATGCATGCGTCTACGCGACTTTTTCGCGCGCCATAGAACTCGGGGTCATCGACATCAGCGAGCTGGAACAACTGCTCGGGCGCGAACTGTCACGATATAAAGCGCAACTTCTCCGCTTGTTCGGCAAGCATGGCTATATCAGCCATTCCCTGGATTGCGACAACGAACCGCCTGCGTCTTCCATCGCCCTGGACTTCGTCAATGTGCAGCGGGGATTTTGGGATTTGAAAGACCAGAGCGAACGCGCGTTGTTCGCAGCCACGACGGATCTGATCCTCGCGGAACCGCGGTTTCGCGTTCCAAACACCTTTCACTTCCTGGTTTCCGCGAACAATCCGCGCCGAAAGATGATCCACAAGATCGCGTCCCCATCCTACCAGGGGCGCTCTTCCTGGCCGACGTTCAATGTCGAATTCGCGGACCGCATGCTGGATTACGACGAGTTTTCCGGAACCGATACCTACGGATCCTGCGCTCGAGACATCCTGAGCGACATTCGTGCCGCAACCGAATTGCATGGCGGATATCAGGAGCTGCTGACGGATAAGGGCCACAAATATTGTACCTGGGCCTATCGCGGAGCTATCGCTCACTCCTGGTTTCCTCGTTTCCTGACGGTCTGGAAAAGGGCATTCGGGACCCCGCTTTTGGATTGGAAGTAGCAGCGTATCGCTGCGGTCGGACATCTGGCGACCCGCTCGCCATCAAGCTTGACGTGGTGGCTCGGTCAAACGCGTCACCTTGACCCGGCGCCGGCCGCTTCTGGTCTAGCCCTGTCGATGGACATCAGCCGTCCGCCCCGGCCCATCGGAAAGATCCCAACAACAGAACACACGGCCCGTGCCTTGAAGCGTCCACATTGCCGATGGAGAAGCGGCCGGGCACGCGCCGGTGTTGCGGGCAATGGACTTGCGGGGGACGATGACGCGTCGTGCAATCGCCAGAGTGATCGCAGGCTTTCTGCTGCTGGGCGCGCCCGCGATGGCCGCCGAGTCGCCGGCCGAACTGATCTCCAGCTTCCGCCTCAAGCATGGCGAGGTTCGCGTGGTGCGCGATGCAACGCTGGATCGCATCGCGCTGGAGCAGGCGCGAGCGATGGCGGCGAAGGACGATCTCAGTCATGACGTGCTCGGCTCGTTCACCAGCCGCATCGCGCCGGCGGGTGCGGGGCGCGCCGCCGAGAACATCGCCTACGGCTACGAGAGCTTCGAGAAGACCCTCGGCCAGTGGATCGAATCCTCCGGACACCGCAAGAACCTGCTGCTGCACAATGCCTCCCGCGTCGGGATTGCGAACGCCCGGGATGCAAGCGGCAAGCGCACCTACTGGGCGATGGTGATCGCCGGCGATTACGAGCCGAAGCCGGGCAAGGGCAAGAGAGACACCGAGCCGCTTGTTGCCGTGAAACGTGAGGTCGCTCCCCGAGGCCGGCCCAAATCCAGCGACTGCCACATCAAGCTGCTCAGCCTTTGCATTTGAGACGGAGCGCATAGTCCGGAAATGCTGCAGCTGAGCAAGGGCCCACCGGGGTGCGCCTCAATGAGAGCGAGCGTGAACCGCACACACGCCTAAGCCAGCGCCGCCTTGAGATCAAAGCTCAAATCCGCCGCCTGCTCCGGCTCGATCGAGCGGTTCAGCCCAAGGATCTTGCGCCCGAACACGTGGTCGGCGGCACGATTGATCGACTCGACGCCGACCAATTGCCCTGACTTGTAGCAGAATGCCGAGAACGAGCGCTGCTCGCGGTCGCCGCGCACCACCACGCGATCGTAGCCGGTGGTCAACCCTGCGATCTGCAGCTTGTCGTCGCCCTGGTCGCTCCAGAACCACGGCTGGCCATCATAGTTTCTGGCGTCGCCGGTCAGCCGCGCCGCGACGCAGCGCGCGTGGTCGGTGGCGTTCTGCACCGATTCCAGCCGCAGCGAGCCGCCGAAACGCGGGCTTTTGAACAGCGCGCAATCGCCGATCGCCGAGATGTTCGGATCCGAGGTCAATAATTGCTCGTCGACGATGATGCCTGCGGCGACCGGCAGGCCGGCCTCCGCGGCCAGTTCGACATTGGGCAGCACGCCGACGCCGACTACCACCAGGTCGGCCGGCAGATGGCGGCCGTCGCTGAGGCTGACGCCGGCAACGTTGACACCGTCGCGCTCGATGGCGGTGGCCTGCACGCCGAGATGGATGCGTATCCCGGCCGCAGAGTGCCGCGCCTGAAAATAGTCGGAGATTTCCGCAGTCACCGCCCGCGCCATGACGCGCGCGCCGAGTTCGACCACACCGACTTCAAGGCCCTTGATGCGCGCGGTGGCGGCGAATTCCAGCCCGATGAAACCGGCGCCGATGACGACGACATGCCGGGCCGAGCCGATCCGCTGCCGCAACGCCTCGCTTTCGTCCAGCGTTCGCAGATAGCGGACATCGGCAAGGTTGGCGTTGGGGATGTCGAGCAGGCGATTGCGCGCGCCGGTGGCCAGTACCAGATGCCCGTAATCGAGAAACGCGCCGGATGCCAGCAGCAGCCGCCGCGCCGCGCGATCGACAAAGGCGGCGCGATCGGCGATCAACTCGATGTTCTGGTCGCGGTAAAACTTCTCGGGGCGGAACATCAGGCTGTCCGGACGTCCCTCGCCTTTCAGATAGGCCTTGGACAAAGGCGGCCGCTGATACGGCAGATGCGTCTCGTCGTTGATCAGGCAGATGCGCTCGGCAAAACCATGCTGGCGCAACGAGGCCGCGAGCTGGAAACCCGCATGCCCGGCGCCGACGACCAGAACCGCTGCCTCTGCCATCGGTCAGACCGGCACGATGCAAGGCGGCAGGTTGTCGACCCCGCGCAACGCGTCTTCCGGCCGCCGCCCTGGCTCGCCGGCCGGCTCGATGGTCGTATCCATGTTCACTTCGCCTGCTCCCGCTTCCGGCCGCCGATGCGCCCACGCGCTGGATGTTCCTCGTCCCCCGGCGGCGGGGCTTCGCCGCGCCGCACAGGGATTCGCATCTTGCAGGCTACGGCAGGGATTGTCACCTCTTGCCTTCTGCTATTTAAATGCGCTGCGATCTACCGACACCAGGGCCCTTCAAGATGCCAGCTCCCGAACCTGCCACCGCCGACGATCCGGCGCTGCTCCGAATCGAAGGCGCGGTCGCCACCCTCACCTTGAACCGGCCGGCCGCCTTCAACTCGATCGACCTGTCGATCGCCAAAAAGCTCGAGCAGCTCGCCCTCGAGGTCGAGGCATCGGACGAGATCCGGGTGCTGGTGATCGAGGGCGAAGGCCGCGCCTTCTGCGCCGGCGGCGATTTGCAGACCATCGGCGCCGCCGCCGCCGCCGACAACATCGCCCCTGTGGTCGGCGAATTGTTGCTGCACTACCACGCCTTCATCACCACGCTGCGGCGGATGCCGAAGATCGTGCTGGCCAGCGTGCACGGCTCGGCGGCCGGCGCCGGCCTGTCGCTCGCCTTCATGGCCGACCTCTGTCTGGCCACCGAGGACGCCCGCTTCACGCCGGCCTATGCCAAACTCGGCGTCTCGCCTGACGGCGGCGGCACCGTCGGCGTGGTCGCCAGCGTCGGCCCGCGCCGCGCCATGCAGATCTATCTCGCCGAAGACAGTTTTTCGGCGGCCCAGGCCTATGACTGGGGCCTTGTCGTCAAGGTCGTGCCGGCGGTCGAACGCAGGGCCGCGACCCGCGAACTGGCGCTTCGCCTGGCCCAGAACGCGCCAGCCGCCATCGCCGCCACCAAGGCGCTGATCCACCGCGCCCCGGTCACGCCGATCGAACAACAGCTCGACGCCGAACGCGACGGCATCATCGACTGCATGCATTCGGAGGAATTTTTGGCCGCCGTGAGGAAGTTCACGGCTAAGGGGAAGTAGCCCGAAGCGCGCTTGCCACATTTGTGGCCGTCATCATCCGCCAGCGGGTCGGCCGCATGGCCGACCGATGATAGACCGTTGTTCCTCGCAATGACGGCAGCCTGCCATCGGGCTCTCCGCAGGCAAGACCCGCTTGCGGGCATGACCTCACAAACGCTGCACTAATCCGGGCAGATATAGCCCGCCCCCGACGGCGACTTGAAGCAGCCGACCGATTCCGGGATCATCTGTTTCGGCAGCCACAGCACCACCTTGGGGAAATAAATCGTAAAACAGATCGTCACCAGGAACACCACATAGATCGGCAGCGCCGCGCGCAGCGCCTTGCCGAAACTGACGCCGACGAATTTCGACGCCATCAGCAGCACCAGCCCGTAGGGCGGGGTGATCAGCCCGAACGCCAGGGTGGCGATCAGCACCACCCCCATGTGCACGCCGTTGATGTCGCCGGCCTGGGTCAGCGCATTGACGAGCGGCATGAAGATGATGATGGTTGGGACCGGCTCGATGAAATCGCCGACTACGGTGAACAGCAGCACCAGCAGCAGCATCATGTGCTGCGGATTGCTGCCGGCAATCGAGGTGATCCAGTCGGCGATGACGATGGCGCCGCGCAGATAGGCCAGCATCCAGCCGAACGCATTGGCGGCGCCGATGGTGATCAGCGGCAGCGAGAAGATCAATCCGGCCAGGCAGAAATCATACGGGATCTTTCGCAGGTGGCCGCGGTTGAGCGCCGGGATCACCACCGCGATGATCCAGACCACCGCGACTACCCCGGCTTCGGTCGGCGTGAACCAGCCGGTCAGGATGCCGCCGAGCAGGATCACCGGAATCATCAGCGGCAGCGCGGCATCGCCGGCGGCGAACACGACCTGGCGCAGTGGCGCACGCGGCTTGCGCAGGCCGGAGGGGCCGAAGAAATAGCAGTAGATCATCAGGCCGAAGCCGATCATGAAGCCCGGAACGACCCCGGCCATGAACAGCCCGGCGATGGAGACGTTGCCGACCGCGCCGTAGACCACGGCGGTGATGCTCGGCGGCACCAGTGCCGCAATGGTGGAGGCCGACGCAATGATCGCGGCGATGAAGGCGGGACTGTAGCCCTCCCGCTTCATCGGCCCGCCGAGCGCGCGGCTCATGACCGCGACATCGGCGGTGGTCGATCCCGACATTTCGGAAAAGAACATGCTGAACACGACGACGACCTGAGACAGCCCGCCCCGGATGTGGCCGACCAGCGACAGCGACAAATTGGCGATCCGCACCACGACATTGGCCGAGCTCATGAGTTCGCCGACCAGCAGGAAGAACGGGATCGCCAGCAGCGCCTCGGAATCGACGCCGTCGAAAATCTTCTGGACGATCGCGGCCAGCGAAACATCGGTCAGCATGGCCCCTATGAACACGCCCGCCATCAGCGAGAACGGCACCGGCACGCCGAGATAGCCGAAAAACAGGAAGCAGAACGACATCAGCCCGAGAACCAGCGGTGCGCTCACGGCCGCGCCCTGGTCCGAAAGCGGCTGTCTGTGGCGGCAATCGGCAGTTCCTCATCCGGCGGCTCGGGATGGTCGAACCCCGCAGCGATGCCGTTGACCAGTTGCTCGACGGTGAACAGCGCGATCAGCACGCCGGACAGCGGGATCACGGCATAGAGCGAGGCGATCGGCGTACCGGACGGCAGCCGGAAACTGCCAAAGCCGCGCAGAAAATTGACGTAGCCGAACCAGATCAAGCCAAGTGCGACGCCGAGAACCACGATGCGGATGACGATTTCGACCACCAGCCGCGCCTTGCCGTGCAGCGCCTCGGACAATGCGGTCAGATACAAATGATCGTTGCGGCGGGTGGCGACCGCGGCGCCGATGAAGATCGCATAGATGAACAGGGTCGAGGTGACTTCCTGAAGCCATAGCCAGGGATGGCCGATGGTGCGGGTGACGATGTCGAACATGACCGAGAGCGAGAAGCCGAAGCACAACAGGCCGCACAGCATCATCAGTCCCATTTCGAGCCGGTCGAACGCCCGCCATTTCAGGTGTTGCTGGCGCTGCAGCACCAGTTTGTCGGCGACGGTCATGGCCAGGACTCCCCGGGGAGGATCGAACAGGGCAGAGCCCTCATCCTGAGAGGGCGTGAAGCAATCTCCGACCTCATCCCGAGGCGCACACTGTTCGCGCGCGTCTCGAAGGACGGACCGCGGGTCGCATGGTTCGAGACGCGCGCAAAGAGCGCGCTCCTCGCCATGAGGATTTTAATCGATCGCCCGGATCAGGGTCTTGATCTTCTCGGCATGCGGGCCGATCTGACTGGCGAGCTTGTCGAGATAGGGATCGGCGATGGCCTGAAAGCCTGATTTGTCGACATCGGTGACGATCCTGACTCCCATTTTCTGAAGCCTTGCCGCCGCCGAATGTTCGAGTTCGAACGCCCTGGTCGGCTCCCTGGCGCTGATTTCGGCGGCGGCGGTCAGCACCCACTGCTTCTGCTCGCCGGATAGGCTCTGCCAAAGCTTGTCGCTGACGAACACCAGCGCATTGTTGGCCTCATGCTCGGTGAGCGACAGCACCGGGGCGACCTCGTAATGCTTGTTGACGAGATAGACATTGATGCTGTTTTCGGCGGCGTCGACCACGCCGGTCTGCAGCGAGGTATAGACGCTGCCGAACGGCATGTGCACGGTCTGGGCGCCATAGGCCGGGAACATGGCGTCCTCGGTCGCGGTGGCCTGGACGCGGACCTTCATCCCCCTGATGTCCTCGACCTTGCGGATTTCCTTCTTGCTGTAGATGTGCCGCAGGCCCTGCGAGCCCGTGCCGATGACATGCAGGCCCTGCGTGGTCTCGTCGATCATGGTTTTGAGCGCCTCGAACACCTGGGGATCGGCCAGCGCCTTGATCACGTGATTTTCGTTGCGAAACAGGAAATGCAGCGACATCACGCCGGCCTGCGGAGAAATGGTGGCGGTATTGGCCGAGGAGATGATGGCGAACTCGATATCGCCGGATTTGACCAGTTGCAGCAGCTGCGGCTCCTGCCCGAGCTGCGCGCCGGGATACTGGTCGATCAGCATGGTGCCGTTGCTCAATTCCTTGAGCTTGTCGGCGAACAGGTCGCCGGCGACGCTGTAGCCGGTATTGCGGGGCTGGTCATAGGCGAAGCGATAATGCTTCACCTCCTGGGCACCGGCACTGGCCGCGAATGCGACCGCCGCCGCGGCGATCAGCCCATAGAGCGCTCTTGCCGAATGATGCACCGTTCCCCCCTGTTTTGATTTTTGGCGATCATCCCATCGGGGCCGCGGCATTGTCAATTCGCCGATCGGCGACAACCTCGCGGCGAAATCAACCGCCGACCCGGGCGGACCCGTTCAGGAGCGTCGGCGAACATCGACGTCCGCTCTGGGGAGCGTCGGTGTGGCCATGCGCGGTCATTGCCGGTTTTGCGGGCGGGCGGCTCGCTTGCGGGATGATTGTCGTTCGCATGCTGCACAAGCTGGATTCTGCTTGCCACGACCCGGGCGAGCGGATTGCTTGCGCCGGAGCGCCCGCACCCGCCGATGCAGGCTTGCTCACGGGCTCGGCTGGACTGATCACCGAATGATCACTGAAAATTCATTCGCGCCCCATTGCACGCGCAGGCTTCTCGCTGCTTCTGCTGGTCGCAATCACGACGCTTGGGATTCGACGCGGTGGTTGCCCCAACGGCGATGCTTCTCGGGTTGACATGCGCTGCAATGGGATCGGCCGTCTCAAGTCAACGCGACGCTGCATGGGAGCCATACCTCGAGTCGAAAGCGCGGCATGACATCAGACGTTCATGTTGCAAAGCTAAAGCGCGCTCAGACTGAGCTTCTTCGTACCGCGGCCTTAGGGCCAACGCGCGGAATCTTCGTGAAATGGGCAGTAGTGACCAATGCGTCAGCCTTGCGCTGGGGCACGGTCATTTGTGTCGCTCTGCGCGACGTGGCCTGGGTTGGGCCGGCGTTTCGCCTGGGCACGGGCAGTGAGTGGTAATAAAGGGACACCTAGTGACGAACTTCGGAAAGACTATCTTGACTTCGATGGCAACGCTTGCACTCGGCAGCGCGGCATATGCGGCGGACTTGCCGATCTACACCAAAGCGCCTCCGCCGCCGCTGGCGCCGGCATCGTGCAGCAGCGTAGAGCAATTTATCGTTACCGACTGCCCGCTCACCTATTACGGCATCACCGTATATGGTGCGATCGATATCGGCGGCGGCTATGAGACCCACGGCACGCCGTTCAACAACGATCTCCACACCGGCGTCGAGGAACTGGTCCAGAAGAACAGCAACCGGCCGCTGTGGCTGCTGACGCCCGGAGGCCTCTCGCAATCGAACATCGGCATCAAGGGTGTCGAAACCATCACGCCTGGATGGGATTTCGTCTTCGATCTGAATTTCGGTTTCGATCCCTATTCCCTGGCCGCGGCCAACGGCCCGCAGTCTCTTCTTGACAACAACGGCGTGCCGCTGGCCTCCCAGTCGTCGAACGCCGACTCGAGCCGCGCGGGCCAGTTCTACAACTCGGTGGGGTTTGCCGGCTTGAGTTCACCGACCTTCGGCACCTTGACCTTCGGCCGACAAAATTCGCTCGAGCTCGACGGCATCAACGCCTATGATCCGATGGGCGGTTCCTATGCATTCTCGGTGATC
>Ga0182030_10011739_pt1 | contig 17640 bp, 13 predicted proteins | sample 812S3MmetaG_FD_121299 | JGI IMG/M metagenome (GOLD analysis project Ga0182030, IMG submission 121299) | Permafrost microbial communities from Stordalen Mire, Sweden - 812S3M metaG (Illumina Assembly) | ecosystem: Environmental > Terrestrial > Soil > Wetlands > Permafrost | place: Sweden...
CGCGCCATCGACGAGCTAATGCAAGGCCTCGCCGCAGGCGAAAAACACCAGGTCCTCCTCGGCGTCACCGGCTCCGGCAAGACCTTCACCATGGCCAAGGTCATCGAGCAGTCCAACCGCCCCGCGCTCATCCTTGCGCACAACAAAACCCTCGCCGCCCAGCTCTATCACGAGTTCAAGCAGTTCTTTCCCGGCAACGCAGTCGAGTACTTCGTCAGCTACTACGACTACTACCAGCCCGAGGCCTACATCCCCGCCGGCGACCTCTATATCGAAAAGGAAGCCACCATCAACGAGGAGCTCGACAAGCTTCGCCTCTCCGCCACACGCTCACTCTTCGAGCGCCGCGACGCTATCATCGTCAGCTCCGTCTCGTGCATCTACGGCCTCGGCTCGCCGGAAGCCTACTACGGCATGTTGCTGCTGCTAGAAAAAGGCCAGAAGATCAGCCGCAAAGACATCACCCGCCGCCTCGTCGAAATCCTCTACGAGCGCAACGACGTCGACTTTCGCCGCGGCACTTTCCGCGTGCGCGGCGACGTCATCGAAGTCTTCCCCACCTACGATGAAACGGCGTATCGAATAGAACTCTTCGGCGACGAGATCGAATCGCTCTCCCAAATCGATCCTCTCTTCGGCAGCGTGAAGCAAAAATATGCGCGCCTCCCCATCTATCCCAAATCGCATTACGTCGTCCAGCCCGAGCGCAAGTCGCAAGCCATCGATTCCATCGTCGCCGAGCTCAACGAGTGGGTTCCAAAACTTGAAGCCGAAGGCCGCATGGTCGAAGCCCAGCGCATTCATCAGCGCACCCGCTTCGATCTTGAAATGATCAAGTCCATGGGCTACTGCCACGGCATCGAGAACTACTCGCGTCACTTCTCCGGCCGCCTTCCCGGCGAGCCTCCGCCGACTCTACTCGATTACTTCCCGCGCGACTTCCTGCTCTTCATCGACGAAAGCCACGCCACCATTCCGCAGGTTCATGGCATGTGGTTCGGCGATCGCAGCCGCAAGCAAAATCTTGTCGACTACGGCTTCCGTCTCCCCTCAGCCGTCGACAATCGCCCTCTCAAGTTTGAGGAGTTCGAAAACCGCATCCACCAGACCATCTATGTCTCCGCCACGCCGGGCCCCTACGAGCTAATGCGCTCAGCCGGCGTCGTCGTCGAACAGGTCATCCGTCCGACTGGTCTGGTAGATCCGCAAGTAGAAATCCGCCCCGTCAAAGGCCAAATCGACGATCTGCTAGCCGAAATCCGCGACCGCGCCAAACGCAACGAGCGCGTCCTCGTCACCACTCTCACCAAGCGCATGGCCGAGGACCTCGCCGGCTACTACACCGAAGTCGGTGTCCGCTGCCGCTACATGCATTCTGAAATCGAAACCTTGGAGCGCGTCAAAATTCTCGCCGCCCTGCGCAAAGGTGAATTCGATGTGTTGATCGGTATCAACCTGCTGCGCGAAGGCCTCGACCTGCCCGAAGTCTCGCTCGTCGCCATCCTCGACGCCGACAAGGAAGGCTTCCTCCGCTCCACCGGCTCGCTGATCCAAACCATGGGCCGGGCAGCGAGACATTTAGAAGGCCGCGCCATCCTCTACGCCGATCGCATGACCGATTCAATGAAGAATGCCATCGGCGAAACCGATCGCCGCCGCGTCATCCAGACCGCCTATAACGAGGAGCACGGCATCGTCCCGCAGTCCATCATCAACACCATGGACATGGGCCTCGCCCAGATCCTCCGCGCCGAATATGGCGATGCGGAAATCGAGGCCGCCGCCAGCCTGCCCGAGTTCACCACCCAGGCCGAAGTCGACCAATACATCGCCAAGCTAGAAACAGAAATGCGCGAAGCCGCCAAGAGATTCGAATTCGAAAAAGCCGCCAAACTTCGCGACAGCATCAAGGAACTCCGCGAAAAAGAATTCCTCTTCGGTTAGACGACATATGGCGCTGACGCACGATAACCATTTCGTACCGCAGGTTTATCTCAAGAACTTCGCAGACGCCTCGGGCGAAGTGAGAGAGTATCGAACGCTGGTTTCACACTCGAATGTAAAAGAATGGAAGTCGGTCAATGTAGCGGGAACTGGATACGAGAGAGACCTCTATACGCGAATCGTTCGCGCCGAAGAAGCAGACGACATTGAACAATGGCTGAGTCGCGATTTCGAATCACCGGCCCAGGAGGCCTTCCAGAAGGTCCTCGAAGCGAAAGCGCTCCAAGATCACGACTGGAGAGTTCTGGTGCGCTTCCTGGCCTCTCAGATCGTGCGAACCCCCGCATTTCTTGTGAGGAGTCTACCGCTCTGGAATCGAATGGCGCCAATCGTCTTAGATCAGACCATGAGAGACGTCGAGGCGCAACTGCGAAAGGCGAAGGCGTCGGGGCAGAAGATTGTCCTTGATCCCGCCCCGCACACAGAATACTTTCCGATGCAAGTGAAGCAAGAACGCATCCCCGAAGAAGGCAAGGTCAAGATCACCACGAACGTAGTTGTAGGCCGGGGACTTTGGTTCTACACAATGAAACACACCCTGACTAAGACCCTAGAGGTTCTGCACCAGCACAACTGGGCAATCCTCGAAGCTCCAGCCGGGCTGGAATGGTTCACCAGCGATGATCCCGTAGTGCTCCTGAACTTTCGTTCAGAACTGGACTATGACTTCAATGGCGGTTGGAATCGAGCGAAGGGCAACATCTTCCTTCCGCTCAGCCCACATCATTTGATGTTCACTGAAATCGGGTGCATCGCGCTCTCGAGGCCCGTCCCCTCTCGCTACCGCGCTCGCCTAATTCGCAAGCTGATTGCCAAACACGCGCACCGGCGCATTTACTCAGTAGCCGAAGACCAGAAGATCCCGATCCTGCGCCCCCGAATCGTCGACGCCGTAGCTTTCAACAACGAAAGAGCGCTATGGAAAGCATGGTATGAAGATCAATCAAGGGCAGAGGAAGTCCTCTAGCTAGCCGGGTGCCCCAGGTCTCGCTTTTGAGACCTGGGAAAGCAACGAACCCAACCCAGCCGCCCACAAATTCGAATTCGAAAAAGCCGCCAAACTCCGCGACAGCATCAAGGAACTACGCGAAAAGGAATTCCTCTTCGGCTGATCACCATCTTCAGGCGTGTTGCAGCAGCTCAGTGCGGTACTTCGGAGCCAGAGCCACTACCTTCGCAAGGAAAGCCTTTTGCGCTGCCGCATCCAGCTTGGGGGGCGGACTGGTCCGCGTCGCGACCGGCACCCCGATCTCCGCGAAGAACTCTTCCTGTCCCGCAGCCGAACAGATGCACAAGAGACGAACGGGCTTGTCGCTTGCGTTGCGAAATTGATGGGGCGCATTCGCTGGAATGTGGATCGTCTGGCCCGCTTTTACCACCGACTTCGTCCCACGAAAGATCGCCTCCATCTCTCCTTCAAGCAGCAGGAACGACTCTTCGAAGTCGTGACGGTGCGGAGGAGGGCCGCCCCCCGGCGGAATGTGCATATCGATCAAACAGAATCGCCCAGCCGTATCCTTGCCGCCGAGCAGAACCGTGTAGGTGTCCCCCACCAATCCAATGTGCTGCCGACTGGGTTCATCCCCTTCTGCCACGACGAGACTTCGTTTCACATCATCGGGCGGAATGGACGTTTGAGCCGAAACCTCTCCACTGTTCTGTTTCATATCGGTTCTCCTTTGCGGAATCTAAGCGATGCTCGGTAGTGATTGGATGCCGGGTGCCCCAGGTCTCGTCTTTGAGACCTGGGAAAACTGGACCCGCCGAAGCATCCATGTCCGCCCCAAGCCATCCAGCCTCACACCCACTCCAAATAAGATTGAGGCTCCGGAGCCCTGAATGGAAGTAAGTCCAGAATTGCCAAACCGGCAGAACCCCCACGAAGTGTATTCAAATCGCTTGCTGGCGCTCGATCGCGCGAAAATGCGCGAGGAGCAGCGCGAGAAGCGGTTCGGATTTGCCAAGCTGATTCTTGCCGCCATCACGCTGATCTCAGTTTTCTGGCTGCTGCGCCATCCATCAATGGTCGAACTTTTCATAGTGCCCGTGGCTCTTTTCGTGCTGCTGGCGGTGTTCCACGAGAAGCTGATCCGTTCCATTCGTCTGCGCGCGCGGTCCATCGAGTTCTATGACCGCGGACTGGCGCGCCTCGAGAATCGCTGGGCCGCCCGCGGAGAAACCGGAGACCAGTTCCTCGACCCGCTCCACCCCTATGCGCGCGACCTCGACCTGTTCGGCAAAGCATCGTTGTTCGAGCTGCTCTGCACGGCGCGCACACGCGCAGGAGAAGAGACGCTCGCCGCATGGTTGCTGACGGCTGCACCCATTCAAGAAGTGCTTGAACGGCAGCATGCGATTCGCGACCTGGAGAGCCGCCTGACTTTCCGCGAAAATCTGTTCTTACTCGGCGAAACAATGCGCACAGGCGTCCATCCCGAGCCGCTTGCTGCCTGGGGAGAACACAGTCCGGTGTTCGCGGCGCGTGCAACCCGAATTGTCACCTCGCTGCTTGCCGTCTTCTGGATCGCCAGTGTAGTGGCCTGGGGTGTTTGGGGCCTGGGCTGGATCGCCGCGTCCATGACCATCCTGAATCTTGCCTGGGCGCACCGGATCCATGCACGCCTGAATCAAGCGGCCGACTCTATAGAAACGGCAACACAGGATTTGGAGTTGCTCGCTGGCGTTCTGTCGCTGCTGGAGCGGGAGCACTTCGCTTCGCCAAAACTGTTGGCCCTGCAGGCGGCACTCAAGACTGAAGGCGTTCCACCCTCTGCAGCCATTCACAGTCTCGCCCGCATCGTCGAGTATCTCAGCCACCGGCACAATGCGTTTTTCCGGCCGCTCGATCTTGTCACGTTTTGGAGTTCCCAACTCGTTTTCGTCGCCGAGCAGTGGCAGCAGAAATTCGGCCCTCACATTCGCGGCTGGCTCAGCGCTGTGGGAGAACTGGAAGCTCTCACCTCGCTCTCCGCCTACGCGTATGAGCACCAGGACGACGTGTTCCCAGAATTTGTCGAGCCCGAAGCCACGGGCAACAACCCGCTATTCGAGGCAGAGGACATGGCGCATCCGCTCTTACCAGCGCACGTCGCTGTCCGGAACGACTTCAAACTTGGCGACCCGCTTCGACTTGTCATCTTGAGCGGCCCGAATATGGCGGGCAAGAGCACGTTCATCCGCGCCATTGGCCTGAATGCCGTCCTGGCACAATGTGGTGCGCCTGTGCGTGCCAGACAACTTCGGCTCTCTCCGCTCACCGTCGCAGCGTCCATCTGCATTCTCGATTCGCTTTCAGGCGGCGTGTCCCGCTTCTATGCGGAGATCCGCAAGGTGAAGCTCATCTCCGATCTCACCGACGGTCCGCGTGCCGTGCTTTTCCTGCTTGACGAGCTCCTCTCGGGCACGAACTCCCACGATCGTCTCGCTGGAACAGAATTCATCGTGCGCAGCTTCGTCGAACGGAATGCAATCGGCATCGTGAGTACACACGATCTCGCATTGACTCGAATTCCGGATGCGATGGATGACCGAGCGGCCAACTGCCACTTCGAGGACAAGCTCGAAAACGGCCAGTTGATCTTCGACTACAAGCTCAAGCCGGGCGTCGTGAGAACAAGCAATGCGCTTCAACTGATGCGAATGATCGGTTTGGATGTCAAGAACTAGGTCCTTTCATCAGGTTCCTTGGTTTCCGTTCTTCTGGCCGCTCTCTTGCCGAAAGAGCGGGACCGCCCGAGTCGCTTCGTTCTCCCAACTTCCATCCCTCTCCGCACATTCCAATCGCCTTCCTCATCCAATGGTGTGAGCTAAATCACACCGCGAACGCCTATCATAAGAAGAGAATCACCTTAGTCGGTCCCTCGCACCTAAGGCTCAATGCGAGAATGAGGTTGGAGTTTCAATGGCAACCCTAGGCAGTTTCGCCCTACTCATCGCTCTGGCGCTGGCCGCCTACAATCTCCTCGCCGGGGCTATCGCCCTGCGCCTGATCGCCACCGGTCAGCCGGCCGCCATCTCTCCCGAGCGCCTCGCCGACACCGCCCGCCGCGCCGGAATCGCCGGCTTCTTCGCCATCACCGCGGCCGCCTTCGCGCTCGTCTGGTCCGTCTTCACCAACGATTTCTCCATCACCTACATCCTCGAGCACTCCAACCGCGCCCTGCCCGCGCCTTACAAATTCGCCGCCCTGTGGAGCGGTCAGGAAGGCTCGCTGCTCCTGTGGGCATGGCTGCTCGGCACCTACGGCTTCGTTCTCCGCCTCACCCACAAAACCGACGTCAAGCTCTACGCCTACGCCGGCACAATTCTCGCCGGGGTGCAGGTCTTCTTTCTCTCCGTCGTCAACTTCGCTGCACCGCCGTTCGCGCTCCTGAAAGGCGCGATCCCCGACGACGGCAACGGTCTCAATCCCCTCCTTCAATATCCCGAGATGGTCATCCATCCGCCGATGCTTTACCTCGGCTACGTCGGATTCTCGGTGCCCTTCGCCTTCGCCCTCGGCGCACTCATGATGCGCTACCCCGGCGAAAAATGGATCAGGATCACCCGCGTCTGGACCCTCGTCACCTGGCTCTTTCTCACCTGCGGCATCTTCCTCGGCATGCACTGGGCCTACGCCGTGCTCGGTTGGGGCGGCTACTGGGGCTGGGACCCGGTCGAAAACGCGAGCTTCATGCCCTGGCTCACCGGCACCGCCTTCCTCCATTCCGTCATGATGCAGGAACGCAAAGGAATGATGAAGAGCTGGAACGTCTGGCTCATCTTCTCCACCTTCCTGCTCACGCTCCTCGGCACTTTGCTCACCCGCGCCGGACTCGTCAGTTCCGTGCACGCCTTCGCGCAATCCTCCATCGGCACATGGTTCGTCGTGTTCATGGGAATCACTCTGGCCGTCTGCATCTTCACGTACATCCTGCAGCGCAACCACCTCCAGAGCGAGCAGCACCTCGAATCCCTCGTCAGCCGCGAGTCGAGCTTCCTCTTCAACAATCTGGTCCTGCTCGTCGCATGCTTCGTCATTCTCTGGGGCACACTGTTCCCCATCCTGAGCGAATATGTGCAGGGCAGCAAAGTCACCGTCGGCGCACCGTTCTATAACCGTGTAGCAATTCCCATCGGCCTTTTTCTTCTGTTTTTGACAGGCGTCGGTCCGCTCCTTCCCTGGCGCGCCACATCGCTGCGTTCCGTCCGCCGCAATTTCGTCGTGCCAACCATCGCGTTGTGGGCAACAGTCATCGTCTGTCTCGCCGTCGGCGTTGAACCCTGGAAGAACGGCGCATTCGACGCCGGCAACTTCTACGCGTTGGTCGGCTTCGCGCTCGCCGCCGCTGTCTTCGCCGCCATCCTCTCGGAATTCCTCCGCGGCGGTGCAGTCCTCGCCAAGCAAACCCATCGCAATCTCCTCTCGGGAATCTTCCTGCTCGTCCGCCGCAACACCCGCCGCTATGGCGGCTACATCATCCACATCGGCGTCGTCATCGTCGTCGTAGGCCTGTGCGGTTCGGCCTTCAATCGCAACGAAGAGCGCGAACTCGCCCTCCACGGCACGCTGCCCATCGGACCTTATACGCTCGTGAATGTCGGCTTCACGCAGGACTCCAACGCCAACTACAACTCCGAGTACGCGCAGCTCGATGTCTATAAGAACGGCAAAAAGCTCTTCCAGATGACGCCCGAAAAACGCATCTACATCGCCAGCGAACAGCCGCAAACCATGGTTGCCATCCACTCCGTTCCCGGCTGGGATCTCTACGTCGTCTATGAAGGCGCCAATCCCGACACCGGCCAGCCCATCATTAAGGCATTCCTCAATCCGTTGGTCGGCTGGATCTGGGCCGGCGTAGTCTTCATCGTCTGGGGCACCTTCATAGCCCTCGTACCCGCCGCCATCCCAGCCACCGCATCCCTCCGCGTCCCCGCAGCAAGAGCCGTGCCCGCCGAGCCCGTCTTCAAGGGAGGCGACTGATGGCAACTCCGCAAAATAAGCCGGTCACCCTGAGCGAAGTCGAAGGACCGGCGGTTGCAAAGCTGAAATTAGCAAGAAAATGGGTGCCCCTGGTCCCTCGCCTTTGGGGACCTGGGAAAGCGACGAACCCTTACCATCCATTTGTCATCCTGAGCGAAGGTCGCGCAGCGACCGAAGTCGAAGGACCCGCGGTTGCGAAGCTGAAATCGGCACGAAAATGGGTGCCCCATGTCTCGCTTTTGAGACATGGGAAAGCAACGAACCCTAACGTGTCCTTCTACCTGAAAATCACTCAAGCCCTCCTGTTAGCCATAGCCGTCTGCTTCTCCACCGCCGCCTCCGACTCGAGCTCCCGCTTCAACGACCTCGGCCATCGCCTCATGTGCACCTGCAGCTGCGCCCAACTCCTCGGCGAGTGCAACCACGTAGGCTGCCCCGAGTCCGGCCACATGCGCGACGAGCTCAGCGCGGCCATCGCCTCCGGCGCAACCGATGAGCAAATACTCACAAGCTTTGCAGCCAAATATGGAGCCACCGTCCTAGCCGCCCCAACCACGCACGGCTTCGATCTCGTTGCCTGGATCGCCCCGTTCGCTGTCTTCGCCGCCGCTCTGCTCGGAACCATCTTGCTCGTCCGCCACTGGTCCGTAGGCCGCACACAACCCGCCCAGCTTTCCGACCCCACAATCGACGCCCTGCGCGAAAAAATCCGCCGCGAAACCGGCGCGGGCATCGACGGAGGCATTTGATATGACTGAATCACAAGGCCTCATCGCCGGCATACTCCTCGCCCTCGCGCTCGGCATTTACACCTTCTGGCCCGACAACGTCTTCGCCAACCAGCACGAAAAAACACGCCTTGAATATCTCCTCGAGCGCAAAGACCAGCTCTACGAAAACTTGCGCGACCTCAACTTCGAATACCGCGCTGGCAAATATCCAGAAGAGGACTTCGTAGCCCAGCGTGCACTGCTCGAAACCGAAACCGCCCAGCTGATGGCCGAAATCGACTTCCTCCAGCAGCACGCCTGACCGTCATGCATTTGGAAACTTCAAAGCCGCACGAAAATGGGTGCCCCATTCTAGCCGCGCCTTTTGCGGCTAGGGTGGGAAAGCACGAACCAAACAAGCTCATAGGACCACAAACAAAACCATGAAAGCCACTCATCTTCTGATCCCCTTCGCGGCCCTTCTTCTCGCCGCCACCCTCGCCCAAGCCGCCACAGTCACCGGCACTGTCATCGACAAAACCACAGGTAAACCCGCCGCCGGAGATACCGTAGTCCTCGTCGACGTGCAGGCAGGCATGGGCGAAGTAGCCCACGCCACCACCAACAGCCAGGGCTTCTACACCCTCAACGAACCCGGCAGCGGCCCCTACCTCATTCGCGTCACCCACCAGGGCGCCGGCTATTTCATCGCCGCGCCGCAGGGCAACGCCCCCGGCGACATCCCCGTGTACGACGTCGCCGCCAAAGTCGAAGGCGTGTCCACCGAAGCCGACGTCTTCGAGATCGAAACCGACAACAGCGGCCAACTCCACGTCACCGAGCGCTACTTCGTCCACAACACCAGCATGCCTCCGCGCACGCAGTGGACTCCGCGCTCTTTCGAAGTCGCCCTGCCGCCCGAAGCCACAATCGCAGGCGTCGCCGCGCAGCGGCCCACTGGTCTTCCCACCAGCGTCAAGCTCGACCCCATCGGCGCAAAGGGCCACTACGCTTTCAACTTTCCCATCCAGCCCGATGAAGGCGAAAAGGACACGCTCTTTCAAATCGAGTACACCGTCCCCTACACCGACGGAAAATTCACCTTCCACCCGCAGGTCACGCTGCCCACGCAAAGCATCGGCGTGCTGCTCCCCAAAAGCATGACCTTCGCGTCCGGCAGCGGTCCAGCCTTCCAGCCCATCACGCAGGACCCCGGCATCCAGACCTACGTCGCCAAAAACGCCGCACCTGGCAAATCCTTCGAGTTCACCATTTCGGGAACAGGCTCCATGCCCCGCGAAGCCCAGGGCGGCCCCCAGGGTCCGGGTCAGGGTCCGGGCGCAGATCAGTCCACCACCGCTACACCCGGCACCACACCCGGCGGCGGCATCGGCGAACCCATCAACACACCCGACCCCTTAAGCAAATACAAGTGGTGGATCCTCGGCGCCCTCGGTCTTCTCCTGGCCACAGCCGCAGCCTTCTTCCTCCGCAAACCCGCAGGAGCAGCCGCCACGACACTCGCCACGCCAGGCGCACCACACCCAGCCACAGTGCCCACGCCAGCCTTCAGCACGCGCACCGCATCGCCAACCTTCACCGCGAACGCATCGCCATCTCCGGCCTCGCAGAACGCCGCCCTGCTCAACGCACTAAAAGAAGAACTCTTCGCGCTGGAATCCGAAAAGCTGAACGGCACGCTCACGCCGGAAGAATATGCCGAAGCAAAATCAGCCTTGGAAGTAGTCCTGAAGCGCGCCCTCAAGCGCAACGCCTAGCTGCTCTCTTTTCGCGATTCATCAATCCGCACGAAAACGTGCCCCACCCTGAACTCAGCTCTTCGAAGAAGAACCGAGTTCAGGGTGGGAAAGCACGAACTGACGGCGGAGAAGGTTGGGCAACCACGCAGCCCTTCTGACGGAGGGAGCAGGGGCCTTCAGACCACTGAATGAGAGCGCAACTCACCGAGGGCTTCAGCCCCGGACGATATTGTTTTCACAAATGGGTTCGACAGAGCGGACACAGTCGAAGGACCTGCGATTGCTCCTTTCGTCACGCCCGGCGCTCCAGCTCCTCCCATCTTCAGTACATTCGTACCCTCAGCACCCTTCGGTAATCTTTGGCCGCGCCCATGGCTCGGCGTAGGCTCACCCCATAAACATAGATTCGATTCCCTAAAGCATTCTCCTGGCAACAAGAGCCCTGCCTTACCCGGCAGGGCTCTTTATACCTCTCATATCCATCGAATCTGGGCTCAATTCGATCAAGCAGTTGTTTCGCGCGGCATGATCCTGATGGCCGCGGCGCGTGCGCGTGGGCCAATCATCGGCTTGAGGTACGGGCTGCCACGGTACTTCGCCCGGTAGGCAACATCGATGCGGTCGCCAATTGGTTCATTCCCCGATTCGTCCACGGGCTCGAACGTAACTTCCTTCGTCATCCCTGCGGCAATGATCCGCCCGGCCCTCTGCCGCACCGCGGCCTGGTACCAACGAGAGCTTTGACCGTTGTAGCCACGCACATAAACCGCGTCATCCACCGCGACGGACCAAATCCAGGTCGGCGTCCCATAGGTCACAGCGTCCTCGCGAAACGGCGCGATGTGCAGGTCATCGGACTCGCTGATCTTTTGAAGTTCTTCCTTCGGCCATTCAGCCATCGAGCGTTTTCTCCAATTTGCCGGCAATTTCCGGCGGCATTCTCCACAAAACGCATGTCGCGCCGACACTAAGTTCCGGTTCGGTTCCTTCAACGCATGAAGATCTCAAACCATATGTTCGTCGAGTGTGTACCTTACTTTTCGAACGGGTTATATCCGGGCTTTTTGTAGAGAATCTCCCACTTACTTTGAATGTGTGGTTTGTACACAGTTTCCGTCCAATCCTGCGGCTCGATTTTCCTCGAACGCCACTGAAACCAATTCTGCACCGCACTTGAAAATAGTCACCACATCTTTGGTGATCTCTTCGGCAAGATGAGTCTTTTGCTCTGCAGACCTTCCAGGCACGAGTTTTACCACAACATGGGGCATAGTTCTCTCTTCGACATCCGGCAGCCGACTCCGCTAGCGATACGTCATTCGCTCGACTTCTGCTGGATACCGGTCGCCATGAATGGGGATATTTGCAGTGGCACTGTCGAGTTCGCGGAGATCATCCGGGGCAAGCTCCAGAAGAGTAGCCCCGATGTTCTCCTCGACGCGCTCAAGCTTGGTGGTGCCGGGAATCGGAACGATCCACGGTTTCTGGGCAAGCAGCCAGGCGAGAGCGATCTGAGCAGCGGTTGCATTCTTCTTCATCGCGAACGCCTGAATAAGATCGACCAGAGCGCGATTCGCTTTGAGGGCCTCGGGAGCGAAGCGAGGAAAGGTGCCGCGGTTGTCCTCTTTGTCGAACTGCGTGTCTTCGGTCACCGCCCCGGCAAGATATCCCTTGCCAAGAGGACTGTACGGAACCAAGCCGATTCCAAGTTCATCGAGCGTCGGCAGTATTTCTTCTTCGGGCCGCTTCCACCAAAGCGAATACTCACTCTGCAGCGCTGTTACTGGCTGAATGGCATGTGCCCGGCGAATAGTCTGTGCGCCTGCTTCCGACAAGCCAAAGTGCCTCACCTTGCCTTGCTGAATCAGGTCCTTCACCGCTCCCGCTACAACCTCGATTGGCACCTCTGGGTCGACGCGGTGTTGATACAGCAGATCAATGGTGGCGACCCGAAGCCTTTTCAGCGATCCTTCCACGGTCCGCTTGATGTACTCCGGGCGACTGTTTAGACCACTTGGATGCGGAACTTCTGTCGAGTCGAATTGGAATCCAAACTTCGTCGCGATCACAACCTGTTCACGTACGGGAGCGAGAGCTTCGCCGACAAATTCTTCATTCACAAATGGGCCGTATACCTGAGCCGTATCGAAGAAGTTAATGCCATGATCGACCGCTCCCCGCATGACAGCGATCATTTCCTGCTTGGTCCCCGCTACGGGACCGTGACCAGCGGTCATTCTCATGCAGCCCAATCCTATCGCCGATACCTCCAGGTTGCTCTTTCCAAGCTTCCGCATTTGCATTGCTTTCATCCTTTGCGCAGAATTCCGCGCGCAATCGCCAAACCGACGCAAATTAGATCAGTAGTGTTCCCAGGTGACGGACCAGTGTTCAACGGCACATGTGCGCTTCTGCATTGTTTCTCCATTCAGGAACCCGCAAGCTCCCATGATGGTGCTTTGCAGCTTGCGGTGAAAAACCCGGTTTTGAAGGGGCACGCTTCAGTCGCGCCATCATTAGTCGCAGAATGAGGGCGGCTTTAGCCGCTGAGGGACGCCTTCCACGAGATTTCGATTTTTGCCACGGGCGCTTAGCGCTTTACAAATTGTTGAAGCTGCGCGGGGTAGCGCTCCCCCTGCACCTCAACGCCAGATACTGCGTTCTCAATGTTGTGCAGATCGTCGGCGGTCAACTCCAAGGCTGCCGCTCCCAGGTTCTCTTCCAGCCGATGCAACTTTGTCGTACCGGGTATCGGAACGATCCATGGCTTCTGCGCAAGCAGCCACGCAAGCGCGATCTGAGCTTTGGTCACGCCCTTCTGCGCCGCAATTGCGCCGAGCACATCCACAATGCTCTGGTTTGCTTTGCGATTCTCCGCAGTGAAGCGCGGAACCACATTGCGGAAGTCGGTGCTGTCGAACGTAGTGCTGTCGTTGATAGCGCCAGTCAGAAAACCCTTGCCAAGCGGACTGAACGGCACGAAGCCAATCCCAAGCTCTTCGAGCGTTGGCAGAATTTCGGTCTCCGGCTCTCTCCACCAAAGCGAATACTCACTTTGCAGAGCCGCGACGGGCTGCACCGCGTGCGCGCGCCGGATGGTTTGAGCACCCGCTTCCGACATGCCGAAATACTTGACCTTTCCTTCGGCAATCAATACCTTTACTGTGCCGGCAACGTCTTCGATCGGAACATTCGGGTCGACGCGATGTTGATACAACAGATCGATGACGTCGGTCTTAAGCCGCTTCAAAGATGCCTCGGTGACCTCGCGAATGTGTTCCGGTCTGCTGTCGAGCCCCAGCGCCGGCTTTCCTTCCTTAAACCCAAATTTGGTTGCAATCACAACCTTGTCCCGGACAGACGCCAGTGCTTCGCCAACGAGTTCTTCGTTCAGGTACGGGCCGTAGGCTTCTGCTGTGTCGAAGAAGGTGACACCACTCTCGTAAGCGGTCCGGATCAGCTTGATTCCTTGTTCCTTCTCAGTTGCCGGTCCATACCCGAAGCTCAGTCCCATACATCCAAGGCCCAGGGCTGAAACCTCAAGGCCGCTCTTTCCCAATTTGCGTGTCTGCATTTGTTCTCCCTTTGTGCGCGGACTATCCGCGATACTGCTCGTCGCTCACCTGCTCCAGCCAATCGACGGTTCTCCCGTCCAGCTTCTCCTGAATCGCGAAGTGCGTCATCGCCGTCGTGGGCGCAGCGCCATGCCAATGTTTCTCCCCCGGCGCGAACCAGATCACATCCCCGGGTCGGATCTCCTCGATCGGCCCGCCCCAATGTTGCGCACGCCCGCAGCCAGCCGTAACAATCAGTGTCTGCCCCAGCGGATGCGTGTGCCATGCCGTGCGCGCCCCTGGCTCGAACGTGACACTCGCGCCGACAACCCGCGCCGGATCGGGCGCCGTAAAAAGCGGATCGATCCGCACCGTGCCCGTGAACCAATCTGCCGGCCCCTTCCCCGAAGCTTGTGAACCAACTCGCTTGATCTCCATCGTGCTGCTCTCCCTTATCCAATGGACTTTAGAGCGTGCGTGAGAACTCAACTTATAGGCTGACCCGCTGACTTGCTATACCGCGAAGCGGTGCTAACTTGCTGTACTTGTTCTGAAAAACAGATTCGTTGAGAAACTGAGCACCCGCAAGCCCCAGGTTCTCGCGCAAACACTTTAGCCCCTGCGGTATCTGTTTCGAAGATTTCAAAGCACAATCAACCTTTTTCGTCAGCCTGAATAGCCGCTACTCCGATTTCAGCGAAGCCATATCGATCGAGAACCGATACTTCACATCGGATTTCAGCAGCCTCTCGTAAGCCTCATTTACCTTCTGAATGGGAATCACCTCAACATCCGATGTGATGTTGTTCTTCCCGCAAAAATCCAGCATCTCCTGCGTCTCGGGAATTCCCCCAATCGGCGATCCCGAAAGACTGCGCCGCCCAAACAGCAGGCCAAAAGCCGCAACCGCCAGCGGCTTCTCCGGCGCACCCACCAGCGTGATATTCCCATCCCGGCGCAGCAGCTGAATGTACGCGTTGATGTCGTGATCCGCGGAAACCGCATCCAGAATAAAGTCGAAGCTACCCGCATGCTTCGCCATCTCATCCGCGTTGCGCGAAACCACCACCTCATCCGCGCCCAGCCGCCGCGCATCTTCCACCTTGTTCGGCGAACTGGTAAAAACCACCGTGTGCGCTCCCAGCGCATGTGCGAACTTCACGCCCATGTGGCCCAATCCGCCCAGTCCCACCACACCCACCTTCTTACCCTTCGTCACACCCCAATGCCGCATCGGCGAGTAAGTCGTGATCCCCGCACAAAGCAGCGGCGCAGCTCCCGCAAGGTTGAGATTCGTGGGAACACGCAGCACGAACCGCTCGTCCACCACCACGCTCTCCGAGTAGCCGCCATAAGTCACGCCGCCGAAATGTTTGTCCGGGAAGTTATAGGTCAGTGTGAGATTCGGACAAAACTGTTCGAGCCCCGCCTTGCACTCCGGGCAAGTGCGGTCGGAGTCGACCATGCACCCCACTGCGGCAAGGTCGCCCGCTTTGAACTTCTTCACCGCCGCGCCAACCTTGGTCACCCGTCCCACAATCTCATGCCCCGGCACGCAGGGATACACAGTGGGCATCACCCCGCTCCACTCGTTGCGCACCTGGTGCAGATCGGAGTGACAAATGCCGCAGAACAGAATTTCGATCTGCACATCGGTGTCGGTTGGATCGCGCCGCACGATCTTCGTGGAAGCAAGCGGCGATGTCGCACTGGCAGCAGAATAAGCTTTTGCGTTGTACATGAATTCCTTGAGTCTCCTCGACAGACGGCGAGCAACTCGCCCGTGAATCAGAGTACGAAAGACTACGCTCCCAGCGGTATCCTGATCCTGCCAATCTATTGCCTATTCCTGTCGCTTCATGGATTTTTATGCCAGGATGATGAATTCGGCGTTAACGTGGTTTTGAGGAGTCAATCAGGTGAAAACGGCTAAACACAAGGGCCCAAGCCCACATCGAAGTCCAGACGGAAATCCGGACCACACCGTAGCCGCGATGCGCACAGGGCTGGCCCGCAAAATCGCCAAACGTGCCATTGCGGAAGGAGACGCGCTCACCGCCATACCGGGTCTGCGCCTCTACCGGCGTTCTGTGCCCACCGCGTGCGCCTCGGCCGCCTACGAACCCAGTCTGGTCGTCTTCGTGCAGGGACAAAAGCGCATCAATGTCGGCAAAACAATCTACCTGTGCGACGGATCAAACTTCCTGCTCACCTCGGTCGATCTGCCCGTCGTCAGCCAGGTCACCAGGGCCACAGAAAAGGAGCCGATCCTCGGCCTGATTCTCAAACTCGAAATGCCGCAGGTCCGAGAGATTCTTTCCCAGCAGGAGTTTTATCTGCGCGAGGGGTCTGCCGACGCCCGTGGCATGGCCGTCGGTGTCACCTCGGCCGAACTCCTCGACGCATGTTCCCGGCTCGTCGACCTCCTCGATGCGCCACGCGACATTCCCTTTCTCGGCAGCTTGCTCCAACGCGAAATCATCTACCGCTTGCTGAGCGGTCCGCAGGGCAAGCATCTCCGCGCCATCGCCACGCTCGGCGAGCAGAGCCATCGCACATCCAAGGCAGTCGAATGGCTGCGAACCAACTACGCCAAGCCCCTGCGCGTGGACGATCTGGCGGCCATGGCGCGCATGGGAGTATCGACCTTGCACCATCAGTTCCGATCTCTCACCGCCATGAGCCCCTTGCAATACCAGAAGCAGCTGCGCCTGCACGTCGCCCGCGAGCGCATGATCAATGAAGGCCTCGACGCCGCCAGCGCAGCCTTCGAAGTAGGCTACGAAAGCGCCAGCCAATTCAATCGCGAGTACAGCCGCTTCTTCGGCCAGCCTCCCATGCGCGACGTCAAAGCCCGCAGACTAACCGACACCGCAACAGCCCACGACTGACAACCATTCACTCCACCTTGCCGGCGTCGCGCGCGTCGGGACGAAACTGTTCCGCGCTTCAAAATTGTTCCACGTGGAACAATTGCGGCATCTGTCACAGGTGTTGAGCGGAGTTGCGAAAAATAGCGGTGACTTAGGACCGAAATACTACACCATTTCGGGAGCACAGGCGGGGGGCAGGGGCCTCACCTGCTCGGGTTTTCGCCTACTCAGATTCTTCTGTATTTCCAATCTACGTTGACCCCTTAGTCCGACTTCTCAGCAGCGGGACTGGGATGTCAGTTGATTGCTGAGAGTATTTATTAACTATGTAACAAAGTATTCTTTGTTGAGAATATTTATTAACTATGCAACAGAGTAGTTACTTTCCTAATTAGTGCGATTTTTATGTTCTCACTCGGCGACGCTGTGCTATGCTTCGCGGCGTTGAGTATTCAAGATTGAAACGACCTGATATGGAGTGACCCTGTCAACTCCTGCGCACCATGGAGTTGTTTTTGTCGTTGTTGTTGCTTTTGTCGTTGTTCGAGAACAGGGCCAGCAGCAGTCGGGGCAGGATTGAGCGACGATTGATCAGTCTGATATTCGCGGGTCGAAACCGCATAATCGTGATCCGTCGGGAGCTGCCTCGGACTAGGGAACCTCTGCGCAGGTACCTGATTTTGTGGCGGCGACTCGGCCGCAGAAGATTTCTGGCTTGTGAGCAGTTTTCCGATGAAAGATACTGGTCGGAGTTTGTCTTTTCGATCTCTATGA
>Ga0182030_10011740_pt1 | contig 17640 bp, 13 predicted proteins | sample 812S3MmetaG_FD_121299 | JGI IMG/M metagenome (GOLD analysis project Ga0182030, IMG submission 121299) | Permafrost microbial communities from Stordalen Mire, Sweden - 812S3M metaG (Illumina Assembly) | ecosystem: Environmental > Terrestrial > Soil > Wetlands > Permafrost | place: Sweden...
CCGGGCGCGAGTTGGTTGCGTAAACGGATGTTGGCGAGGGTGCCGCGCACCATCACCTCGTGATTGCCGCGGCGCGCGCCGTAGGAATTGAAGTCGCCCGGCTGCACGCCTTGCGCCATCAGATATTTTCCGGCGGGGCTGTCCTTGGGAATGGAGCCGGCGGGCGAGATGTGGTCGGTGGTGACGGAGTCGCCCAATAGCGCCAGCACGCGCATCTGGTGGAAATCCTGTAAGGGCGCGTCGGGGTCCGCCATGTTGTCGAAGTAGGGCGGTTTCTTGATGTAGGTCGAGGTGTCGTCCCACTGGTAGATGCCGCCGGTGGGAATCGCCAGGCTCTGCCAGTTCTTGTCGCCGTCGAACGCATGCGCGTATTCGTGTTCGAACATGCCGCGGTCGATGGCGGAGCGCACCGTGCTGGCAACCTCTTCATTGGTGGGCCAGATATCGCGCAGGAAGACGGGTTGGCCGTCGGAACCGTGGCCGAGGGGATCGGTGGTCAGGTCGATATCCATGGTGCCGGCCAGGGCATAGGCAACGACGAGGGGCGGCGAGGCCAGATAGTTGGCCTTGATGAGCGGGTTGATGCGGCCCTCGAAGTTGCGGTTGCCGCTGAGGACGGCCGCCACCACCAGGCTATCCTCCTGCACCGCCCGGGTCACCGCATCCGGCAGCGGACCGCTGTTGCCGATGCAGGTGGTGCAGCCGAAGCCCACCAGGTGGAAATTGAGTTGTTCCAGGTAGGTCATCAAGCCGGCCTGGCGATAGTAATCGGCCACCACCTTCGACCCGGGCGCCAGGCTGGTCTTAACCCATGGCTTCACTTTGAGCCCGCGTTCCACGGCCTTCCTGGCCACCAGGCCGGCCGCCAGCATGACGCTGGGGTTGGAGGTGTTGGTGCAACTGGTGATCGCCGCGATGACCACCGAGCCGTGACCCAGGGTATCGGGCGCCGGAGACGGCAGGTTGGGGAAGGCGGCGTGAAAATTCCGCTTCACGCCGGGCAGTTCGACGCGATCCTGGGGGCGCTTGGGCCCAGCCATGGAGGGCACCACGGTGGAGAGATCGAGTTCGATGGTGTCGGCGAACACCGGGTCGGGAGTTTCGTCGGTGCGGAACAGGCCCTGTTCCTTGGTGTAGGCTTCCACCAGGGCAACCAGAGCCGCATCGCGGTTGGTGAATCTGAGGAACTCGAGCGTCTCGTCGTCCACCGGGAAGAAGCCCATGGTGGCGCCATACTCCGGCGCCATATTGGCGACCGTGGCGCGGTCGGGCAGGCTGAGCGCGCTCAATCCGGCGCCGTAGAACTCCACGAATTTGCCCACCACGCCCTTCTTGCGGAGCATTTGCGTCACGGTCAGCACCAGATCGGTGGCCGTGCAACCCTCCTTGAGGCGGCCGCTCAATTTGAAGCCGACCACGGGAGGCAGCAGCATGGAAACGGGCTGTCCCAGCATGCAGGCTTCGGCCTCAATGCCGCCCACGCCCCAGCCAAGCACTCCCAGGCCGTTGATCATGGTGGTGTGGGAATCCGTGCCCACCACGGAATCCGGGTAAACCACGCCGGACGGATGGCGGAAGACCACCGGGGCGAGATATTCCAGGTTCACCTGGTGGACGATCCCGGTATCGGGCGGCACCACGCGGAAGTTGCGGAACGCCGTCTGGCCCCAGCGCAGCAGGATGTAGCGTTCGCGATTGCGTTGAAACTCCAGCGCCGCATTCAGGTCGAACGCATCCAGGCCGCCGAAGTGATCCACCTGGACGGAGTGGTCGATGACCAGGTCCGCGGGCAGCAGCGGATTGGCGCGGCTGGGGTCGGCCCCCATGGCGGCCAGGGCGTCGCGCATGGCGGCCAGGTCCACCACGCAGGGGACGCCGGTGAAATCCTGCAGCAGGACGCGCGCCGGCATGAAGCTGATCTCTTTGACGCCGGCGCCCTCGCCGCCCGCCACGGCCGCCACATCCTGCGCCGAAACGCGCTTGCCGTCTTCGTTACGCAACAGATTCTCCAGCAGAATCCGGATGGAAAAGGGCAGGCGCACGACGTTCCCAACGCCCTGCCCGGCGAGGTGCGCGAGACGGAAATAATCGTAATCGGCGCTGCCGACGCGCAGTTTCGCCAAGGCGCCAAAGCTATTTTTTGCCATTGGTCTGATTATAAAGGTTGCGGGCTGCCGGCGCAGGGGGCGTAAAACAGGGCGTATCCCGGGAAGGGAGAATCGGGAAATGTTCCTAGGCCGCCCTAAAGTTCCGTAGGCATCCCGCCGATCTGAGAAATGTGCCGATTTACGCTGCATCCAAGGACAGATCCTTCGACGATATTCGCACTGCACTAGGCAATCTGGTCCGGAATTTCGAAGCCGACGCGTCCGCGAGCCGCAAGCAAATCCGGGACGTGTTGGACAACGATCGGGAGCTTTTCTACGCCACCTCCATCGAAATCCTCAAGACCACCGGAGATTCGCGTGGCGCGCAATACCTGGTGGCACTGCTCGTATCCAACGGCATGCTCCTGCAAGCCCTGTGCAGTCCCGATCTGAGCCGGGAGGAGGCCCTGTCGCTGGGCCGCTCCGCCCGCCGTGTGGACCCCATGGTCGAGGTGGCTTTGGCTCGCAGCCTCGCCGACAGTTCGGCGGGGGACAGCGCCGTCCATGTCGCCGATCCGGCAAGGCTCATGGATGTCCTGTGCGACATTGCCGACCCCGGACGCATCATGCCGTCGCTCATGCGCATGATGCGGCATCCCAATCCCTACCTCCGCTCCAAAGCCGTTAAGATGATCGGCCGCGGCAGCCTGAGTGCGAAATGGGTAATGGGAAGGCTCAGTGAGTCCGACCCGCGGGTGCGGGCCAATGCCATCGAATCGATGTGGGGAGTGGATACTCCGGAGGCCCGCTCGCTGTTGAATTTCGCGTCCAACGACGGCAACAATCGGGTAGTGGGCAACGCGTTGCTCGGGCTCTACTACCTGGGGGATGCCTCCGTGCTGGCGGAGGTCGTCAAGATCTCGGCACACGAATCCCCCGCGTTTCGCGCCTCGGCGGCATGGGTCATGGGAGAGACCCGCGACCCGCGATTCACCGAAGGGCTGCGGCGCCTCATCTCCGAACCCGATGCGGCGGTTCGCAAGCGCGCTTTTGCCGCCCTCGGGCAGATCAAAGCCTCCAACACCCAGCCCCCGGCCGGAGATCCGTGGCACATGGCTGGGCGCATGCTTGGCGGCGAGAGCCTCAAAGGGCTGCGGCACCTGATGCTGGCTGTCGCCGGCGAAGACATGCGCGAGCAGCCCAAGGTGGCCCCGTTGCAGTTCGTGCTGAGTGAAGGCAGTCAATATATCACCTCGTACAAAGTCACCGAGAAACCGTTGCCCGAAGCCATGAGCGTCGTGTTTGTGATTCCGCGCTCCCGCGAAGCCGCGGGCGGCGCGTTTTTCGATGGCGTACTGAGTTGCCTGCGTTGGAAACGGCCCAGCGATCTATGGAGTGTGCTGCCCTATGTCGAGACCGGCGACGGGGAACCGCCCTCCCCGCACGATCCGGAACCCCCAATATTCACCAGTAACTCCGACGCCTTGGCCGCGGCTTTGCGCGATACACCGAAACGGTCCAACTGCACGGACCTGTGGACCGGTGTCTGGCGCGCTACCAAAGATGGCGGCCAATCGCGCGGCAAACGCCACGTGATCGTTTTCAGCAGCGTCGAGGAAGGCCGCATCGCCGGTCACGGTCTGATTACCAACATGCAGTCCGGGCGCATACCCATGCAGGTGATCGCTGCCGGACCCAACCAGCAGTTGCAGGAGTTCTGCCAGCGAACCCACACCTTGTACCGCAACAGCGCGGCGGAGGAGTTGGTCGAAACCATCGAGCAGTCGTATCTCAACCTGCTGGCACGCTACGAAATCGCTTACCAGCCGGTGGCCGCCAACACGCCGGTCCTCAAAGTCCGCGTGCAGACTCCCGCTGGATGGGGTGAGACTCTGATTGCCGTGCCGAGTGAACCGGAGGTGAAAGCCTGAACGGCTGCCTCAGTCCTTCCAGTCCATGGCCAGACGAACCAGGGTGCGCACGGGCAGGCCCGTGGGACCCTTCGCCAGGTAGGGCTTGGCCTCATCGAGCCAGGCGGTTCCGGCGATGTCCAGGTGGGCCCACGGCGTATCCTCGGCGAATTCCTTGAGGAAGAGAGCCGCTGTTACGGCGCCTCCCCAGCGGCCCCCGACGTTGGCGATATCGGCGAACGCGCTCTTCAGGTACTCCTTGTAGTCGTCTTCCAGCGGCAGCGGCCACATCCGTTCGCCTTCCGCCCGGGAGGCGGCCAGCAGGCGGTCGCGCATGCCGTCTTCACTGGCGAATAGGCCCACGTTGAGATGGCCGAGGGCCACCGCGACGGCGCCGGTAAGGGTAGCCGCATCCACCAGGTGGGTGCAGCCCTGACGGCGCGCGTAGGTCAGGGCGTCGGCCAAAATCAGACGGCCTTCGGCATCGGTATTGATGACCTCGATGGTCTTGCCGTTCATGGCGGTCACGATGTCGCCGGGGCGTTGGGCGCGGCTGCCGGGCATGTTCTCCACGCAGGGCACGAACGCGCTCACCGCGATGGCGGGCCGGAGCTGGGCGATGGCGCGCATGGCGCCCATCATGGCTGCGCCACCGGCCATATCGTACTTCATCTTCTCCATGCCGTCGGCGGGCTTGATGGAAATGCCGCCGGTATCGAAGGTGACGCCCTTGCCCACCAGGCCCAGATGAGCGCTCCCCTGCGGAGTCGCGGGCCGGTAACCGAGCACGATCAGCACGGGCGGCTGGGCGCTGCCGAGGGCCACGCCGAGCAGCGAGCCCATGCCGAGTTTCTCCATGGCATCGCGATCCAGCACCTCGCACTCCAGGCCGAACTCCGCCGCCATGGTGCGCGCGGCATCGGCCATGACCAGCGGAGTCAGCCGATTGGCCGGTTCGTTGACCAGACCGCGGGTAAAATTCTGCGCTTCGGCCAGGATCCGCCCGCGCTCCACTGCGGCATCCAGACCCGCTGTATCGGCGGCCAGCGCGAAGGCATCGATGGCTTTCTTGTCGTCGTCCTTTTTGTAGCGGTCTGGTTCAAAATCGCCCAGGATGGCGCCTTCGATCGCTGCCGAAGCGAAGTCGTCGCCCCCGAATTCGGCATCGAGGGCTAAGGCGACGGACTTAATCGATTTGGCCTTCAGATAGCGCACGGCTGCCCCGCTGAGACGGCGCATTTCGGCGGCGTCGAATTTCTCGGGTTTGCCCGCCCCCGCCAGCAGCACCCGCGTAGCACGTACGCCGGGAGCGTGGTGAAGCAGGGTCAATTCGAGCGGCTTACCGGCAATTTCGCCGGAGTCAAAAAGGTCGGCGGCGCCGAAACGGGCATCCGTGCGGCCCTCGAAGACCGGCACGATCAGGGCATCCGCCTCCACCTGGCCGGCGGGCTTACGTTCCAAAGTAATCTTCATCACTCTCGATTTTGCCACGTCCCGGGGGTACCAGAGGGCCGGAAAAATATTCCAAATACGGGAAGTTTCGCCCATCCCCCTGCCCGGGAGTCACATCCACACCTATGTACTTGTGTTTACAAGCCGCCCGTGGTTTGGTTGTGGTAAAATGACAGTGAGTTTTCTGGGCGCGGAATTACCAAAAGCTGTAACGACTTGGCCGCGGCTATCGTCCAATAGAACGTACAGCGGTTCTCCCCAGGGAGAGCTGGCGGATAAACATGGCTGACGTGTCGCAACCGAATAACTTTTTGCCCGACCCCAACGACCATTTGGCGCATTTACTGCCTCCCGAAATGGGCGAGCCTTGGTACAAGTCCCTGATTCAAAACGTCAAGGATATCGTCAACCCACCCAAGTTACCGCCGCTGGTCCTGACTTCCAAGCCGGTTCCCGTGAAAGACATCTGGGGCCTCTACGGGCGCCAGAAGAAGTCTTTCGCCATGTCGACCGGTGGCCAGGTGCTGTTCGCGGTCTTTCTGTTCACGCTAGCGTCCTCCAAAGTGGTACAGGACAAGGTTAAGCAATACGTTCCCCTCATCTCGCCGATCGATCTCGCGCCTCCCCCGGAAGCGGCTCCGAAGATGAAAGCCATGGGCGGCGGCGGCGGCGGTGGCGACCGTTCTCCGTTGCCGGCGAGCAAGGGAAAACTTCCCAAGCAGGCACTGCGTCAGTTCACGCCGCCGATGGCGGTGGTGAACAATATGAACCCCAAGCTGTCGATGGAGCCGAGCATCATCGTTCCACCGGACGTGAAGTTGCCGGACTGCCCGACTTGCTTGAACTATGGCGATCCGCTGGGCAAGATCGGTCCGCTTTCCAACGGGCCGGGATCGGGTGGCGGCATCGGCAGCGGTTCGGGCGGCGGCGTGGGTTCGGGCAAGGGCGGTGGTTATGGTCCTGGTGAAGGCGGCGGCTTTGGCGGCGGCGTGTTCCGCGTGGGCGGCGGCGTGACGGCGCCTTCCTTGCTCTACAAGGTGGAACCCGAGTACTCCGAAGAAGCCCGCAAGGCGAAATACCAGGGTACCGTGCTGCTTTACGTTCAAGTGGACCCGTCCGGCAAGGCGGTCAACATGCGCGTGCTGCACAGCCTGGGTTTGGGTCTGGACGAAAAGGCGATGGAAGCCGTGAAGAAGTGGAAGTTCAAGCCCGGCCTCAAGGATGGCAAGGCGGTGACCGTGGAAGCGCAGATCGAAGTCAACTTCCGGTTGCTGTAGCCGGTTGCGGTAAGAGGTTCGGTATTGGGAGCAAGAGAGGCGGTCCGGAAACGGACCGCCTTTTTCATTGAGGCGAACTCACCCTAGACAGACCGGGAGGCCTGTCCTACCTGGCACTCCTCGCACCGGCAGATGCGGCGGAAGTGCTCCCAGGAGTAAATGCCGGTGTTGTGGCCGTCGCTCCAGCCGATGCGAATGGCGTAGTTGCCCACCGGTTCGACGGAGAGCATTTTCAGCGCCAGCTTGAACATGGGGAACGGATTGTCCGCCTCGGGCGGGCGCGGGGGGGTGCCGTGGGTGCCGGCGCAGGTGGCGCAGGGGCACTTGTCGCGCAGGTACACGAGGCTGTAATCGCTCGTGTGGCCATCCTTCCAGTCGATCTTGATGCCTTTCGATTTGGAAATGGCGATGTGTTCGGGGTCGGTGGATAGAGGCATTTCAGTTGAAGAGGCGCTCGACGTCGCGCACGCCGGAGATGCGGCGCATGGTGGCGACCAGCTTTTCGAGTTGTTTCTTGTCGCGCACATCGACGGTCATTTCGACCACGCCGCCATCGTGATCGGTAGCGCCCTTGGCTTCCAGGCTGCGGATGTTGGTGTTCTCGTCGGAGAGCACGCTGGTGAGCTGATTGAGCATGCCGGGACGATCGTCGGTGTGGATCACGATGCGGACGGGGAAGGAATCTTCGGCGGCGCGGGCCCATTCCACTTCGATTTTGCGCTCCACGTCGTACAACAGGCTCTGCACATTGGGGCACATCTTGGCGTGCACGGCGACGCCTTTGCCGCGGGTTACGTAACCCACGATGGCCTCGCCACGAATCGGATTGCAGCACTTGGCGCGGTAGACCATGAGGTCGTCGAGGCCGCGGACCTTGATGACGCCATCCCCCTCGCCGCGTTTGGCGCCGGCAGCGGCGGACGGCGCAGCGCTATCGGGGACGGGAGCGGCGGGCCTGGGCTCGATCGCCTCCTCCTTGACCACCCCCGGAGCGATTTTGGAGAGCACCTGGCGCGCGGAGAACTTGCCGTAGCCGAGAGCGGCGTGCAGGTCTTCCATCTTGCTGAGCCCGTACTCCCCGGCCACCCGCTCCATGTCGGCTTTGGTCACCTTGCTGAGCTGGACCCCGAGGCGGCGCGCCTCCTTTTCCAGGTACTTCTGGCCGATCTCGATGGCCTTCACCCGCTCGCCGGCGTTGATCAGGTGCTTGATCTTGTTGCGCGCGCGCGAAGTCTTGACGAAGGCCAGCCAGTCTTTGCTGGGCTCATGGCCGGGCTGCGTCATGATCTCGACGATGTCGCCGTTGCGCAGGCTGGAGCGCAGCGGGACGATGCGGCCGTTCACCTTGGCGCCCACGCAGGTGCTGCCCACGTCGGAGTGGATGGCGTAGGCGAAATCGATGGGCGTGGCGTCGCGCGGCAGCACGATCACCTTGCCGCGCGGCGTGAAGGTATAGGCCTCCTCGGGGTACAGGTCCACCTTGAGGGTGGACATGAATTCTCCGGGGTCCTGGACTTCGCGCTGCCATTCCACCAGATGGCGCAGCCAGGCGATGCGCTGGTCGTCGGCGGCGGGGCCTTTACGCCCTTCCTTGTACTTCCAATGGGCCGCGATGCCCTCCTCGGCGATGCGATGCATCTCTTCGGTGCGGATCTGCACCTCGAAGGTCTGCCCGTGCGGGCCCACCACGCTGGTGTGCAGGGACTGGTAGAGATTGGGGCGGGGGATGGCGATGAAATCCTTGATGCGTCCGGGGATGGGGCGCCAGCGGTTATGGATCACGCCGAGGGCCGCGTAGCAATTCTTGACCGAGTCGGTAAGGATGCGCAGGGCCATGAGATCGTAGACCTGGTCGAGGGAAATCTTCTGGCGGCGTAGTTTCTGGAAAACGGAGTAGGGCCGTTTCAGGCGGCCGTCGATGCGCGCGGGGATGCCTTCGCGGCGCAATTCGCTTTCCACGGTCTGGCGGATTTCGGCCAGGAACTCCTCGTTGGAGTGGCGCTTGGATTCGATGGCGCCGAGGATTTCCTGGTAGGCATCGGGCTCCAGGTGCTGGAAAGCGAGATCCTCGAGTTCGCCGCGCACCTTGCCCATGCCGAGGCGGTGGGCGATGGGCGCGTAGATCTCGATGGTTTCGCGCGCGATGCGCTCGCGCCGTTCCGCGTCGAGGTAACCCAGGGTGCGCATGTTGTGGATACGGTCGGCCAGTTTGACCAGGATGACGCGGATATCCTCGACCATGGCGAGCAGCATCTTACGGACGCTTTCGGCCTGGCGGTCTTCGGCGGAGAATACATCGAGCTTGGTGAGTTTGGTGACGCCATCGACGCAACGCGCCACTTCGGGGCCGAACTCCTTGCGCACCTGTTCGACGGTGACGCTGGTGTCCTCCACGACATCGTGGAGCAGGCCGGTTTCCATGGCCACGACATCCATGCGCATGTCGGCCAGGATGTGCGCCACCATGACGGGATGGGCCATGTAGGGTTCGCCCGAATCGCGCATCTGGCCCTCGTGATATTTGCTGGCGAAGCGGAAAGCATTTTGGAGCGGGGCGAGATCGTCCTTGGGGCGGTACTCGCGGATCTTGGCTTCCAATTCGGCGTACAACTGCTCGACCGGGTCGGACGGATGCGGTACAGGACCGGGCTCGGAAATACTGGTGGACTCGGAGGGCACGCTAATTCGATTGTAGCAGGGGGCTCAAAAAAAACGAGCGGGGAGCGGGTCTGACGAGACCGGCTCCCCGGAGGATTGAGGAAAAGACAGGGTGTGGAGGGATTACTTCTGATTCGGGTCGAGGACGATGCTGCCGCCGGTCTTGTTCTTCTTCTCGGACTTGGCCTTCTTGGTAGCCAGCGCCTTCTGGACCCAATCGTCGGCGACCTTGGTCTGCTTTTCGTACTCTTCCTTGGTATCGGCAAGGTCGGCACGTTCGCGAACCAGGAGGTTTTCGTACGCCATGGCGTCGTCGTACTCGGGATTGATTTGCAGCGCCTTGTCGAGGGCCTGCAAACCGCCTTCGATCACCGGGCCGTACTTCTGCTTGAGATCTTCCTTGACCTTCTTGTCCTTGATGGGGCCGGGATCTTCCTGCTTCATGCCGAGGTTGGCGCGGGCCGTGCCGTAGACCGGATACCATTTGGACCAGGCGATGAACCCCATGCTGTAGTAGGCATCGGCGTTCTGCGGCTCGACGGCGATCAACTTCTCATACCACTGCTGCGCCTCATCCCACTTTTTCTGATTGAGGTTGAGGGAAGCGATGGATGCGATGGCGATGGAGTTCTTGGGTTCCTGCTCCAGCACCTTCTTGAAATTGTCGAAGGCGGCACTGGCCATCTTGTTATTTTCTGGCGAATCCGCTCCGGGGATGTACTGCTGCATGTAGGCGGTGGCCAGATACAGGCGGGCGGCGGAAAACCCAGGGTCGAGTTCGACGGCGGTCTTGAAGCGCTCGACGGCCTCCGGATATTGGGCGGCGGTAAACGCCTGCACGCCCTTATTGAGCTGATCGCGCGCCTTGAGCTGGTTGCAGCTCATGCCGAGGACCGCCAGCGCGGCCACGGCGAGGACCAACATTACCTTGCGCATATTATTGCCCGGCCTCCACCTTCGCAGTCATCAGACCGACTTTATCGATGCCGGCGCCGTGCGCGGTGTCGATCGCCTTGGCGACCCATTGGAATTCTATGTCAGGGTCGGCCTTGACGAAGACCACGCGCTCGGCGCGCGTCTTAAAAATTTCCTCGAGACGGCTGCCCAGATGCGCCTCATCGGTGGCCTCGCTATTGATGGCCAAGGCGTGCTTGGAATCAATGGTAATGACCACGGTGCGCTGATCCGACTGGTTCGCCTTTTGGTTGGGAGGAGGCGGTTGGGGCACGAGAGCCTCAAGTCCCTTGGGCGTAAGCGGCGTGATCACCATGAAGATGATGATCAGCACCAGCAACACGTCGATCATGGGCGTCATGTTGATGTCCGATTTGACACCTTTTGCCCCGCCAACGGCCATTGACATATGATTGCTCCTTTAATTAACGTTGTTGTTCCACTACTTAGCAGGCGGCGCGGCTGGAGGTGCGGTGCCCTGCGCCTGGTCGGTCAGCAGGCCCAACTGGTCGACGCCAGCCGCACGCAGATTGTCCACAACTTCGACCACGCGCTCGTAGCGCGCACGCGCATCGGCCTTGACGAAAACGGTCTTGTCCAAACGATTGGCCAGGAGATCCTTTACCTTAGCCGGCATATCTTCGGGCGGCGTAGCAGTCGTTCCGAGGAAGGTCTTGCCGTCTCGCGTGACCGCGCAAACGATGGCGTCGCTCTTATCGGCGGCCTGCATGGCGATCGGATGTTGGGTTTGCACAAGCGTGACGCTGACGCCCTTGGATAACATAGGCGTAATGACCATGAAAATGATCAGCAACACTAGCATCACATCCACCATCGGCGTGACGTTGATATCGGCTACCGGCGGCGGCGCCGAGAATTTAGTTTTCTCTCCAGTCATGGTATCTCTCCCCAGGAATTCGGCAGAAGCCGGGGAGCCCCTGGTGGGGCTCCCCGCAAATCAACTCACCGATCCTAATGAAACTGATTACTTACGGACGCCGCGCTGCGAGCGCTTGAGGAAGTAGTCGATCAGCTCGCTCGACGAGTTCCCCATCTCCACGTCGAAGGATTCAATCTTGTTGGTGAAGAAGTTGTACATCCAAACCGCGGGAATAGCCACGAACAAACCGACAGCGGTGGTCACCAGGGCTTCGGAAATGCCGCCGGCGACTGCGCCGAGACCGGTGGACTTCTCGTTGGAAATGCCCTTAAACGCGTTGATGATGCCGACGACGGTGCCGAACAGACCCACGAAGGGGGCAGTGGAACCGATGGTCGCCAACGAGCTGACGCCGCGTTTCAGCTCGGCGTGGACGATGGCTTCGGCGCGCTCGAGAGCTCTTTTGGACGCCTCGATTTCCTCGCCCGGGATCTCCGAGCTGATCTGGTGCGCCTGGAATTCCTGGAGACCGGCGACGACGACCTTGGCCAGGTGGCTCTTCTTGAAGCGGTCGGCGATCTTTACGGCTTCGTCCAGTTTGCCTTCGCGCAGAGCGCCAGCGACGGCCGGAGCGAATTGGCGCGACTGTTTACGGGCCGCGCTGTAAGCCATCAGGCGGTCAATCATGACGCCGATGGAATAGGCAGACATGATGAACAGCAAAATGACGACGCCTTTCGCCATGGGGCCCATCTGGCGCCAAAGAGAGGCGGGATCCCAACTAACGGTGCTGCCGCTTTCCTGAAGCAAATACAGCGACCATACTTGTAATTGCAAAAGCATAGGTTTCGTTTCTCCTGCGAGTTGATTTGTACTTTTCTGCCCGGCACGCCGCGACGCGCCGGAACTTCTTCTTTACTACTGGCTCAACGTAAAGTTCACGTCGATCTGAGTTGAAACCTCGACCGGCTCGCCGTTCAGGAGAGTCGGCTGGTACACCCACTGTTTCACCGCTTCGAGAGCGGACGGGATCAGCAGCGGATGGCCGCTGATCACCTTAAGATCCTGGATTGTGCCGTCTTTGGAAATGACGGCGGCCAAGTGAACGACGCCTGAGATGCGCGCCTGCTTGGCGAGCGGCGGGTAGACCGGCTTGGGCTGGCGGACCAGTTTGGCCTGCTGGACATTGCCGCCAATGGTGATACGTTTGGGGGCGACATCCTTCTTCACCGGTGGAGGCGGAGGCGGAGGCAAGGCCGAGGTAGGAACCGAGCCGATGATGCCGCCGAGGACGCCGCCGACCGTACCGCCGGCCACGCCGCCGGGGATTCCACCCATTACGCCGCCGCCGCCGCTGGAACTGGGCGGAAGCTCATCTTCCCTGATTTGAACGACTTCATGGGGAACACTCTTGGGCGCCATCAACCTGCCGGCATCGAACTGCCGCGGGATCACCTTGACGATTTTCACGGCGGGCGCGGCGGCCGGAGGAGGCGGGGGCGGTGGCGGCGGGGGCGGCGCCACCAGGAAACTGGTCAACTGCGTCTTAGGAAGGACATCGAAGTAGATCATCGGCAGGATCACCGCGATGATGATAAAGGCGGTCTGCGCAAGGAATGCGATCAGCACCGTTATGGGTTTCTTGGTCGTGCCTTCGACGAATGTTTGCTCGAACATACAAAGCTCCCTTTCCTTTTGACACCGCGTGCGGACAAAAAGTGCCCGGCCGCGATTAATTTACTTGACCGCCTTCGACGGGCTCTTGCGCGCGGCGTCGGTCCGCGCAGCCGCGGCCAACACCGGGGCCGTACGTTTGCGGCCATCCGTGTAATTGTGCCAGAACAAAACGATGGGACTGGCGATGAAAACCGATGAATACGTGCCTACGGTGATGCCGCAGACCAGGGCGAACGAAAATGTGTGCAACACCGGCCCGCCCCAAATGAACAGGGCGACAACGGTCAGGAACGTCAGGCCGGCGGACATAATGGTCCGGCTCAGGGTCTGGTTGACGCTCTTGTTCATGAGCGATTCCAGAGGTTCCCGGCGCATGATCTTCAAATTCTCGCGAATTCGATCGAAGATCACGATGGTGTCGTTCATCGAGTAGCCCACCAGGGTAAGGAGGGCGGCGATGACCGTCATGGAAATTTCTTCGTGAAAAATCGAGAACAGGCCGATGGTGATCAGAGTATCGTGGAATACCGCGATCACGGCGGCGAGCCCGTAAATCCACTCAAAGCGGAATGCAATATAAGCGAGCATACCCGCCAGCGCATAGAGCGTCGCCAGCACTGCTTTATTTCGCAGTTCGGCCCCGACCTTGGGGCCTACCATTTCCGTCTTTTTCACGGTGTATGGTGCCAGATAGCACTCCTGTTTGAGAGTGCTCATGATACCAGCATTTATGCCAGGTAGCGAAGACAATTGAGAAAAATCTGTAACCAGACCGGAACGGGGGGGTGTATCGCGGAAATCCAGGATGTCGGCGACCACCTTTTGCAGTTGCGGCTCCGCCATGGCGACATTGTTGCGGGCCAGTGGGTCACGGAGACGGGAAGCCAGGGTATCCTTGCTGGCACCGTTCAGATCCAGCTTGCCGCTCCCGGGCTGCGCGAAGGTGGCGGCCAAGACTTCTTCCATACTCTGCCGGTTGGCGGAGAGTTGCCTCTCGTTGACCAGTTCGGTGCCGATCTCGACTTCGTTCTGGGTCCCCGGGTCGGTGAAGCTTTGTACGCTGACTTCACCCTTAATCATTCCCGAGCGGGCGAAGGCGGTGCGGATCTGCTCCAGCGGGGGCTTGGCGGAAAACTTGACGGTCATGAGGGTACCGCCCTTGAAATCGATGCCAAACTTAAGGCCGCCCTGCATCAGGATACTGACGCCTCCGGCCACCGTGAGCACCAGCGAGGCAATAATGAACGGCCACTTTTTGCCGAGAAAATCGTAATTCGTGTTCTTAAATAATTCCATCGAACCTTGCCGTGCTGGCGTTCATTAAGTACGTAGACACCAGCCCTTTACCTTTTGTTCCCGAACCCGACCGCGGATTCAGATGCTCAGCTCCGTGAGCTGGCGACGACCCGCCAATTCGTACCCGAAGATGGTCTGCGACACGAATACGGCGGTGAAAACGTTAGCGGCCAAACCGATGACCAGAGTCACCGCAAATCCACGGACCGGCCCTTCCCCAAAGAGAAAAAGGAAAGCGCAGGATACCATCGTTGTGACGTGGGTGTCGACAATGGTCCACCACGCCTTGCTAAAGCCGTTGTCGACGGCGGCAATCACGCTCTTACCGCTGCGCAATTCCTCGCGGATGCGTTCGAAAATCAGCACATTGGAATCCACCGCCATACCGATGGTCAGGATGATTCCGGCGATACCGGGGAGAGTGAGGACGGCGTGGAAGTACGACACGGCCGCTAACAGGATCACGGTATTGAGCGCCAGCGCCAGCACGGCATTGACGCCGGAGCGCTTGTAGTAGATCAGCATGACGGCGATCACGGCCAGCAAGCCGGCGATTCCGGCCACCAGCCCGGCGTGGATGGAATCGGCTCCCAGGGAGGGTCCGATGGAACGCTCCTCGTTATATTGCACGCCCGCGGGGAGCGAGCCGGAACGGAGGTAGCGCGACAGATCGACGCTTTCCTCTTCGCTGCCCAGGCCGGTGATGCGGCCGGAGTCTTCGATCTTGGACTGAATGGTGGCGACGCTGACGATCTGGTTGTCCAGGACCACGGCGAGTTTGTTGCCGATGTTGGCTTCGGTGTAACGGCCGAAGCGGCGTCCGCCATCCTGGGAGAGGCTGAAATTGGTTTCCCACTTGCGGAATTCATCCTGGCCGGGGCGCGCATTGCGCATCTCGCGGCCGGTGATGACGGGGGTTTTGGCCACGAGAAACCACTGCTCGCCGTCCTGGGCGCCACGGGGTTTGGAGCGGACCAGTTTGGTGCCCATGGGCAAAATGCCGCCCTTTTGGGCCAGCGCGCCTTCCCTGCTGGGGAACGGACCTTCCTTGACGTCGCAGATTTCGAGGACGGCGGCGGTGCCGATGAGTTCCCTGGCGCGGGCCGGATCGTCCACGCCGGGCAGTTGCACCAGCACTTCGAACTTGGAGCCGGCCTTACCATACTGCTGCACGGATTTCTCGGCCAGCCCGAGCTGGTCGATACGGTTGCCGATGGTGTCCACGGAGCGCTTGACGGTATCGACCTTGAGATCGTTGAGATCGGTGGGCTTGAGCCTCATCGAATAGTCGGTGGAATTGAGAGCGGTCAGAATGTAGGTGGTGTAGCGCTCGGAGACGATACCGCGGAAGGCGCTGGATTGGGTAGCGGGAATGCCCTTGATGGCGATGGCGACATTATCGGCGTCTTCGACGTGGCCGACGCGGACGTCGGGGGTGTCCATGCTGTTCCAGGCGATGTTCTGCTTCTTGAGGTCTTCCTTGAGGTGCTCGGCGGTCTGGTCGGCATCCGCCTTGACGGCGTCCTGCACCTGTATTTCGAGAACCAGGTGGGTACCGCCCTTGAGATCGAGGCCGAGGCGGATGTTGTCCTTGAAATTCTTGACGAGGTCCGCGCCGCTCTTGGGGAAGTCGATGATGCCGAACACGCAGATCAGGATCGTGACAACGATGATCACGGTTCGCGCCGTTAGATTGTTCTTCATGGGAAATTGCTGCCTGCTTAATTAGAGTACTACTTCTTACCTTCGCTGGCGGACGCGGCGGTTGCCATGCTGGACACCGCGCTGCGCGCGATCTGAATCTTGATATTGTCGGGCTTCACCCGCAACACGACTGAATCGCTCTCAATGGCGACGATGGCGCCGACGATGCCGCCCGAGGTCACGACGTTATCCCCGGTCTTCAATTCGGCGAGCATTTTGGCCGTCTGTTTGCGCTGCCGCTGCATGGGGAGGAAGAGAAGAAAATAAAAAATCCCGAAGATGAGAAGGATGGGGAGGAATCCCAGCATCGAGTTGGGGGACGACGCCGCTTGAAGGAACAGATTGAGAACCACGTTGTAAACCAAGTCTTTTTCAATAGGGCATTACCCGGCCTGAGGCGAGGGAGATCGCGCACACCTCAAGTATTCCGGCAATGAACCCGACATAATAGCGTCCCTGATCTCGCGCATGATGTCAAGGTACCGTTGGATGTTGTGGCGGGTGGCCAGCACCGAAAACAGGATCTCGCCAGCCTGGAAGAGATGGCGAAGGTAGGCGCGGGAATAGGTGCGGCAGGTATAGCAGGGGCAGTTGGGGTCGAGAGGGCGCGCATCGTCTTTATAACGGGCGTGCTTGATGATGACGCGGCCCTCGGAGGTAAATAAATATCCGTTGCGGGCGTTGCGCGAAGGCAGGACGCAATCCATCATATCGACGCCGCGGGCCACGTACTCGGGCAATTCGGCGGGCATGCCGACGCCCATGGCATAGCGCGGTTTGGAGCGCGGCAGAATCGCCTCGGTGGCTTCGACCATTTCCAGACTGAGCGGGCGGGGTTCGCCCACGGAGAGGCCGCCGATGGCGTAGCCATCGGTATCGAGATCGGCCAGGGCGGCGGCGCATTCGCGGCGCAGATCCGCGAAACAGGAGCCCTGCACGATGGGAAAGAGGGCGTGGCGGGTGGGGCTCTCGGCCATGCGGCTGAGGAAATGCCGGTTAGCCTGGCCCGCCCAGCGCACGGTGCGCTGCATGCTTTGGCGCGCGTATTCGTGGCTGACGGGGTACTCGGGGCACTCGTCGAGGACCATCTGGATGTCGCTGCCGAAGGCCAATTGCACGTCCACGATGGATTCCGGGGTGAAGGCGTAGCGGTCGCCGTTGAGGTGGGAGTGGAAGACCACGCCTTGCTCGTCGATCTGGCGCAGACCGCTGAGGCTGAAGACCTGAAATCCGCCGGAATCGGTGAGGATGGCGTTGGGCCAGGACATGAACCGGTGCAGGCCGCCCAGTTGGCGGATGAGTTCGTGCCCGGGGCGGAGATAGAGGTGGTAGGTGTTGGCCAGCAGGATGGCGACGCCGAGATCCTGGGCCAGGTCGCGCTGGGTGAGGCCTTTGACCGTGGCCTGGGTGCCGACGGGCATGAAAACCGGGGTTTCGATGGCACCGTGCGGCGTATGGAGCACTCCCGCGCGGGCACGGGTATGCGGGCATTGGGCGACGATTTCGAAGGAAATTTGGGGCAACGGAGGGCCTACGAATCCATAATAGCCGACTGGCACGAGCGGTGGTTGGCGGGAGGCGTTGGAGAGGACTAGCGGACGCCGGGCGGGCTTGGCGAAGGCCTGGGATGGGGGCGTTGTGACGCAAGGCCTGCGAGCCGGGCATATTTCTTTGGTATGGGTAAGTGCTTTTTTCGCTTCGGGTTGCGGGGATGGCGAAAAGTTTTGTGACGCATGAAGGTAAAC
>Ga0182030_10011741_pt1 | contig 17639 bp, 17 predicted proteins | sample 812S3MmetaG_FD_121299 | JGI IMG/M metagenome (GOLD analysis project Ga0182030, IMG submission 121299) | Permafrost microbial communities from Stordalen Mire, Sweden - 812S3M metaG (Illumina Assembly) | ecosystem: Environmental > Terrestrial > Soil > Wetlands > Permafrost | place: Sweden...
ATTGCATCGAAAAATCATGGTTACGTCAAAAAATCCCGAGTTGGAATGGCTCTGCACAGGCCGGAAAATTTTTCCGGGCATGCTGGCGGCGATTCACACGGCCCAAAAATCCATCCAGTTGGAAACGTATGTTTATGCCGACGGCCAGGTGGGCCGGCAATTTCTGGCGGCGCTGCTGGCGGCGGCCCAACGTGGCGTCTGGGTGCGCGTGCTCGTGGATGCCGTCGGCTCATGGTTTCTGCCGGAGCATTTTTTCCTCCCGCTCGTCGCCGCCGGCGCGGAGGTGCGCCGTTTCAATCCGCTTCACCTCTGGCGGTTTGGCGTGCGCGACCATCGCAAGCTGCTGGTCTGCGACCAGTCCGTCATTTTCATCGGCGGGTTTAACGTCGCCGACGAATACGACGGCGACGGCGTGACCCGCGGCTGGTGCGATCTCGGCGTGCGCATTGAAAATCCGACGCTGGCCGGCGAACTGGCGGAGACGTTTGAAGAATTGTTCGCACTGTCGGATTTTCATCGCAAACCGCTGCTGCGGCTGCGGGGGTTCAAACGCAGACGCAAATCTCCAAAACGAACGGCGGGAGAATTATTGTTGAGCCATCCCGGCCTCGGCGCCAGCCCTTTTCAAACGGCGTTGTATCGCGATCTGGCCAAAGCGCGTGACGTGCGGATCATCAGTGCGTATTTTCTGCCGACGCGGCGGGTGCGCCGGGATTTGATGCGCGTGGCGCGGCGCGGCGGACGCGTGCAACTGATGCTGGCCGGCAAATCCGACGTGCCGGTTTCACAACTGGCGGCCCGGAGCCTGTATCATCGCCTGTTGAAGGCGGGCATGGAGATTTATGAATATCAGCCGCAGATTCTGCACGCCAAACTGGTCCTCGCCGACGGCATCACCTACGTCGGCTCGTCCAATCTCGACATCCGCAGCCTCAATTTGAACTACGAACTGATGCTGCGGTCCGAGGATAAAACCACCGCCGCCGAGGCGCGGGAAATTTTTGAGCGCGCGCTGAAACATTGCAAACGGATTGAACTTCACCAGTGGCGGAAAGGGCAGGGCTTCTGGTCGCGCTGGAAAAACCACTGGGCGCATTTTCTGCTGGCGCGGATTGATCCCTTCGTTGCCCTGCGCCAGTTCCGCACGATGAGAAAAATGGAAGGACTACGGCGTGGTCATGAACAAGCCCAAAAACAAGCCCAGTAAGATGAAGGTGATGACCAGCAGCGCCATGGTGCCATCCTAGCCGTCAACTGGCGCAGGCAATATGGGGTGTTCTACCCGTCGGACTTCAGCGCGGCTAAATCCCTCAAAACAAATGCGGCATCCGGTGGTTCTCCGGCTGGGTTGATGTATTATAATACACTTCGGTCAAACCACACACCCGCCCGTTTTCGTTTTTTCGCAACTTCAGAGACGGCATTTCCCGGACGAACGCGTGCCGCAATTTGTTGATGGCTCTCGCCTCGATTTCGTGCACCCGCTGGCGGCTCAAACCCATCCGGTTCGCAACCTCCTCCAAGGAGAGAGCGGCATTGAAACGAGAGTTTTTATTGAAATTCATTTTACAAAAAGTTAATGCATGGCTTCAGTTGTCAGTGCCAGAACCGGTGGCGCCCCGTTTTCGGTGAAGTGATAAGCCGGCTCGAAGGTCATTTTCCGGTTTCCCGACATGAACCACAGTTTGAGCCTCCCGCCGTTGATGTCCACTGGCGTGGCTTTGGCGTCAATGTGCCGGCTCTTGCCAGCTTTGCCGCTCGTCGTGGCGGTCCCGATGATTGCTACGGCGACCCCCCGGTTCATCACGGCCAGCGACTCATCCGAAACGACGATGGCCAGCCGGCCGGTTTCATTTTTTAAAAAATAGGGAAACACCTTGATCTTGTAATCACCCGTGTAAACGCCGTTCACGCGTTGGAGTTCACCAATGATCAGCGTGGCTTTGCCACCACCAACCGGCATGGAACTGGGATCAATCATGAGCAGGCGATCGGCCGGAACAGGAATATTGGCTGATGACGCTGTGTTGGTTCTATTCGAGTCTGTTGCTTTTGATTCTATTTTTGAGAGCAACAATGCGAACACTTCTTGATAGAGGTTCTGCATGTCCCTGCCCAAGCCTGCCAGCGCCCGGGCGCGTTCCGGTTGCGGCTCGTTTGCGCCGGTGACTTGCGCCAGGTGCCAGCCATAGCTCAACGCCTCGGTCTGGGTCAAAAGCAATGTCAGTTCAAAGGTGTCGCCGCTCTGGCTCAATAAGTCCTTTTTCTTGGTGGCCGCAATCGCATCGCGCGTGGCCAGCTCGCCGGGCGGCAGCCCGATGTCATCCAGACTGATTGTCGGATCGTCCTTCGCAAACGCCTCTAGCAGTTTCGCGCCGGTCCCGGAGGTCGTGGCAATTTTGTTCACCAGTTGTTTGACATCGGCGTGCTCGGGCCGGATGAACCGCAGCAGGCTGACATCTTTCTGCTCGTTGAGCAGTTGATGGAGCAGGCTGTAGCCATTGTTTCGTATGGATTGCGCCGCGATGGTTTTGGACGGATCTCCGGCCTGGGGCGATTGACAGCCGGTCAAAAGACCGGCTGTCAACAACATCACTGCGGTCAATGAAGGAAAGAATTTCATCCGGAGCGTTCGGATTTCGGTTTATTTGCAACCGCAGCTTGAAGATTCCTTGATGGCCTTTTCCACGGCTTCGCGGGTTTCGCCGGTGGTTTTTTGGATCCGGCCGATCAGTTCTTCCTGTTTGCCCTCGGCAAATTGGAGATCGCTGTCCGTGAGCTTGCCCCATTTCTGTTTCAGCTTGCCTTTGGTGATGTTCCAGTCGCCTTTGATTTCGAGTGTGGTCATGATGGTTCGTTTTGTGTTGGTTGTTTACTGGCATTCGCCGTCAACATGGCGGCAAAAGTGAATGAACTGGGTGTCTGGCTGCGCGGCCTGCCGGAGGCTCCGGCGTAACGGTTCGAGGTTAACGGAGCAATATAACCACAATGATGATGACAAGCAGGAGGCCGACCGGTCCGCCGCCTGTGTAAAGCGCACAGGCACGAACGGGCGGGAATACGAGGTGCTTGGTTGGTCTTTCATTTTTAAAGGGCAGTTCACCTGCCGTCATTTTTTTCCAATGACGTTGCCTGATGAACCGCGCCGCCCCTGGTTCAGTCAAGGCGCGCGGTCATGAACTATTGGTTGGTGCCGGCCGCCAGATTGGTATTTAGGTTCGGCACGCTGTTGGTTGCCGGCAGGTTCGTGTCCACGTCCGGCACATTGTTGACAGCCGGTGCATTGGTTGATGGTGCATCGGTTGCAGTGCCGGGAGTGGTTTGATTGCAACCCACCAGCGCCAATGCGGCCAAACCGGTGATTGCTGATAATGTGATGATTGATTTCATAGGCTGATTTTAGGTTTGTTTGTTGGTGCCGCTGTGTTGTCCGATGTTCCGGCGACCATTCAGTTCAATCAGGCTATGGCATCATCCGATCCTTTGCCATGGGGTGTATCCCTACTGTGGATTTTGGGGCGGAACCGCGCCCGCCGGACATGAAGAATGGCTCGCTGTTCCAGACGGGAATGCCCCCGATAAGAACCGGTTTTTGAATCTAGCCGGATGCAAAAACTTGGGGTCGCCGCCCTTGAATCGGGAGCCAATCGCGTCCTGAAAAGCCGCAAAACCCTTTGTGTTTGGAACAAAAGTGAACGTGTATTGAGCAAAAGAAAACGTCTTTGAAATAAAAGAGAACGTCTTTGAAACAAAACACTACTCTTTTGTGTATAAAAAACGTCACTTGGGCTTGGAAAAACTCAAAAATATCAACATATCGTTACCGACCACCATGTTCGACGGGGAGACGCCCGGCCGTCCACAAAGACAGCAGGCCGATGAGGTAAACGGCAAAAGACACGAACCACACGAAATCTTTGACACGGATTCCACTGATGAACACCGGTTGAAACTGTGGCCAACCGTGCGGCGAAGCCCCGGCGGGGCAGCCGAAAATAGCCCGGTGTTTCAACGCCGGTGTGCTTGCGCACGGCCACTAAAAGTCCCGCAGGGACGGCAGACGTTTTGGACGCGGTCGGGTGACGGTGCGGAATTTCGGCCGCCCTACGGGACTCAGTTCATTTTGGCCCGGATTCCCGGCAATGGCTTGCGTCGGCCTCGTTCTGGTGGTCACAATAGGTGCAGGCTTTCAACCGCGAAAATATGTTCGCGGCCGGATTTCAGCGAAAGCTTAATGATGCGGGGACCACAATCTTGTCGCGCGACTTCACCCTTGCCTCGTTTTTTTGGTCAGTTGGTGCACATGCCGATGAAATTTTATTTGCTGCCAGCCGCATTTTAAACATGGACTGACCCTACGTGTGAATCCGTGGCGAAAAATCATGCAAAAAAAAATTGACGCGCGGATGCTGCTCTAGATACTGCAATAAGTAATCCATGAGGAACCGGGCTGCAATCCGAAGTCTCACTGACAGCGTCAACTCGCCTGTCATTTTTATATCCCAATCCGGCCAGCTTCCATCACCGCCAACAGTTTGGGGACGGCTGATGGGTTTTACGAAGGGCTGCCGCCAATCTTTGGCCCCTGCCGCCAATTCGAGAGCACAATATTGCGAGAGTTATCAAAACCAAGAACTGACCCTTTCATGAAAAAAATCATCGCACTTGGGTTTTTATTTGTTGCCATCCCCGCCATCGCAGTGTCTTTGCAACTGCATTCACAGGCGGATTCATCTTTTGCCCCGGCTGCCGGTGGCGGGGGCGATTCCACCCAGCCGATCATCAGTCTGGATGGACGTTTTGTGCTGTTCGCGAGCACGGCGAATAATCTGGTGCTCAACACCAATAATGCCCCCTTTCGAGCGCCGCTGGCCGCCGGTTGGAATGTGTATCTCCGCGACCGGGCCAGCAATACCACCGTGCTGGTCAGTGTGAATCTGGCCGGGACCGGCGGTGCCGACCGGGACGCCCTGCCGGCAGGCCTCTCCACCAATGGCCAGTTCGCGCTGTTTGAAAGCGCCGCCGACAATCTGACCGCCGGCGACACCAACAACGCCAGCGACGTGTTCGTCCGCGATCTGGTCAATGGCACGACGATGCTGGCCAGCGCCAATACGAACGGCGTGGGCGGCAACGGTGATTCCTATAGTTCCGTGATCACGCCGGACGGACGCTATGTGGCGTTTGCCAGCGCTGCGTCGGATTTGGTGGCGGGTGACACCAATGGAATTCCTGATGTTTTCGTGCGTGATTTGCAGGGCGGAATGACCCGGCGCGTAAGCGTTGGCGCGAAGTCCACCGGTTCCACCGCACTTCCCAGCACGTCGGACACGCCGGCCATCACGCCGGACGGACGCTATGTGGCCTTTTACAGTTCGGCCACCAACTTGGTGGCAGGTGTGAAAGTGGCGGGTGAAGTCTATGTGCGCGATATGATCGCCAGCAACACGGTTTGGGCCAGCACCGCCGCGCGCAGCTTGTTTCAATCCGTGACCGGATCAACGAATGCCGTATCGTGTAATTTGAGCCTGAGCGACGACGGCAACTATGTCGCATTTGAGGCCTGCACAAACGCGGCCATCGCGGCCTATGGCCAAGGTATTATTCTGCGCTACGGCCTTGCCACCGGGTTAACCGATCTGGTCCATACCAACGCCTGCGTGCCACCAACGGGTTTCGAGAAAATCCACACCTTGAGCCTGACGCCCGACGGGCGATTCATTGCCTTTGTCGCGAACAGCCCTGGCACGGTGGGTGCCAACACCGCCATCTGTCTTTGGGATGCCCAGGCTGGCACCAACCAGATCGTCAGCGCGAACACCAACAATGCGCTGTCCACCTCGGCTTTCTGTGATTCGCCGGCGGTTTCTGCCAATGGCCAATACGTGGCGTTTCTGAGCAGCGCGCCCGATCTGACAACGAACACTCTGGCGGGCAGTTATCATCTTTATCTTCGCGACGTGTCAGCCGAGATGACGTCTTTGCTGGATGCCGACACGAACGGCGCAGGTTCCGGGGTGGATGTGGCAGCCGAGCCGGTTTTTAGCGCCGATGGTCAATCCATCGCCTTCGAGAGCGTCCAAGGAAACCTTGTCCCGAATGACTACAACCGCGACTACGACGTATTCCTGCGCAATGTTGGCACCGGCACCACCGAGCTGGTCTCGGCCCGGCATCCGTCGCTGGCGTCGGTTACGGCCAATGGCTTCAGCACGTTTTCGGCGCAACCCGTCAGCCAGGACGGTCGCTACCTTGCCTTCGCAAGCGAGGCGGACAATCTGGTGGCCACCGACACCAATCAAACGCGAGATGTTTTCGTGCGCGATCTTTTCATGGGAACAAACTCATTGGTGAGCGTGGGCATCGGCGGCGCGGGAACAACCGGCATTTCCTTCGATCCTGCCATCAGCGGCAATGGCCGCTATGTGGCGTTCACCAGCGCGGCAACCAATTTAATCGCCGGCGACATCAACAAGGCGTTCGATGTTTTCGTATGCGACCTTCAAACCCGGATCATTTCCTTGGTCAGCGCAGACACCACCGGCACGGGCGAGGGGAACAAAGATTCCTATTCGCCCACGATCAGTTCCGATGGCCGATACGTTATGTTTGTCAGTAAGGCAAGCAATCTGGCCGCTGGTTCATTCAGCGGAACGGACAATCTGTTCGTCCGCGACCGGCAGACAGGCACCAACTATGCCTTGACCACGACCGGTTGGGCCTGTGCCTCCATGACGAGTGACGGACACTTCATCGCTTTCACGGACACTGCCGGCAGCACTTCGGGAAAAATCTATGTCTGGGATACGTCATTGGCTTCACGGGTTGCCACCAATTCCACCGTGGCTGGAATTTCGAAGGTCTCAATCAGTCCCGACGGAAACCGGATTGCCAATTTCGCCGGCTCCGGCACGCCTGCCTTGCAGGTTTGGGACCGGGCGGCGAATCTGATTTCAACCATTGCCAGCGGATTTCCCGCCGGTCACTCGGGACTAAAGTTCAGCGCCGATTCGCAAGCTCTGGTTTATGCGTCGTCGTTGTCGGCCGCTGGCACCAACCAAATTTACCTCTACAATATTCCAGCGCAGGCCAACCTTCTGGTCAGCTACGACACCAGTTCAACCAATCTGGCCAATGGCTCCTCCGATTCGCCCGACATCAGTGCCGATGGACGTTTTGTGATTTACCGCAGCGCAGCCGGCAACATCGTCGCGGGTGACACCAACGGCGTGCCCGACGTGTTTCTCTTTGACGTCACGACCGGCGCGAATTCGATTTTAAGCGCCGGTTCCTTTGGCAATGTCGCCGCGGACAATCGTACCCTCGCGCCGGTTTTCAGCGGCGATGGACATACGCTGGTTTTCCGCAGTTGGGGAACCGATCTGGTGGCGGGAGATTTCAACCAGTCCGGCGATTTGTTCGCCTTTGCATTTCTGTATGCAGCCGTCACCGCCACCAACGGAGCCGGCCCGACCATCAACTGGCCGGTGTCGCCCGATCAAACTTACAGCGTGGAATACAAGGACAATTTGGGCGACGCCAACTGGCTTCCGATTTCGAGTCCGGTGACGATCCTCGGCAACCGGGGCTACCTGACGGACACCACCTTGACATCGGGACACAGATTTTACCGGGTCGTCTCGGGCAATTGATCACGTTAAAAAAAAGCCATGAACAACCGCAAATTTATGAACCCAGAAAAAACTTCCGCGGCGGATGCCGGCGTGCGGCCGCGCGCCGCCTTTACCTTGTTGGAATTGGTGGTGGTGCTGGCGACGGTGGGACTCCTGGTGGTCATGGTGCTGCCCGCGCTGGCCGGCACGAAACCCAACAGCAAATTGTTCCAGTGCATGAACAATCTGAAGCAACTTGCCACGGCCTGGACCATGTATGCGGATGACAATAATGATTTGCTCTGCAACCTCAGCACTTACGGCAGTGGGACAGTTGGCGTGCCTTGGCGCACACAAATTTCACAAGTGACCACTCCGCTTCCGGCCGGGATCACCGCCAACACGGCGGCGGCGCAAAAATATCTCACCCAAATGGGTTTCAAGCAGCCGACGCCCACGGTTGTCGGACCGCTCTTTGCCTACACCCCCAACGTGGATCTTGTCCATTGTCCGGCAGACTTCCGCGCCAATCTTGCCGTCGGCATTGGCTACCGCGGGCCATATTCTTGGGACAGCTATTGCGGCAGCGAATATCTGAACGGTGAGGGGCGAGGGGGTGCCAATAACTTGTCGAAGCGCTCGAACATTACCCGGCCGAGTGACAAATGGATCTGGACCGAAGCCGCAGCTTTGCGCGGGGAAAATGTGGGTGGTTGGTATATGAGTAACGATGGCACCGCTGCATACAATTTTACCGATGCGCAGTTTGGGGATTCGCCCGCCGCGTTTCATGTGGCCGCTTCGGACTTTAATTTTGCCGACGGACACGTCGAAAGCCATAAATGGCTCGACCCCACCACCGTGGCTTATGCCAACTACCTGGGGCCAAACGTCGGTATGACCGAGGCTGCCGCCCAGCATGCCGGCAATGTGGATGCCATTTGGTGTGCCCGTCACCAAGCTGGAAACCAAAATCCTTAAAGCGGGGCGTGGCGACCCAACAACTTCACCGTAATGGGGTAAGTCCTGCCGATATTCACAAGTTGAAACCGACAATCCAACCATCGCACGGCTTGCAGCAGGTGTTGGGAGCCAGGAGTTGGCAGTTGGAATTGATTCGTTTCCGGTCATGGCGGCGTTCATCTGGTCATGACTCCACATCTCCACTACTTCCTGATGCAAACCCCGGTTGACCGGGCAATTTTATGTTCAAGTTCCTACTTCATCGCATCCGCCGCATGACCGGCAATCCGGCTGCGGAAGACATCACGCCCGGGCTGGAAGCCGCGGCCTATCTGCATTGGATCACCTGTCACGAGCACGATCCGGAAAAGTTTGCCGCCGTCGGGCCCCAATTGCCGGAACTGCGCCGGCAGTTGGCGGATTACCTGGATCTGACGGCGCGGGAGACGGCGGCGCATCTGGAACTGATGGCGGCCACGAAGGAGAGCGTCGGCGTGGTGACGGGAACGCGGGATTTTGAGACGGCATCCGTCCAGCCGCCGCCGGGTCGGGTGGAGATGATCCACACCCAGTTTGGATTCAACTGGGTGCTGGTTTATTGGGATGTGCCGAGCATGGGCGGCAAGCCGTGGGGTTACCGGGTTTATCGGACGGACAAGTGCAGCGCGCCGGTGCAGGTGGCGACGGTCACGGAACCGGAGGCGTTGCTGCCGGATCAGCCGGAACGGGTGGCGCTGTATTATTATGTCACCACGTTCAATGCCGCCGGCGAGAGTCCGCCCAGTCCCGATTTTGGGCTGATGTTGAATGATCCGGAGGAAGTTGAACCGCGCCCGGCGCCGCCGGGGGTTGCGGCCGGGCAGCCGGAAGTTGCGAAATTTCCGGAACATGAAATGCCCGCCCGCCGCGAACTGGGCGCGGCGATGCTGACGTTTGTCCAAAAAACGATGTCATTCATGATGATCCCGGGCGAGGGAGACGAGGTGATGCGGCAGGTGGCGACGGATGAGTATCGTCAGGCGGTGCTCAAGGCCGCGAGCCAGAACATCGAGTCGTCGCTGACGTGGCACACGCTGGCGGTGTGGACGGAGGAGGGGAAGGAGCGGATTGGTTATTTTGCGCGGGCGCTGGACTTTTGCCACGCGGAAGCGAAGGCGAAGAAGCCTGAGACCTTCCAGGAAAAATGGAGGTTTGTCCACATGCAGGCGGACTGCCTGTTTGAGATCGGGCGCGTGCATTTTCATGAAGGCGCACCGGCGGCGGCGCAGGAATTCCTGACCAAGGCGCTGGTGCTGGCGAAGGAGGCCGATGCGTTGCGGGAAAAGGCCGGGATGATGGATGACCTGCTCGAAGGCCGCATCGGGGAACTGCTGATGCAATTGCCCGACGAAAACAAACCATGAGCTTGGACGAAGGGAAATTGTTGTGCGTTTGGTGTTTTATTGCGGCCAATAAATCCGTGTCCATCTGTGGTTGAAATTGTGGCGGATGCCAGGCCGGAAAACCGGTTGGAAATTCAATGGCTTTGGCCGGCAATCTGCGTTGGCCACGAGATTGACAACCTGGAATAGACCTCATCGCATTGCCGGGCGAGGGCGAAATCCTTTTCAGTGATTCCCCCTTCATCATGCGTCGTGAGCGTCAAGGTCACCTGGTCAAAACGGATGTCAATGTCCGGATGATGGTTGTTCTTCTGGGCCTGCTTGGCGATCCGTCGCACAAAGGCGATGCTGGTCAGGAATCCATCGAATTTAAAAGTGCGGCAGATGGTTTTCGCGCGTTTCGACCAATCCGGAACGGTTTTCAAGCGGAGGTTGATGTCTTTGGCGGTCAAGGCTGGCATAATGGTAAAATCAATTCTGGTTCCGGCCGGAGCCGCTCTTCCGGCCGCCGCCTGTGAGTTTGTTGACGGTGGCCCAGGCGCGGGCTTCGGCGGTTTTCACGCCGACACCTTTCTGCTCGTAGCCGGCCTCGATGTACGCCGCCTGGCGTTTCTGCTTGTCTGTGTAGCTGGATTTATTGCCGTGGGGCATGGGATGCTCTCGTGGATTTAATTATTGTCAGTCAAAATAGTATTGGAGAGCGCCGGCACGTTGATGCCGATGGCCGCGCTCAAATCAATTTCATGCTCCTGCTCCTGCACGATGATGCCGCGCAGGGTTTCGCTCAACGCATATTCCCCCAGCGCCTCGGCCTGCCGGATGCGCTCGCGATAACGGGTGATCGTTTCCCGTTCGTTCTCCAGATCCGCGCACAACATGCCGACCGGGTCGTTGGCCGTCTTGACCAGCTTGGGGGTCACGCAGGGCCGGCCACCCAGATAATCAATCTGTTTGGCAATCTTGATGGCGTGCTGCAGTTCCTCCGCGGCGTGCAGTTCCAGTTCCCGCGCAATGTCCATGTAGGCGGCGCCTTTCAGCATCTGGCTGTAAACCGTGTATGCAATGATTGCCTGATATTCTCCCGCCAGATCCTCGTTTAAATACTGGATCAACTGGTCGCGGGTGATGTTCAATTCTGGGGTTTTGTCTTTTATGGCCATATTGGTTTAAAATGAATTTGTGGCCTTGAGGCCGGGGTGGTTCAGTCGTTGACGGTGAAGCCGACCTTGATCGTCACCTGCCAGTGATGCACGCCGCCCTTGACGATGTTGCCGCGAGTTTCAACCACCTGAAACCAGCACAGGTTCTTGATGGTTTTGTGCGCGCGCTTGATGGCCTTTTCCACGGCGTCCTCGATGGATTTGGTGGAAGTGCCGGTTAGTTCGATAAGTTTGTAAACGGGGTCTTTCATAAATAATGTTCCGGCCTTCAGCCTTTCCGCCAAGTTACGGGCCGGGCGGGCAATTGGCCATGGGGTGTAACCCTACCTTTTGATGGTTTGCCGGCGAGGAATACCGGGACTGGATTAAAGACCGGTTCCGGCCTGCTGCGAATGGATGGGGAAACTCCATGACAATCAGAATGCCAGCTTCAAGGATTCACGAGCCGGTAAAAATTGTTGCCGGCAGCCGGTGATATCGTAACTTGATTCTCGCTGTTGGTCACACTCACGGCATTGGTCACGCTCACCCAATTCGTGGTGGTCACATCCGGGTTCTGTTGCAGCCGGAAGGCATTGGACGGGGCGAGCCAGGACAGGGCGGACGAATTAATGCTGGTGAGTTGAATGGTCAAATAGGGTTCGCCCACCGACACGCCCCCCGGCGCGGCCGTAACGATTGGACTCGGCTGGGTTTCGTTGGCCACAAAAGTGCCAACGCCGGTTGTGGTGTTGATGGAGACAATCTGGCCGCCGGACGTGAAGCCAAACAGGGTTCCGTTGGCATAATCCAAGGCCCAGACACCAAAGCCGACCGCCCCGGTTTGGCCAATTTGGAGCGCCTGACCGTTGGTGGTGTTCAGTTGGTAAAGTGTGGGGAGTTCAACCAAATTGGAGGATCCAACAAAGTAGAGGTTTCCCGAGCCGTCGAATTTCATGTCGTAGTAACCGCTGGTAAAGCCCATGGCACCCACCAACGTGGTTTGACCTGTGTTCGGATTGACTTGATATAAAGTGTTACCCGAACATCCGAACAAGGTTCCATCCAGACGAAACGCCAGGCCATATACATTGTCACAGGGCCCCACCAGGCTGATGGTTAGGGTGGCAGGATCAATCAGGGCCAATTCCGAGCTGGTATTGCTTCCGTACAGCAAACCACCGGGCATACGCGCCAAATCCTGGGTTCCACTCCCCAGGATTCCGGTCATCGTGCCAATTGGCGTGAAGACCCCGGTTTGCAAATCAATCGTCCCAAGCTGGCTGTCCGTCGCCGCATAATCAATATCATCGGCGCAGACGATTCCGCGCAAGGTTAAGCCCAGTGCCAAGATAATTGTGTGACATGAATTTGTTTTCATTGTTGGAGATAATTTGGTGGGTTTGTTTTGTGTGCCTGATCGCCGGTCTTCAGATGCATTCCTAAAGCGCATCCAGCGCATCCGGGAAACCAGATGATCGCCATTGTATGGCCGGTCCGGTCCGGTTGCCATGGGGTGAACACCCCATGGAAATTTCAGCCGCCGTGGTCTAGTTAAAACAGTTGACGGATGTCAGTGGGCATGAAATGAAATCATTTTTAAAATCCGATGCGTTGCCAAAAAGTTGCCATGACGGCTTCCGGTGGACGTGGCGGGCGGTATTTAAATGAGTCACTTCGTGCCGCAAAACACCTTGCAAAAATATGACAAACACAAAAATTAAACTGGCCATCGGCATCAGCATGGCAATCCTGCTGGTGAGTGGGGCGGCGACGGCGGTTCTTTCGAGCGACTTTTCCGGTGACAGCCTGTCATCAGGCCAAATCTGCGAAAATGCCCGGGCGAAATATGCTTCGCTGGCAAGCTACAGCGATGAAGGACAAATCGTGGCGACCATGAACAACACCGCCATCACCACCACTTTTACCATCCGGCTGGCCCGGACGAATTTTTACCGGATCGAATGGCAGCAGAGCATCGAATCAGCCTACGCCACAAACAATACTCAAGTTCAAGCCGTCTGGTCATTGGGAATGGGTAGTCACCTGGAAACGGGATACGGACTGCATAACGAAGAAAGCCGGGAGATTGCCCTGGCCAAAGCAGGCGAAATCTCCGGCGGCGCGGCGGGAACGATTCCCCGGACATTTTTCAGCACACAATGGGGAGACCAGCTTGATGGTTCGGGGCTGAACCAGAACCGGCAATCCGATGAGAAAGTGGGCGACATTGACTGTTATGTTATTTCCAGGGAATTACAAGGCCGGACCAAGACGATTTGGATTGGCAAACATGACTTTCTGATTCATCAGGTCCGGACTTTTACAACTGCCGAAGCCATGCAGGCCATGATGCTCAAGGTCACAAACGGGAATTACGAAATGAATTCAGACATTCACAGTTTCACCTCGACCGAAACACATGCCAACATTGTCTTGAACCCCCAATTTTCACGTTCGGATTTCATTCCCTCAAGCGGCGAGTAATTTAATTTTCAGATTAAGTGAATGGGGGAAACACCCCATATTCGCCGGCAGACATTCCTGCTTAACTGTGATTCAATGAAAGAGAAAAAGATCTCGCAAACCGGAGCGCCGACCTGCGCCGCGCTGCAATGCCCGACCAATCCGCCCCGGCGCATCCTTGTGGTGGAGGACGATGCCGATCTCCGCCGGCTTAACACCGAGGTGCTGGCGGAATCCGGCTTCCAGGTGGACGGTGCCGTGGACGGAGTTGCCGCCTGGCAGGCGCTCAATACCAGCAGCTACGATCTGCTGATCACCGACAACCACATGCCCATCGTGACGGGCCTGGAACTGATCAAGAAGTTGCGCGCCGAAGACATGACACTGCCGGTGATCCTGGTGTCGGGTTCGCTGCCGCCGGAAGATTTGGAACTGCACCCGTGGCTGCAAATTCAAGCGATATTGCTCAAGCCCTACACGCTTGCCGAGCTGTTCAAAACGGTGAAGGAAGTTCTGGTTGCGACCGGCGATGTCCGCGAACAAAACACTCTGCCGTTAAACTGGCAACGCCTGCCGCCAGCGGATCGTTTGTCAGCTTGATGATTTGATCCCTGGCCATGAAACAACTTTTTGGATCTCCTGCCAACCAGACCGCCACCCAGCCAGATGGAGGCCGGGAAAAACCGCGCCAGCGCATTCTTGTGGTTGAAGACGACCGCGAGCAGCGCCAGACCAACGCCATGGTGCTCGCTTACACGGGCTACACGGTGGATGTCGCTGAAGATGGTGCCGCCGCCTGGGAGGCGCTTCAGGCCAATTGCTATGATCTCCTGATCACGGACAATCACATGCCCCGGTTGGCCGGACTTGAACTGCTCAAAAAAATGCGTTCCACCGGCATGGGGTTGCCGGTCATCATGGCCACCGGAAAATTGCCCACGCAGGAGCTGGCCCAAAATCCGTGGCTTGAACCCGTCGCCCTGCTGGTCAAGCCCTATGTCGCTGAACAATTGCTGGAGACGGTGGAAGCTATCCTGCAAACGGTCATTGCAAAATACCGCCAGCCCATCGCCGCACCAAAACAAAATGTTGCCGGAATATTTTCAGTGCGACAATACACCGCGAGCGACAAGCCGGAGTGGGACAGGTTCGTAAGCACCGCCAAGAACTCGACCTTCCTTTTTGCCCGCGGCTACATGGACTATCACCGTGACCGGTTTGCCGACCATTCGCTGATGGTGTTCAAAGAGCATGAGCTGGTGGCCGTGCTGCCGGCAAACCTCAAGGCCGACGGCACACTCGTCAGCCACGAAGGACTGACCTATGGCGGACTGGTCGTCACACCCTCGGCGACGCTGGAGAGTGTGCTGGCCGATTTTTATGTGGTTTTGCGTCACCTGAATCAAAGCGGGATTTCCAAATTTATTTACAAGCGGATTCCGGTGTTTTACAACACGCTCCCCGACGACGACGTGGCGTATGTGTTGTTCATGCTCGACGCGAAGCTTCAGCGCCGGGATTGTTCGGCAACGATTTCGCAAGCGAACCGGCTTCCCTTCCGCCATGGTCACAAATATCTGATTAAGAAGGCGGCCCATCGTGAAGTCCGCATGGTTCAGGAAACATCCTTTCAGCCATTTTGGGAGCAGGTGCTGATCCCGCAACTGGCCACCCGGTATGGTGCCAAGCCAGTGCATACCCTCGAGGAAATCACCCTGCTCGCATCCCGTTTTCCAGAACAGATCAAACAGTTCTCGGCCTATTGTGGCGATGAAATTGTCGCCGGCACCACCATTTATGAAACACCGACCGTGGCACATGCGCAATATGGTGCGGTCACGGAAAAAGGACGGCAGATCGGTGCGCAGGCTTTTTTGTTCAGCTCGCTGATCGAGCTATACAAGGACAAGCGGTTTTTCGATTTCGGCATCTCCAACGAACATGAAGGCCGCGTTTTGAACCACGGGTTGCTGGAATGGAAGGAAGGCTTTGGCGCCCGCTGTTCCTCGCATGACTTTTATGAGATAGCGACAGGGAATTACTCGAAGCTGGAGCCCGTGCTGAAAGTCCGGCCCGAAACAAGTTCACCGCCAGGGTCTGGTCAGGCATTACCTGCCATCCCGGGCAATGGTCTGACCAGCTCCTATTTCGCGCATCCCAACGCGCTGATTGATGAAGGGGTCTCGATCGGCAGTGGAACACGGTTGTGGGCCTTTGCCCATGTGGTGGCTGGCGCGGTTCTGGGCGGGGACTGCAATGTCTGCGACCACACTTTTATCGAGGGCGGCGTCCGGATTGGCAACCGCGTCACCATCAAGTGCGGGGTCTTTCTCTGGGATGGCATGGTTTTAGAGGATGATGTCTTTATCGGGCCCGGTGCCGTTTTTACAAATGACAACCGGCCGCGCAGCAAAAAATATCTGGCACAACCCTTGGCAACCGTGTTGAAGGAGGGCTGTTCACTCGGTGCCGGCAGCATCACGCTGCCCAACCTGACCATTGGCCGCTGGGCGATGGTGGGTGCCGGAGCTATGGTCACCCACAGTGTCCCGGATTTCGCATTGGTGGTCGGCAACCCGGCCCGGTTTCGCGCCTGGATTTGCCGCTGCGGCGAAAAACTTTTCCCCGCTGACGGCCGGTATATGAACTGCGCGTGCGGGCTGTGCTATGAACAGATCGCCGAATACGAAGTGAAGGAAATTGCCGCCAATGGCAGCCCTCAGACTTTGCCGGGGAACCGCATGGAGTCAGCCATCAAAAACAATGGGCACCAAGCGACCAATGGGCATTGAAGCCAGACCGAAATCTGGGAAGCAAAGTCAATTCTTCCTGGATTGTGGCAATCCCGTGCCGCTTTGACTGAAGGCACAATTTCAGGCGATGGATTTTCGGCCCGACAACCTTGAACGAATGCATTGGAAGACGGTGTGTCGTTCCATGTTTGCAGATTGAATTGGTCGCGTCAAAAAGACGCTTCAGGTTGGTTGGGTTTTTGAAACGGGGTAGATAGAAAGGCGGGCAGCGTCAAATTCAGGATTTTTCCCCCGCAGGTTTGACGCCAAGGTGGAAACCATTTGAATCCTGACAACCACCTCAAGGATCTCTTTCAAGCGCGGGGCCATTTTCTTTTTGTCTTGCGACTGTAACAACTCATGCAGGTTGAGCCGGGCGACCGTAAGAACCTGGCCAATTTCGTCGTGGAGTTTGCCGGCGAGGCGACGGCGTTCAGTTTCCTGCGCCTTTGCCAGCCGGCGGGAAAGAATCTGGAGTTTGCGGCTATATTCATCGCGCGTTCGCTCGGCGAGTTTAAGCTTAACCCGCTCCGCAACTTCCTGCATGGCGCGGCGCACCGCCGGAACGAGCCGGGAAAGACGTTGTTTTAAAACATAATCCGTCGCGCCGCTCTTGAGCGCGTCAATGGCCCGTTCCTCGCCGAGTATTCCCGAGACCAGAATAAATGGAACATCGGGGCAACGGGCATGCGCAATTTTGAGCGCGGATAATCCGTCAAACGCAGGCAGCGAAAAATCCGAAAGGATCAGGTCAATGCCGCCTGATTTGAGCGCCGCCACAAAGTCATCGCGGGTTTGCACACAGTTAATTATGCAGGGAATGTCTCCGGCCTCAAGTGTGGACTGGACGAGCGTGACATCGTTTGGATCATCCTCCAAATGCAGGATGCGGAGCGGGGATTTCATTTTAAATTTAATTCTTTTTGACAGGAAGTTCCCCATCATTTTCGACGTCGGCCTTTTCGGCCAAGGTCGTGGGCGGCGGTTCATTGATGGCGGCCCAAAAAATGCCGAGTTGTTTAACGGCTTTCATGAACTCGGCAAAATCCACTGGTTTCACCACGTAGGCATTGACCCCGTGTTTGTAACACTCAACCAGGTCCGGCGTTTCGCGCGAGGACGAAAGCACAACCACAGGTATGACTTTCAAATCCGCGTCGGACTTGATGTTCTTCAGCACCTCCAGTCCGTTGACCTTGGGCATCTTGAGGTCGAGCAGCACCACAACAGGATTGGTGCTGTCGCGCATCTTGTATTTTCCCCGGCGATAAAGAAAATCCAGCG
>Ga0182030_10011743_pt1 | contig 17635 bp, 14 predicted proteins | sample 812S3MmetaG_FD_121299 | JGI IMG/M metagenome (GOLD analysis project Ga0182030, IMG submission 121299) | Permafrost microbial communities from Stordalen Mire, Sweden - 812S3M metaG (Illumina Assembly) | ecosystem: Environmental > Terrestrial > Soil > Wetlands > Permafrost | place: Sweden...
ATGGTGTAGTGGTTCTCCTCGTTGAGGAAGATGATGCGCTCGACGACCCCGGTGAGGGCGGAGGGTGCGTGGGATGCGGGCACGTTCGGCAGGATGTCTCCCGAGCGATGGTGGAGAAACCGGCCGAAATCAATGGCGCATGTTATCCGGCGTTGATCCGCCGGGGGGAATGGGGCAATCCTCTGGGCATGGTCCGTCCGGCGCGCGCACTCCTAGCCCTCCTGATCCTCGGCGCCGCCTCGGCGCGCGCCGCGGAGCCGGCCGACGCGGATGCGCCGGCCGTCCGCCGGATGAACGACGACTACGTGCGCGCCTACCTTGCGAGCGACGTGGCGAGGCTGCGCGGGATGCTTGCGGAGGACTTTGTCGGGATTCTCGCCAGCGGGCTCGTGATCGACAAGGCCCGCTTCCTAAGGCTGGCCGCGGAAACGCCCGACGCCAGGGGCCTGCGGCTGGGCGACGTGACGGTGCGCGTGTACGGGGACGCGGCGCTGGTCGGGGCACTTGTGGCCTACAAGAGGGCGGACGGGACGGATGTGCGGACCCGCTACACGAGCGTGTTCGTGCGCCGCGAGGGGCGCTGGGCCATCGTCTGGGTCCAGTGGACCCGGGTCGTCGCGCCGTAGATTGGACTGGCGCGCGGCGCAACCGTGGCCGAGATTTCCAGCGATGCCCGCGAGCAATGAGCCAACGACGGGGCGAGCCTCGACCCGGACCGAGAACGCCGTGCTTGAGGTCGCCCTGGAGGGCTCATGGAGGCTTGAAGGCAGCACGCCGCGCTGGGCGGGCGTGGTCGGCGAGGCGAAGCCGGGGTCCGTCCGGCTTCGAGCCGAGGGCGTCTCCCATTGGGACACCTCCCTCGTGGTCTTCATCGGGGAGGCCCAGCGCTGGTGCGGCGATGCCGGCATACCGTGCGACACGGCGGCGCTGCCGGAGAAGATGCGCCTCCTTGGCGGCCAGTTCGCGGAGACGGTGAAGACCAGCGCCCGCATCGACCGCTCGCAGAGCCTCTTCGTTGATGTGGGGCTCTCCACGCGCGAGGCGATGGTCCAGTCGCGCGATCTCCTCCAGTTCGTCGGGGAATGCTGGATCGGAGTGAGGCGGCTCGTCATGGGGCAAGCCGGGTTCCGCTGGCTCGACTGCCTGGGCGAGATGCAGAAATGCGGCGCGATGGCCCTGCCGATCGTGAGCCTGATCAGCTTCCTTGTGGGCATCACGCTCGCGTATTCCGGGGCCATCGTCCTCAGGCGCTTCGGCGGCGACATCTGGGTGGCCGACCTGATCGGGGTCGCGATGACCCGGGAGATGGGCGCCATGATGGCTGGCATCGTGCTCGCGGGCCGGACCGGGGCCGCCTATGCGGCCGAGATCGGCAGCATGAAGGCCAACGAGGAGATCGACGCCCTGACGATCCTCGGGATCTCGCCGGTGCGCTTCCTTGTCCTGCCGAGGGTCATCGCGCTCGGGCTGATGATGCCCCTCCTCTCCCTTTACGCCAACTGCCTCGGCGTCCTCGGCGGCATGACCGTGGCCTACGCGACGCTCGACATTCCGCCGACCGCCTACTGGGTCGAGATGCTCACGATCGTCGACCTTCCCGACGTCATGGTCGGCGTGATCAAATCCGTCGTGTACGGCCTTATCGTGGGGCTTGCGGGCTGCCGCCGCGGGCTCCAGGCCGAGAACAACGCCGCCGGGGTCGGCAAGGCGGCGACCTCCGCCGTCGTGACGGCGATCCTGTTCATCATCGTCGCCGACGCGATTTTCGCCGTCGTCTTCCAGGTAATCGGGATGTGACCATGGACCCGACGCCCGCCATCGAAGTCACCGACCTCGCCTGCGCCTACCAGGACTACAGGGTGCTCGAGGGCGTCTCCTTCAATGTGCGCGAATCCGAGATCTTCTTCATTGTCGGGGGCACCGGGGTCGGCAAGACGACTCTTCTGCGAAACATGGTGGGGCTTGCGGTGCCGACCCATGGCGAGGTCCGGTTCAACGGGCGTCCGTTCACGAGCGCCGACCCGGCCGAGCGCCGCGAGATGCTCAAGACCTTCGGCCTGTCGTTCCAGGGCGGCGCCCTCTGGACCTCCCTCACCCTGAGGGAGAACATCGGCCTGCCGCTCGAGGAATACACGCGCCTGCCAAAGGACGAGATCGGGCGCATCGCGGCGTTCAGGCTTTCGCAGGTGGGCCTCGCGGGGTTCGAGGACTATTATCCGGCCGAGATCAGCGGGGGGATGAAGAAGAGGGCCGGGCTCGCCCGCGCACTGGCCCTCGACCCGGCGATCGTCTTCTTCGACGAGCCGTCGGCGGGCCTGGACCCGGTCACCGCCCGCAACCTGGACCGGCTGATCCTCCAGATAAGGGACACCTTCGGCACGACGATCGTCATCGTCTCCCACGACGTCGACTCGATCCTCGGCATCGCCGACCGGCTGATCATGCTTGACGTGGAGACGCGCGGCATCATCGCGGAGGGGGCCCCGGCGGCGCTCATCGCGGGGCAGCCGAACCCCAAGGTCCTAGAATTTTTGACACGAAGGACAATCCGCTCAGGATAGCGGAGCGGTCCAAGAGCAAACGCCGCCCCACAATGAAAACCAAGGTCAGTCCCGCCGCAGTAGGAGCCTTTGTCCTGGGCGCCGTCGCGATCGCGATCATCACCCTCCTGGCGCTCGGAAGCCTGAGCCTGTTCACGAGGCCGGAGCGGTTCATGGTGTATTTTGACGAGTCGATAAGCGGCCTCGACGACGGCTCGCCGGTCAAGCTCCACGGCGTGCGGGTGGGCCACGTCGTCGGCATCTCGATCCGCTACGACCGCACCACCGGCAAGTCGGTCGCCGCGGTCCTGTGCGAGCTCAACCGCGGGTCGATCACAGATGAGAACGGCGCCAGCTTCGACGTCTCCGACAAGGCGGCGCTGCAGGCGCTCGTGGACCGCGGCCTGCGGGCGCAGCTTGAGCTCGGGGGGCTCGCCACGGGGCTTCTGTTCGTCGAGCTCGAGTTCATGGATCCGCACAAGTACCCCGACCTGAGCAAGTCGACCGAGGAGAAGTACGTGGTCATCCCCCCGACGCCCTCGGAGATCTCCGAGCTCCGCGCGAGCGCCGCGGCGCTGATGGCAAACGCCACCGCGGTCCTCGCCAAGATGGAGCAGATCGACTTCCAGGGGCTCTCGGTCGAGCTGAGGAAGCTCGTGACCGAGGCCCGGCTCAGGATCGAGGGCACCGATATCAAGGGCCTTGCCGACCAGTGGAAGAGGACGGGGGAGTCGGTCGACGCCCTCGCCCGCTCGCCCGACGCCCTGCGCGTCCTGGAGAACCTGAACAAGACCCTGGACTCCCTGCGCTCGGCCGTCACCCGGCTGGACACCCAGGTCGACACGAACGGGAAGGACCTGCAGGCGACGCTTGTCCAGGCCAAGGCGGCCCTCGAGTCCTTCAGTTCCGCGGCACAATCGGCCCGCGGCTTCATCAACGCCCAGCAAAACTTCGGCGCGGAGACGACGCGGGCGCTGGACAAGGTCGCCGACGCCGCCGAGTCGATCCAGCGGCTGGCCGACTTCCTTGAGCGCAACCCCAATGCCATCGTCTCCGGGCGCAAGCCGCCGCAGTGAACCGGCACGAATCATGCACCTCCCGAAAACAACCCTTCCCCCGGCCCTGAACCGGTGCGCGCTCCTGTGCATTGTCGCCCTTGTCGCCGGCTGCGACATCATCCCTCCCGCCCAGACGGACCCGACCCGCTTCTTCATCCTTTCGGATTCCGGCCACCACGCCGGCCAGGCCCAGGGCGGGCTGCGGATCGGCCTGCAGGCGGTCAAGGTCGAGGGCTATCTCCAGAATCGGGACATGGTCGTGCGCACCGGCCCGAACGAGGTCGAGTTCAGGGACTACAGGCGCTGGGCGGAGCCCCTCGAGCGCGCGATCGGCCGCGCCCTTCAGTCGGATCTTCTCGCCTCGCCCGGTGTGTCGCAGGTCTGGGCTGAGCCGTTCCCCGGGGACGGGGAGCGCGATTTCGACGTTTCGGTCGAGGTGACGAGATTCGAGGGGGCGGCGACCGGCTCGGGAAGGTACGTGGCGAGCCTGTCGGCAATCATCGAGATCTCGGCCCCGGGCGCCAATCCCCGCATCGTGGCCCGGAGGCAATTCACGGCGCCCGACGAGTCCTGGGACGGCGGCGATTTCGACCGGCTGGCGGGCCTGCTCTCGGCCGACGTGGCCGCGCTCGCCCGCGAGGTCCTCGCCGAAGCTCCCGCGAAGGGCTAGCCCCTACGCCAGCGTCGCCGCGATCCTTGCCAGGGCCCTTTCGACGTTCTCGCGGCTGTTGAACGCGCTGATCCGGATATGGCCCTCGCCGCACCGTCCAAAGCCGGCCCCCGGCGTGCAGACGACCTGGGCCTTCTCCAGCAGGAGGTCGAAGAACTCCCAGGAGTCCCGGCCGACGTCGACCCAGATGTACGGGGCGTTTTCACCCCCGACGCACCTGAGGCCGAGCCTGCCCATGGCCTCGCGTATCAGCCGGGCGTTCCCGAGGTAGTAGTCTGTGAGGCCCCGTGTCTGGATCCGGCCCGCGTCCGAGTACGTCGCCGCGGCGGCCCTTTGCACGGGATAGGAGACGCCGTTGAATTTCGTTGTGTGCCGGCGGTTCCAGAGGGCGTGGAGCGCGTGCGGCCTGCCGGCGCGGTCCCAGGCCTGTAGCGTCTTCGGCACGACGGTGTACGCGCAGCGCAAGCCCGTGAAACCCGCCGTCTTGGACATGCTCCGGAACTCGATCGCGACCTCGCGCGCCCCCTCGATCTCGTAGATCGAGTGCGGGATCGCCGGGTCGCGTATGTACGCCTCGTAGGCCGAGTCGAAGAGGATGACCGCCTGGTTCCGCTTCGCGTAGGCGACCCACTGCGCGAGCTGGCCCCTTGTCGCGACGGCGCCGGTCGGGTTGTTCGGAAAGCAGAGGTACACGAGGTCGGCCTTCGCGTCCGGGACGGCGGGAACGTACCCGTTTGAAGCATTCGACTCGAGGTAGACGATCCCCTCGTACCGGCCGTCCACGGCCTCCCCGGTGCGCCCCGCCATGACGTTGGTGTCCACGTAGACCGGGTAGACGGGATCCGGGATGGCGACGCGGATGTCGCCGGCGAAGATCTCCTGGATGTTGCCGCAGTCGCACTTTGAACCGTCCGAGACGAAGACCTCGTCGGGTTCGATGGCGCAGCCCCGGTCGGCGTAGTCGCGCCCCGCCACCAGCTCCCGGAGGAAGGAATAGCCCTGCTCGGGGCCGTAACCCCTGAAGGTTTCCCTTCTCGACATCTCGTCGGCGCCCGCGTGGAGCGCCTCGACGCACGCGGCGGGCAGGGGCTCGGTCACGTCCCCGATCCCGAGCCTGATCACGGCCTTGTCCGGATGGGCGGACGCGTAGGCGCCGACGCGGCGCGCGATGTCGGCGAAGAGGTACGAGGCCTTGAGCTTCGTGTAATTCTCGTTGATTCGGATCATTGGCTGGGACGTAAAGAGGGCGTCAAGTTGGCCGCCGTCGGCCGAAAACCTTGAACAAACGGCCAAGGGAGGCTTAGTTCAAGCACTCGTTAACCCCATGGAGACGGTCGAATCGGTGTCCAACATGCGCGCGCTCGCCGCCCGGCTCAGGTCGGGGAGCGGTCCGCTGTCGCTTGTCCCGACCATGGGCGCCCTCCACGCCGGGCACGAGACCCTGATCCGCGCCGCCGTCGGCGCCGGCGGCCCAGCCGTCGTCTCAATCTTCGTCAACCCGCTCTCGTTCGGCGCCAGCGAGAATTTCCCCGGCTACCCGCGCAGCCTGAAGGAGGACATCGAGCTGTGCGCGCGCCTCGGCGCCGCCGCCGTGTTCGCACCGCCGGTCGAGGAGATCTACCCGCGAGGCTACTCCACCTACGTGTCCGAGGAGTCCTACAGCCGGCCCCTTTGCGGGATCTCCCGCCCCACGCATTTCCGGGGGGTCACGACCCTGGTCGCGAAGCTTCTCAACATCGTCGGGCCCGGCCGCCTCTACCTCGGCCAGAAGGACGCCCAGCACGTCGCCGTGCTCCGCAAGATGGCCGCCGACCTCGCCTACAGCGTGGAGTTCGTGGTCATCCCGACCGTGCGGGAGGCCGACGGGCTCGCCGTTTCTGCCCGCAACCGCGATCTTTCCCGGGGCCTGCGGCCGGAGGCGGTCGCAATCAGCGCCGCGCTCAGGCAGGCCAAGGAGATGGTCGACTCGGGCGTGCGGAGCACGGACCGGCTTATCGCCGAGTCCACGCACATTCTCGGCCAAAGCAACCGCATCCGGGTAATCTACGTCTCGATTGTCGACCCGGTGACGATGGAAGCCATGCGCGAGGTCGTCCCCGGCAGGACGCTGATCTGCATCGCCGCATGGCTGGACGAGGTCAGGCTCACCGACAACGCGGTGCTTTGAGCGGCGCGTCGGCATGGCAGCGCCCTTTCCCAGGATCGGCATCGTCGGCTCGGGGGCCGTGGGCACCTACTACGGGGCGCGAATGGCGCTTGCCGGCGCGGACGTGCGCTTCCTGATGCGCGCCGACCTGGCCGCCGTGCGGGCCCGGGGCTCGGTCTTGGTGCGCGAGGGCTCCGTCACGGCCGAGCTCAGGCCGGCCGCTGTCTTTGGGTCCCCCGCCGAGATCGGGCCTGTCGACCTGGCCGTGGTCGCCCTGAAGACGACCTCCGGAGGCGAGCTCCGCGGCCTGGTGGAGCCGCTCCTGCGCCCCGCGACCGCGATTCTCACGCTGCAGAACGGGCTCGGGCCCGACGAACTCCTCGCGGGCCTTTTCGGCGCGGGGCGCGTCATGGGCGGCCTCGTCTTCATGGCCAGCACACGCACCGGGCCGGGCGAGGTGACGTGCTTTCATCCCGGATCGGTGGCCATCGGGGAGTTCGGCCGGCCCCCGTCGGGGCGCGTCGAGGCCCTGGCGGCCCTGCTGAGGGCGGCGGGCATCAAGGCGCAGGTCGTGGCCGACCTGCTGGAGTCGCGCTGGAGGAAGCTTGTCTGGAACATTCCCTTCAACGGGCTCGCGATCGCGGAGGGCGGAATCCCGACGGACCGGATATGCGCCGATCCCCGCCTGGCCGAGAAGGCGCTGGCGCTCATGCGCGAGGTCCAGGCGGCGGCCGCCGGCTTCGGCTACGCCATCCCCGACGAATTCCTGAGGAGGCAGTTCGATGTCACGCCCCAGATGGGCCCCTACCGGCCGTCGAGCCTGGTCGACTACCTGGCGGGCAGGGATGTCGAGGTGGAGTCGCTGTGGGGAGAGCCGCTCCGGAGGGCGCGGGCGGCCGGGGTGGGGACGCCCCGGCTTGCGGAGCTGTATGCGCGCCTGCTGGAACGGTGCTCGCGGAGGCCGGAGCCGGCCGATGGCTGAAGGCTGCCGCCCGGCCGCAATCAACGCGCTTGCGGCCCGTGATTCCGCGGTGATTACTTGGACCCGTGCAGAACCTCTTGCCGGCGGCCGAAACGGCCGCTTTCCCCGTCGCCTTCGGTGCCGGCGCAACGGCCGACCGGCCGGGGAGTGGCGCGGAGAAGAGCGCCGCGCCCGGCGGGCCCCGCGCCGTGCGGGCGACGATCCTCTGATGGCCAATCCCGGCCGCACGCCGATCACCGGCAGGCGCGTCCAGCTGATGGCCACGTGCCTATGCGACGCCTTCCACGACGACGTTGCTGCGGCGGCCGTGGAGGTGCTTGAGCACCTCGGATGCGACGTGGCGTTTCCCGACGGCCAGACGTGCTGCGGCCAGCCGGCCTTCAACGGCGGCGACTGGGCGGCCTCGCGCAGGGTCGTGCGGCACACGGTCCGGACCTTCCGCGCCCCCGACCCGGTCGTGACCCCCTCCGGCTCGTGCGCCGCGATGGTCTTCCACGGCGCGGCTCTCGAGTTCGAGAACGAGCCGGACTTGGGCGAGGTTGAGGAGCTCGGCCGGCGCACGTGGGAGCTCGCAGACTTCATCGTGAACGGCCTCGGCGTGCGCTCCTGGCCGGGCCGCTTCGATTCGGCGGTGGCGCTCCACCGCTCCTGCCACTCCCGGGGGACGGGGAGCGCGGCGGCGGCGGCGCTCCTCATAGGATCCATAGCCGGCGTGCGCCTCGTCGAGTTTGGCGAGGGCGAGCAGTGCTGCGGCTTTGGCGGGACCTTTTCGGTGGCCTTCCCGCACATTTCCGCGGCCATGGGGGATTTGAAGCTCGAGCACGTCCGCGCCGCGAATCCCGACGTCCTTGTCTCCGGCGACATGAGCTGCCTCATGCACCTTTGCGGGCTGGCCGCGAGGGAGGGAAGCCCCCTCAGGGCGATGCACCTTGCGCAGGTCCTGCGCGATTCTCTGAAGGCGGCGCCTTGAAGAAGCAGCCCATAGACCTGTTCGCCGCCGGGCTCCGCGCCGAGACGAGGGCGGCCGTGTACGACGGCTCGAAGGTCAGCCACGAGAAGCGCACGAAGGTCCTGTTCGACCACTACGGGGACCCGGACCGGCTGAGGGCGCTCGCCGGGGAGATCAAGCAGCACGTTGTCGAGAACCTCGACACGTACCTGCCGGCCGCCGAGGCGAGGCTGGCGGCGAACGGCGTCAGGGTCCACTGGGCGGCGACGGCCGAGTCGGCATGCGAGGCCGTGCATTCCATCCTGCGGGCGCGCGGCGCCACAAGGCTCGTCAAGGCGAAGACGATGGTCAGCGAGGAGATCGGGCTCGACGGGTACCTCAGAGAGCGCGGCATCGAGTCGCTCGAGACGGACCTGGGCGAATTCGTGGTCCAGCTGGACCACGACCACCCCTCCCACATCATCAAGCCGATCGCCCACAAGAACCGCAGGCAGGTCGCCGAGCTCTTCGAGAGGAACGGGCTCGGCGCGTTTGACGACGACCCCAGGGTGATAACCCAGCGCGCCCGGCGGTTTCTGCGGCACAAATACCTCGAGGCCGACGCGGGCCTGACGGGCGCGAACTTCCTGGTCGCCGAGAGCGGGCGCCTCGTCGTGGTCACGAACGAGGGCAACTCGAGGTTCTGCCTCGCCGCCACGCGGTGCCACATCGCGCTTGTCGGCATCGAGAAGATCCTGCCCCGCGACCGCGACCTCGCGCTCTTCCTCAACCTGCTCGCCCGCTCCGCGACCGCCCAGCAGCTCACCGTCTACAACGAATTCATCCTCGGCCCGCGCGCGGCCGGGCAGCCGGACGGGCCCGAGGAGACGCATGTGATCCTCGTGGACAACGGGCGCACGGACGTCCTCGCGAGCAGCTGCCGTGACATCCTGCGCTGCATCCGGTGCGGAGCGTGCCTGAACGTCTGCCCGGTGTACCGGCAGGCAAGCGGCCACGCGTACCGGAGCGTCTACCCCGGCCCCGTGGGCGCGGTCCTCTCGCCGCTGCTCCTCGGCCGGCGCTTCCCGGAGAAGGCCGACCTGCCGAAGGCGTCGAGCCTCTGCGGCGCGTGCAACGAGGTCTGCCCGGTCGACATACCGATACCCGACCTGCTGCTCCGGCTGCGCGACAAGGCGCACGTGGAGGGAGTTCCGTCGCCCGGCACGCCCCCGATGGGCGCCTGGGCGGTGATGGCGACGAGTCCGGCGGCGTGGAAGGCGGCGCTCGCCTGCGGCCACATCCTCAACCATCTGCCCGCAAGGCTGATCCCCGTTCCCGCGCTCAGGGCCTGGGAGGCGAGGAGGGAGCTGCCGCCCTGGAGGGGGGGCGAGTTCAGGAAGTGGCTCAGGAACCGGCGCGGGCCGCCGATGCCGGGGACGGGCTGACATGCGCGCCGGGGACACACCAAGCGGCCCCAGGCCCGGGATGGAACCCTTCATCCTCCCGGGGACCGCGATGCGCGAATTCACGGCTCGGGCCCTGATTGTGGGCACGCTCCTCGGTGTCGTGTTCGGCGCGTCGTCTCTCTACCTCGTGCTCAAGGTGGGCCTGACGGTCAGCGCGTCGATACCGGTGGCGGTCATATCGCTTGCGCTCTTCCGCATGCTCTCGAAGGTGGGGTTCCGGGACGCGACGATTCTCGAGAACAACATAAGCCAGACCGCGGGTTCCGCCGGGGAGTCGATCGCCTTCGGCGTCGGCGTGACGATGCCGGCGATCATGATCCTGGGATTCGACCTCGAATTGACGCGTGTCCTCCTGGTGTCGGTCCTGGGGGGGCTTCTCGGGATTCTCATGATGATCCCGCTGCGCCGTGCGCTTATCGTCAAGGAACACGGGCTTCTGAAGTATCCGGAGGGGACGGCGTGCGCCGCCGTCCTCACGGCCGGCGCCTCGGCCGCGGACCGGACGCAGGCGTCCCCGGGGGCGGTCGCGGAGATGCGCAAGGCGGAGGCGGCGGGGCTCGGCAAGGCCCCCGGGGCCAGGTCGATCTTCACCGGCCTCGGCGTCGGGATAGTCTACAATGTCCTCAACCGGGTCCCCAGGCTCTGGAAGGACACGCCGGAGAAGGTCTTTGGAGCGCCGTTCAACGGGGCCTCCGTGAGCGCGGAGATCTCCCCGGAGCTCCTCGGCATCGGCTACATCATCGGGCCCAGGATCGCGGCCCTCATGTGCGGGGGCGGGGTGCTCTCCTACCTGGTGCTTATCCCGATGATCAAGTTCTTCGGGGAGCACCTTCAGGGGCCCCTTGCGCCGGGCAGGATTCCCATATCGGAAATGCAGCCGGACGACGTCCGCGGGGCGTACGTGCTCTACATAGGCTCCGGGGCCGTGGCCGCCGGCGGGATCATCAGCATGTTCCGCTCGGTGCCGACCATCTGGCGCGGCCTCAGGGAGGGTCTTCGCGACGTCGGTTTCCTGAAGTTGGGGCCCGCGGACGGAAAATCCGGCCGGGGCGGGCTGCGCACGGACCGCGACCTTTCGATGAAGTTCGTGGGAATTGGGATCGTCGCCCTCATGGCCGCGATCATGGCGGCCCCGATGCTCCTGGACGCAGGCGTCTGGGCCAAGCTCCTCGGCGCCGTCCTCATTGTGATCTTCGGCTTCCTCTTCGTGACCGTCTCGTCCCGGCTGACGGGCGAGATCGGGTCCTCGTCAAACCCCATCTCGGGCATGACGATCGCGACCCTGCTCCTCACCTGCCTCATATTCCTGATCGTCGGCTGGACCGGAAACGCCTATTACGTCACGGCGCTCTCCGTTGGCGCCATCGTCTGCATCGCCGCATCCAATGGGGGGAGCACCTCCCAGGACCTGAAGACAGGCTACATCCTGGGCTCGACGCCGAAATTCCAGCAGATTGCCATCCTCTTCGGATCCTTCGCCTCGGCGCTGGCGCTCGGGCCGATGCTGCTGGCGCTCAACTCCGCCAAGATCGTCTATGTGCCCGTCTCGGAGGTGGCCCCTGCGGGGCTTCACGTCGACGTGCGGGGGCTCACGAAGTCCGAGAGGCTGACGGGCCCCCAGGCGCGGGACGATCCGCGGGCCTACCTCGTCTGGCAGAAGAGCGACCCGTCCGGAGGGGCCTCGGAGAAGTACCTCGTCGATGCGCAGGGGAATGCGGTCTGGCTCGTCGACCCCGGGATCAACGGGACGCACTCGCACAGGCCGGACGGCTCCTCGGTGCCGAAATTCAGCGCCCCCAAGGCGACCCTCATCTCCTACATCATCAAGGGAATCCTGGGACACAAGCTGCCGTGGGCACTCGTTCTCCTCGGCGTCATGATCGCCCTCACGCTCGAGATGTCCGGCGTGCCTTCGCTCGCATTCGCCGTCGGCGTATATCTCCCGCTCTCCTCCTCGAGCCCGATATGGGCCGGCGGCATTGTCCGCTGGCTCGTGGACGCCCACTACCGCCGCAAGCACAGGCACAAGAACCTGAGCGAGGTCCAGCTCAGCGCCGAGGGCGACAAGAGCCCCGGAGTCCTCCTTGCGTCGGGGTACATTGCCGGGGGAGCGATCGCGGGAATCGTGATCGCCCTGCTCCAGGGCGTCGACAGTCTGGCGCCCCTGGACAACAGGTTCAACGAGTGGGCAACGGCCCACAACCCCGTCTACAGCGGACCGTACGCCGACGCGCTCTCGATGATCATGTTCCTCCTCCTGTGCGCATTCCTCTACCTTGTGGGAAAAGAACGCCTGCTCCGGCCCAAGGCGGGTCCGGCCGCCTGACCCGCCATGGCCGACGAGCGCGAAGCCATCATGGCGAGGGTGCGCGGAGCCCTTTCGCCTCTCGCCGTGCGAGCGAGGATGCCGGACTACGAAAGCGGCGTGGAGCTCGCCCGGAAGCGGGTCGGCGCCGGCGACCCGCTGGCCGAGTTCACCGAGCGCATCAGGGCGGTGAATGGCGAGGTCGTCCCCAGCCCTGGGGCGCTCGCGGCGACGCTCCGGGAGCGGGGCTGGACCCGCGGCTACTGTGATCCCGCGCTCTGGGCGGGCCTCGAGCCGCATTTCGGCCCGGGGTTCTCAGTCGAGACCCGCTTCGAGCGGTCCCGCGTTGACGACTACCAGTTCGGCATCACGCGCGGGGTCGGGGCCATCGCCGAGACGGGCACGATCATATTGGATGATGCGTCGAGCTCGTCGCGCCTCGGGGCCCTGGCGCCGTGGGCCCATATCGCCGTGATCTCCCGCCGCTCGCTGTATTCGGACATTCCGGAGGCCGTGGCCGCCCTCGGAAGCGACCCGAACGTCGTCTGGTGCACGGGCCCTTCCAAGACCGCCGACATCGAGGGCATCCTGATCGAGGGCGTGCACGGCCCCGGCGTGCAGATGGCGCTCTTTGTCGATTGAGGGACCCGGGCCGGATCGCGCCCGCGCGCCGAGCCGCCCGCAGCGCTCACGGCTGCGCCTCGGCGTAGGCCTCCATGCCCGCGCAGGTGCAGACCAGGTTCCGGTCGCCGTAGACGTTGTCGACCCGGCCGACCGCGGGCCAGAACTTGGACACCCGCGTCCAGGGCGCGGGAAACGCGGCCAGCTCCCTCGTGTAGGGGTGGTCCCACTCGTCGGCGCAGACGACCTTCGCCGTGTGCGGCGCGTTCTTCAGGGGATTGTTCGCCTTGTCGGCCTCGCCGGTCGCGACCGCCTGCATCTCGCCGTGGATCGCGATCATCGCGTCGCAGAACCGGTCGAGCTCGGCCTTCGTCTCGCTCTCGGTGGGCTCGACCATGAACGTGCCCGGAACCGGGAACGACAGGGTGGGGGCGTGGTACCCATAGTCCATGAGGCGCTTCGCCGCATCCTCCGCCTCGACGCCGTGCTTCTTCCAGCCGCGCAGGTCGAAGACGCACTCGTGGGCCACGAGGCCCGACGCGCCGCGGTAAAGGACCGGAAAGAAACCCTCGAGGCGCTTCGCGACGTAGTTCGCGTTCAGGATGGCGGCCTTGGTGGCGGCGGTGAGCCCGTCCGGGCCCATCATCCGGATGTACATCCAGGAGATGACGAGGATGCTCGCGCTCCCCCAGGGTGCGGCGCTGACGGCGCCCAGGCGGGCCCGGTTGCCATCGCTCCCGAACGGCGACACGACGGCGTGACCCGGAAGGTACGGGACGAGATGGGCCGCCACCCCGATCGGGCCCGCGCCGGGGCCGCCGCCGCCGTGCGGGATGCAGAAGGTCTTGTGGAGGTTCAGATGGCAGACGTCGGCGCCGATGTGCCCGGGCGAGGTGAGCCCGACCTGGGCGTTCATGTTGGCGCCGTCCATGTACACCTGGCCCCCGTTGGAATGGATGACCTCGCAAATCTCCATGATCGAGCTCTCAAAGACCCCGTGGGTCGAGGGATAGGTTATCATGAGGGCCGCAAGCCTCTGCGAATGGGCCGACGCCTTGGCCCTCAGGTCGGCCAGGTCCACGTTTCCCTGCGCGTCGCTCTGCACCGCGACGACCTCGAAGCCGCACATGGACGCGCTCGCCGGGTTGGTCCCGTGCGCGCTCGTCGGGATCAGGCACACGTTGCGCCGGCCCTCGCCCCGGGACTCGTGGTACGCCCGCACGATGAGGAGTCCCGCGTACTCCCCCTGGGAGCCGGCGTTGGGCTGGAGCGAGACCGCCGCGAATCCCGTTATCTCGGCGAGCCATGCCTCAAGGTCCCGGAAGAGCCGCCTGTAGCCGCGGGTCTGCTCCGCGGGCGCGAAGGGATGGAGCCCCGAGAACTCCGGCCAGGAGACGGGAAAGAGCTCGCTGGCCGCGTTGAGCTTCATGGTGCACGAGCCGAGCGAAATCATCGACTGGCAGAGCGTGAGATCCTTCGCCTCGAGGCGCTTGATGTAGCGGAGCATCTCGTGCTCCGTGTGGAACCTCTGGAACACCGCCGCGGTCAGGAACGGGCTGGTCCGGGCGTGGGGGTCCGCAAAGGAAGCATTGACCGAGCCCGGTTCCGGGAGGGGGGCCGCCCCGAAAATCGAGAGGAGGGTCTTCACCTCCTCAAGCGTAGTGGCCTCGTCGAGGGAGATCCCGACGCGCGTCCCGTCGATCCGGCGGAGATTGAGGCCCTTCGCCTCGGCCGCGGCGTGGACGCGCCCGGGGGCGACGTTGCCCACCGTGAGCGTGTCAAAGAACGGCTCGCCGAGCACCGTTGCCCCGGCCGCCCGGAGGCCGGCCGCGAGCATTTCGGCGAGAAGCTTCGTCCTGCGGGCGATCCTCCTGAGGCCCTCGGGGCCGTGGTAGACGGCGTACATCGAGGCCATGACCGCAAGGAGCACCTGGGCCGTGCAGATGTTCGAGGTGGCCTTGTCCCGACGGATGTGCTGTTCGCGCGTGCCGAGCGCCAGGCGCAGGGCCGCGTCGCCCTGGGCGTCCCTGGAGATCCCGACAAGCCGACCCGGCATCTGGCGCTTGAACTCGTCGCGGGTCGCGAGGAACCCCGCGTGCGGCCCACCGAAGCCCGGGGGCACCCCGAAGCGCTGCGACGATCCCACGGCCACGTCCGCCCCGAATTCGCCCGGGGGGCGCAGGAGCGCAAGCGCGAGGATGTCCGCCGCGACGATGCAGTACGCCCCGGCGCCGTGGGCCTCCCCGAATAGCGCCGCGTAGTCGTGCACCGAGCCCCAAGTGTCGGGATACTGGACGAGCACCCCGAAGCACCCTGGGTCCGGCTTGAACGAGCGGTGGTCGCCCATCTCGACCTCGATTCCGTGCGGCGTGGCCCGCGTCCGCACAATATCGATCGTCTGCGGGTGGCAGGCGTCGGAGACGAGAAAGCGCCTCGGGGCCGATTCGTCGCCCCCCTTGAGGCGGAAGCACATCATCATGGCCTCGGCGGCGGCGGTGCCCTCGTCGAGCATGGAGGCGTTGGCGATCTCGAGGCCGGTCAGGTCGCAGACCACCGTCTGGAAGTTGAGAAGCGCCTCAAGGCGGCCCTGCGAAATCTCGGCCTGGTAAGGCGTGTACGCGGTGTACCAGGCTGGGTTCTCGAGGATCGTCCGCTGGATCACGGAGGGCACGAGGGTGTCGCTGTAGCCCATCCCGATGAAGTTCCTGAAGACCCTGTTGTCCGCCGCGATCGACCTAAGCTCGGCGAGCGCCGCGCTCTCGCCCGCAGCGGCCGGCAGGTTGAGCGGGCCGCGGCGTATGCTGGGCGGGACGGTGGCGTCGACAAGAGCGTCAGTGTCCGGAAAATCGAGCTCCGACAGCATGGCCGCAGTGTCGGCGGCGCTGTCGCCCAAATGCCTGCGGGCGAAGGAATCGACCGGGTCCAGGGACTCGCTGGGTGAAGACATCCGCCTAAAAGGTAGGCGCAGGCTCGTGGCGCGCAATCGCCTTTTGTCCTTTGCTTCCCCGCTGTTTGATTCCGGCCCTTATTTGCCTTAGATGGAGGCCTTACATGAGACCAAAGCTGTTCCCGACCAAGAAGGCTCGCGCCGCCCACGTCGACCGCGCGCTGGAGGCGCTTTACCCGGAGACGCCCATACCTCTAGCGCACAGCGATGCGTTCACCCTTCTTGTCTCAGTGGTCCTCTCAGCCCAGTGCACCGACAGGCGCGTGAACCAGGTGACGCCCGCCCTGTTCGCCCTGGCAGGCACGCCGAAGGAGATGGCGAAGACTCCTGTCTCGAGAATCCAGCAGATCATCCGCCCCTGCGGACTGTCGCCACAGAAGGCCAAGGCGATTTCGGGACTATCGAGAATCATCGTCGAGAGCCACGGCGGCCTTGTCCCACGGACCTTCGAGGAGCTGGAGGAGCTGCCCGGCGTGGGCCACAAGACGGCGAGCGTCGTGATGTCGCAGGCCTTCAATGTCCCGGCGTTTCCGGTCGACACGCACATCCATCGGCTCGCAAAGCGCTGGCGCCTTTCGCGGGGACGCAACGTGGTCGAGACGGAGCGCGACCTGAAGGCCCTCTTCCCTGAGTCGCACTGGATCAAGCTGCATCTGAGAATGATCTATTTCGGACGCGAGCATTGCACGGCGCGGGGCTGCGACGGGCACACCTGCATGATTTGCTCTTGCTTCAACCCGGCCCGCGCCTCTTGCTGACCGTTCTCTTGTTCGGGCCGTAGCGTAGCCTGGTAGCGCGCTTGCATGGGGTGCAAGAGGTCGAGAGTTCGAATCTCTCCGGCCCGACCATTTGACCACCTGTTAGTTGGCTAGAAGCGTTTCGCTCCCAATCTTTCGGTGAAGTCATAACTGGTTCGCGACTATTTGGAGAGCCGCACTCCGCGTTCGAGAGCATGACGGGTGCGGCTGCAGCGCAAACGCGCCGCCGGCCACGAGGCCAGACCGCCTGTCTCTGATCTTGCCCCGCACTAAAGAGTTTGCGACAAGTGCGCCATGTCGGGATCCGGCCCCTTGGCTCGTTGGGATTCCACTTCGCTTGCCTTTAAGATCTGCGGAGGCGTCGTACTCATTGCTGTCGTCATATGTTTGGTTGCGGTCTTTCGCCAAAAAGCCGCCCCGAAACCTGCCAAGACAGTCCCGAGTGTGACCACCGTTAACGCCGGCAGCGGTGGAGATCGTGGTAGCAGAGATGCCAGCGGAGGCAGTGCAGGTGGAGCTCCAAGGGGAACGCCGCCGCCGGATAACTGAAATTAGTCCTGTCCGGTGCGACAGTCCGTGCGACAGTGCCGCTTATGTGTTTTGGTAGGTCGCTCTGAACCTGGATGGCGGCCAGGGCTACTGAGCGCATGTTTAGGCGCGACGCAGGCGGCAGGGGTTGGACACCCTGGACCCTTCTCGTCGGACCCCGCTCGGAAGGAGAGTGAACGATGGGGGGAATTCTGTGTGCATCAGCGACCCAGTCCCGTCCCCGGACCGGGCGTGCCTGCTGCGACATCGGGAACTTCAATGTCCTCGAAGGACCGGCGAATCTCCTCAACATGCTTCCGGTACCCCTCGGCATCGCCATAGTCGATGAACTTCCTGTACCGGCCGTGGGCGCATTTGGAGCAGTTCGCGTGCTTGATGGGGCACCAGTGCTGCTCGGTCCGGGCCGCGATCTCTGTGAAATAGGCGAGGATGCCGTTCGCATAGGCGCAGTACTCGCAATTGAACTTCTCGGCCCAGTTGAGGTAGGTTAGGTGATGGCGGTCAAACGCGATGTAGTCGCTCCGGCGGACCTTCGGGATGCCGTAGATGGGGAAGCAGACCGCCTGGTATATGGAGGCGATCACGTCACATAAGACGATGGGTATGGCGCACATCCAGATGACGGGCGACGTGGCGACGACAAGGAACCGCGAGCGCAGCAAATA
>Ga0182030_10011746_pt1 | contig 17634 bp, 12 predicted proteins | sample 812S3MmetaG_FD_121299 | JGI IMG/M metagenome (GOLD analysis project Ga0182030, IMG submission 121299) | Permafrost microbial communities from Stordalen Mire, Sweden - 812S3M metaG (Illumina Assembly) | ecosystem: Environmental > Terrestrial > Soil > Wetlands > Permafrost | place: Sweden...
CGAGCGCGAGCTGCAGACCCGCGAATTTGGAGATGAGGCCGAGCGTGACGAGCAGCAGTCCCTGGGTTAGGTAGGCGTTCTTGGTGAGGGGCTCGGCCGGGAGCACCCTCCGGGCCAGCGCCGCGAGCGCGAGCAGCACCGCGCCGCTGGCGAGGGAGACCTTCCAAAAGCCGCCGGTGCGCACCTGGAGCATGGTCAGCAGGAAGAGCCCGAACCAGGCGCCGTTGTTCAGCGTGAGGAACGCCGCGCGGGCCGGGCCCGAAAGCAGCCGGGCGCGGGAGAGGAAGGTGGCGGCCGTGAAGACCAGCCAGTAGCAGGCGAGGAAGCCGGCGCCGAGCCAGAGGTTTTCGTCCGGCGTGGCCCAGCGCCAGCCGTCCGTGTGGAGAAAGCGCCAGAAGGCATAGCCCCCGTAACTGGCGGCGAGGCTCGCAAAGGAGAGCGTGGCCCAGCGGTTGCGGATCAGGAACACCACGGCGGCCGCGGTCAGGATCAGATTCGAGTAGAGCGTGAACTCGCCGACGCGGGTGATCACCGAGGTGAAGAAGGCGAGGCCGACCGCGAAGAGCGCCATCACCTCGGACTTGCGGCGGTCGGCGATCCAGGCGATGAGGCCGGCCCAGGCCAGCAGCAGCGTGCCGTCCAGCACGGCGCTGGAGATGATCTGGAGGGGCGGGATGTGGTGCGCGGCGTAGGTGGTGAAATAGACGGCGGCCAGCCCGCCCGCGAAAAGCACCTGGGCATAGCGGTTGAGGGCGTCCTTCACGCCGCGCCGCTGCCACCAGGCGCCGGCGCCCAGCAGCGCCGCGCTGGCAAGGTAGAGGAGCCCGACCTTCCCGCCCGGCCCCAGCAGCGGGATGAAGTGGTGGTAGGCGTAATTGGCGAAGAACGCCAGGCCCGCCAGCAGCATCACCACGCCGATCCGGACGAGCCAGAAGGTGCCCACCCGCAGCTCGAAGGACCGTTGGTCCGCCGCGGGCATGGGCATGGGCACGGTGGCCGCGGCCGGAGCCGGATGCGCGGCGGAGGTTTGGCGGGGGAGCGCCGCGGTGGCGGTGGCGGCCGGTGCCGCGATGATCGGCGGCGGCGTGGCCCGCAGCGGAGGGGAGGCTGCCGGGGGCGCGGGCGGAGCGGGGGCGGCCGCTTCCGGCGCGACCGTCCGCAGGGTGGCGGGGGCGGTGGGGAGGGCGGGCGGGACGACCGGGGCGGGGCGCGGCGGCTCGGCTACCCGGGGTTCGGCGGGCCGGGGCGTCGGCACCAGCGCCGGCCTAAAGTCGAGTGGTTTTTCAGGCTCCCCGCCCCGGGCGGGGGAGCGGGGTTGTTCGAGGGAGGCAACCTTGAGGCGGAGCGCGTCCAACTCCCGCGCGACCTGGTCGAGGCGGCGCGAGGTTTCCTGCAAGCGCTGACGGGCGCTGAAGGCGCTGTTAATGAGCCAGGCGGCGAGCGCCACCGGGACCGCGAGAATGCCCAGAATGATGAGTTGCATGTGATGGCCCTTTCTACCCGCGCGCGCGCCGCGCGCGCCCGGGGAGGAGCGGTCGGGCAAAACGGGACCCCGGGGCCGCGCCAGAACGGGCGTGTGAGGAGACTCTCATGACCCCATCTTACACCCGGTCCCGCGGACGGAAGCATCGAAAACACTCATTCCGCATCGGGGGAATCGATGGTGGGGGAGGTGGCGGGGGACGGTTGGGAAATTCCGCGGCGAAAGCGGCGGGATGCGCCGCACGCCAGGCGCACCGCGAGGCGGGACGCGCGCGGCTTCCTCGCGAAGCGTTTGGAGTGCGCGGCATTCCCGCGCTTTTTGTCGTGTGCCCGGTGGTTAAAGAAGCGGTGGGTTGCTCCGAAGGGTGGTTTGGGGCAGGCTGCCGGGGTGCGTTGCCTCGGTTCATGTCGCCGTTTGGTCTGGGTGCTGCTTTTGTGCGTGGCTTGGCCGCGCCCGGCGGCGCTGGCGGCGGCGGACGGGCTTATTGTGAATCCCCGCCTCTTCTTTGGCGCGTGCAACGCCTCCGGCGCGGTGCCGGTCGGGACCAACCTCGTCCTGGTGGCCGATGACGAGAACAACACGCTGCGCCTCTACCGCAGCGACATGGCGGGTCTGCCGGTGAAGGAATACGACATGGACGCCTTTCTCGGCGTGCGGCTGGAGGGCAAGTCGCTCGAAGCCGATCTGGAAGCGGGAGCGCGGATCGGTGACCGCGCGTTCTGGATCGGCTCGCACGGGCGCAACAAGGGCGGGAAGGAGCGGTCCAACCGCCACCGTTTCTTCGCCACGGACATCTCGGCGGTGGGTGGGGAGGTGCGGGTGGTGCCGGTGGGGGTGCCGTGCCGCTCCCTGATCGAGGAGTTATGCCGCGATCGCCGCTTCGACCGCTTCGCTTTCACCGCCGCGGCCGCGAAGGCGCCCAAGCTACGGGACGCGCTGAACATCGAGGGGCTGGCCGCGACGCCGGAGGGCGGGTTGCTCATCGGCTTCCGCAACCCGGTGCCCGAAGGCCGGGCGCTGCTCATCCCGCTGCTGAATCCGAATGAGGTGGTGGAAGGCCGGCCGGCGCGGTTCGGCGACGCGCTGCTGATCGACCTGGGCGGACTCGGGATCCGGGACATCGCCCTGGTGGGGAGGCGCTGGGTGATCATCGCGGGCGCGTGGCATGGCGGCGGGCCGTTCGAGCTTTATTTTTGGGACGGCCCCGGCACGAAGCCCAAGCCGTACCGGGTGAAGCACCTGGGCGACTACCAACCGGAGGCGGTGATCGTGTACCCGGATCGCGGGCTGGATGAGTTCCAGATCCTGAGCGACGACGGCAACCGGGTGGTGGACGGCGTGATCTCCCGGGAGATCCCGGACGCGGCCCGGCAGTGCTTCCGGGGCTTTTGGGTGGTGCCGAACGGGCGGTGAGGGTGGTGCCGGCCGGATGACTCACGCGAGGGCGCGAAGGCGCGAAGACTGAATGGAATCGTCCTCTCCGGGGCGCGTGGCGATTTTCCGAATACGCGCCGGCCCCCGCCGCGCCACGGTCACCGGCGGTATTGGGCGTCGGTGACGTGCTCGAGCCAGTCCACGGCTTTGCCGTCGAGCTGCTCCTGGATGGCGAGGTGGGTGAGGGCGGTGGACGGGGTGGCGCCGTGCCAGTGTTTCTCGCCCGGGGGGAACCAGACGATGTCGCCCGGGTGGATCTCCTCGACTGGTCCGCCCTCGCGCTGCACCCAGCCGCAACCGGCGGTGACGACCAAGGTCTGGCCGAGCGGATGCGTATGCCAGGCGGTGCGCGCGCCGGGCTCGAAGGTCACGAGCGCGCCGGAGATGCGGGCCGGGTCGCCGGCCTTGAAGGGGGAGTCAATGCGCACCGTTCCGGTGAACCAATCCGCTGGTCCGCGTTGGGAAGGTTGTGAGCCGATTCGTTTGATGTTCATAAACTCCTGCTTGCGGCGGGCGCCGGGTCGGCGGGGTCAGTCCACGGTCCGCACCGCCAGCCCGTGGATCACGCCGGGGAAGCGGGCTTTGCCATCGTAGTCGCCCACGGGGCGGCCATTGTCGTGGCCCACACAGAAATCCTCGGAGGGCTGCGCGGGGATCGGGCCTTCCGCCCGGCCGGTGGCGACCACGCGGGCGTTCACGGCGAGGGACATCGTGCCGTCGCGATTGAGCCGGGCTTCGAGGTGGAACGGAGCCCCGGGAGCGGCGTCGCTGGTGATGGCCACTGGCTTGCGCCGGATGCGCACCGTGAAGACCGGTTTCCCCCCGTGCAGGTGGAGGGAATAGCCGTTGGAAGCGCCGCCGTGCGCCACGATCACCCCATCGTGGCCCTGGGCGTCGAGGTCCACGGAGATGACCAGGGCCTTCCCGGCGATCTGCGGGGCCTCGCGCGCGGGGAGGCTGTCGCCGATGGCCAGCTTGTCAATTTCCGCGAGGTCGTAATGCGCGGCGAGCAGCTCGGGCGATGGTTCCTGGCCGGGAAGCCAGAGGCCGACGGGGTGGGCGACGCGCCCGGCTTGCCGCACGCCCGGGCCGAGGTTGGTGCGGCCGAGGTCCGCGGCCATTTGGTCAATGAGCCCTTGCAGGCGCCGGACGACCTCGGGGTTTTCGCCGGCGACGTCATGCCGTTCGCCGATGTCGGTGTCGAGGTGGTAGAGGGTGGGGTGGAAGGGCGCGGCGGCGGCGGCGGGGTCGGCGGGCTGGCCGAGGGCTTCGTTCTGGCGGGCCACGGCGTATTTCCACGGTCCCGAGCGCACCGCTTGGAGCGCGTTGCCGGAGAAGTAGAAAAAGGCCTCGTGGGGCGACTGGGTGCTGTGGCCGAACAGCAGCGGCGAAAGGTCGCGGCCGTCGATGACGTGGTCGGACGGGACCTCGCCCCCCGCGAGATGGACGAAGGTGGGGAGGAAATCGAGGTTGGCGGCGATGGCGTCCAGCGAGGCGGTGGCGGCGATGTGTCCGGGCCACCAGGCGATGGTGGGTTCACGGACGCCGCCCTCGTACGTGCCGCCCTTGCCGCCGCGCAACGGGCCGGCCACGCCGCCGTCGGCCTTCTGGGTGAGCCAGGGCCCGTTGTCGCTGGTGAAGCAGACGAGGGTGCGATCCGACAAGCCGAGGTCGCGCACCGTGTCGAGCACGCGGCCGACGCTCCAATCGAGTTCCTCGACCCAGTCGCCGTAGCGGCCGTTGGCCGATTTGCCGCGGAACTGGTCGCCCGGATGGAGGGGGACATGCACCGCGGTGTGGGGCAGGTAGAGAAAGAAGGGGGCGTCGCGGTGGGCGCGGATGAATTTCACCGCCTCGTCGGTGTAGCGCTCGGTGAGGCGGTTCTGGCCGTCGGGGGTGACGGTCTCGACGGTCTGGCCGTCACGCACGAGGGGGAGGGGCGGGCGGCGCTCGCGCACGGCCTTGGCGTGGTCGGCGGGGCCGCCCATGTCGTTCGAGTAGGGGAGGCCGAAATACTGGTCAAACCCGTGGCGGGTGGGGAGGAAATCGGGGTGGTCGCCGACGTGCCATTTGCCGATCGCCATGGTGGCGTAACCGCGGGCCTTGAGGAGTTCGGCGATGCAATGCTCGCCCGCGTTCAGGCCGATCGGGGCGGCGGGGAAGATCACGTCGGGCAGGCCGACCCGCTTGGCGTAGCAGCCGGTGAGGATCTGCGCGCGGGAGGGGGTGCAGACCGGCGCGCCGTAAAAACTGGTGAGCCGCATCCCCTCGCGCGCCATGCGGTCGAGGTGCGGGGTGCGATTCTTCACCGAGCCGAACGGGCCGATGTCGCCGTAGCCGAGGTCATCGGCCACGATGAGGATGAAATTGGGGCGCTCGGGCGTGGGCGCGGGTGCGGCGGCGGCGGGGCCGGGCCGCAGGCAGGCGAGGAGGAGGGCGGCGACGCCGGGCCGGAGCAGGCGCGGGAATTTCATGGCCGGACTATACCACAGCGGCGGGGGGGACGGAAACCCTCACCCCAGCCCTCTCCCATCCGATGGGGGAGGGTGAGGGGAGCGACGCCACGGTCAGCCCCAGCGCTGCTCATTTTGGACCGGACAGAAGTGGGGCAGGCCGCGGAAGTGCCGGGCGCGTCGAAACCCCGCGCGACCTGCAGGTTGGGAAACCTGCGACACGGCAGATTTGGAAATCTGCGCTACGGGCTTGCGCCGGCCCGCGTCACAATGAGAATCGCCGCGCTGGAACGCCCATGGGCTACCGGGTGAGGACCACCTGGTCGGAATCCGGCGGCGGCTGTCCACTGCCGGCTGCGGGCTGGGGCGCGCGCGAGGCGGTGCTGTCGAGCGGCACGGCGTCGCGGTCCCCGGGCGCGTCGCCGGTGCGGTGGAATTTGACACTCACGATTTTGCTCACCCCGTGCTCCTGCATGGTGACGCCGTAGAGGACGTCGGCCATGCCGATGGTGCGCTTGTTGTGGGTGATGATGATGAACTGGGAGTGGGCGAGGAACCGCTGGAGGACCTTGATGAAGCGGTTGATGTTGGACTCGTCCAGCGGGGCGTCGAGCTCGTCCAGCACGCAGAAGGGGCTGGGCTTGACTTGGTAGATCGAGAAGAGCAGCGCGACGGCGGTCATGGTCTGCTCGCCGCCGGAGAGGAGCGAGATGGTCTGCAGTTGCTTGCCCGGCGGGCGGGCGACGATCTCGATGCCGCTCTCGAGCAGGTCCTCCTCGTCCATCAGCACGAGGTCCGCCTTGCCGCCGCCGAAGACCTCGGTGAACATGGCGCGGAAGTTGTCGCGGATCTGCTCGAAGGTCTGGCGGAACATGTCGCGGGTCTGCGTGTTGATCCGGTTGATCACCTCGAGCAACTGGACCTTGGCTTGGGTGAGGTCGTCGAGCTGCCGGCTCAGGAACTGGAAGCGCTCCTCGGTCTCCTCGTATTCCTCAATGGCGACCAGGTTGACCGGGCCCATCTCGTCGATGCGCTGCTGGAGCGCCGAGGCCTGCTCGGCGACCGCGGCCCAGTCCGTGGCCGCGCCCGAGGCGGCCATCTCGTCGGGGGTGAGCACCTGCACCTTCGGCGGGCCCTCGTCGGCGATGGTGATGGTGATGCACTCGCTGCGGACTTCATCGAGATTGAGGTGGTACTTCTGCTGGATGCGCTCGCGGAGGTTCTGGACCGCCATCTGTTTCTGGGCGAGTTCGATCTCGATGGCGGAACGGCGCTGCTGGGTGTCGCCCAGCCCGCGGCGCTGCTCGCGCAGCGACTCTTCACGCCCCGCCACGTCGCGGTCGAGGCCCTGCTTCTGGCCGGCGAGTTCGGTGACGTGGGTGTTGACCAGCCCGCGCTCATGGCGCAGGCGCTCCATCTCCGCGCGCGCGGCCTGGATTTCGGTTTCGGCCTGCTCGCGGCGCGTCACGAACGAGCCGAGTTCGGCGCGGCGGGTGTCAATCAGGCGCGAGAGTTCGGCGACCCGCCGGGCGAGGGACTGGGACTGCTGCTCGACGGAGGTGCGGAGTTGCTCGCCCGAGGCGAGGGTCACGCGGCTCTCGGTGAGGGCGGCGTTGGCCGTCTCGCGCTGCTGGCGCAGGGCGTCCACGCGGGCGGAACCCTCCGTGACGCGCGCCTGGCAGTCCTGCTCGCGGGCCTCGAGTTCCCCGGCGCGGGCGGCGAGCGCGGCGCGTTTCCGCAGGCCCTCCTCCTCGCGGGCGCTGAGGGTGTCGTGCTCGTAGGCGACGGTTTCGGCCTTTTGGAGGAGGAGGCGGTGGGAATTGCGGAGGGCGTTGAACTCGCCCTGCCGGGTCGCCACCGCGACCTCGCGCGCCCGCAGCTCGGTCTGCGCCTGCTGCAGGCCGGCCTGCAGCTCCACCTGCTCGGTCTGGAGGCTGGCGCGCCGGCGGCTGATCTCCGCCACCTGCTCCTGGAGTTGCGCTACCGCGGCCTGGAGTTCGATGATCTGGTTCTTGCGGCCGAGGATCGACCCGGCGCCCCGGCTGCCGCCGCCCGCGCCGGTCGATCCGCCGGTGAACACGCCGTGGGCGCTGAGCAACTCGCCGCCGAGCGTCACGTAGCTGAAGGCCCCGGGGGTCTCGCGCCAGGCGGTGGTGGCCGCGGCGAGATCGGTCACGATGCGGGTCGTGCCCAGCAGCCGCTGCAAGAGGCGCGCCACCTCCTCCCCGCCGCGCACGACGGCGAGCGCGGGGACGGGCCCCTCCTCCACCGAGGCCGCCCCGGCGTCCGGCGCCCCGGCGTCCATCCCGTCGCGGCAAAAAGCCAGCGGGGCAATGCTGGCGCGCCCGCGGTTGCCCGCGGCCAGGCCGGCCAGGATCTCGCGCGCCGCCTCCGGTTCCGCGGTCAGCACGAGTTGCAGGTGGTGCCCGAGCGCGGTCTCGATGGCGGTGACGAAACGGTCGGGCACCTGGATTTTGTCGGCGAGCGTGCCGAGCACGTGCTGGGATGCTTTCAACGCGGCCTGGGCACCGGAGCTGAAGCCCTCGTGGCCGGCCTGCAACTGCTCGAGGACCGCCAGGCGCGAGCGTTTCTCCGCCTGCGCGCGGACCACGGGATCGAGATCGCGCCCGGCCTGGTTCAGGTCCTCCTGGATCTGCCGGAGCCGCTGCTGGCGCTCCTCGACCGAGCCGCGCTGGGTCTGGACCTGGACCTTCTCGGCCTCCACGTTGGCGGAGAATTCCTCGAGCCGCTGTTCGAGCCGGGTGCGCTCCTCGGCGAGCTGGATTTGTTCCGCGGCGAGCTTCTCGAGCCGCACGAGGTTGCCCTGCTTTTGCAGGTCGAGCGCGTTGAGTTCGTTGCGCACGCGGCTCAGGTCCTGCGCGGCGGCGAAAGCGCCGGACTGGGCCTGGCGGAGGGTCTCCTGGGCGGCGCGGAGTTCGTCGTCCACCGTGCGGAGGGCGCCCGCCCGTTCGCCCTGCGCGAGGCGTCCGGCCTCGACGGAGGCGGCGAGTTCCGCCAGCCGGAGGCCGGCGGCCTCGAGTTCTTCGCCCGCCGTGCGCCGGCGCTCCTCGGCGTCGCCGAGGTCGGCGCTCGCGGTGGCGTTCTGGCCGGCCAGTTCGCGCAGCCGCTCCTCGTTGAACTGGGCGCGGCTCTCGTGGCGGTCGCTTTCCCCCTTCAGCTCGAGGCCCTGCTGCTGGCACCGGCCGATCTCGTGATCGAGCGCGGCCTGGCGGGTGCGGAGCTGGACGATCTCATCCTCGCATTGGAGCACCGCGGCCGAGTTTGCCTCGATCTGGTTCCGCAACTCCTCGGCCGACGCGAGCCGGGTGCTGATCTCGGACTGGAGGACATCGAAGTGGTGGCGGGCGAGCTGGGTGTCGAGCTGCTGGAGGTCGCTGGAGATTTGTTTGAAGCGGCGTGCCTTGCCGGCCTGGCGTTGCAGCGAGCCGATTTGACGTTTCACCTCGCGCACGAGGTCCGCCACCCGCAGCAGGTTTTGCTCGGTGTAATCCAGCTTCCGCAGGGCCTCCTTTTTCTGCGCCTTGTATTTCGTGATGCCCGCCGCCTCCTCGAAGATCATCCGCCGATCCTCCGGTTTGCTCGAGAGGATCTGGGTGATGTTCCCCTGGGCCATGATGCTGTAGCTGGTGCGCCCGACGCCCGTGCCCATGAACAACTGCTGGATGTCCTTGAGGCGGCAGGCGGTTTTGTTGATGAAATACTCGCTGCCGCCGTCGCGAAACACGCGCCGGGTGACCGTCACCTCATTGTAGTCCACCCCGACCCCGGCCGCGCTGAGGTGCTCCTGATCCACCCCGCCGATGGTGAGGGAAACCTCGGCCATGCCGAGCGGTTTCCGACCGTCGGTGCCGTTGAAAATCACATCGGCCATCTCGCCGCCGCGCAACGCCTTGGCCGACTGCTCGCCCAGCACCCAGCGGATGGCGTCTGACACGTTCGACTTGCCGCAGCCGTTTGGCCCGACAATCGCGGTCACCCCGGGCTGGAAGTTCAACGCCGTTTTGTCGGCGAACGATTTGAAGCCCAGCACTGTGAGATTCTTGAGATACATTTACGCGGTCAAAAAACCACCTGGAAACGGGCGAGTAAAGAAAAAACCACTACATAATGGATACCGGTCCGTGGCAAGCACTACTAATAGGTGGGTGCCGTGGCGGGGGAGGATTCAGCCACCGAGTGCACCGAGCGCACGGAGGGGGCATGTTGGGCGGTCTGGAAAGGACCGATCCGTGCCGTCGTCCCAAGACCAGTCCATGCTGTCCTGAAAGGACAGGGTCCGCACGATCTGGCGGGGTGGGGACGTCTCGTCCCCACATTTTCTTCTGAGGTTCCCGAGGAACCAAACTACGATTTTGCCGCCCTCGAGGGGTGATCTCGCCTGCGGCCTGGCTGGGGACGAGACGTCCCCGCCCCGTTGGGCACGGCCCGCCTTGGGGGCACAAAAAAGGCCGGGGGGACACCCCCGGCTTGAAAGAAGGAAAGCGGCCCGGCCTGGCAGCTTAATCGGCCGTGACGGGGGTCGGGACGAAGGTGTAGTTGGTGGTCGCGAAACTGGACGTGGTGCGGGCCGCGGCCGACACAGTGCCTTCGAACAGGGCGGGGTAACCGTTGATGTAGCCCTGCCCGGCGACCTTCGCCGAGGTGGCATGCGTCGCCAGCGTCTTGCTGGTGTAACCCTGAAATTGCCCGCTCAAGATGCCGTTCGTGCTGCTGGCGTACACCGACAGTTGCGAGAGGAAATAGGAGGTGGAGGGGTTGGTGATGGTGATGGAGCCGTCCTGGGCGTAGAGGGCGTCCGGCGAGATGGCATAGTCCTTGGTCTTGCCATTGGCGGTCACGCGGGCCACCGCGCCACCGTCCTGCAACAGCAGCAGTTTGGCGTTGGTCGGCAGGCCGAGGAAGGACAGCAACTCCTGGTTGTTGACGATGCCCGTGCTGAGATAGTTGGTGGCGGTCTGCGCTTGCGCGGTGAGTTTCACCGTGAGCAGCTGGCTGGTGATGTTGGTGGTGGTGGCCGCGGAGGCTGCAAAGGTGCCGATCGCCATGGCCAACCCCAGCAATCCCGTCATGATCGAATTCTTCATTTTTCCCTGTATGGTTTTTTTGATTTGGTGATGTGACATGGACGCCCCGGGAGGAACGCGCCGGACCGCAAGCGTCCGCTGCGGTTGTCGGTGTGGAAGACGGCCGTCCGCCGCCTCCAGTCTCTCCCAGTGCGGTCAACTTCCGATGCGGCGGCGCTTCTGTCAATGGGGAATCCCCCCCCGCCCGTCTCTGCCGCATGCTGCTTTAGTAGTACGCCGCGGGTCTTTTCGGGTCTTTTTGGTTTCTTTCCGTCCGTCTCCGCGGTATGCTCCGGCATCCCCGGCTGGCGGTTGGGGCTACCGATGAGAGGAATTCATGGCTTGGTCGCCCTCTTGGGCCTGCTGGCTGCCGCCAGCCGGGCCTGCGCGGCCGCGTACCAGGCCTGGCCGCTGGACCCGCCCGCTCCCTTCCAGGAGTTTCGCGGCGCCTGGGTGGCCGCGGTGGCGAACATCGACTGGCCTTCGCGCAAGGACCTCGACCCCGCCGCCCAGAAGGCCGAGTTGACGGCGGTGATCGAAAACGCCGCGCGGCTCAGGCTGAATGTGGTGATCCTGCAAGTCCGCCCCGCCTGCGATGCCCTTTACGCGTCGAGGCTCGAGCCGTGGTCCGAATACCTGACCGGGACGATGGGCCGGGCGCCGTCGCCGGTCTGGGATCCGCTGGCCTTCGCCATCGCGGAGGCCCACCAGCGCGGCCTCGAACTCCACGCCTGGTTCAACCCCTTCCGCGCGCTGCACAACTCGGCCAAATCCCCCATCGCCCCGGGCCACATCAGCCGCACCCACCCCGCCTGGGTGCGGTCCTACGGCCATTTTCTCTGGCTCGACCCCGGGGAGCCCGGGGTCCGCGACTACTCGTTGAGCGTGGTCATGGATGTCGTCAACCGCTACGACATAGACGGGGTCCACTTCGACGATTACTTCTACCCTTACAAGGAGCGCGACGCCGCGGGCCGCGAGATCGACTTTCCCGACGGCCCGAGCTGGGAGCGCTTCGGCGCCGGGGGGCGGCTGGACCGGGGGGACTGGCGGCGGGAGAACATCAACAACTTCGTCCGGCGCACCTACGCGGCGATCAAGGCCGCCAAGCCCTGGGTCAAGTTCGGCGTCAGCCCCTTCGGCATCTGGCGGCCCGGCCAGCCCAAGTCGGTGGACGGGCTGGACGCCTATGACGGGCTGTACGCCGATTCGCGGCGCTGGCTATCGTCGGGCTGGGTGGACTATTTCGCGCCGCAGCTCTACTGGCCGATTGACTCCCCGCGCCAGAGTTTTCCCGCCCTGCTCGGCTGGTGGGCGCGGCAGAACACGCACGACCGGCTCCTGGTGCCCGGGCTCGATCTCAACCGCGTGCGGGGCAGCGTGAAGCCGACGGAAATCGCGAACCAGTGCCGCCTGACCCGCAAGCAGCCCGGCGCCGCGGGCGAAATCCTCTGGGGCCTGGGGGCGCTGCCGCGGAACCAGCCGCTCTGGTCCACGCTCACGCGCGAGGTGTACGCGCAGCCGGCGTTGATGCCGCCCGCCCCCTGGCTCGGGCATGGGCGCCAGCTCAAGCCATTCCTCAGCGTCACCCCGGCCGGCGGCGCGGGCGGGGTGGAGCTGGCCTGGCAAACCGCGGGCGGCGATGCCGCGGCGCGGTGGCTCCTGCAGAGCAGGACGGCGGGCGTGTGGCGGACGGAGATCCTCGGCGCCAACGTCACGAGCCGGCATCTGGCCGCGGCTCCCGACCAGGTCGCGGTGCGCCCGGTGGATCGCTTTGGATCGCTCGGCCCGCCCGCGGGGGCGCGGCGGAGGGATTAGGCTCCCCGCGGCGCGGGCGGTGCGCCCAACAAGGGTTGCTGGCAGGTGCCTTTTCTGGCGTGGGTGGAAATCATTAAACTCGGTTTTATTCCAATGCGTGGCGGCTCGGAGGTGAGGTTCGCCGGGAGCAGCGAAGTGCCGGCAAGGCCCCACCTGTCCATGGCCTGGGCACGGGGCCTCGCGGCGGAGGAACGTTCATGAGCCAACTCTCACAACTGCACATCGAAGGCTTCCGTTCGATCAAGAACGGCGACCTCGCGTTCCGCCAACTGAATGTAATGATCGGCGCCAACGGCGTGGGAAAAAGCAACTTGATCGATTTCTTCCGTCTGTTGAACCACGCGCTGACCGGCGGCTTTCAGGACCCGTACCTGGTGGACAGAGGCCCGGCCTCCGCCATCCTTCATTTTGGTCCCAACGTCACGGGCGTGATCCGCGCGGAACTGGTCTTCCAGACCGACGCGGGCACCAACACCTACCGGTTCACGCTGGCGGACAGCGCCAACGACCGCCTGACCTTCACCAAGGAGGAGGTGCGGTTTGACCGGCGGGATCCGCCTCGGACCGGCCAGCCGGTGCAGCTCATCCAGCACCCCAGCGACAACAGCGGGCTCACCGAGCTATGGGGCGAGAACGACCCCACCGCACGGGTCGCCAAGTACTTCCTCCAGCGATGCCGGGTTTACCAGTTTCACGGACATCGGCCTGAAATCCCACCTGCGCGGCTACACGCCCGCCGACCAGGGCCGGTACCTCTTCGCGGATGGGGGGAACCTCGCCGCCTTGCTCTTGGACCTGCGCTCGGCGGCACCTGACGACTACGCGTCCATCGTGAGAACCCTGCGGGCGGTGCTGCCGTGGTTTGAGGACTTCGTATTGGAGGCTGAGGGACAAAGAGGGGTGCTCCTGCGCTGGCGCATGGTGGGGCGCGGCGATTATCTTTTTGGTCCCGGGCAGTTGTCTGATGGTTCGCTGCGGATTATGGCGCTGGTTACCCTTCTCCTGCTGCCTGAGGATCGCCTGCCGCGTTTGATCATTCTGGACGAGCCGGAGTTGGGCCTGCACCCGGCGGCGGAAAGCGTCATCGCCGGCCTCATCAAGAGCGCCTCCCGGACGTGCCGGGTATTGGTCTCCACCCAATCCGCCACGTTCGTGGACCATTTTTCCCCGGATGATATCATCGTGGTGGAGAGCGAGAGGGGTGAGAGCCGCTTCACCCGGCAGTCGCAGGAGGACCTCGGGAAATGGCTGGAGCGCTACACCCTCGGTCAAATCTGGAGCAAGAACCTCATCGGAGGGCGCCCATGAGCAGGCGGCTCGTGGTTTACTGCGAGGGGCAGACGGAGGAAATCAACCACGGCCCCAGGACGCATCCATCCGCCCGCCTCGCAACTGCCATCGCCGGGTATGAGGACTTGAAAGCCTCGAACGCCTACTTCGTGGTTGCCGAGGCGGGATTGGCCTCCGCCCGGGCGAAGTGCCCGCGTTTCGATGCCTGGCTGACGCGCTGGGAGGATTGGGGAGCGCAACCCTGATCGCGCTGTCCGGCGGGCAGCTTCCCGCAAAGCGGCACGGGACGGCCCGGACACGAGACGGGCGGATCAACGGCGGGTGGGAAAAACCTGCCTGCGGCCCCGCCCCCCGGCTCCGGGTGGCGGGGCGCCCGGGTGCTCACCGATCGGCCACTTTCGGCACGATGTCCGTCTGCAACTGCGGGTTCACCGCGCGCACGGTGGTCACCGGGAGGCCGAGTTCGGCGCGGACGATGTTCGTGCCCTGCGCGATCGAGGCCGTCTTGAAGAAGGCGATCTCGCGGTTGCACCCCTGGCGGCCGAAACCGCAATCGCTCGAGATGATCAACTGTTCCGGCGCGACGTACTCGAGGGCGCGGCGGATCGAGCGCGCGACGTCCTCGGGCTGCTCGACTTGCAGCGTCCGGTGGCTCACCACGCCGACGCAGAGCTTCTTCTTGAGGTTGCCCTTGAACGGGGCGAACAGCTCGATCTCGCGGAAGTTGCGGTCCTTCGTCTCGATGGTCCAGACATCGCCGCGGCACGCCTCGAGGTAGAGCTGGAAGGACTCCCGGTAGCTGTCGTTCTCGATGACCCGCTGCATGTTGGGGTTGCCCCAGCAGGTGTGGATCCAGATCTCGACGTCGTCCAGGCCCGCGACCTCGCGGTTGTAGGCCTCGAGCATGAACTTCACCTCGTCGTGGTCCTTCCCGAAGGTGTTGGCCCAGAAATGGAGGGTCGGCTCCTCGATCTGGATCGCCCGGCAGCCCGCGGCCCGCAGCGCCAGCAGCTCCTTGTTCATGGCCACGGCCATGTCCCAGATCACCTCGCGCCGGTCCTTGTATTTGTTGGTGTGGAGATCGAGGAACAGGCCCATCACCTGCGAGCAGCAGGTGCCGAAGCGGATCGGTTTCGAGGTCTTCGCCTGCGCCATCCGCCAGATCTTCGGGTAGTCGAGCGGGCGGTGCTCGACCTTGTCGGTGACGCGCGGCCAGCGCCAGCCGGTGTAGATCTCATTGAGCAGGGTGCCGGCGGGGTAGCGAAGCCAGGGCGAGCGGGTCTCCTCGGATTGGAGGAAATCACCGCTGAAACCGGCCCATCGCTGCAAGGGGTAGTGGTGCCACGAGCGGCCGGCGAGGTCGTCATCGCAGTGCAGGTCGCCGTGGGTGAGGATGTCGATGCCCGCGCGGTCCTGATCGCTGATGACGGTGGCGAGCGCGTCCTGGAACTTCTCCCGGAACCGGACATCCATCATGGCGGTGTCGAGCGGCCGGCCCCACATGCTGTCGTCAAACCAGCGCGGCCGCGGCCAGGAGCCGGTGATGGTGCAGGGAAGGACTTGGTTGGCGGTGATGGTGAGCATGGGATTTCTGATAATACGGGCCGCGGTCTTTGGCAAGTAATTTGACGGGGGGCTGGGGGCGTGGGCGCCATCCCCCCCGTAGCGCAGACTTCCAAGTCTGCTGGGTCGCCGACTTTCAAGCCGGCAGGCCGTGCGATAGCTGCCAGCGCCGATCTGGTCGAGCGCGGACGACGTGGCGGACGCGAGGGGTTTTTGGATGGCTCGCAGGTTGGGAAACCTGCGACACAGCAGATTTGGAAATCTGCGCTACGAACTGGCGCTGCCCTGCGTCAACGTGAGCAATGCTGGGCCGGCCGCGGCCCGGCGCGGCGCTGGCGTTGACAGAAGGCCCCCTTCTGTGTACGGTGACCTGCGTTCGGTGGGACCATGAGCTCCATGCTTAACCAACATGTGCTGGTGCTTAACCGCCTGTGGCAGGCGGTCAATGTTTGCACCGCCCGGCGCGCGCTGACCCTCCTCTTCCAGGGCCACGCCCAGGCTGTCCTCGACCGCGGCGACGGCTCGTTCCAGACCTACAATTTCTCCGAGTGGCGCGATCTCTCCGTGCGGGAACCCGGGTCCGAGGCCGTCCGCTCCATCTCCCTGCGGCTGCGGATCCCGCGGGTGATCCTTCTCCTGATCTACGATCACGTCCCGAAGAAGGAGGTCAAATTCACGCGGCACAACATCTTCGAGCGCGACAAGAACACCTGCCAGTACTGCGGGGAGGTGTTCGACCGGAAGGACCTGAACCTTGACCACGTGGTGCCGCGGGATCGCGGCGGGCCGACGACCTGGGAGAACATTGTCTGCTCGTGCATCGAGTGCAACACGCACAAGGCGAACCGCACGCCGCCGGAGGCGGGCCTGCGGTTGATCCGCAAGCCGAAGCGGCCCAAATGGCGCCCGTTCGTCCAGATTACCTTCACGCTGCACCAGCACGAGAGCTGGAAGCACTTCATTGACCTGGCGTATTGGAACGTCGAGCTGGGCGGCGATGTTTAGGAGCAACGCCGTTCAGGGATTCGCACACCGACCTCGGCGCCTGGATGTTCGACCACCCCGAATCGCGCGGCGCGCTGCCACGGCCCGGGCAAGAGCGCCGGGCCAAGCCGCCTCCACGAGATGGACCGAAAACCAACGACGCGACAGGCGCCTCGGCTGATCTACCGCGGGCTCGTGCCGCAACCCCTCCCTGGGGTGAAGGCACAGGCGATCCTCCCACCGGCCCGGATGGAAATGAAGCTGCATGCCCCCCATGAAAGACGCTCCGGCAAAAACCCGTCCCGACTGGCTGAACCGCACCGTGCTCGGCATTGGACTGGCGTCGCTATTCAGCGACTGGTCACACGAAATGGCAACCGCGGTCATGCCCGCGTTTCTCGCGACGTTGGGAGTCGCGGCGTTGTGGGTGGGATTAATCGAGGGCGTTTCCGATGGCCTGTCGAGCTTCGCCAAAATGGCGTCTGGTTATTACACCGACAAGTTGATCCGCCGCAAACCGGTGGCGGTCATCGGTTATCTGGTCACGGCGGCCGGAACGGCGTCGTTCGGGCTGGCGACGGCGGCATGGCAGGTCCTGATGGCGCGGGCGCTTGCCTGGCTCGGACGCGGTGTGCGCACTCCGATTCGCAAGGCGCTGCTGGCTGGCTCGGTGACGAAAGACAATTACGGTCGCGCGTTCGGATTCGAGCGCATGATGGACACGCTGGGCGCAATCGTCGGACCGGCAACCGCGTTCTTCCTGCTCGGCGCCTTTCACCATCGCTATCCGTCCCTGTTTGCAGTCACGCTCGTCCCGAGCCTCATCGCGGTGGCGCTGATGGCATTTCTTGTGCGGGAAAAGGAACGCAAGCCGGTGGCGCACGTTTCCTTTGGCGAACAGTTGCGAATGCTGCCGCCGTCTTTCCGCAAATTCATCGCCGCCGTCGGGCTGTTCGGGGCGGGGGATTTTGCCCACACGCTGCTGATTCTCCTGGCGACGCAGAAACTCACACCCGGGTTGGGCGCGGCCAGAGCGGCGAGCATCGCGGTCGGACTCTATGTGCTGCACAACGTGTCCTCTGCGGGATTCGCCTTCATTGCCGGCTGGCTGGCAGACCGCTTCCGCAAGAACCGGGTGCTGGCGGCCGGCTACGCACTGGCGGCGGTGATGGGGTTCCTGATCATCTTCCTTCCACCCACGCTCTGGACGCTGGGAGCGGTTTTCATCCTCGGCGGCGTGTATGTGGCGGTGGGGGAAACGCTGGAAGATTCCCTCTGCGCCGAGCTGGTGGCTGAGGAACATCACGGCATGGCGTTCGGCACGCTGGCGACGGTGAATGGAATGGGCGACTTCCTGTCGAGCATCATCGTCGGGGCGCTCTGGACGGCGTTTGGGACGGGCGTCGCGTTTGGTTACAGCGCGGGGTTGTTTCTTGCGGCGTCGGTTCTGGCCGTGCGATTGAAGCCCTCCTGACCGGATCGCGGCTCCTGGCCGGTGGTTGAACTCCGCAAAGGCGCACTTTCC
>Ga0182030_10011747_pt1 | contig 17633 bp, 16 predicted proteins | sample 812S3MmetaG_FD_121299 | JGI IMG/M metagenome (GOLD analysis project Ga0182030, IMG submission 121299) | Permafrost microbial communities from Stordalen Mire, Sweden - 812S3M metaG (Illumina Assembly) | ecosystem: Environmental > Terrestrial > Soil > Wetlands > Permafrost | place: Sweden...
GATCGCGGCGAGTGTGACATCGGTGGCGCTCTGCATCCTCACGCCCGAGAAGCCACCGGTGAGCGCTGCGGTGGCCCCCACCCATGTCGGGGCGACGTGCAGGCCGACCGGTTCGCTGCGACCGGCGCTGTCGATGGCAAACGCCTCCAGCGAGCCCTCCAGCACGAGGTGGACGCTCGCCGTCAGCTCGCCCTGCTCCGCAACCACCACCCCCGCCTGCAGCTGCTTGAGCTGCGCCGCCGCGGCCCATGCCTCCAGCTCCGCATCGTCGAGCCCGGCGAACAGGTCGATGCCCCGCAGCTGCTCGACGGTGGGGCTGCTCATGCGGAGGACAGGTACTCGTGGATCAAGGAGACGGCCATCGAGCCCTCGCCGACGGCGCTGGCCACGCGCTTGATCGAGCGCGCACGCACGTCGCCGGCGACGAACACGCCGGGGACGCTGCTCTCAAGGAAGTACGGGTCGCGTTGCAGCGGCCAGCCGTGCTCGCGCACTTCCAGGCCGGCTCTGATGAAGCCGCGCTCGTCGCGGGCGAGCACGCCGTCCAGCCAGTCGGTTCGCGGCGCGGCGCCGATGAAGACGAAGCATGCGTCGACGTCCTCAACGCTCTCCTGTCCTGTCTCGTCGCGAATCCGCAACCTGCTCAGGTGGCCGTCTTTGCCCTCAGCGGCGACCGCCTGGCTGCCCGTCCTCACCGTGATGTTGGGGATCGCGGCGATCTGCTCGATGAGGTAGGCGGACATGGACTTCTGCAGTGAGGAGGAGCGCACGAGGATCGACACCTGAGCGGCGTAGCCGGAGAAGTAGACGGCGGCCTGCCCGGCTGAGTTGGCGCCACCGATGACCACAATGTGCTGGTCCTTGCAGGCGCGCGCCTCGGTGAGCGCCGCGCCGTAGTAGACGCCGGCTCCGGTGAACTCGGAGAACCCGGGGGCGTCGAGCTGGCGATAGGAGACCCCGGAGGCGACCAGCACGCAGTTGGCGCTGAGCGCACCGCCGCCCGTCAGCTCGACGATCCGGCCCGCGCCCTCGGCGCGCAGCGCGGTCGCATCCTTGACGGTCAACAGCTCCGCGCCGAGCCGTCTGGCCTGATCGGTGGCGCGACGCGCGAGATCCGAACCGGACAGTCCCACGGGAAAGCCGAGGTAGTTCTCGATGCGGCTGGACTGCCCAGCCTGCCCGCCGGGCGCCTCGCGCTCCACCATCACCGTGCGCAGCCCCTCCGAAGCGCCGTAGACGGCCGCCGCAAGACCGGCGGGGCCACCGCCTACGATCACCAGGTCGTAGTGGTCGGCGGTGGGCTGAGCAGCGATTCCCAGGCGCTCGGCCAGCTCGAGGATGCTGGGACGCTCGAGCACGGAGCCGTCCTCCAGCAGCGCCACGGGCAGACCGGTGTCGTCCACGCCGGCGAGCGCGAGCAGCTCGCGCGCCTCACTGTCGCGTTCCACATCCAGCCAGTGCGCGGGCACGCGGTTTCGCGCCAGGAAGTCTCTGAGCTCGTGCGATTCGCGCGAGTAGCGGTGGCCGATCATGCGCACGCCGCCGGTTTCCAAAGCGGAGCCGGACTCCCACGCGACGAGCAGATCCTCCACCACGGGGTAGAGCTGCTCCTCCGGTGGATCCCAGGGCTTGAGCAGGTAGTAGTCGAGCGACACCTCGTTGATCGCCGCGATTGCCGCCGACGTGTCGGCATAGGCGGTCAGCAGCACGCGCTTGGCCTCTGGCACGATCTGGCGGGCGGCGAGCAGGTACTCGGTGCCCTCCATCCCCGGCATGCGCTGATCGGCGATCAGCAGCGCAACCTGCTCTCCGCGCTTACGGATCTCAGCGAGCAGCCCCAGTGCCTCCTGACCCGAGGCGGAGCGCATGATCCGGTAGCGCTCGCCGAAGCGACGGCGCAGGTCGCGCGCGACCGCGGCCAGGACGGTCGGCTCGTCGTCGACGGCCAGGATCACCGGACGGCGAACCTGCTCCTCGCTCACCGCGGCCCGCCCGCGGAAGACGTGACGGCAGCTTCGGCGGCCGCCTCCTTGGGGGCGAGCACGCTGAGGACGGCGACGGCTTCGCGCTCCTTGGGCACGAGCACGCCAGCGAGCAGGCAGATCAGCAGGAAGCCGGTGGCCATCAGGAAAGTCTCGGTGAAGCCCGTCACGGTGGGGTAGCCGTGCGCTGCGTGCGCAGCTATGAAGGTGGCTGAGAGCTGCCCTCCGAGCGCGCCGCCGAGCGTGCGCATCACCGTGTTCATACCGCTCGCCACTCCCGTCTGGTGGTTGGAGACGGCGAGCACGATCAGGTTGCCGAGCGCGGCGAAGGCGAGTCCCACGCCCACGCCGAGCAGCCCCGCGGCGATCAGCAGGTCGTAGGGGTGGCCGTGCGCGAGGGCAAGCAGCGCGAAGGAGGCGGTGGTGAAGGCGGTGCCCACCAGCAGCGCGGCGCGCGAGCCGAAGCGCTGTGAGATCCGCCCGGCGTAGATGCCAAGGATGGTCATGCCGACGGTGGAGGGCAGCAGGTAGAGGCCGGAGGCGACGACGGAGGCGCCGAAGCCGAAGCCGGTGCTCTTGGGCAGCTGCGCGAACTGCGGCAGCACGATGAAGGACGCATACATGCCGGCCCCCAGCAGGAAGGCGGCGAGGTTGGTGGTCCACACGCCGCGCACGCGCATCATCGTCATGTCGATCAGCGGGTTATCGCTGCGCGCCTCAACCGCCACCCACACGGCGGAGACGGCGAGGCCGAAGGCGATCAGTGCGAGTGTCTTGTCGGACCCCCAGCCCCAGGTGGTGGTCTGGCTGATGGCGAGCAGCACGGCGGACATGCCGATCGTCATCAGCAGCGCGGCCAGCCAGTTGATGCGCCCTGGTACTCGCACGGGCGATTCGGGGATGAAGCGCCAGGTGGCGAAGGCGGCGACGACGGTCGCGAGCAGCGGCAGCCAGAACAGCCAGTGATAGTTGAGGTTCTCGACGATCACACCGGAGAGCACGATGCCGATGCCGGCGCCAACGCCGAGGATGGCCGATAGCAGCCCGATGCTCCCTGCGACCTTCTCGCGGGGGAACTCGTCGCGCACGATCCCGAAGGCGAGCGGGAAGATGCCGCCGCTTGCGCCCTGGATGAAGCGCGCGAGGATCAGCAGAGCGAGCGAGTTGGCGACGGCCGCCAGCAGCGTGCCGCCGGCGAGGATCACGAGCGTGGCGAGCAGCAGGCGCTCCTTGCCGTACATGTCTCCCAGCCGCCCAAGGATGGCGGTGCCGACGGAGGCGGCGAGCAGATAGGAGGTGAGCAGCCAGGTGATGCCCGTGACGCTCGTGTGGAGCGCGTGCTGCATGGTCGGCAGCGCCGGGATCACCGATGAGCTGAGCATCGCGTAGGCCAAGCCGGCGAGCGACAGCACGGCCAGGATCAGCGTCGGATGAGTGCGGTCCTCTGATTCCGTCACGAAGTGGCTCTGGTGGGCGATCTGAGTGAGTGGGCGGCGATGGCGACTAGCGTAGCGAGGGCGGCGCCGAGGGCCGGGGGACGGTAGGTCGAGCGCCGACTAAGAGCTGCTGCGGCGCCCGCGACCGGGGATGCGCTCGATCAGGCGCGTGAGCGGCACGACGGCGTCGCTGAGCGTTTCAGCGGCATCCTTGAGCGTGACGACGCTGCCACTGAGCAGGTCGAGCGTGGGCTCGAAGCGGTCGAGCTGCACTCCGATGGAGTCCACACGCTGGTCCACAGAGCGCACGTGCTCGGGCAACTCCGGCAGCCCATGGGTGGCGACGGCGAGCTTGTCGAGCACGTCAGCGAGCGCACCGAGAGCCCGCAGCGACTCGTCCAGCTCGACAAGCTTGGCGAGGCTTTCAGAGACGGCGACGAGCTGCACCATGTGCCCGTCGGGAGCGATCAGCTGCTCGAGCGGGCCGTCCTCCAGCATCAGGCGATCGAGCAGCCCGTCGCTTGCGAGCAGCCGCTCCAGCACCCCGCCGGGCTCCAACACTCGATCGAGCGGGCCACCCTCCACGGTGAGCCGCTCGAGCGCTCCGTCCTCGGCCAACAGACGATCGAGCGCTCCGTCCTCGGCCAGCAGACGATCGACGGCGCCGCCGGGCCGAAGCAGGCGATCCACCACCGCATCCTGTGCCAGCAGGCGATCGAGTGGGCCGTCGGCAGCCAGCAGCTGCTCGAGCACACCACCGCTGAGGAGCAGGCGGTCGAGTGGGCCGCCCTGGGCGAGTGCGCGTCCCAGGGGCTGGTCGGCTGCGGTCAGCAGTGCCAACTGCTCGATGCGAGCGAGCGGCCCGTCGTGATCTCCGAGCCGCCCCAGCTGCTCCATAGGCCCGCCGGGGGCGAGCAGCGCCCGCAGACGCTGGTCGTATCCACCGGGACGGCGGATCGGTCCGTCGGGGCGGGCCAGCTGTGCGGCGGCCACGACCAGTTCAGCGCTGGCGACGGCCGTTCGCGCTGGGAGCAGCGCGAGAGAGAGAAGGCCCATGGGGGAATCGTACCTCCGTTCGCCTGCTTCCAAATCGCGTTGAGGCGTGCCGGCTGCACAGCGCCTGGAGTCCGCATCTCCTCACGACCATGTGTAACGAACTCGGGGCTGAGAAGACAGTAGATCAGCAGGCCAAACCGGCTTCACACCGGCCACGGCGAGGACAGGCGGAAAGGACGAAAATGATCTTCAAGAGCAGGCTCCTCCGTTCAGCTGAGGTGGCGGCAGCGTACGAGCCACCGCCACCCTCCATCGGTGACGGACCCGCCGGCTCGGAGCGGGCGACATTCGCCGCCGGTTGTTTCTGGGGCATCGAGGCAGCGTTCCGCGATGTGGACGGCGTCACGCAGACTGCGGTGGGATACACCGACGGCCACACCACGGCACCCACCTATGAGCAGGTGTGCAGCCACGCCACCGGGCATGCGGAGGCGGTGGAGGTGTGGTTCGACCCCGCGTCTGTCAGCTATGAGGAGCTGCTTGAGATCTTCTGGCGCATACATAACCCCACGACTCGCAACCGCCAGGGGTTCGACGTCGGCGACCAGTACCGCTCGGCGATCTTCCACCACACCCCTGAGCAGCGCGCCGCAGCGCTTGCATCACGCGAGCGCGAGCAGGCCAAGCACCGCAGAGGGATCGCGACGGAGATCGCCACTGCGTCGGTGTTCTACCGCGCAGAGGAGTACCACCAGCGCTATTTCGAGAAGTCGGGACGGGCTGCTTGCGCGGTCACATTGCGCAGGGCTTCCTGACCATCAACCCACGAGCCGATTGGAGCAGACCATGGACACCAAGAGCACCAAGACGGACAGGGAATGGCGTGCGCAGCTCACGCCGCACCAGTACGAGATCCTGCGCCGCAAAGGCACGGAGCCGGCGTTCAGCGGCGAGTACGCCTTCACGAAGGAGGACGGCACCTACCGCTGCGCCGCTTGCGGCAACGAGTTGTTCGGGTCGGACGCCAAGTTCGATTCGGGCACAGGCTGGCCGAGCTTCACTGAGCCAACGATCGCCGAAGCGGTGGAACTGCGCCCGGACAACGGCTTCTTCATGCGCCGCACGGAGGTCGTGTGCCGCAACTGCGACTCGCATCTCGGGCACGTGTTCGACGACGGGCCGGGGCCGACGGGACAGCGCTACTGCATCAACTCCGCCGCACTCGAGCTGGAGCGGGGTTAGCGCCGCTGAGCGGTTGCCATTTGCTGTTCGCCCCTCCAGCGCGGAGTCCGAAAGCCCGATGAGGTTGGATGCGCCTCCGCGCGAAAATGTCAGGGTCGGCTGCGGGCTTCAGCCTGACTCGTCAGGTTGCGCTGCTGAGCCTGCTGCCGATCCTCGCGCTTGGGCTGATCCTGGCGCAGGTGCTTCAGAACCAGATCGTCGCGCGGACGCTCGCCGACGCAACGCGGTCGGCGCGTGTGATCGCGCACATCGGCATCCAGCCTCACCTCTCCCCGCAGACACTGCGAACGGGCCTCAGCCCCGCGGGAGTGAAAGCGCTGGATCAGCAGCTCAGCGGCCGCTCGGTCACGGAAGATCTCGCCCGCATCAAGATCTGGAACAGCCACGACCGGGTGATCTACTCCGACGACCACAGCTTGATCGGCAGGACGCTTCAGCCAAGCGACGACCTTCTCAACGCATTGGCGGGCAGACCCAACGACGCGGAGGTGGTGACACCGGAGCCGCATACCGAGACGGCGAGCGAGGTCGGCTTGGGACAGCTGGTGGAGGTCTATGTGCCGCTGCGCTTCCGCCAGTCGGGGCCTCCGGAAGGCGCGTTTGAGATCTATCTGAGCTACAGGCCGATAGCGGCAGCATTGGCGAGCGACAAGCGCACGATCGTGCTGCTGATCGTCGGCGGATTGGCGCTGCTGTGGGCGATCCTCTATCGAATTGTGGTCAGGGCCTCGCGTCGTCTGCGCGGGCAGGCACGGGAGAACTACAAGCTCGCGCGTTATGACTCACTGACGGGGCTCGCCAACCGCACTCTGTTCATCGAGTCTGTCGCCACAGCGGTGCAAGAGGGACGCCGCAGCGATCTCACGCCAGCCGTGCTGCTGATCGACGTGGATCGCTTCACGGAGATGAACAGCACCCTTGGCAGCGTCAACGGAGACCTGGTCCTGCGCGAGGTGGCGCGCAGGCTGAGCGAGGAGATCGGCGGCACGAGCCTCGCGGCGCGGCTGGGCGGAGACGAGTTCGCGCTGCTGTGGCGCTCGACAGATGGCGACGCCGGCGCGCTCGCGTTGGCGCGAGTGGTGCAGTCGACCTTCGAAGCTCCTGTGGTGCTCGAGGATGTGGCGCTCAACGTCGAGGTGACGGTTGGCGTGGCGGCGATCGGAGAGCACGCACAGAGCGCCCAGGATCTGATGCGCCGCGCGGACACCGCACTGGCGTATGCCCGCTCTCACGCGGCCAGGATCGAGCTTTATGCCCCTGAGCACGACAGTTTCGACGCAGCCGGGCTGGTGCTGTTGGGGCAGGTTCGCGAAGCGCTCGAGCGTGGCGAGTTTCAGGTCCACTATCAGCCGAAGCTCGATCTGCGCGGGCGGCGAATCAGCGGCGTGGAGGCGCTCGTACGCTGGCAGCACCCACAACGCGGTCTGCTCGCGCCCGGTGAGTTCATCCCACTGATCGAGCAGACGGCACTGATGGGTCCGCTCACGCTCCACGTAATCGATGTGTCGCTCCAGGAGCTCGCCCGCTGGCGCGCGGCTGGAACGGACATCGAGCTGTCGGTGAACCTGTCGGCTCGCAACCTGCTCGACCATGAGCTGCCGGGAAGGATCGCCTGCCTGCTGGAGCAGCATGGCATTCCGGCCCGTCAGCTCACGCTGGAGGTCACAGAGAGCGCAGCGCTGGTGGACCCAGATCGCGCGATCGCCACGCTCTCCTCCTTGCGCGAGATGGGGACCGGCGTATCGATCGACGACTTCGGCACGGGCAGCGCCTCGATCGAATATCTGGCGACGCTCCCTGCGACGGAGCTGAAGATCGACCGCTCGTTCATCACCAATATCTTGCTGGACAAGCGCGCGCAGGCGATCGTGCGCTCCACGATCGACCTCGCGCGCAACCTCGAGCTGACCGTTGTGGCGGAGGGCATCGAGACGCAGGAGGTCATGGATCACCTCGCGCAGCTCGGCTGCGACACCGCCCAGGGTTACCACATAGCGCGACCGCTGCCAGCGTCTGAGATCGCGGGCGAGTTTGGGCGCAGCTTTGCTGTGAGTCCAGCAGCATACGTCGCTGAAGTACGTGGCGGGGGTGTCAGCGTCCGGTAGGAGCGCAGCTGCGCGGCGGAGATCTCCTCCGTGAGTTCCTGATCTTCGGCGTCGGGGTGGCCCGCGGTCATGCGGGAAAGAGGCTTCCAGCGAGCTGCCGCAGCGCTCGGGCGAGCCCCTCGCCTGGGTCAAGGTCAACGATCTCCAGGTGTGCACAGACACCGGTCGCCGTGAGTACGCGGTCAACGTTGGCCCGGCCGCGAACGAGGACCAGCCGCCTCGCGACCTCGCGAGCATCACGGGCGGCGTCTAGGATGACGTGAACACCACGGCAGTCCATGAACGTAAGCTCGCGCAGGTCGAGCACGATCAGGCGCGCCGAGCGCTGCGCCTCTCGCAGGGTCTGCTCAAGCTGGGGCGCTGTCGCGAGATCGACTTCACCCGCTAGGCGAACCCAAGCCGCGTCGGGGCCGCCCTCCTCCAAGGTGCAGGAAAAGGGTGACGCAAAGTGAGGGCTTGCTGCGGGGCTGGTAACGACTGAGGCTTGGGTCATGCTGACTTCCTCGCGGCTAGCAGGGACGAACGCCGGCGGAAGTCAAATCGTGATGCCCGTCCCCTGCTGGGGACAGACCGCAGTTATGCCCTCGATCACAACATAGCGCGGGCTAAACGCGGATGCAACCATTGTCCCTACCGCCTTTTGTCAGGCGCGAGAGCGGACGGGGCTTGGACCGGAATCTCGTGCTCGTCCAGGAGGTCCGTGGCAATCACGTTCGTGGTCTTCCGCATCACCTGTAGTCATGACCAGGCGTTCTGCGACCGGTCTCGTGCATTTATGTAATGGTTGATCTACACCAATATGGTGTTTTTCGACAATTAGCCCTTAGCTCGGCAATCAAAAGATGTATACAACTGCATCTAATCAGTACTGCGCGCTATATTGATGTCGATGGAGACCACCAGGCATATCGCGATTCATGAGCTGCCAGATCTCCTGATCTCGCGCGGGCGCTACAGCGCGTCGCTGGAGGAAATCCAAGAGCTGACCGGCCTGAGCTACGCCGCCGTCACGAGTGGCCTGCAGCGCTTGCGTCGAGCGCGGCGCATCTTCTCCCCGACGCGTGGGCTGTATGTCGTGATTCCGCCCGAGTACCGCTCCTGGGGCGTCACCCCCGCAGACTGGTTCATTGATGATCTCATGCGCCACCTGCAGCGCCACTACTACGTCGCGCTGTTGTCCGCCGCCGCCTACCACGGGGCATCCCACCAGGCGCCCCAGGTCTTTCAAGTGATGACCGACGATCGCGTGCTCGACCGGGCGATCGAGCGAGTCCGCCTGCGCTTCTACGTGAACGAGCACACCGCAGACACGCCAGTCGACATGATCACCCGGCACACAGGCTACATCCGTGTCTCAACACGGGAGGCCACCGTCATCGACCTCGTACGCGAGCCCCGTGCGAGCGGCAGCATCAACCACGTCGCGACGATCCTCGCCGAGATCGGCGAGCTCAACGGCTCGACGCTCGCCACCCTCGCCGCGCGCCACGGACGCACGCTCGCACGCCGCACCGGCTGGCTCGTCCAACATTACGGCTCCTGCGAAGACCTCGGGCCACTGCGTCTCGCCGCCAGACTGGACCTGGGAGAGCCCGCTCTCCTCAGCGCCTCAGGCCCGCGAAGAGGACCCACCGACCCCGCCTGGCGGATACGGATCAACACCACCGTGGAACCCGACCTGTGATCCCACAGGCACACCTGAACGAGTGGGCAACCCAAGCTCCCTGGCCGCAGCAGGCCCAGATCGAGCAGGATCTCGTGCTCTCGCGGCTGATCATCGAGATCGCCCAGCACGATCTACTTGGAGAGGAGTTCGCTTTCCGTGGAGGCACCTGCCTGCACAAGCTCCACCTACCGAGGCAACTCCGCTACTCCGAAGACCTCGACTACGTTCGCCGCACCCACTCCGGCATCAAGCCCTACCTGACCGCTCTGAGGGAAGTCGCAACCGGCGTCGGGCTTCTCGAGCACGGAACCGCCCAGAGCGGACAGATGGTCCACATCGTTTTCGACGCGCAGGCCACCGACGCCGTCAGCCGCATACGGATCAAGATCGAGACCAACATCGCGGAGACCAAGCCATTCCTCACCCACATCACCCGCCCCTACGCTGTCAAATCACCCTGGTGGAACGGCCGCGCCGACGTCACAACGTTTCAAATCGAGGAGTTGATGTCCACCAAGCTTCGAGCCCTCTACCAGCGGCGGAAGGGCCGTGACCTGTTTGACCTCTGGCGCGTACTCCACGACATGTCGGTCGACGACGCGCTCATCGCCGATGGCCTCACGCACTACATGGGCGCCGAAGTGTTCGGGTACCGCGAGTTCTCAGCCAACCTCGCCGCCAAGCTCGAGCACCCCGAATTCATCACCGACCTCGACCTGCTGACGGCTGGCTGAGAATCTTCGTTGCGGTCGTGACGTAGGCGCTGACTGCTAATGGTGGCAGTAACGACCGGGTTCGAATCCCACAGTCCGGGGGCGGTGGGAATCGAACCCACGTTCTATTCCCACCGTTGAAGCCACAGTGCGCTCACGCGGTTTCGCTCGGATCACCGAAGCGCTCCTCATGGAGCTGCCGGATCAGAGGCCACGGAGATTTCGAGAGTCTTCCCGCCATCCCCACCATTTTGTAGAAGGTCAAACCCCGGTCTCCCAGGAGGCCGGGAGTTCGGCGTTTCGGGGGCGCAGGAGCGCGTTCAGCGTCTTCTGGGGGCGCTGTTGTCCGCCTGACTGGCGGACAAGCGTCCACGTGGGAGCGTTGGTGTCCCGGCTACGAGAGAGCGGCTCGCTTCTATGCCTTGAGTCCTAACCCGTTTGAGGGGCGAGAACAGAGCCGCTCGGCTCGAATCCTTCCAATCGGGAGGGCGAAACTCTGGCGTCTCCAAAGATCAGCCAGTCGCAATCTCTGAGCAGTTCGCAGTTTCCCGCGTAGGACTTACCCGCTCATCCGAATCATACCGAAAGGCGCGCACTTTCGGCCTGGTCAAATCTAGACAATCCGAAGGGGGTGTCGGCTTGGTCTTGCGAGCACCACTCGCCGGTTGCATAGTCGGCCGTGGCCGACATTTCGGAAGTGTGTCCGCACTGCTATGGGCGTGCAATGATCGCGTCATGAGACGCAAGGACCGTGGCCAGTGAGTGACTCTGCCGGGAAAGCCGATGTGCCCAGCGCTCTGCCTGAGTCTGCCCTCGCCGTTCTGGAAGGCTCCTTCGACTGGTACGCAAGAGCCGCGGCACGGGCGCGGATCGGCTACCGGGGTTCCGAGATAGCACTGTTGCTCGCTGGGGCCTTGATCCCCGCCGCGGTCGCCTTTACCAGCGATCAACGAGTCCCAGCCGCGCTGGGCGTTCTGGTCGTGGTATTGACCGGCTTTCGACAGCTCTTTCGCTGGCATGAGGACTGGCTCCGGTTCACCGAGATCTGCATGAAGCTCCGCATCGAGCACGCCCGGTACGACACCAGGGAAGCCGAGTACGCAGGTGACGACCGCGATCAGCGGCTCGTCCAGCGCGTCCGCGAACTGGAAGCCGCCGAGACTACGACCTGGTCAACAATGCGACTAGCCAAGAACAAGTCAGACGCGCGAGACTAGGGGAGCCGCAGCCAAGCGCCTGAACTTCGGTGCTCAATGGCGAGCCACGTTTCAATCGCTCGCCTGCAAACCGCGGTAAGTGTTCCCTTGGTGCGCCGCACAAGCCCCATCTGCGACCACGAACAGGCGCGTGCAATCAAGCGAGCCGGTCTTCGTTACTCGTGCGCAGGCCCCACATCTCTCCGCCGCTGACCTCAAAGCAGACCGCACCGGCACTGATCAGAAGCCTGCGTAGCTCATCCTCCTCGAAGCCACGTATACGCTGAGCGATGACCGAGAAGCTTCTGAGCCGCCACTCATCGTGGAGCAGGAGATCGCGAATCGCAGTCTCCGCCATGAACTCGGTGCGCAGATCCTCGCGCAATTTGCTTCTCTGCAATCGAATTGCACCAACGGCGGCGACAACGGATACGACAATCGATACCCCGCCAGCGATCAATACAGCCACGACGTTACCGCTCATGGCGGAAACACCGCTTGGCGCTCATCCTAGCGTTCTCCTAACCGGGCTGTGAAGTGGCGGTCGCACTCCGAGCCACCTTCGTCTTCCACATCAGCTTTATGTCGAGCGTGGCTTCCCCACCGCCTTCTACGAGAATCCCGGTTAGTTTTCCAGGCTTAGCGGTCAGCTTCAAGCCGAACTCGACGCTCGCTTCGTCGGGCTTGACCTCATCCCAAGCGTGAGTGAGACTACGGCCAATCTCTTCAATCGTCTCCCTAACCCCTTCGAACGGCACGCTCGACCCGTCGTGATGGTGTAGCAACGACTCGTCGGTACGCTCGGTCACTTCGACGAAGAACTCGGTGCTTCCACTCCTGACGAGTTGCTGATGGCTCATGATTTGCCTCCTTCATCGTTCGGTCTAGGTCGTCAGAATCACGTATACCATAAGTCACGCGCGGCCGTGTAATCGGAATTAGCTGGCCAGGGCCGATCGCTGCGGCCGAAGTCGCACAACCGGCAGTGCGCTGCGGCGATGGCCAAGGCAGGCCACCGACTAGTTCGGCGCTAGAGTCCCAAGACACACGCCGCTACATCACGGAGGTCGCTTGGAAGCGAGCCAAGCCACCTAGTGGGATCTGGCCTCCATTGGTGGTCGAAGAATCCGGCGAGCTGAGTAACTGGCTCCCAGCCACAGCAGTCAACGAGATGCTGCCCCACGGCAAGTGCCTTCTGATAGAGCCGCGTGGGCTCGCCTCCGGTCCAAGCGTGCAATTCTGCGAAAGGCATGGTCTTCGCAGCATCGCGGGCGGCCACTTCCTGGTGCGTCGCGTAGGCGACATCTCCAGATTCGTGGAGCCGGTACATGGCAAACACCTCCGCAAGCATCTCGTGGACCCAGTGACCGCGACCTCCAGGAGAGCAGACGCGATGGAACGCCTCGTGAGCGATTTGACGCCGAAACTGCAAGCGGTCGCTGTCGCGCGCTAGATATATTGTCCACCGGTCGTCGTGACCAAAAACGGTGAGCGGCCCCTCGCCGAGCCAAAGCTCGACCGGACGCGTGTCGCTATAGGTTTCGAACCTGCGTGCACACGATGCAATACTGCCTTGCAGATAGTCGGCTAGCGGACCGTCTAGAACTCTGATGTACAGCTCGCGTCCTGGGCAACCGGGCGAATAGGGTGCCCCAGGGCAGCTCACCACGCCGAGAGCAATCGCGAAAGTGCCTTGAGGCAGGATGGTGTTGTTCGGAGAACGCTGGCATTGTGGCATTGGCTGAACCCTCGGCAGACGACTAAAAGACGAGTCGGGTGGATGTACATCGTACTTCGCCCGCCCACTCGCAGTGTCGGCCGCGTGTGTCGCACAATCGGCGTCTGACGACAGTCCCTGGGTGGTCAGCTGGCGTTCGCCGTCGGACGCTTCTCCAGCACGGTTCCCTCCAGGTCGGGGGCGAGCAAATACCACTCATCAGCGGCGAAGGAGCGTCCTCCAAATCGCTCGACTATCCACCATTGCAGATCTCGTGCGTGCTCAAGAGCAAAGTCAATCCGTCTGACGACTTCCTGCATACTCGGTAGGTGCGTTCGAGATATGGTCTCCGCGAAAATCGCCTCGTCGATGCCGACGAATGCATGCTGATTGCCATAACGCAAGTACGCACGGCCAGCCACGAGATCCTTGTTCGCACAGGCGACGTAAAATGCGAGATCGCTGCTCGTTGGGATCTCCAGCGCTGCGCCGATCCTAACCCAGAGGAACGGGTTCTTGGTACGAGAGGCCTTCAAGAAGGCGAGCACGCCGTCATCCTCGAGCACCCATCCGCCAGGGTAGTCGGGCATGACCCCGTCCGCTGCGGGTCGGTATTTGCCCTCATAGAGTGATCCAAGCATCTCGGGTATCAGGTTCTGCGCTTCATTGAGATCCATAGAATCGTCTCCTCACGGTCAGTGAACCACCCAGATCGTAACTGCTCCTGCCGCCAGCATGCCGGGTCGTCGTTATCGAATGTAAGCCATTTCACGCACTGTGATCTATGCCTCTTCCTCGCGCGTGGCATCGCTGTTGGTGACTTTAGACTCGTCGTATGTTGTCTTAGCTTCTTTCGCCGCTTCGTCCGCACCAAAACACGAAGCCGACGCCGCGTCGCTCAATGCATTAGTTTTTTCTAGGAGCGCTGCCTGCTTTGCGCCCATACCTATCTCTGGTGTTGCTTCTTCTGCCTCGCTCAATGCGTCATCTGCCATTGGTTTCCAGAAGAATGGAGTCATCCATATGGGGCCTCATCGCGCGGCCCATATGCTCAGCCCTCTCCGGATCGTGGTCATATGTCGTAGGTTCGCCGCGGCGTGCGGAATCCGCACTGAGCACCTCGTAGTCCTTGGCCCCGTCAAAGTCATCCCTTTGCGGGCTGGTCGTTCTGATGACATTCACTGATGCCCTCGTTTATACACTCCAATGGTATCATGACCGCTATTAGCTGTAACTACTGGCTCGGACCATCGATCAGCCATGGGAGCTCGCGATGTTCGATTGTTTCGGCGATGATGTGGGCGGTAGCGATCGCCGCAAAGGCGCTCGTGGCGGAAAAGGTCACGTTACCATGCTTAGCTGTGTTATAGAAGAACTCTTTCCCCCCTGTGATCAGGTTCCGAAAGGTGTTAATGCCTCCTTTTCGGCCTTTGATACCCTGACCCCATGAATCGGCCTGGTCCATGAGTGCATTTACGTGTCGTGAGAAATTCGCGGTCCAATCTGGTGGCTCAGCGAGTCCTGCGGTCGCCTCCTTTATCATCTGCTCAATCTCACCGAATGCGTTGTTGACCGCCTCTCGAAAATTGCCCGTCTCGAAGTCGGGACGGCTAGTACGCGCGATCCGTGGATGAAGGTCTTGGATGAGGACGTTGTACATAAAGGTGCTCTCGCTCCCCATCTCTCTCACACACTCAAGCGCGGCGCCGGTCTTGCCAGTAGCCTGAAGGCATGTGCTCAGAAGCTGGAGGGCGGCGCGGCGCTTCTCTTCTTGGCAAAGTTGCTCAAAGCCGTTAACTGCGCTCCGGAGGTAATGCGTTGCCTCGGAATGTTGGCCCTTAGCCATGAACAGGCGGCCCCATTCGAGATCCAGCGGGGCGCAGGCGCGCGGATCAGATATCGCTTCAAGATTCTCCGTAGCGTCTCGCAGTAGGTCCTCTGCGCGCTGGACCTCATGTTTGCTGAGGTGTATAGCTGCGAGTCTGCGATTGCACGTTGCGACCTTATGCATGTCACGCAAGCGGTGCGCGAGAGAGCGCGCCTTCTTGTACTCGGTCATCCCGTCCGCGAGACGGTGTTCAGCGAGGTACCAATCACCTAGTGCAAGGAACGCCTGGCACTGGCCGGCCTCGTTATGCTGGTCTTCATAGAGCTTAAGCGCCTCTTCTACAAGCTCTCGACTGGCCGCGCGTCCCCCACTGTCGTCCTCCTGCATATTAATCTCGGCTAGTAGCAACAAGCTTCTGCCTCGTCCGAATGACCACCCGCGAGCGAGGCCTTCGACGGCGAGACTCTCGTTGGCGCATGCACGCGCAAGGTCCAAACGTCCCTGCATTAGCCAAACATCTGCAAAGTCGTCATGCAGTTCGTCAAGTTCTGGAATGTCTTCCCGCTCTTCGAACACCGCGCGTGCCCGATTAAGCAGCACGAGAGCCTCGCTATAGAAGCCCTGGTGCGCAGATGCCATGGCCCGCAAGCGTTCACAGGTGGCCACATCGACCGGCCGAGGCCCGGCATCTTCAAACGTCTGCTGCGCGCGACGCAGTCGGTCGCCCGCCGCTCCCGCCAGGCCACGAGCGAGATCGACCCGACCGTGCTCACAGTCGAGCAAGGCTCGCTCGACTGGATCGTCTATGGGAGCCAGATCTTGTCTGGCTTCTTCGAGGTACTCGTCTGCTCGCTCAAGGTGCCCGCGCTGGCGGTACGCAGTCGCCAATAGGCGCCGAGCACGGGCACGGCCAAGCGGATCTTCTAGGCGGTTGTCGATCTCAAGGCCGTCCCGAAGCAACTTAATGGCTTGTGTTGCTTGGCCGCGGTCGAGATGCCACGCGGCCATGTGCTGCAAAACCTCCGAAAGGCCGACGTCTTGATTGACCTCGCGGTATACCTCCATTGCGTGCTCAAGGTATCGATGAGCATCATCATGATTGCCACTCTCATGAGCAACTTGTCCAAGCAACAGCAGCGATCTTGCCTTGCTGCTGACGCGCCCTAGCTGTTCATCCAGCGCGAGACTTTTCTCCAGCACAATCTTAGCCTCTGCATACCGATCCTGCTCCAAGAGGACCTCGCCGAGGTCGTCCAGCAGCTCATCCAACTCGCGAAGGTCCCCTCGTTGTTTTAGTGCCGGCCAAGCTTTGCGAAGGAGATCCTCGGCCTTTTGAAGATCATCATCCTCGCGGTAGGCGCGTGCGAGACGTCGCTGAGCGGTTGCGATCGCGCGCTCATCACCGTCTGCTTCAGCAACGCTGCAAGCACGTTCAAAACGCTCGATTGCCCGTTTATAGTTGGGTACAGCGCCGGTCAAGGCCAGCTCGGCCTCCTCCTGCCATAGGAGTGCCATCTCCACATCGTCCTCTTGAGACAAAACATCGCGAGCATCCTCGAGAAGTTCGTGGGCCCTAGCCGAGTCTCCGCTCTTGCGGAACACTCTTGCCATGTGGCGCTTTGCGCGTGCCTGCCCGACTCGATCATCACTTAGCTCATCTTGTTTCAGGCTGTGTTGGAAAGCGTGAAGAGCTGACGGGTAGGACTCGGAATCCTCGTACCACAACCCAAGCTGCGCGTAGGCCTCCGAAAGCCCGCTCGTCGCTGAGCGTTCTTTGTAGGCCGCTATAGCTTCCTGAATCAGAAGTTGTGCCTCGGATAGCTCACCTATGTATCTCAGTGCCTCCGCCAGAAGCAGACGGCTACGCGCACCGGCATAGCTACTACTTGCCACCTCATCAAGCTCAAGGCCGGCACGCAGCTCGACTGCGGCTGCATGGTATTCACCGCGCGCGATCAATACCGCGCCCAGCTCATCTTGATACTCGGCTCGCAAGTTGCGATCCAGCCTGTCACAGTTTAGATCGCGTAGGCGGTTGAGGGCAAGCTCCAACTCACCTCGGCGACGCTCCGCCGACGCCAGCGTCAAGGTCGCTTCAACGTACTCGTAACTGTCGCTCTTCGGTAGGAGCACAAGCGCTCTCGTGTAATGCTCGAGCGCGCGTTGAAGATAACCACGATGCTCTTGAATGTGCCCCCACTGGAGAAGCCGCTGGCCTTCGAGTGATGGGTCACTGATCTCGGCGGCTAGTGCGCGCGCCTCTTCGAGTGCTTCCTCCGCCGCATCAGCCTCCCCCCTGCTACGCGTCTGAAGAAGGCAGCGAGCTAGCCCGATCAATGCGCGGCAGCGATCTACACGATCCGGCGCGGTTCGAAGGCTGACGTAGTGCTCTAGAGCGACCGGCCATTCCAATAGCCGCTCTGCCTTGAGCGCGTCGTCCAACCGTTCACTTGTGGATTGCTGAATCATCGGCACCCCCGCATAAATTCCGCGGGCCGGAACCGTACCATATATAAGCCCCCTAGCACATCTCGATTTGGGGCCCTCGCTGAGATCCGCACGGCGGTCGAGGCTGTAGCCGCTGAGCACGTCGAGGTCATCCAACGAGCAGCCGCCCGGCACCGCCGACGCCTCCAAACACTGGAGGACGAACAGACCAAGCTCCTTGAACTGCACTTCAAGGGCGGCGTGGCCGACAGCGTGATGCGCCGCCAAACCGAGCGAATCGAAACCGAGGAGAAGACCCTCAACC